>LFCJ01004612.1_pt1 | contig 10101 bp, 6 predicted proteins | sample 643141 | NCBI WGS metagenome assembly LFCJ01 (sample SAMN03766243, study PRJNA286221) | soda lake metagenome | biome: soda lake; feature: Kulunda steppe; material: water; isolation source: sample B1-Br-g2 brine of Lake Bitter-1 | place: Russia: Kulunda steppe | collected 2010-07 | reverse complement strand
CTGCACGCTCGGTATCCGTTTCTCGAGGCCGCTCGCGAGAGCGTCGCCACCGAGGCGGTCGATCTCGGGACGGTCGTCGAACAGGACCGAGCGGTCGTTGATCGGGCTCGTGGCCGCGTCCTCGCCGCTTTGGAGTCCGGAGAGATCGGCGACCCAGTCCGCGAACCACGAACAGAGTTACTCTCCTATCCGGTTGCCCGCGTGCTCGTCTCACTCGTCGACGAACGCGTCTGTACGCGAAAGTACGCCCGGGCGGAAGCCGACCACGCCGCCAGCCAGTTTCGGGCTGACTTCGAGGACACCGTCGAGCTCAAAAGCGCAGCTGACAGCGGTCTCGACCTCCGGACGCTGCTTGCGGAGTTCGACCTTCAGTCGACGGTACGCCAGTCAGAGACGGGGTACGACGTCGATGTCGGCACCTATCTCCAACTCGCCTCGGATCTTTGGGGCGATGAGTGGCGGCTGGTGAACCGTCCGCTCACAACGGGCGTCGTTCCCGTTTCTGAGTCCGAACTGCTCGTCTTACTCGAGGAAGCCGTCCGGAATCGTGTGGAAGATGGCCTCCCCTTCAACGTGCCTGACGCAATCGGGGACGCACTCGAGGACGACGTTGCCGAGATACGGGAGGTACTCGCTGACCTCGAGTTGACTCGTGAGATCGATACGGTCGTCCCTGATCTGTTCCCGCCGTGTATGAAGGCGCTGTTGGACGATATCCAGAAAGGGGAGCATCTGCCCCACCACTCGCGGTTTGCCATTACGTCCTTTTTGACGAGCATTGGGATGAGTACCGACGAAATCGTCGACCTCTATCGGGTCAACTCGGCCTTTGGCGAGGAGATGACGCGCTATCAAACGGACCACATTCGGGGCGATAGCTCGCCAACGGAGTACTCTGCGCCCTCGTGTGCGACGATGCAGTCCTACGGTGACTGCGTGAACAAAGACGACCTCTGTGAGCGGATCGCCCACCCGATGGCGTACTACGAAAACCGGCTGGATGATGCCGATGAGGACGACTTGGAGGATTGGCGAGAGTCGGTTGCTGAAAGTGACTAGTGCTTTGATAAGCCTGAACTAACGAGTCGAACCAGCTGACGGGTTTCGATTCGACACAGCAGTCGACGCGTGGCGAGTACTAGGGGTTAGCGACCCACGACTGAAGCCGTGGGCTTCCGTGTGAACTATTGCAGTGTACGGTTTGTCGGTACGCAACCAACCACAGTGGATGCTGTTCGTTTACCCCTTCGAAAGTATTAACTTGGAGATATGAGTAATTTTGCCATCGTAGATGGTTTCTGAAGTTGCACTCTCACTTGATCTCGCGATTATCCTACTTGCGGCGACCGTCGCCGGCTTTCTGGCCAAACAGAGCGGCCAGCCGACGATTATCGCCTACATCCTCGCCGGGGTGATCATCGGGCCGGTCGTTCTCGGCATCGTCGAGCCCACCGAACTCACCGCGACCCTCTCTGAGTTAGGCCTAGCGTTCCTGCTGTTTTTGCTCGGAATAAAGATGCGGATTGACGAGATTAAACACATCCTCGCACCGATTGTCAAAATCTCGCTGCCGCAGATGGCTGCAGTCGGCCTGTTAGGCTTTGGCCTCGCCTACGCACTCAACTACGTTCCGTTTTTGCAAGGGTTCGGCGTCATGGAGTCGATCATCATCGGGCTGGCGGTAATGTACAGCTCGACGGCCGTGGTGATCAAGATGCTCACCGACCTCGGTGAGACAACTACGCTTCACGGTAAGGTCGATGTCGGCATCCTGTTGCTCCAGGACGTCGTGGTCGTCATTATCCTCGCCGTGTTGGCGGCGGGCCGCCCGGAGAGTGCCGCCGAGGTTGGGACGACGCTCGCGATCGTTCTCGCGCTCGTAGCGATCATCACCGTCGCCGCACTGGCGGCCTCGAAGTACGCCCTGCCGCCCGTTTTCCGGCGGATCGCCGACAACAAACAGATATTCTTCTTGATTGCGATCTCGTGGGCGTTCTTGTTTGTCTTCGTCTCCGCCAACGTCGACCTCTTTCTTGCACCGCTTGGCATTACAGCCTACCTCTCGATTGAGATGGGCGCGTTCCTCGCTGGCGTCGCAATCGCCCAGCTCCCTTACAGTAAGGAACTGCAGGACCGAGTCAACCCACTGACCGATCTGTTCGTGATGATCTTCTTCGCCTCGGTCGCGTTGAGCCTCGAGGCGGGCGAGCTGTTTGCCTTCTGGCAGGAAGCGCTTGTCGTCGCGGTGGGGTTGATGATCGGGAAGTTCCTGATCTTTTTTGTGCTCATCAACTGGCAGCGGTTCGACAGCGAGACGACGTTCTTCGGGAGCCTGTATATGATCCAGGTCAGTGAGTTCGGGGTTGTCGTTGGGACCGCCGCGTTCGCTGGTGATTTCGTCGGTGTCGAAATCCTTGGGTTCCTCACGCTGCTTGCGCTCATCAGTATGGGTGTCTCTGTCTACTTTTTCGCCTACGGTCAGGCGCTCTACGAGCGAGCACATCCCTACATTTCGCGGTTTGAGTCCGAAGAAACGTTCACCGAAGACAAAAAAGAGTACAGCGGCCACGCGGTCATCATCGGCTACGACGATCTGACACGAAACGTGATCGGGCTGCTTGATGAGCACTACGAGCATCTTGTCGTTGTCGACCGGCAGGCCGCCCACGTCGAGGAGCTTACCAGGGAAGGGTACGATGTGGTGTTCGGTGACATCGGCAGCGGCTCGATTCGAAAGGATGTTGCGCTCAAAAAAGCCGGGTTCGTGCTCTCGTCGTCCGATCAGGTCGAGATCGGCAAAACCGTACTGGGAGCAACGAACGACGACGCGACAGTCATTCTGGAGGCAAGCAACCCGACAGATGCTCGCGCCCTGTACGACCGGGGTGCCGACTACGTCATCCAGAGCGTCTCGCTTTCTTCCGACCGGCTGGCTGCCTATCTCGAGGCACTGTTAGAGGATCCCGAGGCCTTCGAGGATGTCGCCGCCCGCGACGCCGAACTGCTGCGGGATCCACAGCCGTTTCGGGATGTCCATAAGGGGATGGCAGGTGAGCTCGATGATTGAGCCGCTGGCCGTAGGAGGTGAGAGCCATGTCTGAGATGCTCACCGCGGTGGCGATCATCTTCATTATCGCTGGACCGTTCCTCCTGTTGGCCAACCGGTTTGATCTCCCGGTGCCGCCACTTTTGATCCTTGCCGGGATCGTCGCCGGCTTCTTTATCGAGGAGGCGCTAGCGCTGGAACTCGCACAGTTCGGGATCGCGCTGTTGGTGTTTAGCTTCGGTGTCGGTATCCAACTCACCAACATCGAGCCGGTGCTCGCTGACAGTGAAGTCGTCGCGCTCGGACAGATCTTCGTGGTTGGCGTGCTTGGCACCGGCTTCGGTGTGCTCGTTGGGCTCCCAGTAGGCGAGTCCATCTATCTCGGCGTTGCGGTCGCGCTGTCATCAACGATCGTCGCAACGTCGCTGCTCCAGAGTGAGATTCGCTCAAACCTGGTGCAGGGTCGGCTGGGACAGTCAATCCAGTTCGTCCAGGATCTGTTTGCCGTGGCGTTCATCCTTATTGTGGGCGCTGGCGTCTTCGAACTTGATCCGGTCGTGCTCCAGATCGGCTACGGTGCCGTCTTCCTGGTTGCGGCCGTCCTGATCAATCGGTACGTCTTCGACGTGATGGGGCGGCTGGCCGGCGACTCCGACGAACTCATGATCGTCGGCGTAATTTCGCTTTTGGTCGTCTTCGTCGGCGCGGCCGCGGCGGTCGGCGTCCCCATCGTCGTCGGGGCGTTCGCCGCCGGACTGGCCGTCCGCTACGATCCGGCCGAATATCTCGGGCTGTTCAACGGGCTCGGGTCGATCAAGGACTTCTTCGTCGCAATCTTCTTTGTCACTATCGGCGCGCTCGTCGTCCTCCCGTTCGTCCACCTCGGCATGGCGGCCTCCGTCGAAAAGCTGGCGCTGGTGGCCGGCCTCGTCGTGTTGACCGTGGTCGTCAAACCGGCGGTGACGGCCGCAATCCTGATCTACCGAGGATATGAGGCCCGAACCGCGACCCTGACAGGCTTTAGCACCGACCAGATCAGCGAGTTCTCGCTTATTATCGCCATCGAGGCACTGCTGGTCGGGCTGTTGGCCCAGTCGGTGTTCGACGCCATCGTGCTGGCCGCTGCTATCACAATGGTCATCTCGACGGTGACCCACCAGCACAACGAACGGTTGTACCGGCTGTTGGCCAACCGGGGCATCGTTTCGGGTCGACACGACAGGATTGACGAGCTAAGCGAGGTGCCCGAGGATATCACCGACCACGTCATCATCCTTGGCTACGGACAAAAAGGCAGACAGATGGTCCAGACCTGTAAGGAACTGGATCAGCCGTACGTCGTCATCGAGAACAACCCGGCACTACGGGACGATGTTCGCGTTGACTGTGAGTCATACGTTTTCGCCGACGCGATGGAATCCTACACCTGGGAGAAAGCCAATGCCGACGACGCGCGCGTCATCCTCTCTGTAACCAGTTCGCCGGTCGTTTCGCGGCGACTCCTAGAAGCAGGATACGACGCAAAGCTCGTGCTCCGGGCCAAAGACGAAGCGAGCGCGCTCTCACTGCTCGAGGCGGGAGCCACCTACGTCGCCGTTCCGGATCTGCTTGCAGGCGAACAACTGGTCCGGTACGTCCAACAGTTGGTTGCAGGCGACCTCACGTCTGAGCAACTGCGCGAGGAGGGACTGGCAGCGTTGGAAAATAACTAGCTCGGTCGGGGGCGATAATCGGACAACAGCTCCATACTAAAAGGAGGCGGACTGGACTCCATTTTCGTTCACGAGTTCAGACATTCCCTGGGATACCGGAATACCACGAGAGAAACGCGTTTTTTCCGTACTGCATTCAGGGGTAACTGATTTTTCGCTGGCCAAAGCCATACCACTCCCTCGAGAAACGTTCCTTCGTGGTTCCCGATATCAGAGGCAGGATGTAACCAAATATAGTTTCCCAAACCCAAACTTTTGGGCAAAGGTAATTACGGTGAGTTCGCTATCTGCAGATACGACCATCGGACGCCAAGCCCACATCATTCAACCTATGCCACCGACGACAAACGAACGCCAACAGCCCCCACCCCAACGGACGGGAACGACCAGTCGAACAGCCAACAGCGAGGAGACTGAAACGCGCCAGCCCGAGGAACGGGACCAGAACGCCTGCCCGGAGTGTGAGGGCACCCTCCGGGAACAGGACGGCGGGACCTACTGTGTCGACTGTGGGCTCGTCATCGACGAAGACCGGATCGACCACGGCCCCGAATGGCGGGCGTTTACCACCGCCGAACGAAACGAGAAATCCCGCGTCGGCGCACCCACAACCGAAATGCTCCACGACCGTGGGCTCTCGACGACGATTGACTGGCGGAACAAAGACGCCTACGGCGTCTCCCTCTCTGCAGAACGGCGCAAACAGTTCCAGCGGCTCCGCATCTGGGACAAACGCTACCGGACGCGAAATGCAAGCGAGCGAAATCTCAAACACGCCTTGGGCGAAATTGACCGGATGAGTTCCGCACTCGGCGTTCCGAACTCCGTCGCCGAAACGGCCAGCGTCATCTATCGACGCGCACTCGATGAGGACCTCCTGCCCGGGCGCTCAATTGAAGGGATGGCAACCGCTTCGTTGTACGCCTCCATTCGCCAAGCGGGCGTCCCACGTTCGGCAACCGAACTCGCGACCGTCAGCCGGATCGACTACCTCGAGGCCACCCGCTCCTACCGGTACCTCATCCGGGAACTCGAGTTGCCGATGGCTCCGCCGGACCCCCTTGAGTACATTCCACGATACGCCTCACAGCTCTCGATTTCAAACGAAACCGAGCGCCGGGCCTACGACCTACTGAAGCTGGGCATCGAGGCCAGCGTCCACAGCGGTAAAGACCCAACCGGGCTTGCGGCGGCGGCGCTCTACGCTGGGGCACAGCTTACCGACGAAAAACTAACGCAGGAGGCGGTCTCCGAAGCGGCAGGGATTAGTAAGGTGACGATCCGAAACCGGTATCGGGAGTTGCTCGAACTCGAGGTTGCCGTCGACTCGAGTGAGCGGTGAATAGGGGCTACACGACGCGATAGTATCGTTACTATACGGCGTTTTTCGTTTCCGTATCCGCTTCTGGGTCCGTCTCGGCATCCCCATCTGCATCCTCGAGTCCATCCTCGGGATCGTTCAGGACGAACGCAAGACCGACACCAACGGCGGTCAACAGCAGAATAAAGCCGACGATCACGCCGACGAGCATCTGGCCACCCTCGGCTGAGAGCCCGTTTTCGATACCGTAGTTGAGGCCGATCCAGTACATCGTACCGAGCATGAGGATGACTGAAGAGACTGCGACAATGATTTCGATAAGTCGGTCCCGCTCGAGAGTCATGCAACCGATTTTCCCCGGCGTGGACAAAAACGCTTCGAACACGTAGCCGCCCTCTCTCGGGTGGGGAGAGCCGTCTTCGAAGCCACTGGAGTACGCAGGCGAGCAGGTTAGGCCCGCTGGGCCCCTACCATACGTATGCCAACGACGCACCCCAAACACACAGCCGCGTCATCGATGCTGCCCGACAAAGCGACTGACAACCCACTTGATCTACGCTCGCGGCGCGCACGCACCGAACCGATGGCCGTCATCGGACTCGGTGACGGCTACTACGAAGTCACCGCCGCTAGTGGGAACACCTACCTCGTCGATCTCGAGGATGACCGCTGTAGCTGTCCGGATCACGGTTTCCGCGGCGTTCGGTGTAAGCACCTTCGTCGGGTCGCCCTCGAGGTGGCAACTGGACGGAGTCCGCCGCCGGAGAAGGTGGCAGTGGCTTGTTTCGACTGTGACGCGCGTGTCTTCGTCGATGAGGAGGCGAGCGGCCCGTTCTACTGCGAGCGACACCGTCTCGCCGCTGGTGACCGAGTGGTTGACCGTGAGACTGGCGACCGGTTGGTCGTTGTTGACGTCTCGAATCTCCGTTCGGATGCGGTCCAGATTGGTGAGACTGACTGTTCGGTCGCCGAGTATGGGACGAACGAGAACTACCAGCCCGACGAGCCGGTCGTCGGGGCGATCTTCCCGCACGCGACGGTTGCGACAAATGGCGTGATTCCCGAGCGGCTCAAGGTGTATGTCTATCCGCGAACGCGGGTTCAGAAGGCCCCTGTTGCCGAGTGAGGATTGTCGGATCTATTATATGTGGGGCAGATAATACGATTGTAATAGAGCCCTCGCCGAAAAGAGAGCCGATCAAAAACGAAGTCCACCTCTCAGACAAATGAGTTATACATAAACGACCGAAGCAATTCGAGAACACCCTTAACAAGGTCGACTAACGATTTCCGTGTATGACAGTCGATCAAACAGACATCGATTCGCTCCCATCCCCACCAAGCTCGGGTGGGGTGCCGTTGCTGGGGTCGACACTGTCCCTGATGCGAAACCCCTTCACCTTTCTCGAGGAGCTATCATCATATGGGGATGTCGTGGAGTATCGAACCGCCCTCGGGACGTTTACTGCATTGTTCCATCCGGATCACGTCGAGCGAGTGCTTCTCCAAGAGCCCGGTCGGTTCCAGCAAGTCGATATCGATACCTTCGATATTGGCATCGATCCTGAGGGACTGGTCGATGTTCGCGGGCAGCAGTGGCGGCGCCAACGAACGGTGATGCAGCCTGCCTTTAGCATGGACCAAATCCGGTCGTACGCCGATTCGATGGTTGCAGCAACAACCGATTCAATCACGGATTGGGAAGACGGTGAGACCATTACACTCGATGACACTTTCTCGGAATTGACCTTGCAGATTCTCACTCGATCGCTTTTTGACCTCGATATCGAATCCGACGATGCTGAAGTGATTGCACGGACAGCACGGGTTCTCAACCAACGGGTTGCCATCGACAATCCGTCACTGCTACTGCCCTCTTGGGTACCGACGCCATCGAATCGACGGTTCAAACGAACCTATCAAGAGTTCGTCGATCGTGTTGATGCGATGATCGACGAGCGTCGGGAGAGTGACGACCTCGGTGATGACTTGTTATCGATTCTCCTGACTGCCACGGCCGACGAGGGTGCGTCACTTACCGAAACGGAGGTCCGCGATAATATGCTCACCTTCCTTTTTGCGGGCCATGAGACAACCTCACTCGGGCTGACCTACACGATATTTTTGCTCGCCCAGCATCAGGATGAACTCGAACGCCTCCGGGCTGAACACAGTGCGGTGATTGGTGACGATCAGCCGGGATTCGAACATATTCCGCAGTTACCTCACACCAAACAAGTGATTAACGAAGCGCTCCGACTGTACCCGCCAGTGCCGCTTCTGTTTAGGGAACCGACCGCCCCAGTTGGCTTCGACGGCTATCGAGTCGATCCCAATGTGATCGTGACACTGCCACAGTTCACTATCCATCGAGACGATCGCTTCTGGGAGCGTCCACTGTCGTTTGACCCAGATCGGTGGCGCGATGATGGCACCACTGATCGACCAGAGTACGCGTACTTCCCGTTTGGTGGTGGGCCCCGCCACTGTATTGGCATTCGGTTTGCGAGACTCGAGATGCAACTCGTGCTGGCTGTATTGTGTCGGCGCTATGAGTTCGAGTTACTGAGCGAACCAGAGATAGAATTCGATCCCGGAGTTACGCTTCGGCCAGCAAACCCTGTGCAGGTTCGGGTCTCCGAACGATAACGCCTGACAACTGACCCAGCCATCCCGTCGTCACGCAACTCACGCCCCAAAGGGCCCATCCTCTCGCCGCCGCACTCGCATCTCCATCCCATCTTCGGGATGAGCCGTCAACGAGCCACGCAGTGTTAGCGGCCCCTTATCGACCCGCTCGAGTCGATAGCGCTGGGCGACAACCGAGGCGATAATCGGTGCCTCGAGCATGGTGAACCCTTTCCCGATACAGCTTCGCGGGCCGGCACCGAAGGGAAAGTAGGTGTAAGTGGGGTGGTCCGGTTCGAGCCAGCGGTCGGGGTCGAACTGGGTCGGGTTCTCGAAGTAGCGGGGGTTGCGGTGGCTCGCCCATTGGGAAAGGAGGATCAGTGATTCTTCGGGGATGTGATAGCCAGACAGTTCGACAGCCGAATCGGCTTGCCGAAACATGGCGTACACCGGCGGGTACAGCCGCATCGACTCGTTGAAGACGTTTTTAAGCGTCTCCAACTCCCGAACCGACTCCGCTGTTGGCTGCCCATCGCCAAGCACTGCATCTACCTCCTCGTGGACTCGTCGCTCGACGTCGGGATGATCTGCGAGCAAGGCCCACGTATAGGTCAACACCAGCGCCGTCGTGTCGTGACCGGCGAGCAACATCGTCAGCAGTTCGTCCCGAATGGCTTTCTCATCGACGCCACCGGCTTGTTGCACTCGCAGGAGGATACCAAGCAGGTCCATCTCGTCATCCCCAACACCCTCGGCCTTCCGCCGTTCGACTAACTCGTCGACGATCCCCTCGAGTTCCGCAACCGAGCCCTGAAACCGTCGATTCTCGGCCGTTGGTAGCCATTGGGGCGTCACCGCCCGTCGGGGATCCGGCTCGAACCGCTGGCCGATTGGCTCGAGCAAGCCGGCAACTCGCCGGGCCGTACTGGGGGCCAACTCGAGGCCGAACATGGCGTCGACGATGATTTCGAGGGTGGTGCGGGCCATCTCCCACTCGATATTTCGTTGGTCGCCGTCCTCCCATCGATCGACCATGGCGAGTGCCTTCTCGGCCATCATCGGCCCAAGGCTTGCGATTCGGTCGGGGGCAAAGGCCGGGGCGGCCATCGTCCGGCGCTCTCGCCAGAGGTCGCCCTCGCTCAACAGCAGTCCCTCACCTAACAGTTCGCCGAGTGCATCGGCCTGAAAATCGGGTTTCGAGAAGTCCGCCTCCTGGCTGACCAACACCCGTTCGATCTCACTCGGATCGGTGATCAGGGTCGTCCGATTTGGCCCGAGGTCGAACGCGGCAATCTCGCCGTAGGCATCGCGCAACTGGGTGACGAACTCGAAGGGATCGCGGGCGTAACGGGGGAGGACGCCGACGACCGGCGCACCCTTTGGCCCCGGTGGAT
>LFCJ01004611.1_pt1 | contig 10101 bp, 16 predicted proteins | sample 643141 | NCBI WGS metagenome assembly LFCJ01 (sample SAMN03766243, study PRJNA286221) | soda lake metagenome | biome: soda lake; feature: Kulunda steppe; material: water; isolation source: sample B1-Br-g2 brine of Lake Bitter-1 | place: Russia: Kulunda steppe | collected 2010-07 | reverse complement strand
GTCTTTGACGTGCTCAAATACAGCTTAGCTGAACTGAGCAAGGGATCAAATACTCTACCAACTGACTCAACCAACCTCCAGGTCACAATGCAGCATAAATCTGGCACTGCACTAATCTGGCGTGACATGACCTGGCATCACTGACTGACTCAACCTGAGGTTACTACATCTGTTGGATGAGACTGCTTGCAAGTTGTACGTCAGTGAACCTAACCTAAGGTAGCACAACTGGCAATTTAACAATACAAAAATAATACAAGAATGAATGTATTACACAGAAGGAACATTATGTAATTCAATTCAGATCGGGCACTTTTTAAACCCTGGAATGACCATCTCTTCGGCAGAGTCACTACAAAGGTTAGGCTACAAAGCTGAACCTGCCTAAGCGAACTACTAGTAGTACTATGCAGAATTAGCTGAAGCCAGACAGACCTGCAAACAGAACCATCTAAAGGGTTTACAACTTGTAATCTGCAAACAAGACCATCTAAAGGCTTAACAACTTGAAGGGTTTACTAAACCTTGTGATACAAGAAAAGGCCATCAGTCCGACTTCTTGTGTCAAGGAGTGGGACTGCTAGCCTGCTCATAAAAAGCAACGTGGATGAAGGAAGAAATAAAGCTTAATGTTGTTCTGGCTCAGAAAAGCAGACACACTGTCACGGTGGAATCCTGTGGGAGGGAACAGAGACGCAAAAGTCCTGCGGAGAGAGACCACGTATGGATGGGTGCAGTGGTAAAGGACATGCTGCACATCATGTACGTCACAAGCATTGCACAAATCACAAGTAGGGGAGGTATCATGAGTCCAGGTTACTGTTTCAACTCGTAGGGTGTGGGCACGAAGTCTGATGCGTGCCACGCTGCGGATTACGTCCTGAGGAAGGTTAAGGCATATGTATCTGAACGCGTGACCAGGGTCCTCTTTGTAGGAAGGGCGCGCCATTGATGATAAGTGGAGCATTTGCTGTTGCGCTCTCGAGGATGTGTGTCAGAATAAGGTGCCCAATAATCCAAGTGCCTCTCCCTGAGATCCACAGCAAAATGACCGAAATCAATGGGCTCGCACTTCAGCAGCCTCTCTTTAAACATGTAGGATTGTGTCAGACCATCCATAGCAGATAGGATGTGGGATGTCCAGCAATCATCGCACCGTGAGCTCAATTACGTGTCAGCTTGTTAAGTCTTTCTTGCAGTGGAGCTATACTATTGCTCTGAGTTGAATTATTAGCAGCACTGCCGTCCGTAACCAGTTGAAGTGTAGAGGCTCTAGACCACACTTGCGCATGAAGCACTATGGAGGGGTTGTGTCCCTGATCATCACAATCCTCTCCAACACCATCGGCAGCCGTTTTTTGTGAAGGTTGGTCCATTTCTTTGCCTTGTCGTAAGAAAGGGGTGGCCCAAACCTGGCTTGCATGCATACTGGCAGGAATTGCGTATTTTTAAAGGAGCCACATCATGTACATGATGTAGACGTGTAGCCTGTTTTGGAGGTCATGCTCCTGTATAAACTGTTTGATGCGGAAAGTACCAGCTGTGAATGAATGTAGCGCTGCATCAGCTGCAATACCGTATTGCAGTGACTCATATTGATATGTCTGTCACAAACCATGCCCAGATATTTGAAGGAGTCTGTGCAGGGGAGCTGTACGACAACATAAAAGAGAGGGGACAGATTGCAGATTATAAGTGTGAGAGTTGAAAAACATCACCTCAGACTTTTGTGTATTGACAGTGAGTTTCTTCGTGCGTACGCTCTTAGTTTGTTCAACATGGTCTGCATGTGGTGAGGGTCGTTGGACATGAGGAAAAGGTCATCAGTGAACAGCATGTGGGTCACCGGAAAATTTGGAGTGCCAGTGAGCGTGCCTTTCACCCCGTCTGCTATGCTGCCAATGTCGTTCAAGTAGGTGGCAAACAGCAGAGGGGAGAGGGGACATCCTTATTTGACGCCAAAAGATGGCTGCACAGAAGCTGTCTTATCCCCATCCAACAACATATATTCATCAGCATGGTACAAGTCCATACACACACACAAATCTTTAAAGATGGACAGGATATGGTCAGGCATCTGGCAACTGCGTTAATGGTCCCGCAGCTTGTTTCTTGGAATACAATCTTAAGCTTGTTTGAAGTTATTAAACGCAGCATACAACTGTGATGATCAGCTTTGCATTCTCTGTGCAGCATGCTTTACGTGTCATACAATGAAGAAGGGTTGCAAGATGCTTCTGCCAGGATAAAAACGTATTGTGTGTCTAGAACCTTGATGTGTTGGATGCACCATCTGAAGGCAAGGTGGTGGTCTTAGATCTAAGCACAGCAATCCAGGCACTTATGCACGAGCAAGGCCAGGCCGTTTGTGTCTGCTTGGCTAACAATGTCTCTAAGCCTGTTTGGGCCAATAAAGAGGGTGCGGAAGAGTAAGTTCAACGGACTCATGAGTCACTACAGGGACTTACAAGCTAGTGAGCACATATATTAAGCAGGATTTAGCTCGCATGAACGCTAACCCCTCATCTGGGTTTGCCCCCTTTCCTACCTATTAAATGAGCTCGAGCACAGACTGAGTTCAAGAGAAAAAACCAAAGGCAAATGCGCTCCTTCCATTGCTCACAGATCTTTCAAACTTGTCTTACGTGATGGCTTACCCCTAAGGATCGGAAGAATAAGAAAATACGCCTATACACAAGAAAGCTAAGCAATCTCTTCCTTAGAACTACAGGCTTATAGCCATCAATAGATGCATGTGCAGACCAATAGTAGGTGTTTGGGTTTAGGGTTCAGGTTAACAAAGTTCCCCAATGAATACGCTGACAATATTGCACTTGCTACCGATACTGCCCACCACCTCCAGTCCCAGCTTGACAGGTTCCACACTTACACAATTTTGAAAGGGCTAACGCTGAATACGCACAAGACCAAAATCATGGCCTTTTGCTCCAACCCACCAGTGTTTCATTACAATGGCACTCCGCTTGAGAATGTGCAAGATTATAAATTTGGGCATGACCCACGGCCACATTGGGAGGATGACTAACACCTCAAACCAGATGGTACACGATTTTGCTGGCATCATAGCTAGCCCCTGTATTCCAACTAGTTTTGCTGTGTTGCTTGCTTCTGGAACAGCCTTTTGACAACCAATAATGCCTTGCTGAGCAAGATTAATGAGGCTGATTAATGGCTGGAACTCAGAAAAAGGAAGTTGGGCATTCGAGGTTTTATCTGCTCTTCGCAAATTTCCCAGAGCTGATGTGCACATCTCTGCTATCCTGAGCCTTTACAAAATCAACATGAGTGTCGCACACATAGACGGTCTATGAGCCCTTGCTGCTTGAGCTAATCATACAAGAATGGAGATGTCTGGACCAGATTCATCCGCATGATGCGCACGTTCTCAGCACAGTCAAGAGGACATATCACACCCATTTTGAATTGCCCTTAGGGAGTCAGGTGGGATAATCAATAACACGCAACCAAACCAACTCTTCCTTCTTTTCTTCGACAAAACCTTCCAACCATCTTTCACGCGCTCTCTCTAGAATCAGACTCTCCAATCACAACCTGAATGTCGAGCTGCTACGGCAAAGACAGCACAGACTTCCTCGCGAGCTTAGAATCTGCTCTACTAAGTGCAACTAGCACTGTGTGCAAGATGAAGGGCACTTTTAGACTGCCTGAGTGCGGACTTGGCAGAATTGCGCATCATTCACCATCACCTCTTCCGCACACTCTTTATTGGCCCAAACAGGCTTAGAGAGATTGTTAGCCAAGCAGACACAAAAGGCCTGGCCTTGTTCGTGCATAAGTGCCTGGATTGCTGTGCTTAGATCTCAGACCACCACCTTGCCTTCAGATGGTGCATCCAACACATCAAGGTTCTAGACACACAATATAGACACACATTTTTAAAGGTCATCGTAGCCCTGCTTTCCGTGGGCAAAAGCTACGGATACTCATACAAAAGGCTCAGCCTCCATACCCCCACTCCAGTAGGGTCAGGTGGAACGTCATACACGGGAGGATGGTAAGGGCTCTGTTGCGAGGCGGTGTTGAATTGGATCCCTTTCTGCAACTGCCTCCTGGTCCTGGTGGGATGGCTACGTCTACAGGAGTGATCTGACTAGAATGTAACCTGTTGCTCAGAGCTTGATGAGCACAAGGATCTCTTGGAGCACTTGTCTTGTTTTGTGTTAAGTCTTCTTCAAGTTTTAAGGAGTCTGTCCATACATGTGCCGGGATCATCCCAGCACATGTATGGACACACCTATAAATTATAGGCTATAATAGGTGTTTGGCCATTAAGCTTGCGCTCCCGGAAAAACTTGCAAACCTGCACGTCACAAGTTTCAATCAAGTTGGTCACCTCGGTCGCGATGGTTTGCTTGCAAGCACAATTGTGTGCGGTGTTACTTCCTGCAAAAGGAATTGTATTACTTTTTTAGGGTGCGCGTGGATTGTCTGAGCTTTGTAAGACGTCACAGGTGAGCTCTTGGGGCTCTGCATGTGCTTTCAAACCATGGTGGCATTAGAAGGTTCAATTTTGCTCGGGCAGGTCTGCCTCTAGAGATCATGTTTGCATCAGATGCAGCATTCTTTATGAGGTGGGCCAGTGTGTCATTGGCCAAATCCACGTTTCTGGCTGTGATGCAAATGCTTCAATTAAAAACAGTGCCTGAGCTGCGTAATATTGCTTCCAGGCTTATCACTGAAGCCTTGAGCAAAGGTGAATTTGGAAGGGACATCATTTTCACAGGTACTGGAGTGATGCCCACACAGCTCAACAAATTCTGTTTTTGCCAGTACATGAAGCCAATATTTATCCCAATGGCTTCCACCATACCTTACAGCAGATGAACTTTGATCTTATTCTAGACCAGACGCTATTTGTATACTGCCAGCTGGCAGGCAGAATGGTCATCAAGGTGGCATTCAGGCTTTACACCCATTGCACTGGGATGTGTACCATATTGAAGTCAAATACTGTGAAGACACATGACCAGAGCAACAACTAGCAAGCAAACGAACAGCACAGTAGATTTAAACACATGCTTATGCAGCAGTGCCACAAAGCGTGCCTCCATACTATGCTGATCAGAATGATGGGGACCATCTACACATTTCAAACTAAGCTACCCCTAATATACAACGAAAAAATCATACATAGAAGAAGAAGGTTGAAAAACAATAGCACAGAAAGAGCACATGGCTCTTTTCAGAATTCTCCTGCTGACGTCCCTCTTCCTAGTTTGATTGTGGGGGTTTGCCTGGTGCTTGCACAGGATGTAAGCCTCTTCCTTAATTTACGCAAACAGGGCTATCCCTGTTGGGGTAGTCCCTTCTTTTTCTTTGAACGTTCAAGGTAGCTTCCTTGAAGGGATGGCCCTGAGCCCTAGCTGCATTGTAGGCAGATCCTCAGCTTGGAAGGCTCAGGCCAACACGGGGATTTTTGAAGGACCCCCTACTGGGCACTTGTGGCGCCCCTTCAAAGGTTTAAATGTCATGTGCCCTGACACACACGCACCACTGCGCGGGCAGCCGCCATGCCGCTCAACACAGCCGCGGCGTACCCAGCCTCCTGCCGGCAGCCCCCTTGCGCGGCCGCACAGCAATAGTCCCCAGCCACCACAAATGCGGCGGGCTGGGTCAGTGCAGCAGCAGGGCTCAAGCCGGGGTGGGGGCCCCCCCTTTGAACTTGCTGCTGCTGCTGCTGCTGCTGCTGTTGGTCCTGCTGTCCAGCTGAGCTTGCGCCCACCTGAGCTTCCATGCCGCCGCTGTTGGGGTGCTGCTCGCTGGAGCCACACGCCGCGCGCGCTGCGACCTGCACGCAGGGCTCGCCTTCCTGCACCAAGGGGGCATGCACGCGTGCGCTGCCCCAGCGCTGCAGCTGCATGGACAGGGGACGCTCCAGGGGCCGGCCGCCTGCGCGCAGAAGTCAAAGCGCGCCTGGCAAATGGCGTTTTCCTACCATGGCCAGCAGCCGAGCTGGCAGGTGGCGCCTACCTGCCACTGTGTGGGCGGCCTGGTCGATGCGCAGGCAGGTGGCGCGTGGATGCACAAGCGAGGCAGCAGCTGGCCTAGCGCACAGGTGTGGATGGAGTGATGCACAAAAGCTTGGCAGGTCTGATGCGCAGCTAGCTGTACACAGACACACAGCTGCACACATGCTATGTGCAGTGTATAAGCATACATGTATATCTATATGTATTTGCATCTATACTGACATTGAGTGCGCGCTCACACGCGCACACTCACACACACCTCTGGCTCGGAGCAGGTCCTGCTCTAGCACCTCCCACACCCGCTGTGCTCGCTCCTGTGGGCAACAGCGCAAGCAATGGATGGCAGCAGTTTGTCTGGTGGTAGCGCAAGCTGCGCACCTTTTCCTCACTTCACACACCACGAGGGTCATCCCTGATGCTGGGGTCTTGCTCTTCATGTGCAAGGGCTTCCATGGACGATCTCACTATCCGTGGGCAACGCAACATATCCATGGGCAACACACTTCATTTCTATCAGCATGGGAGTGCTGTGGAGGTGGTGGCAAGTGGGGAGGACCGGGGATGCATCCAGATGCAGTCCATGCAGGCTGCAGCTCTTCCAGACAGCAGTCCATCCACCCCATCCAGACAAGGACCTGTGCAGGCTGTGGACCCATTCCATCACATCCTGACAGCAGTCCATCCACCCCATCCAGACAAGGACCCGTGCAGGCTGTGGACCCATTCCATCACATCCTGACAGCAGTCCATCCAGACAATGCCACCCCCAGGCTGTGCCTCCAGTGAAAGCACTCCCCCAAGCACCCACAACCCCCTGGGTCTGCAGGCGCCTGCTGCATGTTGCTTGCTCCCGCTTGGGCACAGTACGCACAGCCCTGGACTGCGTGCCGCAACGGGGGGGCCCTCTGCTCGTGCAGCAAACAGCCAAATTGGTGGAGCCTTGCTGGTGCATTTTGGCCCAGCCGGTCTTTGGAGGCAGGTCCCACATCTTTCCCCGCCCATTCCCAAAACATGGCCCGATTGGCAGAGTCCCGTTTGGAGAAAGCGTGCAGCCTGCTGGGACGTCAGTCTCAACGAGGCCATCGGCGTCTTAGAGGGCACCTCACCTCCAGGTACTGTGGCGTCTGCGGAGGCAGGGGGGCACCCGCAGAGGGTGTGCCAAGCAGCTGCGCAGAGAACTCAGGCGTTGTGATGGCCACCAGCGTCTGCGGCTGTGCTCCCTGGGCACTGCTACACCGTCCCTGTGCACGGATCAGTGGCAGAAGTAGCATGTGCATCTGATGCCAAAATGGTTGCGACACGGACATGTAAGGTAAAGGGTACGTAGCTGATACACACAAAGAGTAGCGCCCTCAGGGTAAGCTGCGGCAGCACATGACAGACAGGTAGATGCAATGTGGGCCACAGGACTGCAACAAAACACAAAAGGAAGCGCATAAGCAACGCAGCCACAGGATGGTCGACCTCCAGCGCTCCTTCGCCGTGTCACAAATCCAAACTTTTTGTGCATGATCACACTGCATACCAAACAATGCCCAACCTGCACCAGTACGTGCCAGTGCGCGCACCGGCTTGGAGGAGTCGACAGCCACCCAAGCAATGCCTGCAGAGCCATGCACGCGGGCAGCATCAAAGGGCAGGAGCCCTGGGTGTGCCTCGCCTGGCTGCCTAAGGCCGTAGCCGCCCTCACTGCTGCCCTGTGCGCCACTGCTTGGTGCAGGGAAGGTGAGCATGAGGCTGAACAGGGGCACTCTCTGCAAGGATGCCATGCGGCCCAGCGCATGCAATATGGCAGCCCCTGCCACGGCATCACAGCCACTGGTGTTCACTTGGACGCTGCCAGGGCTGCCTGCAGGTACATGGGCATGCGGCAAAAAGGAGGATTTGCATGGGACCAAGCAGAGGAGAAGTTCACCGCCCGGGCATGGCTGCGGATATTCCTACAATGAGTGCAGAAAGCAAGCACACATCGGACTGCCTAGGGTCATCAGGCCCTTTCACTGCGACTCACACATTCACCATACTTGCGCCCACGCGCATCGGCAGCCTTCCCAAGGTACTGACAGCAACCTTGGCAAAACTTCCTGCAGCCACAGTGACCCAATCTGGCGCGCGCTCGCGCACACAGAAGTGCTGCCTTGCAACACTGAGCACCAGGACATGCATTGCAGCACAGGACACGCATTGTACCACAGGACTCGTATTGCATCCTCAGCGCTAGACGCAATGAGCCCTCCCTTTCACCCAAATGGATACATGGCCTTAATTATGAACAGCCCTTCCAACCAATTTTGCAAGACTGTGGTTGACCACCAGCCAGTTTATCCTGCTCATCGCTGCCAAAAAAAGAGGTACCCCCTACCTGGCTTCGCCGCCAGGCTGTCGGTGAGGACCAGCGCATGGAAGCAGCCCAAGTCTGCCTCAGCCGCCACTCCTGCATTGGCACCTGGGGGCTGCCGGGCTGTGCTGCGGCCATGCAGCTGCCAAAGGCTGCAGCCTGACGCCTCCGCACTGTATCCACTGGCCATGCTGCCAGCAACAGTGACCGCTAGGTCAGAAGCAGGGGCGGCCGCGCCGTCGGCCAGGAGCGTGGCACGCTCCACGCGCGTGCCTGTGCGGGTGTGCCCACTATTGTGTGCGTGGTTGGCAGTAGTTTGACTCAAACTGTTTGAGGTAATGCACTGCCGAGAGCAGATAAGTGAGCCTGTTTGTTCAATTTCATGTTTTTGGATGTGTTATCCCTGGGTACTCAATCCTGTTCCCTTGCTTATGCATCCAGGTGTATGTGTGCACGGCAGCTGGGATACTGCCTTGCACATCTTGCTTACAACGTAGGCAATGCAGCGGTCAAGCTGCATGAAATGCAGGTGTGGCAGCGCATCTTGGCCACATGCATGTGAGGCATTTGGGATGGTTGCCGATTACACGCTGCTTGCCATGCTGGAGTGAGGCAGCCCTCTGGCTCAAATGCGAGGCAGCGTACAGGATGCTCCTTTGCATGCTGCCTGCTATTCAGAGTCAGAAAGCAGCTCTCTGGCTCAATTGTGAGGCAGGCTTGCTGCTAAAGTGGGCCGTGCTGTGCCGCAGTGTGCACACACAAGCGGGCACACCAGCCTCTTACACACATAGGCTGTGGCACTGAGCGCGCGTGCACAAGCAGGCCCACCAGCCCTTACGCACGTTGGTGCACCGTGATGGGGTTGTTGGCAGGGCCTCTCAGCTCGTGGGCGATAAGGGCTGCCATTGAGGGCATGCCCACATACAGAGGGCCAGGCGTGTCCAACAGGCTGAAGAAGCTGCGTGGTACAGGCAGCATGTGCATGCATGCTCAAAGGGCCTGGTTTTTCCAGAAAGGCTAGGAAAATGGGGGAAAGGACTGAAGGGGGGGTCAAGCGAAGTGAGCGCTTGCTTGTTCTCTTTACTGGGTTTGTCTTGTTCTTGTTGTTGTGGCTACGCTACTGGGCTGATGGAAAGGATTGGCGCAGGTGACATAAGCTGCAGGAGACATGGCACAAGCTACTGCATTGGACAAGAGGCAGCAAGATAAGTGCAGAACTGCTTGGCCATATGCATTGCCTAGCCACACGCCAATCAGCCCAGTAAAGTGGATGGTTGTCAAATTGTCAATCCTAGACTCGTGATCTTGGTTGATAGAAAACCATGTGAGGAGGTTTGGTGCGCAACGTTCAATGGTCTTGTATCCATGTGCAGGGCAGGAGGGCTGAAGCTGTGACTCATCAATAGCGGGATACGGGTTTGCCCTTGCATCGCACCACACCGCTCTTAACCACGCAGCTACTTGTGCATGCACATGCACATGAACTGCACAGACAGAGGAGCCCCAATGGATTAGAATGCCCGTCAAATCTAACCCGTTCAACTCGCTCACTGACCTGCTGCTCCCATCCCTCCCCAGGTGCATTGACCTGCTGTTCCCCCCCATGGCTCACTGATCTGCTGTCGCCCACATCAGCTTACCAACCTTCTTTCAAGCCCCCCCCACCCCCTCAATAATTGACCTGCAACATACCTGCCCAGCTCCATGTCTTGTTGTCAAAGCCCCTCCACCCCCTCCCCCAGCTCCCTACTC
>LFCJ01004610.1_pt1 | contig 10102 bp, 11 predicted proteins | sample 643141 | NCBI WGS metagenome assembly LFCJ01 (sample SAMN03766243, study PRJNA286221) | soda lake metagenome | biome: soda lake; feature: Kulunda steppe; material: water; isolation source: sample B1-Br-g2 brine of Lake Bitter-1 | place: Russia: Kulunda steppe | collected 2010-07 | reverse complement strand
TGTGTGCGCGCGCGCGAGCGCGAGCGTGTGCATGTGCGTGTGCGTGTGCAGTATCTTAGCGACAGAGCTAAGTGTCTTAGACCAAGGCAACGCTAAGACCACCAGCGTGCACAGGTGTTCTATATCCTTCTAACCTTGCCTCAAGGAGCATAACCGCCAGTGGTCTTTCATGCAACGTCCTTAAGCAGCAGGCACTCACCATCGAAGCGATTTTCAGGCTGTCCATATAACGTTATCTCACGCCCCTCGTAGTGCCTCCGAGCCATGCTCGGTGTATACTGCAGCTGCCGCTCCATACTTTCAGTCTAAGGATGCTCGGGTCAAAAGTTTAACCTTTCCTTGTCAAATATATAAAATATTATAAATTCTGCCCAATACTGTTGAATAATTGTAGTTTCTAGCATTTTGTTTCTAGCACCACCTTTCCTGCACCTTCCCTGGGACCCATACAGACTTAGAGACTTCATAGTTTGCTTGCCAGGCAGACACCAGCCTTGTTCGGGCATGAGTGCCTGGAATGCTGTGCCTAGATTCCAGAACACCACCTTGCTTGTCTATCAATGGTTTTGGTTGAAGGCCTGTTGGCTTCAGCTAAGCTGCCCTCGTAATGTTACATTTTCAGACGTGTAATTCAATCTTGCCTAATCTAACCTAAGCTGCCCTCATTGGGCAGGTACAGCTTTGTAACCTAACCCAACCAAGTAATCAGTTCACCACCTTGCTTGCATTTGATAATTTTTGGTTCAGCCACGTTCCAGGCCTTCTCAGCTGCCCTCGTTCGGCAGGTACAGCTTGGTAAGCTCATGTAAACTACCCCGTTGGACCCTGAAAATTTTTACTTAAACAGCAGCTACTAAGGGGAGCAATGTATAGGTGGGTGTCACGCCAGGTTTATGCAGTGCCAGATTTATGCTGCATTGTGACCCAGATGTAGGTTGAGTCAGTTGGAGGAGTACTTGATCCCATTGTCAGTAATGTGGTAGTTATGGTCATGCTACGAGTCTATTTGGTGTGCAGCAGTCTCTCGGCGTGACATGGGCCATAAGGCTTGGTTTTAAAGTTACAAGTACACCGGCTGAGGCAAATAACAAACAAATGAAGGAAAGTAATTGCTGGCTAACAACTCACATGGATGCTGACCCTGCCACGCTGAACACATGCAAAGGACCGAGCTTGGAGCAAACAAATTGTATGTTATCAGTGAGGGCATCTTGTTGGTTACAATTCATGCTCTCTTCCTGGCAGACAGCGTCAAGCTGAACAAATACTGACAAGGTGGAAAAAGTCTTTTTTACACACTCTTTCTCCCGCCTTCAAAAGTCGTCGTCATCTGCAACAGCGCAAGCCGAGCACATTCTGAGCGTACAGGCACTGCTTAGGAAGGAGTGCACAAGCTGCTCGGAGAGAGCTTACCTAGGGATGAAACAAGCATAAGAAAGCGCGCTCGGTGTGACAGGTGTCGCAATGCCAGGGGGAACAGGCTCGGGGAAGAAGTTAGGCTGGCAAAAGAGGGAGCTGTGCTGAAGGAGAACCTGTGATGGAGTTGTGCAGGGAAAGGATAGAAGTTCAGTCTAAATGAAGATTTCAAGATAATTCTCCTTTCACCAGACAGAACATGCGCAACTTACGCAGATCCGTGAGACGGTGCATGTTGAGGCAATTGAAGAGCTGGCTGTTGGGTGCTACTTGATCCCCTTGGTCCACCTCGCTGCAAGCATGCAATGAACCTGACATCTAACATGCCCATTAAGGGTCTGGAGCGCTGGAACAGCCTCAAAGACATGCCTCAATCGGAAGCCTGGATTCCGTTTTGCTAGTTTTGTATCCTAAACCAAAAAAAATTGAACATTATCTTCACGACCATTTCGGGGAAAACTACCCGTTCGTTACCTGCTGCATGGTCGCTAGGCAATCTTAAGTGCTGGGCCAGGGCATGGCTATTTGGGTTGTTCTCTTGTCATTATTTGCTGCCTGCTATACCCAGGTAATTGTAAATAGGCCGCGATTGTCATATGCATCAAGTGTAGGATATCAAATGTCCGCACTGGTATTGAGGCCTCTGCCTCCTGCCCCATGGATGCAGGACATACCCCATGTCAGCCAGTGCAGTTTATGCTTCCATTGTGACATAGGAGGAGAGCCACCTCATGGCGCAGAGTCTTTGCAAGGAGAGGGAATTAAAACGGCAAACTCGATCAGCTACTCCTCTCTGGATCCCCCCAACAAGCAATCTTTGCCCAAATGCGAGCGCTGCTACGGCTGCAACACAATGCTTTCTCGAATTGGTTCAGCATCAACTCATTTCAAGTACGAGCTTGCGCAGAACTGGCTCTAATACCTCTCTCCTTGCATTTGAAGGTGCCGAAGCTGTGCCACGAGCTCAGCATACTCATGGAGCACAGCAATACTCACAGCTATGTATTTCAATAGCATAGTCATGCGCTAGTCCAAGGTCCACTACAGCATACCTGGTTGACGATTTTTCCCCTGCAAGTACGGCTTTCTTGAGCTCCTTGTGCTCCTCATCAATATTGATTCATCAAATTCTCTCCTGCTATTGCCTTATTTAGTGCTCATTCTGTTATATTTATGCCTACCACACACAGCGTGACCTACACACATGAGGAGGGCGCTAGTTCCACTTGGACTTTTAAGGCCACAACCAATCGTACGGTCAACAAGGAGGCAGTGGTCAAGGTTTACTGCCTGCCTGTGAGCAAGGTCACAAAGGTAATGCCGATTGCACAAGAAGGGCATTCAGCCATCTTGGGCAGTCCTTCAGGTGTGACTTGCAAGAGGGACAGCCTGGGCAGCCACTGCTTTCATTTTTAATGATCTAGCTGAGTGCCTTGACTGCTGGGAACACCTTACAGGCTTGTCTGGACCGAGACGCTTGGACTCTATTTACAACTTAAGAGTTGACCGCCAGCCTGGCCTTCAGGTTGATTGGTTTGTGGCTGGTCTTTGCCAGCCAAAAAGTTTTCAATAATGTCTGGTCCTCTAAACCCTAACCCTAAATCCTAAACCCTACACCCTGACCCTAAACCCTAAAAGTTTGTTGTGCCGTGAGAGAAAGGAAATTAATGACAGTCTGACTAGGCAAGGCATGCAATATAAGGGGCCTACACAAAAAATGACTGGCAAAAAGGGAGAAAAGGAACAAGTATCTCTTCTTGAGAGAGCACACAAGAGTTTGCACAGCAGCACAAGAGCACTTGTCACAATTCCATTTCCACCGCGGCAAAGGGAGGATTCCACCGCGTAAGTGTGTGACGCTTGGGCTCTAGCAAATGCACAGCTCAATTTCAACCTTAAGGCAGTAAATCAAGGGTTGGTGTGAGGAACTTGCTGAGAAATATGAAAAGATGATCCACCCGGAAATGTCAGCGCCTGTGAGTTGAGCTGTGGATAATGCACTGAGCATGCAAGCTCAGCTCCTGGAAACTTGCTTCCAATCTACACACGAATTGTCTACAAGGGTGTACACGGATTTCATTTGCTTGCAGCAACTGGAGCGCAAAGGATGTGCAACCATGCATGTGATGCGCAACATGAAGCTGAATATGGCCATAAACCAAGTCGCAATGGATTGTGGTTTTCATGATATTGTCCCAAAGGTAAGTTGCAACAACGTAATCTGCAGGAATTGAGGTCTTTTCCAATGCTTGAGTTCAACATGGCTCCAGTGCACAAGAAAGGCTGCTGCCAACAGTGTTAATGAGAATGTGGCTCTGCGCATCTGCACATGGCTCCATTGCTTACAAATAGGGTTGCTGAAGCCTGTATACATATATGCAGTAGATTTGCCAAATTCTGTGCCAATTTGGCAAAATATTTATATAGTATTTCGACCCAACTCACACAAGTGATGGAGTTGCTGAATGTTGCTTTGATTAGGTGCTTTGATATTGAAAACAAGTCACTGATAAATGCAATCAGGCAGCCTTTGTACCCATATATTCCTTTAAGGAATGCAATTCGTAGGAAATTTTGTCAGGACTTTTTCAGGTTGGTCCTGACTAGCTCTTGCTGCAAGCTTCCAAAATAGGCAGCTGAGTGAAGGGGTGATGAAAATCTGCAGGGTTTAGCTTGCCCCTAGCTTTGTAATAGCCATTGAACTATCTGCTAGAAGGTGTGATGAAGTAAGCAGAGCATGTGCAAGGTGCGCATCCTGGCTTAGTGGCAGGAGAAACAGGTGCTTATCGGGCGAGTGTTGACAGCTACTCCCAGTCTGCTATGTACATTACCTTGAGATGTCTGTAAAAGTGGCTGAGCAACCCAAATGTATTTAGAATTTTGGACATTGTGGCATGCATAAAAGTGCTAGGACTAGCTCAGGGACAGTAAGGCTCTTGGATAGGCTTGGTAAAGGTTGGCAATTTGGTTGCCTCAAGCTTGTTGACTGCCTGTGTTAATCTGCTTAGGGGAGCTAAGTGGGTGACATTGTGCTAAGAGACTGCAACACACTGGCGTTCCTGGCCTGCAAATCACTGCACCATATGAATTGTGTGTTAAATAGGATGCAAACCATATGTGCAAACCATCCCTAATGTTTTATGAAGGTTTTGCTTGATCAAACCATCCCTATTATTCCATGAAGGTCTGGCTTGATCAAGTGGAGGGCATTGTTCCTGAGGTTGGCTACCATGTGCATTGGCATGGCTTGTGGCAAGAGCTGGTTGAAGGTGAGCTTTTCTTGTTTGGTGCCCAGGCACCGCGGATACTTGTGTCACAGCACATGTTTTGGGGTGTGACAGTTTGCCATGAAGTTATTCAGGTTGCTCTCAATTGGAGCCATCAAGCTGATCCTGCTATTCATTAGTTTGAGCGTACTGTGTATCATGGTGGAGCGTACTGTGCATCATAGAGGTCAGTCATGTGTATCATTGCAAACCCATGTAGGTACTGATGGTGGTCATCCCAACCACTAGACCCCCTTGCAGGGTCAATACATAATTTTGGGCATAAGTTTGCAGCCCCTGCACCGTTTTTAATCTGAGCACGTCAATGGATGCCTAGCATTTTCCTGCATCTACTGATGCAAAGATTGTGTAGGACATCTAAAGGCTCAGTCTCCTGCCCACTGCTCCCCCCCCAGACCAATGATTGAAGTTGATTTTTGTCATTTCTGGCAATGTTAGGCTCTATCCATATTTTCAAGTCTAGTATCAAAGGGGTCGTAGGGGCTGTGGAGATATTGTACTTCCTGCACTGGAATACATATGTTGCCGGGACAGAGATGACACACCTGCCGAACTCACCCTCCCCAAATCCCACCTTGAGCATTGAAGTGTAACTAAAAAGCAGCTCAAGTTATGAGAGTGATGCTGATTGGTGGCCTTGTCAAGCTTGGGGGGGCACTTTTTCCCTGCCATAATGGTGCAAACTGATGCCAAAATGGTCACGCACAAAGGTCGTCTTTGCCACCCATTATTCACAAATCCTATAACTAGAGACGCGTGAACAAGTAATGCATGGTTGGGCCAGGCAATGGGGCAGAACTGATGGCTGGAGAGCCTAGTCAGACTTCCCAGCCGAGGCAGGGAAGGGTCCAGTAGTGGGGAGGACCAATAACATGAAAGATCATGTATAGAATGTGCAAAAGCCGATCCTGCACCCAATGTCAAATCCAGGCTGATGTCCAATGTTTTGGACGGTGACTGGGGGACTAGTTGACAATGTAAGCGCCAGCTAAAGACCACTATAATTCAAGTATCTTATGCATGCAAAGTAAAGATACATGTATGTGAGTTGTGATCTGTTGCCTTTGCAGCTTTTACAAATGTGTACTGGGTACAGGCAGCGCACTGCATTTGTGTGTTGCACTAGGTTGAGACACATTTCATGACAGAAAGTTTGCTGTACTCTATAATGCTAGGCAGCCATCTTGCTCCCAGCCAATCCGAAAAGTCATGGCTACATCAATTGAGCCTACACTGCCGCTGAAATTGTGCGTTGCCAGCATGGTTTGGTAGTTCTAGTCAGAACAACAGGGGCTGCCAGCGACTCTGCTTTTTGCAGTACAGGCCTCATCAATCTAGGCATGTTGCTTGGCACTTGTTCTAGCATTTATGCAATAAAAAGCAGACCCTTCAAAATGAGGTCGAAGAAAAGACAGTTCCAACTTCTGCCACCAGGCTTGAGCAGCCCTGGCACACGGCAAATTTGTGTTCAAACTGCAGGTGTGAGCATAGAGAACTTCCTTCAGAAAGGAAAACCTACGAGGGTGCCTCCAGCCAAAGTGATCGACTTCCTAATGAATAAGTTAAACAAAACTCAGGTACGTATGTGTGGGCATCTCTCTCTCTTTCTCTGTGTGTGTGTCTCTGGATCCTCTTACAAATAAGGTGGCATGCAACATATTCTGTAGTGATTTTAATTGCACGTGTGAGCTTGAATGTACCAGAATTTTATTCTATGTTGCAAGTTAAAGAAGCTCCAATTTTGATCTGTGAACTGAATGTGAAACGATGCTTCCCAATTGTTCCCAGCTAATACAATGTGTGCATACTGCAGCGCTGTCGGGACAAAGTCTGATTTGTTATTTGTGTGCTGTCCTGCATACCTGCTGTGGTCCATAAACAGGGCCCTCCCTTTTCATTTTCATCCCTGATTGGGACCGTTTAGCGCAAATATTTCCAGAGAGTGGATATTTTGTGTGTTAGGCACAGGACAATGTCTTTCCTGTCTTTTATCCTTTTGGTACTGCAGGTAGTGAGGGCAGCTATATTTGACTTGCTGACTTCTCAGTGTGACCGTCATGCACAGGTAAATGCTGGCAGGATACAAATGAAACTAGATTACCAAGCAGTGTATGCCCATGCATGCTCTTATCTCCTGACAGCGTTTTTCAGCCACAAGTTTGTGTCCAATGAGTTTGAAGGGCATGGTCAGGTCAAGAATGGATGCATTAGCAATTCCTCACACACACATTTCCATCATTAACTTGATTTTCTTACTTGCATTTATGCATGCAGAACCTTTTTGTAGATGAGGCTGGCAACCTCAAGCTCATTGATAATGAAATATGCTTAGCCTATGCTTGGGGACACTGCGCATATGACTCAGTGCTCATACCAACAACGCAGAAGCAGGTGCGCACATGGTGGGGTGCTCATACTCACGCTGGTTGCTCAGATTGGTGTATGTGGGGTCCTTTACAAAAAGGTATCAGGATTCTCCACTTGTGCAACATGTTTGCAAGCAACGTGCCCCCTTTCATGCACAGAAGCAGGTCATTTCAATCTCTGCAAAAGGTGTTGGTCGGATGCTTGGTGTCGCTCAAGTGATATTGCTTAGTTGGCAAAGAAAATATTGTCAACCAATATCACCTTCAGACTGACATCACATTGTCATGCTTCACTTTTCATCCTTGTGTTATCCTTCGTGCTGGATCGTACACTGTTCAGGAAATTGCTCGCATGGGCAACCATTTTATCCAAAAACCAGCCAATGCTGGGCCAAACCATGCCACGCGGAACAGGGCAGATCCTCAAATGCTGCTGGACTACCGTTGCTACCAAGGTACAGATATGCTCTTACCCAGAAGCAGCATGTCTGCTCATATTGAAGTATGCTCGCTTACAAATCTAATGCATGATACCATGGCATAATAATGAAAAACACCAGGAAAAATACTTACCAGTGGCCCTTCAAAGGCGCCAGGGACAGGAAAATACAATGTTTGCTATGACTTAAACAGGACAAACCTCAATGGTCAGCCTCATTACTTTGAAATCTTTAGATTCCTGTGGTTCATTGCCTGAATGTCTGTTTAGCATGGAGTCTGACCAAAATTTGTGTATTGAATAATGAGACTGCAAGATATTTGGTTTCAGAGCGTTGCTTAAACATGACCCGTTTTTGAGCGGCCATCTAGCTGTGATGGAATGTGTGTTCTGGCTTGTAAGGCGTCTACACCAGCCATGTGAAGCAGCCTAGGGACATAAAAAGGAGGAGGAAAGTTATATGGTGGTGGCAGTGGTGGTGCTTAAAATGGGTACAATCTGCGGGCTCTGGCGTAAGCTGCTCACCTGCCTTGTGGTTCTTAGAGTTAGTCTGGCAGATTACCATGCACTTTCTGGTAAGCTCTGGGATGAGCAAAGCATCTATGCCCTTGTACAAGCCCGTGCATGAGCGGGCAAAAGTGCTGAACAATTCAGCATGTTTGCACCTAATGATAACTCGTTGTTCCTTGGATATGCCTGTCAAAGGGCCGAGCTTGCCAATTAGCTTCCTTGGCGAAGCATGACTTGTCTGCTTGGCACGTTTTTAACCTTGATGGGCGGCTGAAAAGCTAGCAAATATCAGTACCTAGATTCAGCAGGGCAGTGTGCGAGCTCCGTGACATAACTTTGAAGCTCTAACATAGGCCATGCAACATGAGCTTATTTTCCAATGTGTACCTGACTCCTTGTGACAATCCGTACCCATAGAAGTTGTTGTCGCTCAACCAAATTTATGAGCTTCAGCTTGACTCACTGCATTCCTGTAACTTGCAGGGGAGGGAGAGGATCTGGGTAAAAACTACCCACCTCAAATCGCACAATGCTTGCAAAAAATATCGAGCATGACACCAGAAGAGGTGAGTCCAGGAGCATGCTTTAAAGTTAATCAGCTGGTTGCAGCTCAAGTAGCTTGCCTGGGCAAAAGCACGCAGGTGAAGATTTTGCGCAACAATGCTCAAGCTTCTTGCCTGCAAACGACTTCAAATCTGCAAAATAGTAGCCTTATTGTGCTTGACACTTCTCTCCTCTCTCCTTAATGCAAATGTCCAGGTACTTGATCTGGATCAATTATATATGATACATGATATATTGTGATACATAAGTGCATTTGACAGAACAGCACTGTCAAACGGTCATTTTTGGGAAAAGTGCTTCCATGGTATACAATGTGTGCACACAACAAGAACCCCGATTGATGAATTCAAATAAAGTTTTTGCTAAAACTGTGTGGCTTACCACAATAATCAGCTCTACCTCGCTGTGCCCCTGTACCAATGGCTTCCTGGTCCTACGTATTGAATGCACAGACAATGAAGTCTCGGATCTCTAGACAGGGTCCGAAGACATTTTCAAGGGTTGAGGCTAATCTGCTCACCCTGAAACCTTGTTTTTCCCCCCTTACCCCTTCTATTTTCCCTGTCATTTTGGCTCAAGATTGTTTCTGTCTAGCCTGTGCTCCTGTTTCTCCCCCTCCACCACACCCTGCCACTTTGGCGTGCAAGACTAGATTACTTGCTTTGTCTGGCCTACGCCCCTGCTCCTCCCCCTGTTTAGTTGGCTGAAGAGGGTGTAGACTGTATTTTCTGCATAACCTTGTTCCTTGCTCCTACCAAAAGCCTTGACATGGGCCTGGGTGGAGGAGGAGGGGCTCAGTCACTGGCCAAGCCAGGTGACTGCTACTAATCATGCCCCTTCACCAAGTTTCCATTTGCATGCCTGTTATGTTCTAAAAAATACATTTTTTTTGCATCTTAGTGCACCCAAAACAATTGATTAAAATTGAAACCCTGCCCGTGCAAAGGAAAGACAAGCTTTCTTTAAAGGTGCGTGGCCGGTACCAATGCTTGAGCTCTGTGCCCTTCTGCCCTTCTGCAGGTTCAAGCGCACTATGGACTGCCAGAGCTCAGACCTGCGCATAACTTGCGTTCAAGGGCATGGGGTGTGTGTGCTACATTTATGTGCTTATTTCATGCACTTGCATACTGTTCAAGGCGCAACACAGGATGAAGCATTTTTATCGGGACATGACCATACCTAACTTGATTACGCAAGCTCATGTGCAAACCATCCCGCCTGCTTGTTGGTGTGCATGTATTAATGAAGCCTGAGGCTCATGTGTAGATGGGTAAATAGGGTGTCTCAAAATTCCAAAGAGGTTCGTCGAGCCTCTGCAGAGCCTCGGCCTAAGTAGAGAGGGCCTCGGTGGTGCATTATCGTTAGAAAACTGCTTTTCACAGATGCACTCAAACGCCCTGAAACTTTTCATATAGGTTTGATAATAGTAAAAACAAATATTTTTAGTTGGACCGGCCCTCCTGGAGGCCGGACTGAGTCAGGTGAAACCCGAACAGCTGGTCAACAACCCCGCCCGCCCA
>LFCJ01004608.1_pt1 | contig 10105 bp, 9 predicted proteins | sample 643141 | NCBI WGS metagenome assembly LFCJ01 (sample SAMN03766243, study PRJNA286221) | soda lake metagenome | biome: soda lake; feature: Kulunda steppe; material: water; isolation source: sample B1-Br-g2 brine of Lake Bitter-1 | place: Russia: Kulunda steppe | collected 2010-07 | reverse complement strand
CGTGTGTGTGTGCGTGTGTGTGTGTGTGTGTGTGTGTGTATGTGTGTGTGTGTGTGTGCGCGCGCGCACAAATACCCATACAGCAGGCCGTGAAGCAATGCAGCAATGCAAGTGAATAGTAAGGTTTCATTATGATAAATTGTAAGGGATTTGCGTGCATTTCTTGAGTAAACAGGTGCAAAGGAAGCTTTGTTAGCCAAAAACCAGGAAGGCTTCTCAACTCATAAAATCGGCATACTGACATACAGGTGTAAGGAAGAAGAAGACTTTCCTCGAGATGTTCAATTACCTGCTCTTTCGCCTTGCAGGACTCACGCTTGTGCAAATGAGGTTGCATGCTCCAATCTGTACTTGGCACTCGTACAGCTGGCCCCTCAGACGCCCCAGTTTCTTGAAGACCTTGGGAAGCTGGTGTGTGTCAGGTTGCTGAGGACTTGGTACATCTGCCTAAGGCACAGGCTCTGCGTTTTACAAACTCAAACCTGTGTAGGTCTCAGGGCAAACAAGCAAGTGTGTTGCATGCATGTCCTGTGCCGGTGTGTTGATGCAGCGGGCAACCCAAAGCTCTTCACTCACTTGCATCCCTCATGTGCTGATTGGTCAAAGGGGGCGTCCAGTGCTTCTGCTGGGGCCTTTTCATGCTTGATACAGGGAGGGCGAGGCACACTCACCTCAAGTGCAGCCTTCCTCAGGTCCAGTGATCTTCCGTGCACTTCCATGCTTCTTGGGAGGCCGGACGGCTTTGCCCTTGTGCATCTCTGCTGCGCATTCCCGTCATGATTCATGATATGCAACCGTGGATCTGAGAGTTGGCAATGGTGTCCGATGCTCCTCCCCGTGCACAGAGTGAAGATGATGGTACTGTCAAAGACGCCCTCCGCATCGCCGCCAGCGCCTGCGCTGCGTGCCTTGACCGCATCTACGAGCCCGTTGTTGCATGTGTGGAGCGGGTGCTGAGCAATGAGTCCGCGACAACCTCTGCCGCCGCATCTGCAACAGGGAAGGCCCCTGAGTGGAAGAGCCTAACTGGCAACCAGGTAGGGGCACTGATGTGGTGGCCTGCCCATCATTGTCACCAGGCCGACCGTGCACGACTCTTGCGGCTGCTGAAGCCACCACCCTTGCTTTGCAAGCGGCCTTGCGTGCTAACATTTCCTCTGTTAGGCAGTGCTGTGAAGACACACTGCCAGGAGCACATTTGAGGCACAGCGAGTGCAGAGCGTCTTGAGCCTGTTCCTGCTCCTGCGTGCTCCTGCTCCTGCTCCTGCGTGCTCCTGCTTGCTCCTGCTCCTGCTCCTGCCTGCTCCTGCTCCTGCCTGCTCCTGAGTGCTCCTACTCCTGCTCCTGCGTGCTCCTGCTCCTGCTCCTGTGTGCTCCTGTGTGCTCCTGCGTGCTCCTGCCCCTGCGTATTCCTCCCTCCGTCTCACTTAGCTGAGCTGGTGTCACGACAGCTAGTGTAGGCACACCCGGCTGAGCTGGTGTAGCGGCAGCTAGTGTCGGCACACCCAGCTGAGCTGGTGTAACGGCAGCTTGTGTCGGCACACCCGGCTGAGCTGGTGTAACGGCAGCTTGTGTCGGCACACCCAGCTGAGCTGGTGTAACGACAGCTAGTGTAAGCACACCCGGCTGAGCTGATGTAACGACAGCTTGTGTCGGCACACCTAGCTGAGCTGGTGTAATGGCAGCAAGTGTAGGCACACCCAGCTGAGCTGGTGTAGGCACGCCTGGCTGAGCTTATGTAGCAGCACTTGCTCCTGGTGCTGGAATCAGGAGAGGGGGCGCAGCATGGTTTAGGCTATCCATGCAGTGACAGAGCCCTTTGCGCTCGAGCTGGTGACAGGCCTTTCCTCTAAAGCTGGCTGGGCAGTCCAGAAGCAGAATGATTTGGATGACATCACGCGTCAAGCTGCTCACTCTAAGACAGACGTTTTGCTTTTCTGGCCATGCCTTGCAGAGCCCTACTACACTTGTGCTTTTGCGCACTTTCCTTGTTGTGTGGTGAGCAGGCAGTCCCGAGCTTCGTTATGTCCCCCCGCACATGAGGCTCTTGCTCTCCGGGAACAGCAGCGTATGCTGTTTACAATGCTGCCTGTCTGTCCGCCTCCAACTCTCACTGGCCTGTCCCTCGCTGCTGCGTGTCCACACACGCTTGCACGCTAACACACGCACACACACACATACACAGGTGCTGGAGGCCCTGGATGCGGCTGCGCAGGCCACCTACCCCAAGGAGTGCATCAGTCTCCACAACCTAGGCAAGGCCTCGCTGCCGGCCGCAGAGGTCCTGCTGCAGCTGTGGCGGCACTGCAGCATGCGCAGTGTGTGGCCAGTGGGGCTGGACGCGTTCCATGTTCCTGCTGTGGACCGTTTTGCGTCGCTGCTGGGTATCGCGTGGTTCAAGAAAGTTACGCTGGAGCCGCAGGTGCGCAGACCAAGAGAGAGGATCCATCTTATCTCTGGAGCGTGGGTGAGTGCCGTCAGGTGCCCTTGTGTGTGCCTGTTTGGCCTCATGTGGCTTGCATAAGTTTCTGTGCTGGAGCTGCAGGTGCGCAGATCAAGAGTGGGTTTGTTGCATGTTTGTATGTGTGTTTGTGTGCTCAATATGACGTGTATTTTGTTTGGAGGGGAGGAAGGGCTCCCCGCGACTTGACATGGCCATGTACTAGAACAGTAGGCCCGTTGTCTATTTTGTACGTTTGCTAGCGTTGGGTGCATGCCTGGGAGGTAGATGCACTCCCTTTGAGCCTTTGTGCCTTTGAGCCCGTGTGCCTTTGAGCCTGCATGTTTGCGTGAATGTGGACGTGCACGCTCTGGGAGTGTGAGATCCCGTACACAGTGTGAGTTGTGTCCGCTGCACGGTACACCCCGCAAAGGACATTGAAAGCAACCAAGGTAACAAGCATGTGCAGCGCGCATCATGATATCTCCTGCCATGCCCTGCTCTTCACACTCCGATCCACGTTCCTCCTGCAGCCCTGACTTTGCACTTCTTTCCATCTTGCTTGTGCCATTTGTGCTTCACCTGACCTGTCTCTTGACAGCAGGTACAGCCATGTAGGCCCTATCTCTCTTATGTGGGTCTACAAAATCAGGGCTGCTCCTATTGCACATGCCTCTCCTGCCCTTGCAGCTGGCCTTGAGTGAGAGGGCGCACCACCTGTCGCAGCTACTGTCGCGGCTGCACTGGCAGGAGCAGCACTTTGCGTGCTGCCTGTCGCCGTCTTTGGCCGCAATGATGATGCAGGTAGGCTTAACGGAGATGCAAGCAATATGTATTTTCCACCTCAAAACCTTTGCGAGGCACCCAAATGGAGCTTGTCTAGGAGACGGACACATGGCCTGGTACACTGTCTCCAAGCTGCCCAGGCTTCATTCTTGCACTCTTGCTGAATTACAGACCAATTAGTGGAAGTAGGGAAGCAGGTCGCTGTGCAGTGCAAGTGCCTGCTTGATATCTGCAGATCTGCTGCTTTGCATGCAGCATGGAGGCTCAGTGTGCGGCCCCGCTCAGCGGCTTTGCTGCCTTGTGTGCCTACCTGGGGCCTCTGCAGGTGCACCAGGCGGCCCAGAATGGAGCCGTGCGCGTGGACTTCACAGTGAGCAGGTCGGCATTTGGTTGGAGGTCAAGATATGCCGTAAGGTCAAGATCAGTAAAGGATAGTCTACACAAGTACAGGCCAAGATTTGTTGTCATCCGCTTGTTTGACCCCACCTGCGCATGGCTCCCCTTTTACTCCTGCGGCTTTTGTAAAGGTTGTATTTGTTTGGTGCTGGCCATGTGTAATGGTCATGTGCCACGCATGGCTTTCACGTGCATGGCTTGCCAGCCACGAGGCTCCAGGCTGAAATCAAAGTCTCAGACTAGCTAAGAATTAGGTGAAAGTGGTATTTTAGACAAATGGGGATTCAGTGGCTCCTGGCACTGTGACATGCACCGCAGCTTCTTAGAGACTGGTATTAAGTCTTGATACCTTGGGCATTAGTTCTGCCCAGCTAGGCCCATTAGGTTGTTTGTGATCATGCTTGCTGGGAACCCTGCCCCCTCATTCAGTAGCTGCCCTGCGCACTTGAAGGTATGTAAGGCTGTGAAGTCTTGATGGCGGGGCGTGCGGCTCACGTAGGGCTGGCGCCTGACCATTACTGTGCCCCTGCCATGCCTGCAGGTCTCAGGCATTCTGGGATGCTCTCAAGCAGGCTGAGACAAAAAGGCTTATGAATTCGGCAGGGTTGCAGGGCAGCAAATCAGGCGGTCAGGTCCACATGGTCTTCCCCTCTTTCTTGGAGAGCTGGGCTGTGGGAGCGGAGCGTGAGTGCAGGCACTTATTGGCGCACACACAGCAAAAGCTTAAGCTTTTGCTCTGCCTGCCCAGTTTGAACCTGCTCTGCCTGCCCAGCTTACACCTGCTCTGCATGCCCAGATTTACCTGCTCTTCCTGCCAAGCTTACACATGCTCTTCCTGCCAAGCTTACACATGCTCTGCCTGCCAAGCTTGCACGTGGTTCATGCTGCCTCCCCTTGCGAGCATCACATCATCTAGCACCAGCTGCCTTGGTGAATAAGTCAAGCAGGCTGCAGGGTTAGGAGCCAAGGTGCCAAAAGGTGCGCACCGACTGCCACACTTCTTCCAGGCTCAAGCCAGCAGCCGATGCTGGAGGCTGGGGAGGGGCACGGTCCCCGCAAGGAATTCTTCAGCTTAGCAGGCCTGGACATGTGTGGTCAGGTACGGCCTGGGCATGTGTGTTCAAATGGGGTCTGGGCTTGTGTGTTCAAATGGGGTCTGGGCTTGTGTGTTCAAATGGGGTCTGGGCTTGTGTGTTCAAATGGGGTCTGGGCATGTGTGTTCAAATGGGGTCTGGGCTTGTGTGTTCAATTGGGGTCTGGCCTTGGGCAGGTGCATGCGTCTTGAACGTGGACGCGTGGACAGCCAGCGCCCACAGTTCTCATTCCCCTGGCAGCTGCTCACTTGCTCTCTCAGTACAGGAATGCCAGCACGCTTTGATCGCATCCGTTGACTGGCATACTTTGATCGAAGCTTGAGCAGTTCCCTGATCTGTACTCAATATTAGCCAACCCATGGCTCCCTTCGGCACTCCTGCAAGCCTTAGTGCTATGCTGACCCAGACCTCTCTCTCTTTCTCTTACCGCCTCCTTCCCCCTGCCACTCTACCTCTGAGGAAGATGCATTTGCTCAGAGCATGAGTGAGAGGGAGAAATGCACCAAAACCATCAGATCAGGCTCTGCTCACATGCATCCTCCTATCTTACAAAAGTTTGATGGTGGGAGTCTTCTTTACCATTTTTTTCGACGGCCATCTAAGTGATCTGAAGCCCACTCCTTCCATTCCTTTGATTGCATACAGGGCGGTAGCCAGAAAAGTGGGCCTGAGCCCCTTTTTGTTTACAACCGCACCGCCGGTGCGTACTGGTACAATACCACTCTGACAGAGGTATGTGTTGAGGATGACTGTGGCTGCTGCTGCTGCTGCTTTTGCTAATGATGATGGTGGTGGTGGTGATGACAGTAGTGATGGCCGTGTTTGTGATGATGCTGACGATGATGATGGTGGTGTTTGTGCTTATGATAATCCCTAATGACAAAGCCCTACGAATTTCCCCCCCCCTTGTCTGCCTCTTCCAGCTTTCCTTTCCCCTTGTCTTGCTCCACCCCATCACCAGCCTGCCCGCACTTCTGCGCCGCAGCCTTGATCACCCACCTCTCCCTTGTCTGCCTGCCTGGCATCTCACCAGATGCCTCCCCTTTGCGCATTTTCTGCAGACTCAACAGCACCGGGTGGTGTACACATTTGCGGCCTGGCTCATGGGCCGGAGCCTTCTCAACCAATGCCTCAAAAATGCCTCCCCTTTGCACGTTTCCTGCAGACTCAACAGCACCGGGCGGCGTACACATTTGCAGGCTGGCTCATGGGCCAGAGCCTCCTCAACCGGGCGCCGCTGAATGTGCAGTTCCCGCCCCTGCTGTTCCGCCAGCTCCTGCACCAGTCAGTGCGCCCGGGGGGCTTCCAGCCGGACCTGTGCATGCTGGAGCAGTATGACCCACACGCGGCTGCCGCCATACACAATGTGGCAGGGCTTCCGCCTGGGCAGGTGCGTGATGCGTGATGGCAGCAGTGGGCAAGAATGCAGTTCTCACAAGGGTTGCAGCGGAAAGGGCATGTGTTGGCCATGAGCCATGGCTGAGCATGCCGCTGCTGCAGCTGCACAGGGGCACGCACGCATGCACTTGTCTGGAGACACGCATACATGCTGCTGCGCTGCGCTGGCTTGCGTCGGCCATTGACGGGCCATGCGGGCACTTGTTTGTGCTCCTGATATAGTACATGGGCAAACATTTGCCTGCTGGCTCGCTGCAGCCACTGTGTAGAGCAAGCTGTGCCTCCTCTTTTCAGGCCTCAATCGCGCATGTACGGCTACGCTGTTGGTGGCCTGCAGCTGCTGGGTATGCTGGTTGTGAACGGACCTGCGCCGTCTGGCACCAGCCCTGGGCTCGTGTGACATTTACTTGGGCCTGCTACGTTCCTGTGCGACATGTACTTGGCCTTGCTGGCCGTACTGTGCCCTGTGCCCGTGCAATGTATACTTGGCCCTGCTCCTTGCCCGTGAGGCATCCATCCTCGGCCTTTTGCCCATGCTGCAAAGACTCCAGGCAAGCTGCCTGCGCAAGGATTCATAACAGGTCGGCTGCATCGGAGTGCGCACACCCATGCCCATGGCAAACCTTTGGCTCTGCTCTTGCAGCTGGAAGCCATGCTGGCTCTTGAGGGCACGCAGGGCCTCACCTTGCAGCAGTACCAGGACAAGGCTGTGCGAGACTTGCTTGTGGCGGCAACCCAGTGGCAGGTGCGGGCCTTGCTTGTGGTGGCAACCCTGTGGCAGGTGCAGGTCTTATGCTGTGGCAGCCATTGAGGAGCGACGGGTGGCACAGCCATTGAGGAGCAGCAGGTGGCACGGCTGTGGGCAGTGGCGACTGTGGGACACGAGGTTGCGTAAGATTAGACGAGGGATCTGCAAGTGAAGGCTGGTTGGAGAGTGGTATCATAGGTTAGGTTAGGTCAGGTTACAAAGCTGTACCTGCCGAACAAGGGCAGCTTAGCTGAAGCCAAACAGGCCTGCAATCAAAATCACCAAAAGTCAAGCAAGGTGGTGTTCTGAAATCTAGGCACAACATTCCAGGCACTCATGCACGAACAAGGCCAGGCCTTTGGTGTGGTATCATAGAAAGGAGCCCAAAAAAGGGCAGATGAGTTTGTGGTCAAAAAAAGTCCCCAAGCTAGAAAGGGCTGATTGTATTGTGGTGCTGGAACTGGGTAAGAAAGGCTGAAGGCAAAGCCTTGCGGAACTTAGGTAGCAGCGCCGCCACGTTGTATGGACCGTGAAGTGCAGATAGGTGCGGCTCCTCTCCTTTGTAGCACCTGCACCTTGTCTGAATGACATGCCCACGTCCCACAAGCACATTTAGCCACAATGAGGTGCGCTGCCTGGCGCAGAGCTTCCGCCTCTGGCTGCTTTGTGGTGGCTGCCACTGCTGCATGTGAAGGTAGTTGTTGCCCATGCTGATCTAGGCATGTCATCATGAGAAGGGAGAACAAGAAGTATTCTGGAAGCTGGTGCACGAGTTCAGCTATTGATACCAAGCTGACAAGGTTGAATTGTGCACCCGTGCAGGCAGAAGCACTGGGGGAGGGGCTGCTCAGCACGCTGGGCACCAAGCTGCTGGATAAGTGGTGCTTAGGGCCGGAGGCTTTAGCGATGGCTGTGGCAGGCACGGAAGGTGCGCGTGCGCGTGCATGCAGGAGAAGCTGTGGGCTGTGCCGCACAAGGCACAAGACAGGGGGCACTGTGCACCATGCCCCACAAGACAGGGGAGCACGCTGCACAAGACAGGGGGCACTGTGCACCATGCCGCACAAGACAGGGGAGCACGCTGCACAAGACAGGGGAGCGCTTTTGGCCGGGCCGCACAAGACAGGGGGCACTGTGCACCATGCCCCACAAGACAGGGGAGCACGCTGCACAAGACAGGGGAGCACACTGCACAAGAGAGGGGAGCACGCTGCACAAGACAGGGGAGCGCTTTTGGCCGGGCCGCACAAGACAGGGGGGCACTGCGGAGCATGCCACATGAGACAGGGGAGCGCTTTTATTTGGCCTTGCTGCGCAGGACAAGGAGACTCTGTGGGGACCAAACAGGGAGGCACTGCCTGATTGAGGCAAATTGGTTCACTGCTATGGAAGCCCCCTCTGCGCAGGAATGTCCTGTCCATACCTGCCTGACCCACAGGTGGCCTCCTAGGACTAAGGATGCAATGTCAATCCCAGACCTTCATGCTCACAGCCCCCTCTCCGGCCATGCCTCCACACTGTATGAGGTGCTTGGTTTGCGGGCTTCCTTGCGCGCAGGCATCCACGCACATGGAGGGCCTGTTGACATGCGGTCCATGTTCAGGGTGGTCATGGATGAGGAGCTGTCGCCAGGAGGCGGGGGCGAGGTGGTGGGGGAGCTGCTGTGGGAGGTGCGCACGTGCGCGCTTGTGTGTTTGTGTGTGCACATTTGTGCAAACATATGCATGATCGTGTGTGTTGGAGGGGGAAGCTGCTGGTGGAGGTGTGTGCGTGTGTGTGTGCGCATGCGTGCGTGTGTGTGTGCGCGTGTGTGTGTGTGGTTGTGTGTGATGTGCATCCTTGAGCAATTATTTGCAAGCTCATGTCTGTGGGAGGGAGCGTAGGTATACGCGCAAGTGCTGTGTGGGCGAGGGTTTAAGGGTGAGGATGAGGGTGGGTGTGGGCGTGGGTGTTGTGCATGCATCCATATGTTTGTTTGCAACAGGTTGCACATTTGAAAGCCTGGGATTTGAAACCCTGAAAAACTGTAAGAGCACAACCGCAGTTTCAGCCATGACAAATCAGAGCCACAAGCAGCCTCCCGCATGCGTCAAAAACACCTCGGCATTTTCTTCATGTCACAGCCTCCTCTACTTGCAGTGTGACTGGCATCCCAGGTGCTATGTTGCTGGTTCGTCATGTACTTAATGCTTACTCTACACCCTAACCCTAAACTTTGAATTCTGACCCTCAACAGGTACTCAGCTGCTGGTCGGTCGAGCTGCAGACAGCCTTTCTTGACTTTGCCACGGGCACCACGCGCCTGCCAGCCCCCGGCAGCGAGCTCCTGAAAGTGGAGTGCCCCTTTGTGGCACTCAGCGATGCAGAGTACAGGCAGCAGCTGGGCATGCTGCCGCAGGTGGGTGCGCCTGCGTGCATTTACAGTGTGCTCCTGTGACTGCTGGCATGCTGGCTGTGACACGCAAGCTGGAATTACTCAGCACTGGAGCTATCGGGTGTGCCACTGAGTACAGGAGGACAGGCGCTGCTCTCAGCTTTTGGCACACAGTCTAACTTAACTTAGGCTTTCCTTCTTGGCGGCTCATTTGCGACCACCTTTCATTTTGGAAAGCTGCCCTGCCATCTCCTGAAGTAGGAAGCCCATCTCCTAGGCTTCCTACTCCAGGCCTTCCTACTTTGGACAGTCGCCCAGCCATCTCCTTGCATGTCAAGCTTCATGCGTGGCTCTGGCTGTGAAAATTACGTCCCTATGTGGTGTGGCCCGGAAAGGGAGACTCATGGCTCTTGGGTTAAAGAAAGCAGGACATGACAGGGAAACAGGAAGCCAGATTGCTCAAGGGAGCCCTGGGCCTGCCCACCTCTGCATGGAATGGCCATGAGAGTCTGTGTATCCAGTCAGTCAGCCTCTGCAAGATGCTACCTTGTAAGCAATGTCAGGAAGCATCATGCATGCGTCCTTCATGCGCCTTCTTTTTCATCACCAAGATTGAGGTTATGCTGACATCCTTTCGGGTCAGTCCTGGCGCCACATCCCATCACAGCATTCATGCATGTCAAGCCAGGGGATGCTCTTGGTCTTAAGCAAATGCCCCATGGACTTGGCCGTGCATGTTAGCTCAGAGAGGTGTTCTCATATGTCTCAGGCCTACAACGTGTGGACTGGTGTTTGTACGTTAATAGTCCACGCCTACATGGGGGGTGGGTGTTCCGTTAATAGTCCATGCCTACAAGGGGGGGGGGGGG
>LFCJ01004606.1_pt1 | contig 10107 bp, 10 predicted proteins | sample 643141 | NCBI WGS metagenome assembly LFCJ01 (sample SAMN03766243, study PRJNA286221) | soda lake metagenome | biome: soda lake; feature: Kulunda steppe; material: water; isolation source: sample B1-Br-g2 brine of Lake Bitter-1 | place: Russia: Kulunda steppe | collected 2010-07 | reverse complement strand
TGCAACACTCACACCATGCATGCAACACTCACACCATGCATGCAACACTCACACCATGCATGCAACACTCACACCATGCAAGCAACACTCACACCATGCATGCAACACTCACACCATGCATGCAACACTCACACCATGTATGCAACGCCCCCCCGAGGCCTGCCACAGTGGCAAGCAGCCACACAAGCGCCTGCCCCTCACTTGCCTGCGCCTGCGCGCCCTGAGCCGCATCGACAGGCAACGCCCGTGCGCCCCCTTCCCTCACCTGCACCTGCGCGCCCTGAGCAACATCGGCTGCCCATATCCGTGCGCTTCCTGCAGCTGGAGCACGCCCTCGCGGAGGCCCGGCTCAAGCAGCAACCCCCCCCCCTCAGCATCCTGCAGCAGGCCACCAGCCTCGTGGCGGCCTCCTTCCAGCACCACCTACATCAGGAGTACAAGCATCAGCAGCAGCAGCAGCACTTCTATGGCCAGGGCCCAGCGCAGCAGGGCCACCAACCAGGCCAAGGTCAGGCGCGCGAAGGGCGGCAAGGCAGGCACACGGGCCTCTCCCAACTAGGTGGCAGCCGCAACAGCAGCAGCAGGCAGCAAGCAGAGGGGGCGGGACGGTGCAGCTTGCTGGCAGCGTCGCGGCTTGCACCACTGGCGGCGTTGGCGTGCGCGGAAGGGGGGCGCTGGGAGCTGCTGCAGGGGGTACTGCAGGTGCTGTGTGCCTTTTGTGTGCATCTGTGTGCCTTTGTGTATCTCTGTGTGCCTCTGTGTGCTGCTGCAGGGGGCGCGGCAAGCGTGCGCGCGTGTGCACGCATATGCACGCGCACCTGTGCTAGTGTATCCCCCCCCCGCGCTTGCACAGAACCCTGCTGTCGCTTTTGGTACGCATGTGCCTAATTGCTACCATACCTGTCAGCCCGATTTACACACCTACATGCCTATTTGCATGGGCGCACACATACACGTGCACGCGCACAAGCGCAAGAGCGCGCCACACTCACATACACACACGCAAAAGTGCACACACACTAACACGTGCGTTGGAAGCGTGCGCGTGCGCATACACACACACGCAACACACGCAACACACGCGCGCACACACACACACACACACACACACACACACACAACACACGCACACACATGATTGTGTACATGCGTGTTTTCACTGCCGTGCTTCCCGCAGGCCCTACCCATCCATGCGCTCACCGGCTGCTCCGGCGTCTTGCTGGCGCTGGCGCAGGCGCAGCAGTACGCGCTGCTGCCGCTGGCGGCGAGCGCGCTGGAGGATGTGCAACCGGCGGAGCTGGTGCAGGTGGGGCGGGGGCGGGGGGCAGGGCACAAGTGGTGCTGGGAGAGGACCCTTCTAGAGCCCGGATGAGAGGCGTGCGGCAGTACGCTGTGCAACATGCGTGGGTGAGCGTGCTGTGCAGGGAAGTACTTGGGCAGGGTTTGGGGAGGAGGAGCGGGGCAGGGTTTGGGCACAGGCAAGGGGTGACAGGCGGGTCTGGGGCCATGGCTCGATGCCCTGTGCCTGCCCGCTCCACAAGTTCCAGCTACAGCCTTGTGGGCAGCCGGCATGTGTGGGTATACTGGCATGCGCGTGCGGCCTGTGCACTCCCTGCAGGTGTAAGCGCTGCCGCGCTCGCCCAGTTGTGTGCACGGCCTCAGGTCCACAGGTTGTGCACGCGCAGCCTTTTTATCCATGGGCCATTGGAGTATTGGCTGGGGGCTCTAGTGCCGATGCACCTATTGGTCCATTAGTGTGAAGGCAGCAGTGTTGGCTCTAGTGCCGATGCACCTATTGGTCCAAAAGTGTGAAGGCAGCAGTGTTGGCTCCAGTGCCGATGCACCTATTGGTCCATTAGTGTGAAGGCAGCAGTGTTGGCTCTAGTGCTGATGCACCTATTGGTCCATAAGTGTGAAGGCAGCAGTGTTGGCTCCCCTCACAAGTGCTCAGCACCAGATGCTGGCGGTGCAGGCATGGCGCCTCTGCCCAGAGCCCGCCTAGTGCATGATGCACATGCAGTGTTGCCTCCATCACCAACCGCCGACCTGTGGACAGCAGGCTGTGTGTGCGCTGCACAGCCATACTTTGGCGCAGCCATACTTTGGCACGGCACAGCCATACTTTGGCACGCGGTAGGGTGCACCCGTGCTGACGCGGCCACGCCGCCTCTATTGTGTGCTGCCCCCCAGGTGGTGCAGGTCCTGCTGGCGCCCACTCAAGCCGGGAATCTGGAGCCGCGCAAGGCTTACCACCGCCAGCTCAGGTTAGTCCCGCTGCGCAATGAGGACGCGCGCAGGCGTGGGCGTACGGGCATGGGGGTGTGGGCTGGCTGCAGTGCGCGCGTGCAAGAAGGGGGGGGAAGGAGGCAGGCATCGGCGCACCGCATCCGAAAGCTCAGGGACGCGTACGCGTTGTGGTGCTGCGCGAATGCATGGGCATCAGCACGAGGTTCACGCCGTCCTGCGCGCGGGAGCGTCACATCGCATCCACTCGAGTGTGATGGTGGGAGCTGGACTTTCGCTAAGATGGAAATCGAATGTGTGTGCGCGCACTTGTGCCTCACATGCACCAACAAACAGTACGTGTGTGCGCCATGAGGAGTGCCTGCCTTCTTTGATGTCCCACTTGCGCACAGCCTTGACAATTTTTTGCTTTGGAGATTGAGAAATCCATGAGCTGGGCTTCTGCACAGGCATGCACGCTTCAGGACTGCGCTTGCTTTGGTATGCAGCACGCCTCAGCAGTCAAGATTGTCAATGCCCTTTGCCCAGTGGCAGCGTGCACTGAGGTCGTGCGCACCCTTGCCTGGTGGCAGCGTGCACTGAGGTCGTGCACACCCTTGCCTGGTGGCAACGTGCACTGAGGTCGTGCGCACTCTTGCCTGGTGGCAGCGTGCACTGAGGTCGTGCGCACTCTTGCCTGGTGGCAACGTGCACTGAGGTCGTGCGCACCCTTGCCTGGTGGCAGCGTGCACTGAGGTCGTGCGCACTCTTGCCTGGTGGCAGCGTGCACTGAGGTCGTGCGCACTCTTGCCTGGTGGCAACGTGCGCTGAGGCTGTGCATCTTTAGGCTGGCCTGCAGCAGAGATCGTTCTTGTTTCTCAGGTGCCACCTGTTTTCGCATGTGTCTGGACCATTTTTGTTTCTCAATCCCTACCTTTCCTCGCATGTATTGGTGCCTTCCTAGGGTAAGGTCCAAGTTGCAGGCCTGGCAAGCTTCAGCTAAGTCACCCTTATTCTGCAAAGTCAGCCATGTAACCCTTACCTGCTGCAGGGAGACAGCAGAGATCGTGCTGCAGCACGCCGAGCAGCAGCTGCAGTCATGCACGCCAGGGAGTGGGGCGGCTGCAATGGCCATCGACGGATTAGAAGGCAGCGAGCATGACGAAGACATTCAGGTGGGCTCCAGCTCATGTGTGTGTTGTGTGTGTGTGTGTTCAAAGATGTTGGTTGAATGCACAGGTTTGCAGAGGCTACCGGTTGGGCCGCAGCTTCAGCTAAGGCAAAGTCACACACACATACACACATGCTCACTCACACGAGCACACACACACCAGGGGCCGATCTAGCAAGGTTCCTGGAGAGCGTATGAGGCAAAGCTTGCCCTGCATTTGGGAGTAGCTATCACAGGATCAAGCCACTCTTCTCAAGCAGCCCTTGATTGAGACAGTCCCGCTTGCCCCCATGTCTTGCAGGTTGCGCACCGCCGAGTCGCGCTGGCGCAGGCGCACTGCGCTGCTGCGGCCGTTGATGGCTTTGCCTTGCACGAGGTGCTGCTGCATGTGCCCCTGGCACTGCACGCAGATGCTGCTGGCCTGCAGGTGCGGGCAATCTTGCATGGCGCGTGCATGTGTATGCGAGTGTGCATGCGAGTGTGTGACACGTGCTCCGGCGCATCTTAGCGACGGTTGTGTGATGCGTGCATGCATACACAATCATATGCATGTATGTATTCATGCTTGTTCGGATGCATGTGTGCGTGCATGGTGCTTATGAATGTACGCATGCATGCAGGCATGTATCCGTACATACCTGCATGTATATGAGTGCAAATGAGTGCGCTTGTATCTCGCGGACTTGTCAGTCCAGGCAGAGCCAGCTACCACAGAGTGCTCCTTATGAGGTGCCTCATCCAGGTCCAAGGCATCCAGTCAGACCTGGGAACGACCTGAATGAGGTCACTCATCTCCAGCTGTGCCAATGAAGCTGAATGGTCGGTCCAGGAAGCCCCTCAAGCTCCCTGCCTGCGACCGCCATGCCCAGCTGCAAACTGCAGCACTGCTTCTCACTGCGCACCTAAAGAGCAGGGCACCACTGCAATGCGCTGCTCGACAAACCCCACGTCTTTACGCCTAACGCGTGCGCGGCTCGACAACCCCCATGTCTTAACGCCTCACGCTGTGCGCGGCTCATGCTGCTGTGTGCTTGCAGGCGCACGTGCGCCAGCTCAGCAACACCCAGGTTGATCGCCTGCTGGCTTACCTGGCCAAATGGATGGCTCGGTACAGCCAGGGCCCGCTCGCACAGCTTGCCACCACCAGCGCTCATGCAGCGGCGGTGGTCCCGCCTCTCATGTTTCCCACTTTTTCCCAGGTGCGCACCCCTGCATGAGCCGTGCGCCTCACAATTCATCTGTGGTGGACCCTGCCGGCGCGTGCTGTGCTGCAGCAAGCGCAGTAATGGGACATGCAGTCATCTGCACAATTATACTGTGTAGTGCCAGCTGGAGAATGGAGGGCTTCCTGAAGGAAACAATGGACCTTTCACCATCAGCCTGGCCATGAGGCTGCTTTTGGCTTAGAGCATCGACAAGTTGCCTCCTTTTTTTTGTTCATGTACCTTGCTTGCGGCATTGCCAAGCATTGCCAACATTGCGCGCACCCTCATGTGTGTCTTTTTAATGGTTTGCGCAGGTTCTAGATTGGCTGCGCGTCTTAATTGATAGCCACCTTCCTCGCTTGCTCATGGCTAAGCAGCTGCCAGCTGCGCTGCACGGCCTGCAAACAGCGTTGAAGTCCAAGGTGTGGAGCTAGCTGACATTGATCCTCTGCGGAAAATGCTTCACATATTCGCTTTGCGTACGCACACCTCATGGACTATAGATACCACTTGGGGTGGTCACGTTCCAAAGATACCCCTGAGAGACCCTTTTTTGTCATATTGCTGCCCAAGTTCCACCCAAGCTTGCCTTCGGCGTGAATACATGCAAGAGCAGGGCTGTGATTCCCTGCTGCAAAATGTCAGCCCCTGAGGTTGCTGGAGGTTGCTGCCTGCTGCTTTGTGGCGGTGCTACAGTGCGTGTTTGGATTCCGTTTAAAGACAGGTCAATCAGCACTGACGTGCTGATCTCCACTTCAAAGAGTGTGCCAGGAAACGAGAATGGAGGGGGCTTGTCGAAAAGCGCCAGAGCACCCGACAGTCTGGTGTATCCTGCATACATCCCTGGTGTACCCTGCATAAATCCTGGTGTATCCTGCATACATTCCTGGTGTATCCTGCATACATTCCTGGTGGCTTTCCTCGGATGGGTGCGCATGTATGTGTGGTGTAACAGACCAAGGAAGCCACGGCTTCGTGACATGTGGCCCTAGCATGGGCATACTCGAACAAGCTAAATGAAGTTGAAGGGCTTGCCTTGCCTGGTCCTGTCTTTATTTTGAAGGCTTGCCTGGCACATGCAGGTGGATGCGTGTCAGCAGTTGCTGCCACTACAGGGCGCCATAGAGCACGTGCGGGCGGGGGCTCCTTTGCCCCATGCGCATGTCGCTGCATCCACGATGTACACCGTGGAGTACGTTGACCTGGGTCTGCCTGTTTCCTCGTAATCCTGTCTGCTGCGCTGTTCTAGCAACTGCTCTTCACAGGGTAGCAGCACCTGCATGCGAACCTTTCAAAGTCCAGGCAATGCCTGTGGATCTGGCGAGGTGGAGTGTCAAACACATGTATCCACCTTGTATTCATGCAAGCAATCTTTTGGCCAACTTTTGAAGGATCAGACAATCTCTGGATTCTCCATCATGTTTGCCTACCAAAGAGATAGAAATTGAGGGAAATGACACAGAAGATGAGGAAATGACGAAATAAAGAGGACGAGAGTGAAACAGAAGGAAGGCTAGGTAAGGTTGCACTGCTGTATGAATGCTGGAAGATATATCTGCCAACAAGGCAGCTAAGCCTGTCACACCAAGAGACTGCTGCATCCAATCTAGACTCGTAGCATGGCCATAACTCAACCAACCTCCGGGTCACAATGCAGCATAAATCTGGTACTGCATTAATCTGGCGTGACAAGCCGATGCCTTCCAGGCCTGCGACCAGAATCAACACAAAAAGCACGGGCACTACAACTTCTGGCTTCTTCCGAAAAAAGACACAGTGACACCTACTAGTAGTGTTCTGAAACAGAAGGAAGCTTGCGCCCTCAGCAACAACTCAAGTGAAGTTTGGTTGGTAAGTATCATACATGAAACAGTATTTATTTCTTTTTGCTTTCTGCGGATGCCCCTCAGGTAAGGCTTACCTTCTGTATACCTTCAAGGCAATTTGCCTTTGGATAATTTGGATTGAATAAAAAGGGCTGCTGATTGTGCTGAAGAGGATTACAGTTGTCAGGGATACAACCCCTTCATGATGCGCTATGCGCGAGTATGGTCAGAAGCCTTTACAGTTTAACTGGTTCCATGCGGCATTGCCGCATTCGCGATGTGACTGTACAAAGCTTGGACTCAAATAATAGCTCCACCGCAGAGAGTGACTTAGAGAAAGATTATACAAGCTGACATGCTGTTGAGCTCACGGAGCGACAATACAATCGCTGGTAGGACTTACAATGGAGACACAGGCGCTTTTTACTTTGACAACTTGTTCTAGTAGATGATGGAGGTTTGCCTGGTGCTTGCACCAGATGTAAACTTCTTCCTTAATTAATGCAAACAGGGGGTACCTTGTTGGTGTAGACTTTCTTTCTCTCTTGAAGCAGACATACAAATAATTTCTTTTTCTTTTTGAGACTATGGATAATTTTTGTCTTGCTGGCAATGTCCAACAAGCCCAGCAATCATCCCATCTGGCTGAAGGTCTAAACCCATTGTAACCTTAGAACCTTCATGGCTGAAGCTTTTAGTGAAGGCCCTGTTATGTAACCCCTTGTGTGGCTTGCCTTATGAGACCTCACTTGTTACTTAACTTATGAGACCTCGCAACCTGATGGTTCGGGGATCAAACTTCGTCGGGGGCTCTGCTTGTTTCCTTCAGCTGAGCTGAACTCTGTAACTTTGTAACCTAACCCATCCTAACCTAATGAGACTACCTTCGTCTTTCTCAGCAGCACAATAGCTCATAACTTTGCTTTTCTGTTTCAGACATTATGGACTACTTTTTGCAACCGATAACCAACCAGCCTAACAACCATGCTAACGGGTGCAATTTGCAGTGCTTGAAGCTCAGGATGGGGCCTAATTACACCATGGAGAGCATTCAGCTTGTCTCAGGCAAGCTGTGCGTCCAGCTAGAATAATCAGGCCGCTGTCACGCCGAGAGACTTCCGCATCCAAACTAGACTCGCAGCATGGCCATAACACCACTGACAGATCAGCAAGCAATGGGCACCACTCAGCCATCACTACTGGCTGAACATCACTAATCTCAGCAACACCACGTGAAATACCCTACTGCCAGGAAACCTAAGTTAACTTTTCCTTTGCGGGTTTTATCTCAGGCAACCACATGCATTGTGCACAATGGCACTCATACAGCATACTGCTTTAAAAGAAAATCATCTGTCCTGGTGTGAAAATCGTGGAGCATTAAGGGGTTTATTGCTCCTCACATGTTCTGGCCTGGTAGCGCTAGCTTGCCCATGGAATTGAGGTGCGGGTTTAAGGGATCTTTGCTGATGTCATCCAAGTGGTCATCATAGTCGTAGAAGGTGGCAAAAATCCGCTGCCTGAACACAGACACAAAATCTGATTGCAGCTCCTTCCAGCCACCACGTGCTAGCGACAGGGTTTGGTGGGGATCCCGTCTCCACCTGCAGTGTGTGTGTGTGCGCGCGTGTGCGTGTGCCAATGTGTGTATGTGTGTGGGTGCGCGCATGTGTACATGCACATGAGCATGTATTCTTGTGAGAGCATGTATGTATTCCTGTCTGAATGGATAAACCACAACGCATTATCAGTTAGTCATTCCTGTGCTGTCAGTAAACACTAGACCTATTGCATATTTTGAGCGCTTAGAATATGCCCACTTTTAGGGTAAGTGATAGAGAATACAGATGTGGGATCTGAGGTGTTAATGTGTACTGCCTTGTTAAGTCATTGGATCTACTGGAGAAAGCTGAACGATAATAGGGTCAATCAATTGAAATGAAAATGCAGCAGCCATGGTCTGTTTGCACACGGGTTCCAAACTCAAAAATTATGCCATGGCTGCCTTGAGAAGAAAGTATGCCACCACACCAAGAAAGAAACCCCAGCTGCAAGCAGTATCTAGGCCATCTCCTAGACTGGACAGCCAGCAACAGATGCAAGCATGTGCATCAAGCCACTCACCCTCTGGCCCCATCTTTTGTGAGCAGCTCAAAGGGCTGCTGACCCGCATCCCCAGCAGAGAACTGCGCCAGCCGCTTGTTATCCAGCAGCAAGATGAAGGAGGAAGGGTAGCGAGCGGAAAGTTTGTCTGCCACAAGGCGTCCAGCAGGAGGCAGATCCACGGATTGCATACGGGAGTCTGAATGGTAGTAGCCCAAAATTGTGGTGCCCGAGCTAGAGGGCTGTTGTATTTGTGCATCCACCTGCACTTGCACATACACTGATCTCTGTTGGTGTGGCCTGCATATGAGTGTGTCAGTTTTGTTAATCTATGACTATGTGTGTGTGCGTGTGTAGATATGCGAGCATGCGGTGTCCGTGTGCCTGTGCGTGTGTGTGTGTTTGTGTGCGCGAGCGTGCATGCGTGTGTGTGTGTGTGTGTGTTGTGTGTGTGTGTGTGTGAGCATGTTGGGTGCATGGCTGGCTGCATCAACGGGCCTGCATGCAGCGATCGTCATATTGTGAGCCTGAGCATTTGCCCCTGGGTGCATCTTGGAATTGGGTCCCAACAGGGAGGGGGGGTACTCACAAACCCGCACTTGCGCAGAGGCAGGATAAGCGGTTACAAGCATGCCAAGTGCAGATTGTGCTAGTTTACATACAAATATCCAGTTCATGTAACAACGTCCCTGCTTGCACATGGGGCAGCTCTGCACCAACATTGCACAGAACGAGACGGGCATGGAACGATCTACGGCATGGACGAGCACATAGAAAGTCCAAAAAATTGCGGTGTAGTAATGGTATCATATGATGTGCCTGTAGGGTTGCTTGGACGACGACACTAACTCTGAGGCACAGGCACAGGCACAGGCATCGATTCAGCAGCTGCTTGACGCCCTCCTTCCGTAAAGCAGGTCCTTTGCTCCAAAGTGTGCGAGCTTATCAGGTACATTCGTGCAAGGGTCTCAGGTTTGCTGCCAGGCAGCACATTTGCGTCTTCCCCCACCTGTGCTAGGGCGACCTCTGTAGGAGCGGCCAAGTGACAAGAAGCATGGAACATGGGAACAATGTCCGTGACCTTGGCCTCCCCTTCCCCATCTCCATTGCTGCTCTTGTGCACACTGCCGAGCAGTATGCCATTCACGGGGCAGGACGGGTGTTTGGCTGCATGCAGCAGGATTTTCAGAAGCGGAAGGCTGTCACTGGTAATCTTCATTGAGACCTTAGACTTCTGTTCAATTAAGGCACATATCTTTGTTTATGGAGAGATCGTTGTTGCAGATCATCAGCAGAAATGCCGCCATATGACTGAGCATGTGACAAAGTTTCTTATCCTTAATTAAACTTTTTCTATTAGGTTTCCCAGTTCCTTAATAAGGCTGTTCCCAATTTTGCTGCACCTCTAGGGATTATAACCTTGCCAACGTTGGCAGGGTTAACCCTGGAACACCTGTCCCTTCCCTCTGGTAAACGCTTGCACAAGCGTTGCGGTTTGCAATCATGAGAAGGAGGGGGAGAGAGAAAGAGAGAGAGAGAGAGAGAGAGAGAGAGAGAGAGAGAGAGAGAGAGAGAGAGA
>LFCJ01004604.1_pt1 | contig 10109 bp, 6 predicted proteins | sample 643141 | NCBI WGS metagenome assembly LFCJ01 (sample SAMN03766243, study PRJNA286221) | soda lake metagenome | biome: soda lake; feature: Kulunda steppe; material: water; isolation source: sample B1-Br-g2 brine of Lake Bitter-1 | place: Russia: Kulunda steppe | collected 2010-07 | reverse complement strand
TAGCGTAAAAGAGTATAGGTGAAAATAAGTTTTGATTATGATAAAATTAAGGCCAATATCAAAAGCAGGGGACACAGATGAACACAGCGCCTGAACTTAATTTTGCTCTCTGCACTTACTAATTCCCAGTTCCTTTAACTTATTTATTTTCAACCTATAAAAAATTGATACTATCGAATTTAAAAAAAGATGGAAAAAAGGAATAATAAATAGTATAATAATAATATACGATAAAGTAGTTAGAAAGGAGATATTATGGAATTAATAGACTTTGATAAATATTTAGAAATTTATCCTGATACAGCGGGTTTATACCCAGATAAATTAAGAGAGATAGGAGATAAATATCACGATAAAGGCTATTTGACTAGAGAAGAGCTATATCAGTTGGCCCATTTAAACTCGACTCGTAGCTCATACCATGTGAAAAAGAATGCCAAAGATTTAGTAATTGAGGTGAGTAAAACAGCTTATCAAGTTGAAAGTGAGTTTTGTAAGTTAGCTTTATACAATAGTTTAAAAGGGATTGGGACTCCCACAGCTTCTGCAATCTTGACTAGTTTAGATGATGAGAAACATTGTGTAATTGATACCAGAGTCTGGGCCACATTGTATCGCTTGGGTTATTTCGAAGGCGAAAAAGAACGTTTTGAGCCAGAGGATTATTTAAAAATAATTGAGATAGTCCGCCGGATGGGTCAAGAGACTGGATTCAAAGTGGCAGATATTGGTTATGCTCTTTTTGCCTATGATGTCGAGCATCGTGAAGGTAATTTACATTAATGAGTTTTTGAGGTAGGAATTTGTTTTAAGATGTCGAAGTTTATATAAAGCAGAGGGAGATTAGTTTAGAAATAAGGGGGTTTAATCTTATGAAAAAGAAAATAATTGCTTTAGTGACTATATTAATAGGACTTAGTTTGTTGATAGTTGGCTGTGGTGAGAATCCACGTGGTAGTTTTGGCCCGTCTTGGGATGTGCCCTTTACGATTCCGCTGATTGAGGAAGAAGAAGAAAGTATTGAAGATATATTAGATGAGCAAGAAGATATTCAATTTGAAGATGATGAAATAGCTTATGATGATTTTGATGATGTTGATTTAGATGAAGAATTAGACCTTTCCGATGAGTTAGATCAAGACTTTGAGGAAGAGGTTGATCTTGATGAAGAATTTGACATTGGAGATATAGATGACTTGCAAGGTGATTTTGATTTTGAGATTGACGAAGAATTTAAAATTGAAGAAGGCTTTGAAGAAGCAATGGAGACTAGTTTTGAAGTTAGCTTAGATGAGCCTGATTTAGCTGGGGCTGATTTTGAGGAATCAGTCAGTCTTTTTGATGATGAAGGTTTAGATAATATTTTAAGTGATATGTCAGATGAGTTAGAAGTAGAAGAAGAATATGAACTAGAGTCAGACGAAGTTGATTTGGATAATTTTGATCTTTCAGAGGCTATTGGTGGAGAAGAGTTAGATAATATTGCAGATGGGCCAACTGGAGAAATTGAAGATGAGATTAATGCAGCAGAGATTGATCCAGTTCCTATAGCAGGGCAAGAAATAGCAGATGGACATGATGATGCTGATGCTGAATTAGAAGATGAGGAGATAGATAGTTTTGAGTTTACAGAGTTTTCTAGTTTGAAATTTGCTGATGGGAGTTTTATATTTGATTTTGAGAATGCTGATGATAGTCCAACTGTTGAGCATTTAGAAATAAAAATTGAGTCTGATGGGGATAAGATCAGCTCAGATGAACTTAATGATTTAGAAGCTAGTGATTCTGAATCACTTGAGCTTGATTTAGCAGGAGAAAAGATTAGTGATGAACTAAATTTATTGTTGAGTTTGACTACTGATGAATCTGATGATGTTGGAGAGTTAGAGATTGATACTAATATTGAGGATGATTTAGAAATTGAAAGTGCTGAATTGAAAGGATCTGAAAGGGTTGAGGCAAGTGAAAATCTTGAACCTGAAGATTTTGATTTAGAATGGCTTGAATTTAAGCAAGGTGATTTAGAGATTGACTTTATTATACAGGATGAAGACGGAAATGAAGTTTCAGAAGATGAGTTAGGCTTAAATCCTGAAGACAACTTTACTTTAACCTTTAGCGATAAAGATGGTGAAGAAGAGATTGCATTTGAAGATAGTGAGAATGATCTTAGCGAAGATAGGCTTTACTTTGATGATATTGAGATTAAATATAGCGAAGATGTTGATACCTATTTAGCGGGAGCTGAAATTAAGGTTGCTGTCGGTTTTTCTGATGAAGCCGAGGTAGATAAAGCTAAATTAACAGAAGAAATAGAAGTAGAAGATACTACAACATCTAATTTGGAAGAATTACCTGATGAAGTAGACAAGGTAGAATTACTGGGAACTTTAGAATTAGTGATTGACACTGGTGATTTAGATGTAGAGGAAGACTTTGAAGTTAAGTTGGATGAAGAGATATTAGAGTTTGAAGATCAAGGTGAGAATCTTCATACGCATGATTTGGATGAAACAGAAATTTCTGGTGGTGAAGAATTAAGTATTTATTTCTCAGCAAAAACTGATACCTATGTAGCTGATGAAGATATTGATTTTGAGTTTAGATTTGCTGAAGATGATCAATTAGATATTGGGAAAGTTACTCTTGACGAAGAAATTGCGAAAGAAATAACTGAAGAAATAGATCTTGGATTAGATGATGATCAAGCTGAAGCTATTAAAGCGATTAATTTCTCTGATGAGAGCGAGATAGTTTTAGATGATGGTGGGCTTGATTTAGAAGATTACGGTGATAATAGGATGAAATTAGATTTGCCAGGTCAAGATGAAGAAAGTTTATTAGAGGGTAATCAACCTTTAGGAAGAATTGAGATTGATGATCAAGGAAAGTTGACAGTGGAGCTAGATTATGAGATTAAAACCTTTAATTATGATGAAGAGACTGATGAAGTAAAAGTTTCTCTAGAAGATTTAGATTGGGATTCGATTGAGATTGAAGAGTATGAACTTGATGAAGAAGAACTAGATATTGACTTATTAGATAATGAAGATTTTGATAAAATAAAATTTGCAGATGGATCCGAGCTGATAATTGAAATAACTCCAAATCCTACAGATGCTAAGCTTGAAGTATCTAACGATGGCGAGGAAAAAGAATTTACGATAGATGGATCTGATGAAGGAAAATGGGAGATACCTCTTGATGGTAGTGATGATGGATTAGATGGTATAAGCTCAGATTTTGAGATTATAAGTTATAGCGGAGATTATGAAAAAGGAGAAGATATAGAGGTAGAAACGGAACTAGACGGTTCGATTGAAAATGTTAAATTTGAAGATGATGATCTTCTTAGCCAGAGAGAAGAGATAGATTTAAGTGCTTTGCCTAATGAAATTAAATCAGTTGAATTAACAGGAGGTAAATTAGAATTTGAAGTTTATGATGGCGATGATGATATTGTAAATGTTGAAGAGCTTTATTTGGAATTGCCTAATGGAGATAGAGCTATATTTGAGACTGATGATGAGACTGAGTATACTTTGAAATTTTCTGACCCCAAAATTAAAGATAGTGATGGAGAAGAGGAGAAAGAAGATGTAGATAATTTAGTTTTAGAAAAGTCTGGTGATGAATGGACTGAGATGGCAGTTGTATTTGAAGCTGAGCTTGGTGAGGATGCTTTTGATGAAGGGGGAGAAGTCAGTCTAGATGGTGGACTAAAAGAAGATTTGGATTTTGGCAAGATTGAGTTAGAAGAAGATGAGTTTAGTCATGAAGCTGGTTTTTCTCTTCGTGATGAGATAGATGAAGATATTGTTAATGATTTAAAGTCAATTACTTTCTCTGAAGGAGAATTAGAGATTGAGATAGAAGATGATGGAGGTTTAGATTTTGAGATTGGATTATGGATTAATGGTGAAGAGATAGAAAAAGAAGATGGTAAGTATGTCTTCTCTTTAGAAGATGAAAAGATTGAGTTTTCTGATGATGAAGATGATATTGAGATTGAGATTGCTTTGAAATCTTTCACTTATGCTGATGAAGATGAGCGTGAGCCAATTGAAATTTCTGGAGGAATAAGAGATGTCGATTGGAAGCAGATTACAATATCTTCTGATGCTACAGATATCTTTGAGGACATGGATTTAGAGGAGAGACTTGATATTAGTGAGTTGCGTGAAGAATTTGATGAAGATTTAGAAGAAGAATTAAATAAGATCAAGGGTAAAGATATTGAGCTTAATCTTGATATTGCCGGCCTTGATAATTTAGGCTTAAAGGCTGAATTAGAGGTTACTGCTTATGATGAGTCTGATGATTCAGTAGGTGAGGTAACTATTTCAGAAGAGAACGAAAGCTTTATCTTCACCGAAGATGTAATCAATTTAATGTTGGATGAAGATACAGATTATTTAAAGCTAGAGTCTTCTCTAGATGCTAATGGTGAAGATATAGTTATTGAAAAAGATGAATCTGGCTTAAAGTTAAGCCCTAGTTTAAGACTTAGAACTCCAATTGATTTGAGCCTAAGTGAGGATATCGTGCATGAAATTGAGCCGGAAAGTATTGGTGATGAGATCAGTTCTGATGATATTGAGCGCTTAGAAGGGGTTTTAGAAAGTGCTAAGATTGAGGGCCAATTAGATAATCAACTTCCTTTAGGTGTTAAGGCAGAAGTTTATGTTGGTGGTATTGATGAAAATATTGATGATGAAACAATCAAAAAGAGGGAGCTTTATGATTCTGACAATTTAATTTCTAATCTAAAATCTGATGGTGATGATGGGATTAAGGCTAATCAAGATCAGAAAGTAGAGATTGCCTTTGATACAGAGAAAGCAGATCAGTTTAAAGAAGATAATCCTTATATCGGAGTTAAGATTATTCTACCTGAAGATGATGAGATCAGCTTTACAACTAATGATTATATTAAAATCAGTGACTTAAAGGCCGTCTTTGTAGCTCAGGCCAATCAAAGAGATTAAGGGTAGGTGAAGAATATGAAAAATAAAAAGAAATTACTCGTGTTAATTATTGGATTAGCCTTTGTAGTAGGAGTTAGTTTTACTGCATCAGCTTCATCTGCCAAATCGATTGGGCTTGGCGATGAGTTTGCTACAATTGTTGGCCCTGATGCAATCTATTCCAATCCAGCGGGGGTTAATGCTGGCGATAATAACTTTGCTTTTGAAATCAGTACTGCTGCTGGCTTTTGGAATAACCTCTTATCCAATGACTATTATGAAACTGATGAGCAAAAAGACGATGTTTTAAGCAGAATTGAAGGTGATGGTCTCTTTTTAGGCACTGACTTAAGAGCCGGGCCAAAGCTAATGACGGGACCCGTCACCTTTTATGCTGATATTAAAGGAGATGCTTTAGTCAATCTAAATGAGGATATAGCAGAGTTAATGCTAAAAGGAAATGAGACTGATCAAAGCTATAGCTTCGAAAATAGCAGTGGTTCAGGTGCTGCTTATGCTGATGCAGGGGTTAATCTTTCTTTACGGACTCCGCAAAGATTAACTCAAGAATGGAATTTAGATGATGTCTATGTTGGTTTCACTTATCATCAATTAGCTGGTGCTTTATTCTCAGTTAATGGTGAGGGAGAGATTGAATTTGGTAAAGACTATGATGAAATAATATCAGGCAACGGCAATTTAAAATACAAATTTACTAATCCCGACGCAATAGAGAATTTAGACCCCGCTATGGGCTCAGCCTTTGATTTAGGAGCTCATGTGCAGATTAATGATCGTTACTCGGCTGCCTTTAGTATAATGAATGTTGGCTCTATGAGTTCTAGTGATGTTCAATATCAAGAGTTAGAATATGATGAAGAAGAAAATGAGTTTAAAGACGGAGAAATAAAAGATTATGATGGTGAATTAACTTGGACTCTACCCTCAAGTATTAAAGTTGGTGGGGAAATGGCTTACAATCAGCATTTCGATTTTATGGCAAACTACTCCTATACTAATTATCATTTAGCTTCAGATATAGAAAAAACTGACCATAAAGTTGCTTTAGCTACAGAGATAACTCCGGTAAGATTTATTCCGCTTAGAACTGGATTCAGTTATTCTAGTCTACGAAATGACTTTAAATGGTCAGCTGGAATGGGGACTCATTTAGGACCGGTTAAATTTGATTTAGGTGTTTCTGATTTAGCTGCTTTATGGTATGATTCGAAGGGCGGAGAAGTTGCTGCAACTTTTAAGATAGAGTTTTAACTGATTAAGATTTAAATAAAATAAAGGAATTTAGAGTTAAGAGAAGAAATAGAATCTAGATAGGGGCAATTAATGTTAATTAGTTGTCCCTCCCTAGTATTATAGGGGGGAGTATCTTGAACTTAAAATGCAATTATATTATTGTATTCTTAGTAGGTATTATTTTTTTATTTAACTTTACCGGATTTGCAGCAGAGGAATCAATTACTGTAACTGGTAGAGCTTATATTGAAGATGATAATTTAGAATCAGCCTATGAATCAGCTTTAAATAATGCTTTAAGATCAGCAGTAGAAAAGGTAACAGGAACTTATATTGATGCTGAAACGAAAGTAGAAAATATGACTTTAATTGAGGATAATATTTTAAAGCAGACTAGAGGCTATATCAAAGAGTATAATATAATAGATGAGCGATTAGAGGAGAATAATTACTTTTTAAAAGTTGAAGCAAAGGTCAGTAGTGAAGATTTAAGTGATGATTTACAGGCACTTGAGCTAAATATTAAAAGGCATGGCAATCCTCGTTTAGCAGTAATTGTTGAAAATTCTTTAGTAGCAACTGAGTTACAGGGCCAACTTTTAGAAGCAGGTTATTTATTAGTCGACCCTACAACTATCGAAGAAGAGTTAGCCAGTGAAAAAAAGCAGTCGATTATTGCTGGGGATTATGAATTAGCTGCCGAAATGGCTAGTAGATTAGAAGCAGATATTTTAATTTCTGCTAGTGTAGAGACTGATGCAGTTGATTTAAGTGAGAAATTTAGCGATGGCTTTGGTAGTGGTCTGATTTCTGTACAAGGTGCAATTGATTTAAAAGTAATCAATGCTTCAAATGGTGAAATAATTACTGTAGTAAATGCTGAGGATAAAGCAGCAGGAATCAGTGAACAATCAGCTAGTCGTGATGCTTTATTATCAGCAACTGATGAGCTGGGGTCTTCATTGATTGAAGAGATTGCTCAAGATTTAATTGTTGCTGATAAAAGTATTAGATTTGAGGTCAGTAATCTAGAATCAGTAGCTAAGATAAATCAATTAGAATCGGCTTTAGCTGAATTAGATGATATTCTAATGGTTTACTTTAGAGAATATGGTGGCAATTTAGCCAGCTTTGATTTAGATATAAAAAATGAAGCTCGTTTACTTAATCTTGCTGATGAGATAGAGGATACAACTGATTTTGAGTTAGAAGTGAATAATATTGCTGGGAATAGAATTCGGATGGAAGTTAAAGATTAAGGGATAATATTTTGCAATTATTAAAGGTATACTGTATAGTGAAACTAAATTACTATATTGTTTAACTTTAAGATTTTTTTAGCCACAGATCAAAAGCGAGAGACGCAGATTTTCGCAGATAAATACAAAAGCACGCTGATTAAAACCATTAAAAAATAAATTTAAATAATCTTAAATCTTATTATTTAATTTTTAGCTCTTGATTTTAATCTGCTTTAATCGTTTTTAATCTGCGTTAATCTGCGTAAACCGCTTTTGCTTTTGACCTTGATTAAGTAGTTATAATATTTTATTGAAATGTAAAATTTAATTAGAGAGGTGTTATAAATGTTACGGAAATATTTGAAGATGATTGCTTTAACTACCCTTATTTTTGTGGGGGTTAGCTTTTTATTTCAAACACAGGCATTAGCTTATGAACAGCTGAATAATTCCGGTGGTGATAGTAATTGGGAGAGAAATCTAGGCGTTGGAGCCGTAATTGGCTTAACAGTTTTTGGTGTTTCTCGTTATATAAGTTATAGAAATCAGCAAAGATATGAAGAAAATATGGAATTAGGAAAATCATATCTAGAAAATGATGATTATAAGTCTGCAATAGAGAAATTAACTGCAGCTAAAGATATAGATAGTAATCCTGATGTGAACCGGTTATTAAGTGAAGCAACTTCAGCCTATCAAGAAGAACAATATGAGTTAGGAAGTGATTATTTAGCTGAAGAAGATTGGGAAATGGCTTATAAAAGTTTTAGAGATTTATTAGAATATGGTGATTATCTTGATGCAGAACGAAAATATGATAAGGTCTTTGAAGAGCTTCGCGAAGAAAGATTAGTCAGAATGGCTGTTTTAAAATTTGATGATACAGCAACTTATCGTTATAATTTAGGTAGGCGTTCTAGTAGTCTTTTATCTAGTGAATTATTAAGTAAAGAACCTAGATTTATTGAGTTAGTTGAAAGAGACCGGATTGAAACTATAATTGATGAGCAAAAAAGATCAGAGACTGGCTTAATCGAAGAATCAACTGCAACTGAACTGGGAAGTATATTAGGAGTAGATTATTTAATTGTAGGGACAGTCTTAAGTGGTTCAGTTAGTAGAGATAGAAGGTCAGAAGAGGTTACAGTAAATGAAGAAGAAAAGACTGAATACACTATTACTAAAGAGGCTTATAGTAGAATTGAATTTAAGGTATTAGATACTTCAAATGGGGCTATTGTATTAAGTGACTCGATTAGAGATTCATCTCGCGAGCAAAAATCATATTATGATGATAGTTCGGTAATGATGCCCTCTGATGAAGAGATGATAGATGATGTTTTATCTGATATATTATCTGATTTTGCGCAAAAAATTTATGATGAATTTGAGATTTAACTGTCAACTATCCTGGTCAGTTTAAAGAATAAGACTGGCTGTAATTATAAGGTTAATTATTTAAAAAAATATTTGATTAAATGATGTTGTTTAATGTCTTGACTGTAATGGGTATGAATTTAACTGTAAGCTATCAACTATCAACTATTAACTATAATAAAGGGAGGTTTTAAGATGATAATTTTACATCAATTTGAGAGTTGTCCATTTTGTGCTAAAGTACGTAGAAAGCTTGATGAGTTAGATTTAGAATATGAAAAAAAAGAGGTGCCTCGTGACCGAGAGGAAAGAACAACAATTAAAGAGTTGTCAGGTCAGATTAAAGTACCAGTAATTGAAGATAGTGATGGCACTGTAGTTAATGATTCAAGTAAGATTGTTGAGTATCTAGAAGAGAATTATGGATAAATAAATTAATGATTAAAGATTAAACCAAAGCAAAGTCAAATTCTATTAATACACAGATGAACACAGAAGAAAGCAAAAATAGATAATTAAATGATTTAATTAAGGTCTGAGTCTTGTGTAAATCAGTGTAAATCTGTGTTTATCTGTGTCTAAAAAAGATTTTGATTTTCAACGAAAGGATGAAATAATGTTAAAAACTATAGCTTGGTTTACATATTTATGGCTAGATTTATTTTTATCAATTACAGATTTAGCTAGAGTAAAATATTATGAACTAACTGGACAGCCTAAAAAGGCTGATGCAGCTATAAAGGATAAAATTAGAACTTGGGCCAAAAAGGTAGTTGAAAAGACAGGTACTACAGTCAAAGTAAGCGGTGAAGATAACTTGCCTAATCAGCCGGCACTCTTTGTCTGCAACCACCAAAGTGCCTTTGATATTCCTTTATTATTAGGTTTTATCGGTCAGCCCAAAAGCTTTATTGCTAAATGGAGTCTGCGCTATGTTCCTTTCATGAGTAGCTGGATGAAGAGGATGAACTGTATCTTTATTAAGCGAAATAATTTTCGCCAGACGCTAAAGGCCTTTCAAAATGCTGGTGAAGTCTTTGCTAATGATTATTCATTAGTGGTCTTTCCTGAAGGGACAAGAAGTAAAAGTGGCAAGTTGAATAAGTTTAAAAAAGGAAGCTTAAAGATAGCTATTGAAGAAGGTGTGTCAATTGTACCAGTGGCTATTAGAGATTCGCATAAGATCTGGGAGGGGAATAATAATTTGATTAATGATGCTGAGGTAGAATTAATTATTTCTCAGCCAATCAGCCAAGCAAGAATAAGCAAT
>LFCJ01004602.1_pt1 | contig 10112 bp, 8 predicted proteins | sample 643141 | NCBI WGS metagenome assembly LFCJ01 (sample SAMN03766243, study PRJNA286221) | soda lake metagenome | biome: soda lake; feature: Kulunda steppe; material: water; isolation source: sample B1-Br-g2 brine of Lake Bitter-1 | place: Russia: Kulunda steppe | collected 2010-07 | reverse complement strand
TCCGAGCTTACGCTGCCATCTTGCAGCACTGACCTTGGTTCTTCTTTAAGGTTATCGAGTGTTCCACAATCAAAGCCAGAAAATAGGAATTCTCAATAACTGGCCCTCCAATACTCAGGGCTCAGTATCTCCAACTAACAACTGTCTGATCTCAAACACACATGAGACTGTACAGTCTCAGACACCAATTCGGCAAAGACACAATATGGCGTGACAGACATTGCTGACATGAATCCTCTGGAAAGCGACAACAAAGTGGTAACTTATCATTCTTGGTTTGCCTGCCCCCTCTTAGATCTTCAAGCTGATTCATGCACACGGGTGCGGAATGGGGGTGCCCCCCTGATACCTCCTCGCTATCTGCACCTCGATCTCCCTAAGCATGTTATGAGGAATGTGAGCAGTTTTCGCTTGCAAGCAAATACTCTCGCGTTGGAATCCTCCATCTGGCGCGGAGGAAATGGCCACCATGAAAAGAAAACGATAAAAAGAAAAGACTACGCTAGCAAGGTAACCCCTGCTTGCGTGAATTAAGAAGTTTACATCTGGTGCAAGCACCAGGCAAACCTCCACCATCAAACGAGGAAGAAGGTCATTAGTGGGGGTCGGGAGGGCTCTGAAAAGAGCCATATGATCTTTCCTTTATGTTTTTCAACCTCCTACTTATATTTATGATTTTTGTTGCGCATTGAATAGAATGAGTGTTTAGATCAAGAGTAAGTGTTCTACACCGGTCTAGGCCAAGCTTACTGAGGGGTAGTTCAGTATGACATTTATAGATGGTTCCCATCACTCCAATCAGGATGGTATGTAGGCTTGCTTTGTGGCATTGCTGTGCAAGGGCGTGTTTCAATCCATTATGCTGTTCAGTTGCTTTTGCTAGTTGTTGCTCTGGTGTTCCTGTGCTGCTGTTCAAAATGAGGTGCATGTTCTTATTCACTGTCAAGACTTGTTTGTGTGCTCTCCCAGCAAAAAAGTACTCTTTTCTTTCCTTTCTGCCAATCCTTTTCTATGGAGGCCCCTTATATTCCACATGCCTTGCCTGGTCGGAGTGTCTTTAATTTTCTTTCTCAACGGCACAATAGACTCTGCCATTTCATTTCGGATAATATGGACTATTTTTGGGCTGGCGAGGACCCTAATCTTGTAATCTTATCTGCTCTTCGCAAAATACCTGGAGCTGATGAGCACATGTCTGCCATCATGACCCATTCCAAAATCTACATAAGTGACTTTGAACGTTGCTGGGCGAGCAAACCATGCGATAATGGAGAGATCTGGGACATGAAGCCAATCAGCCTAATGCCATTAGTAATGGCCAGGCTGGAGGTTCACTTGTAGCTAAGCTGCCTTCGTTCTGCAGGTACAGCCTTGCAACGTAACCTAACTTGCAGCTTTCAGCCAGGCTGGTGGTTAACCGTATCTTGTAACTAGCCTGCTTTGTGCGAGAGGCATCCGACTGGTGCAAGCACCAGACAGTCTCCTCACCTGGAAAGAGAGCCAGGGAATAGAAGGGTAAATTCTCCAATCAGACTGAGCTGGGAATGATCAGAGTAAAGAAGCGCTGTCTAGAAGAGCTTTTTGCATCCTGCAAACATGCATGTGTAAGTAGCAATAGGCTGCGTGGTGACGGCAACCAACATTAATGCGCACATGGCACACTCCCTTGTCTACGCCAGGCACTCAGCTTGGCGTGCTATGGCAAGTCTAACCCACAAGGTGGTGGGCATGAGAAGTTCCCTTGTGAGCAAGGTAAAAGGCGCCTTGGGCGCTACACTTTGCCGCTCCTTCTCTCCTTTCCCCGGACGCAAAGCTGCCGTTGATGTGTCTCTTCGAGTAAGCCGCTGCAACAACAGGCTCATCCTAATGGCTGTGTATGCTGCGGCATTGGCCTAGATCAGGTCAGCGACGTTGGAGGGCAGCTCCTCAATCATAGTGTTGTAGAAGCGCTGGATGTCTTGCATCATGCGCTGGTCGTCCACGGACACCTGCGGCAGGCAGGACACAGGCACCTTGCTCAGGCTTGCAGCTTGCATAGGAACATGTGGCTGCGATGAAGTAGATTAGAGTGGGCGTGCCTGTGTCCAGGCATAACACATGATGGCATCACGGTGCATGCTGTGCAAATTTGAAGGCTTTGCAGTAATTTATCATGGTAAATTATAATTCATATGATAAAAGGATATGAACAGCAAATCGACCCTGGATCCTTGCAAATGAATTCTACCACTGTCTGGACAACTGCTAAGTTCCCCCTAGTACAAACAGAAAGAAATATGCCACCGTGTAAACAGTTAAGGAGGCTGACAACAGCATTGATGCTTGAAGGGATTGCCGCCACACTCCAGCGCCCTCCAGCAAAATTGAGAGGATAATTCCACTTACAAAGTTGATGGCCACACCCTTGCGGCCAAAACGCCCAGAGCGACCAATACGGTGCAGGTAGTTTTCAGGCTGGGTGGGCAGGTCAAAGTTGATGACCAGAGACACCTGTGTTTGGGCAATATTAAAAGAGACTCACAGCTTGGCAGCTGGCTACTAGTAAGGCAAGGACGGCTCATCTTGGCGTTGGCTGCTAGAAGTTGCAAGTTGCAGCAGCATAGTGTCAACTACTTTCACTGTGGCTCATGGCTCAGGTGTTCTTATACAGAGGGCTTAGCAACCTTGAGGCAGGAAGAACACCAAGCAATCAGCATAAGCTAGCAACAAACATCCATTCCTGACCTTGCACACGCATGCAGAGGCCTCTGTTCCCAGGCATACATGCAAGAGGTGCATGTGCGCATATGCAGCTCACCTGCTGCACGTCGATACCACGTGCAAGCAGATCAGTGGTGATGAGCACGCGGGATGAGCCGGAGCGGAACTCGCGCATGATCACATCACGCGTGTTCTGGTCCATATCACCGTGCGTGGCTGACACAGTGTGGTCGCGCTCGCGCATCTTCTCCGTCAACCAGTCAACCTGACATCCAGCAAGCAAAGCATGCAACAGCAGTGGATGTGGAAACTATGAGGGAGCACACCAGCTAAGTATATCAACACCAGGCACAGCACACAGGCAACTACCTCATGAGTCAACAAGTAGGAAGGGCGCAACTTAGGTTCACAATGCTATTGGTGTGAGCAGCTTGCAGCAGGCTCTAAGCAGCGAACCAATGAGACAGCAGAGCGAAGAGTGGGCAAGGAGGGTCATGGGCCAGGTGTGCACCCCATCACTCTTCATGCAAAAATGAGGCCATGCCATGCAATGACAAGGCCTTGCCATACCCATGCACAGTGGCAGCACCCCTGGACTGCTCCCTACTTATGCGTCCCACCTTGCGGCGCGTGTTCGCGAAAATGACAGACTGAGTGATGGCCAGCGTCTCATACAGGTCGCACAGGGTGTCCAGCTTCCACTCCTCCTTCTCCACATTCACGTAGAATTGCTTGATACCCTCTAGGGTCAGCTCATCCCGCTTTACCAAAATGCGCACCTGCAGGCAGGTGCCAAGACACAGGCGCTTTTTTAGACTCAGGTCTTGGGCCATGGAGGGGAACAAGAGCTGGCACAAGGCATGCTGCACAGCTGCAGAAGCAAAAAACCAACATCCTCTAGTAGCTCTAGTAGGGGTTTTGACTCTGTGTTGCTGTACCCAGTCACTGGGTGCAAGCCTATTCCTCAACTCACAGCCCACCTGCAAAAGCTAGACCCTAGCTGAGCTTGGATCTTGGGGCAGGTGAGCATGTGTGCAGTACATGGGCAGGGCTGGCAGCTCACCGGCTTGTTCATGAACTTGCGGGTGATCTCCAGGGCCTCGGGGGGCAGAGTAGCGGAGAAGACACCGACCTGTGGAGAGTGGAGGGCAAGGCACACACGAGTGACAGTGAATTGAAGATGGCCTCATGAGAGGCAGGATGACCTGAATCCTCACGGATACAGGCCTACAGAGCAACAGCAACTCAGCTCATTGCCAGAACATTCTTGCCTGCTTAAAGCAACAAAGTAGCTTCCAGGGTGTGCCCCCCCCATCCTTCAACTCTTGGCTCCACAAGCATACTTGAAGACTTGCCACCATAATCTTTATAAAATCACATACCTGACAGCTAGCCGAGCCTTGCTTGCATGAGCCCATCTTACAAGTTTGACACTGCTGCTGCTACAGCCATGCAAACCATTAATCAATGTGCTAAAAAATCTTCCTAACCCTAACCTCAAGCACCCTTCCTTTCCCTGCAAATATGTGTGCCTGCCATCCCTGCTCTGGAAGTACAGGAGCTCTTTTGCCACACCACCAAAAAGCATGGCTTCAGTGCACCTGCAGCTTGGGAGGTAGCAGCTGGAAGATGTCGTAGATCTGATCCTTGAACCCGCGGGACAGCATCTCATCAGCCTCATCCAGCACGAACATCTTGATGAAGTCGGCGCGCAGGCAGCGGCGACGCAGCATGTCGTACACGCGGCCGGGTGTGCCCACAACCACGTGGACACCAGCACCCAGGATGCGGGCATCCTCACGCACACTGGTGCCACCAACGCAGGCGTGGCACTTGACCTGCATGCCCGCAAAGTGGGAGCAGACATGTACTTAACAAGTGCACCAGAGGGGTGAGAACAACCTGGTTCATTCGTGTGCGACAGCTTTGCACCCACCATGCAGACAACGTCCCATTGTGTTCTTCCCTGGTCCTCTATCAAAGCAGCCCAGGATGATAGGCTCAGGTACATTTCAGGTGATTGTGCGCCCCCACGGGGAAGCATCAACACGAATGCCATGCAGGGGGAAGCTGATGCAGCATCCGTGGCCTCCTGCATGCTCCATGCGGCGATGTGCCACTGCACCCTTGCTGCTGCCAATGCAATCCATACATGGCCTACAAGCCCACCTGGAGGTAGTCTCCCAAGGCGCGCATGACCTTCTCAATCTGCTGCGCCAGTTCACGTGTCGGGGCCAGCACCAGGCCTTGGCATTCCTGCTGGTTAAAGTCCAGGTTGTTTAGCACACCGGCACAGAACGTGGCTGTCTTTCCTGTTCCGGACTGGGCTTGCTGGATGACGTCCAGGCCCTTGGTGAAGGGCACAATACCCTTCTGCTGGATAGCCGAGGGCTTCTCAAAACCTGCAGCACGGGGCCGGAGCAGCCGAGGTTGAGGGATGGAGAGCGAGCCCTCTGAAATACCCTGCGCTACGCTATCGTGCGGGAAGGGATGGGGGCGGGCGGTTTGGCTGAGAGGGGGACAGGTAGAGGGGAAGAGACTGGGAGAGGGGGCCACCTCTTGCTGTCGGCTGCTGCTTTTGAGAAGGGTCCCCGCTCTGCTGCTCTTGCTTCAGCTGCTCCTGCCGCTGCCTGGTCACTTCTAGTCTGCCTAGGCTCCAACCGGGTAGCCAACAGCCTCAGCGGCACGACAACCCACACTCCCCATGAGCAAGCAGCTCAAACAAACACAGCGCATGGAGGCCAAAAAGTGGGTGCCCCACTCCCTCGTGCCGCTGCTTGTCACAGCCAATATTGGAAAGGAGCAGTACTCCAGTACCAACACCCCTAGCTGCACCCACCGTACGCGTAGATGCCGCGCAGCAGGTTTTCGTGCAGGCCCATCTGGTCGAACGAGTCAAAGGTCTCCTCCCAGTCGGTGAAGAACTTGTCTTCGTTATTGCCCATGCTGTGTTTTATGAGGCACGGACAGGGGTAGCGGGTGAGTGGGTGCCAGCTTTTGGGGGGGGGGGCGGCACAAGGGAGAGGAGAGAGAGACAGCCGGAGCAGCAAACCCATGTTCGGTTGCGTGCCCCCTTCCAAACTTGAAACTTACATGCTCGCCATCTTCGCGTCGAACTGCTTGTCATCAAAAGCCGCGGCTCCTGCGCGCAGTCAGGCAGTCGCGGGGCGTGCGGGTTTGTGTGCGGCCGTGTTTGTGCAGCGGAATCCTTCCGCTTCCGCAGCCCCCCCTTTCCTCCCGCTCCCGTTGGCACTATGCAAATGAGACTGCGCAGTTCATTCACATCCCGCTGCTCCGATAGCAGCTGCATTCGCCTACTGCTCCATGCACCATTTTCCCAAACCCCGAGGTCCGACTCACCGGCTTCTCCCGCCCTGCAAGTGCGAGCAGCAGGAGCAGCAAATTAGCCAACATCATTGTACAGCACACATGCGCGGGGTAGCACGCGATCCCATCCAGCAGGCACCTTGGATTCTGGCGCGAGCCCCCGCCACTCACTCACATGTTTGCTTGTCGTCAAGGGAAGGGCGATAATACGCTTAAGAAGGAGGCTTTAAAGAGAGCTGAGGTGCGCCGCGATTAAGCTGGGCGCCCTTTATAAAAAAGGCAGATGTGATGAAACTATCTCCTGAAACCAACCTGCAAATTAACAGCAGGCATCATACCAGGCGTTTACAGCGTGACATAATGAGTGTTTTACTTAGGCATAAATGCAGGTCATTCATGGTGCACAGGCAGCGGTGATCCCAAGGAGATGAACGGACTAGTCAACACTGTCCATCCCTTTTCCTTCACCTGTGGTCGAGTACAAAACCTCATCCAGATCACCATCAAGGATCTATTTACCTTAATGATTAGGTGGCCCCCTAGAGAGCTCTCTAGTGGGAAGCTGCCTCCGGAGTGGAAAACGGGTACCCTGGGTTGCCAAGATGTTGCAAAATTGAAGGAAAAAGTAGACAACCGCTGGACAACACGACGGGCATGTTTGTAGGGAGAACAATTAACAGTTAAAGAAGCCAGTGGATCAGGTCACTGTCTGGTGCACGTACGGGACGCATATGCCTCTTGTTAAGCCGATGCCGACACGCCGCGTGCAACCTTAGGGGAACTTGCAGCTGACAAGCACCTTAGGAACCAGCCATAAACTAAAAACAAGCCTCAGATCTAAGAATGAAGGTGCCACCTCTGCCCCACTTTCCACCTGCGCCCCACCCCCCTTGGTGGCCCCCGCATCTGCCCACGCGGCTGCCCGTCCCCCAGCCCACGTTGGTGCTTACCCCACCCCTATTGCTGCAGATTCAAGTAGGGTACGTGGAGACAATGGGCAGGCTAGCTTTGTGGAGTCGCTTTGGCAGTAGGTAGCTAGCCGGCCTGACCATGTACTCATGTCCAGAGCCTTTTTCCGGCTAGCAGCTGCATGCACTTGGTTGTTGAGGATGCTGGTGTGCCTGCACATTGGTCTTCTGATTCATTGGCATTATTGTCTCCCTGGGGGCGGTCGAGAGTGCTTCGCTCTACGCTGGTAGCCTGACAAGGCTGCGGCTTATGCGGTGGCCCAGAGGCCTATAGGCCTCAGCTACTCAGACCTCCAAGGCTAGTTTGAGCAAGTAATTGTTAAGGAGGACATTGTTGTCTGCTGTGGTCTGATTATGCATGCAGCTGGTGAGCCAGTGGTAGACATGACCAGGAATTAAAGTCTGTGCTCGCTCAAGGGAACCGGAAGAGCTTTCTCTGGTTTATATGTAGTGGCCACACCTCTTTGTATTACGCAGTACGTTGCTTGCCTAGGCCTGAGAGTTGAAATTTTGACAGGGTGCAAGTTCTCCTGCCTCCTCCAGCCCAGCTGGTCCTCCTTTTCTAGCAGTGCCCGCGTCCCTGCTCATTCGACACCGGATAAGATCATCCTTTGTACAAAGAGGGCGCTTTGCTCGACCCCAAGAGCAATCGCATGCTAGCTGTCAGTGGCACCTTGTATCGCTTGAATGCCATTATCATTTGCTTTCTGCTCACAAAATGGTGCACCTCTCAAGGCATGATGAGTTATCATTGATAAATGACACACAGCATGATTTCAACCCAGGCTGAATCACTCTACAGACCATGTTCATCCATAGGCACTTGCAGCACGCTGCCTGCTCCATCAAGCCCAACAGTTCTTCATGGCTGCATGCGGCCTTTCTTGACTTCAAACAGCCGTATGAAACGAACCCCAGTAGGTCTCTCTAGTCTCACTTCTGTCGCTTACGCATGCCTGTACCGCTGCTTCCTTACCTGCAAATTCTGAATGCCGGAGACCAGTAGTACAGCACGATCCCTATGAAGGGGCACTTACGAGGCGCTCATGGGGCGCTTAAGAGAGGCTTTATTAGCGGGCTCATCATCACCAGATGCTCCAGTACCTCCTACAGGAGGTAGGTTAAACTGCTGGGGTTGGAGCCTACAGCTGTGGGAGTGAAACAATGGTGCCTTTTGTCTCTATTACTTTTCTCCTTGTTTGCAAGTGACGTTGGTATGACTGCTGAGGGAGTGCAAGGTGCAGTCACTGGGTCAGGGTATGTGCGTGTCACGAACATGTTATGTGCAGACAGCCTGACTCTACTAGCGAATGCCCCTGGTGCCTTGCAAACCATGTTTAACTGCCTGCTCATAGTTTTCAGGCTTGCAGAGGCGGTCCACTTCAACTCAAAAGCAGGTGCTAAGGTGCCCCTCTTTAATGTAGGAGGTGATGCATTGAAGTGCTCTGAAGCATTCAGGTACTAGGCATGACTTTCAAACGGACACTAAATATGACGGCCTCGTCTGAGCATGCAGCCAGACCCAATCTTGCCGCAGATTACTGTGTGCGTGGTTATGTACAGGATGCTGGCCTTTGCAGCAGGCCTTTTGCTTGCTGAATCATGAATCTTCCTCCAGTCTTTCCACTATAATTTTTTCCTGTAAGAATTCTAGGGCATAAACTCTCTGCAATTTTTGTGGTTTAGCTGACTACTTATAGTAGTCAGAGTGCCTGAGGTCGGCGGAGGGGGTTATGTTTGAGGTGTTTTCCTAGTTCCTCTCTCTTTTAAATCCCCCTTTCGTCCCTGGATCTAGCCTTTCCTGTGGCTGGGCGGAAGCACCTCTTCGTTTCCCCATGTAGCACAAACCTGGTAAAGGTCTGAGTCGGCAGAAGGCGTGTGGCGACTGGGGGGCTTGGATAGGTGGCAGCAGCATCATGCAGTAACCTAGCGCCCTGGCTAAGTGAACAGCTGTGGCCGTACCACAGTTTAATGACCCATGATGCAAGGATTTTGCACTCTAGACTAAAGCCTACACTTTATGCACCATCCGAGAGGCGTGTTTAGCACACGCTGTGGCTTGTATATCTGAGGTATGACGGAGATTTTGTGTGACAAGCATGCTGTCCTCCAATAGTGCCACAGCGGACTACTAATGGAGTGCAGTCAGAGGGAGGCACACTTAGCCTTCTTGCAGGGGAATTTTTATCCATATTTCCTGATTTTAACTCAGCGCTGACTTGGGACCCCGACGTGCAACGACAAACTTATTAGTCTTGGTTTGCCTCTCCCCTATTATTCACTTGCACATCCTCGCAATTATTCACTTGCACATAATGTGGAAGGTAGGTGCTTAGGTAAAGAGACAGCCCTAGTTAGCCCCTTTTCCTTAATTGATGAAGTATTGTAGAAAGAAAGAAAGAAAGACTACGCCAACAAGGTAACCCCTGTTTGCGTGAATTAAGGAAGAAGTTTACATCTGGTGCAAGCACTAGGCAAACCTCCACCACAAACTAGGAATAAGGTCACCGGTCATTAATGGGGGGCGGGAGGGTTCTGAAAAGAGCCACATGATCTTTCCTTGATGTTTTTAAACCCTTACTCGTAATTATGATCTTTGTAGCGTATTGAATAGAATGAGTGTTTAGATCAAGAGTAAGTTTTCTGACTTTACACTAGTCTAGGCCAAGCTTACTGAGGGGTAGTTCAGTATGACATATATAGATGGTCTCCATCACTCCAACCAGGATGGTATGTAGGCTTACTTTGTGGCATTGCTGTGCGAGGGCGTGTTTCAATCCATTATGCTGTTCAGTTGCTCTTGCTAGTTGTTGCTCTCAGAGGGCTGGTCGTGTATCATCGCAATATTTTTTCAATGAGGTGTCAGTGGGAAGGGTGTGTAGCCTGTATGTCGCTTTGATGACCATTTTTCGTTCCAACTGGCAGTATTGTAACCTTGTGACAGTGCACTTCACATCCTCTCAGGGTGCCAGCATCCCATCATTAGAAACATGGTGACTGAACGCCACAATATTGCAGGCAGACTTATAACAAAAGCCATAAGTAAAGGTTCCCTAGGATCCTGTCTTGTATCCACAGATGTGGGCAGTGCTGACAAGCATCGTATGCAAAACCTTC
>LFCJ01004601.1_pt1 | contig 10112 bp, 7 predicted proteins | sample 643141 | NCBI WGS metagenome assembly LFCJ01 (sample SAMN03766243, study PRJNA286221) | soda lake metagenome | biome: soda lake; feature: Kulunda steppe; material: water; isolation source: sample B1-Br-g2 brine of Lake Bitter-1 | place: Russia: Kulunda steppe | collected 2010-07 | reverse complement strand
TTATGCAGTAGATTAGAAATACTGTTTGCGAGTGCAGCTGAATCTTCAATTGGGACAATTATACCATCAATTCCATCACGGACCATCTCTCTCGCGCCGGTGATATTGGTTCCAATCACTGGGAGTCTTGATGCCATCGCTTCAAGCCTGACGTGCCCGTACCCCTCTGAACGCGTTGGGTGAACAAATGCTCTTGCGGAAGCTAGCATCTCTACGACAACACTGTGATCTACGTGTCCGTGGAAGACGACGCTTTCTGAGATATTCAGCCGTTTTGCCTGGGACTCAAGATTCTCGCGTTTTGCGCCATCTCCGAGAATATGCAATGTTGCGTCTTGCTGTTCAGCCTGGATCTCGCTCCACGCGTCAAGTAACACATCAAATCCTTTTCGATAATGGAGCTTGCCAGCGGAAACGATATCCGTCGACTCACTCGGCGTCGCTTGTTCGAACCGGTCTAGGGCGACACCGATTGGAATGACGTCGATCTTTGATCGGGGCATATACTCGGCGTACAATGCTGCAGTTTCTTCATTGACTGCAACGAGTCGATCGACATTTTCAAGTGTTTTTCTAAACAAAAATTCACGAGGAATATTAGCGGCGGACTCTGCGACATTGACTACCGGTATTAATTTGTCCAACGTATTACTGGACAAGTTTACGGGCAGATTGCGTCTCAGATACTTCTTTTTTCGACTATCTGGAATTGTGTGTGGAGGTTGTGCTGGTCCGATTATAGTAGGGACATTATTAATCGTGTCCATCACAAGCAGATGATTAAAAAATTTATAATGGAAATTCGCATGATGGTAAATATTATAATCACCATTCATTAATTTTTTTCGCACAAAATTAAATAGGCGAGTATAATACAGGTATCGAGGATAGCTTTCGAAGATTGATTCAACAGATATGTTTGGGTCGGTTGGACTGTCTCTTTTTTTTCGAAAATACGAATCAATTTTGATTTGAGGATCCGCTTGAGAGATGCTTTCTAATAAATAGTACTCTTTTGCGTACTTTGACTCACTTATAGTTGTACCAGCAGGGGCCATCAATACATTCATATTCATTGTTCGAAAGGTAGTGGATAGCTTATTTAAAATCAGTGAATGAGTCAATCACGCAAACATAAGATGGTCGTAAGCTGTATAACAACGCTCTGAAAACAAACTGATAACCTACCCAGTCTTATGCCCATAACAACAAAAATCAAATAATGAGGGTACTCTGGCTCCGTCCTTCAACGGGTGAGAATATCAGTGTCCGGCGGGAGCGTATCGCCGAGGAGTTGCGCAAACGGGGTTATGAGATAGATCTCTATGATGCGTCGGGTATTGACGCACTCTGGGCAATCAAACAGGCGTTCAAAAGGGAGTATGACGTTATTGCAGGAAACGTTCGTATCGGATTGTATCTTGGATTTCCGCTCGCTCGGATACTGCGTACCCCGTTCTTAGGAGACGTCAGTGATCCCATTTCAGACATCGATAATCTTGCCAAACCTCTCTTTCGTTTTTTTGAATGGTACGAATGGTACGTGCTCGAACGTGCCGAAGCAACTGTGTTTGTCTATGAATCGACCTATCAGGAAGCACTTGAACGCGATATCAACTCTGCGGTGAAACTTCCAAACGCTGTGAACTACGACCAGTTTGCAAATCCTGAACCAAAAATTGTTGAGACTGTACAAAAGATCCTCAATCAACAAGGCTTAGATTTAAAAAAGCCAATAGCTATCTACATAGGGATTTTTTCACCGCGCTACTGTATCAAAGAGATACTCGCAACTGCTGAGTATGCTCCAGAATGGGAATTCGTCTTTGTAGGAGAAGGTGAACTGGCAGATTCTGTCAAAAAGACTGCCCTTGAGGTCGAAAATGTGTATTATCCAGGAGCGTTTTCTTATGAATTGATGCCAGGCTTTCTGTCGGTAGCAGATGTAGGATTCTGTTTCAAGGATGCTGAACAACCACTGAAACTTAAAGAATATGGTGCAGCTGGGCTACCGATCATCGCTCGTCCCGGTGAGTTATCGAAATGGTATACCAATGATGAACTCGTTTTTGTCGACCCTGAGCCGGAATCAATCGCAAAACGGCTAAAAATGTTAGAAGCTGACAAAGAAATGTATAAATCTTACAGTGATGTTAGCCGGTCAATTGCGGCTGAGTGGAGTTGGGAAAAGATTGCTGACGGGTATGATCAAATCCTCAAACAGATCACATAGATTTAGGTTATTATTTTAAAACAGACGTTCAAATCAAAAACTTTGTCATAGTACAACAAACAGAGGTTGCATGGACAACTCACCGCCGAACATCGTCTGGATAACAGTCGATATGCTTCGAGCAGATCACACCTCACTGCACTCTTATGAACGAGATACAACGCCCTATTTAGATAGTTTTGCGAGCAAAGAAGATGCAGTCGCTTTCCAACAATGTTTTGCTACACACCCCAAGACATACGCTTCTGTCACATCAATGATGACTGGACTTTACCCATCTCGTCATCAGGTCGGAATAGGTAACAAGGGAAAACGGATCCCAAAACAAGTAGCAACGGTCCCAGAATTACTGCAGACGCAAGGCTACAACACGATTGGTATCTCTGGAGGGTGGGCTGGTCCGGGAATCGGCCTTGACGAGCGTTTTGACCGGTTTGTAAATCCAAATTTTTCAACATTAACTTCTTATCCGCACATTAAGACAATGATAAAATATTTTGCGAACTTACGTGCCCATGGGCCAGGATACACAGTAAACAAATCGAAGCACAGTGAGCAGACAGGATACTATACCACTGATGTAGCAAAGCGTGAACTTAGTTCACTTACATCCACTGACAAACCATTTTTTACATATATTCATTACATGGATCCGCACAATCCATTCTATCCACCGAAAGATACTGAAGCGACATACACAGATTCACCAGCAAGAGGATATGAAGTTGCTAAAAAGATGCACGAGGATCCGTATCAGTTGATGGCGGATGGGTTGTCACTGACGGAAGGAGAACTTGATCTACTTGTTGACATGTATGATTCAGTCATAAAATATACTGATAAATGTGTCGGAGATTTGATCAATTTTATTCAGAGATCATTTGAGAATACAATAATTGTTGTTACATCTGACCATGGTGTACTGTTGGGAGAGTATGATCTATTAGGGCATCGTATTGCATTGCATGATGCCGTTACTCACGTACCGCTTGCTGTATATGGCCTTCCAGGACTCACAAATAAAACCGATAAGCTGGTACAACACATTGATATTATGCAGACACTCTTGGAAGAAGTCGGGGCAGACGTGTCCCAGTTCCAGGGATATAACCTGTTTAAAGATACACGTGAGTACGCAATCAGTCAGTATCACAAAAGTACAGAACTCACAGAAGAGTTTAAAATAGCTTTGCAGAACCATCCTGATCAAGGAGAATTATTTGATCCAAGTGTGCTGACAACAGCGTTTCGTACTCAGGATTACAAGTTCATTCAAACCCCAGACTGGCAAAGACTATTCAAACTACCTGACGAGCATACTGACAAAATAGATTCCCTGCCAGATTTGAGTATCGAATTTAGCCGGTTTGCGTCCGAGTGGTTAGAAACGGAAGGAAAGGAGCTTGAGACTGGGCCAGAAGAAGCCGATCTATCTTCAAGCGTTGAGCACCAACTCCGAGAGCTCGGATACCTCAGGTGAGTCAATTTCAATATAACGAACCTGTTATTTCGAAGATGAAGTTACACATTCAGTTATTCAATACGATTGAATGCGTTGAGATTAAATCTTAATTTGAGCTCTAATACGAAGAGTTATGTAGGCAATCTTCACAATCACAAATATGCGTTGTCTAGTTACTGGAGGGGCTGGATTCATTGGATCCAACCTTGCTAATCAACTTTCGAAAGAGCATGAGGTGATTGCCGTGGATAATGAGTATCTCGGAGAACAGTCAAATCTCCATAGTACCGTCGATTTTCGATCGAAGAGTGTACTCGACGATAATTTGCCAACAAATGTAGATGTCGTATTTCATTTAGCTGCTCTATCCTCCTATCAGATGCACGAAAACAAACCACAAAAAGGTGCTCGAGTGAATGTCGAAGGGTTTGTTAATACAGTCGAACAGGCACGAAAAGATGGATGTGAGACAATTATTTATGCGTCAACTTCATCAATCTATGGCAGTCAAACCAGACCTTCATCAGAAAATATGGAAGTGAAAGTGAACACCGGTTATGAAGCATCGAAACTTGCCCGAGAACGGTATGCAGAATACTTTTCAAATCATTATGGACTCTCACTTGCTGGAATGCGATTGTTTTCGGTATATCAGGGATATGGCGGCACAGAGAATCACAAAGGCGAATATGCGAACGTTATCGCTCAATTTGCAGATGACATCGCCAACGGCCGAGCACCCAAACTCTATGGCGACGGAACCCAAACCCGAGATTTCACACACGTTGATGACGCTGTCAAAGGGCTGATTACTGCAGCTGAGCATGAGTTAGATGGCATATATAATCTCGGAACTGGTGAAACAGCGAACTTTAATATGATAGTAGACATGATCAATGATGAATTAGATACGATGGTTAAACCAGAATACATTGAAAATCCGATTCCAAAAGATGTGTATATACATGATACCTGCGCCGACTATTCGAAAATAGCTGAGGAAGCAGGATGGGAACCAAAGGTCACACTACGAGAAGGAATCAAACAAGTTTGTCAGGCATATTCATAAGAAATTATACATCAAACATACATGAGAGTCTATTATGACTGAATTAGGAATTCTGTACTACCTCCATAGCTACCCTAAAATTTCTGAAAGTTTTGTTCTCAATGAGATTTCTGAATTAAAAAGGAGAGGTCACAACGTAGCTGTTTTTGCATTATTCAATCCAAATGAGGATCTTGCTCACGAAGAATACAGTAATATTGATATACCAGTATATTATGTGGAGCCCTCAATTACCGACCTATACCAACTATTTAATTCAAAATCATTAACTCTTGATTTTCTAAACTACGGCACCATGTTTAGAATATTTTCAGTTAAAGAACTAGTGATGAGTATTATTTCAGCGAAAGAGTGTGTAGAATACATTCGATCACTGGATTTCGAAGTAGATGTTATTCACGGTCATTTTGCTGATTCAAGCAAACTTGGACAAATAATTACCGCAAAACATTGTAATGTGCACGCAACAATTACAGCTCACGCCTATGAAATATTTAAGTCTCCAGACATAGCACAACTGAGTTTCATATGTAACAGCTTTGACCACATTATTGTACCTTCGAAATACAACCAGAAATATTTACACGGTATTAAGAAAATAAAAAATGAGATCACAGTCATACCAGCAACTACGAGAATTGATAAGTTTGAAGCCTCAAATAATGAAGTTTCTAATAGAATACTCACAGTCGGCCGTTTGGTAGAAAAAAAGGGTTATAAGTATGGTATCAAAGCAGTAGCTCAACTTGTTGAACAAGGGCATAAAATAGATTATCATATTATCGGTACGGGTGATGAAAAAAATTACTTAGAAGAGTTAGTTCTAACGCTAGGTATTGAAGACCATGTTGAGTTCCTTGGTCATGTGTCAGATATGGAATTGAAAAAAGAATTGCGCGAGGCAAGCGTATTTATTCTGCCATGCGTTGTTGCCAGCAATGGTGATAGGGACGCAATGCCTGTAGTACTTAAAGAAGCAATGGCTGCCGAGGTAGCTTGTATCTCAACAGCTGTGTCTGCAGTCCCCGAACTAATAACAGATAAAAAAGATGGGCTACTTGTGCCTCAAAAAGATTCTGAAGCTTTAGCAGATGCAATTGAAGATCTTCTATCCAATGATAAGCTCCGTGAAGATCTAGCTCGTAATGGAAAAGAGACGGTAGAAAAAAAGTTCGACATATCTGAGTCAGTTGACAAATTGGAGAATGTGTTTAGATCACTAACTCTGGAAACATAGCCATGTGGTAAAACAGCTATATTTTGGATTGTCGTCATATTTGTAATTTCTAACATAACCAAGTTAAATTTTTTCAACCATCTAAGTAGCACATTATAAACTAAAATGAGAACAAATTTGCTTCAATTTTATATTATTTTTTCTTTAATTTCATTAATACAATCGTTGATGCTGGTTTTTTCAGTGTTGATTTTAACTATTTTTGCGCCACGATCCCCCAAGTGTTTAGATATAATATCAAAATTCGTGTTATACAAATGTAACTTCTTTATTGCGTCTCCACCGTGCAATTTTTTTAAGCTAGATGCAACTGGCTTACTTCTTCGAATTTGTCTTTCCCAACACACCTCTGGAGAGCATTCAATCTTTATTACGATATCTGGACTGGGAATGTATTGCAGAAATTTTTTGCCGAGGTTTTGATCTAATAAAAGAATTTCTGCAGCGAGATGAGCATTCCCTTCATCAAGTGCAAAAGGTTTCAAACAGAAATCACGTAAACATATATACTCTTCGGCAGCACAATAATACATGGCTGGAAAGTTATTTCGGCCATCAATCTTGCCTGCTTGTTCAATAATCGAAATAACATTAGGGTATTCACGAACATAAACAGAACGACATAGACGGCTGAGGGCATACTTCCACAAGAATTTACTCCAAACCTTTCGACGTGATTCATTTAAATATTGCCCAAAAACATAATTAAAAGGAAGCATTTGTAGAGATTCAACGTATATGTCTTCATCAGTACCAGATATCTCGCATTGGTTAGTAAGGGCCTGGTGAAGGGTGGATTTTCCTGCACCTGGAGGGCCAATGAGTTCAATGTGAGATATATTATACGGTAGAGGTCCAGATCTCGTCTTTTTCATTTTTCGAACTTGTTTGATTTTGAATGTTCTTGGATCATACTGTCAACATGAGTTTGTATTTCATCATAAAATCGTTGAACACTGTATTTATCACTGAAAGGTAATTGATCCCGAATGTTTGTTTGTTTTGAAGGATCTTTTAATATAGCATTTATTTTATTAGTTGCATTATCAAGGTCGTCATACATGAGGTTATTATTGTTGTTTACTATTTCAGTCTGGCCACCACTATTATGCACAAATGGCAACATTCCCCCAGCAACCATTTCGGCAATGACAATCCCAAACCTTTCAAATTCTTTGCCATGAATTCCAAATTTATGAGTTGAGATGAGTTCAACTAATTCGTCTTTAGTAACTTCTCCTTCAAAATTGATATAAGGTTTTTTGTCTGCTAATGTTAATATTTTTCGCGAATACTGGGAGTCATACTGTATCCCGACAATGTGAAGATGTGTTTTGTGTCCGTGATTACGCAATCTATCAATTAAGTCTATATTTTTATGTATGTTTTTGTCTTTTGCTATCCGTCCAACACAAACAAACCCGTTTTCTCTTTGCTCCCAAGAAGTGCTTTTTGCCTGCAGCTCTTTGACATCCACCGGAGGATACAAAGTTTTACAACTTACGTTATTTACTTCAAGCATCTTGCCAGTGAAGTTAGAATTAGATAGATAAGATTGGACATTTTCATTCGGTGGTGTTTCGCCCACAATCAACTCACAGATTTTGCTTAATCCCTTTTCAATAACCGGATTATGTTGATATTTCCGAATATTCTGTATTTGATATGGGCAATGAACATATCGGAGGGCGGGAACTGTCGAGTTTATCACTTCCATACCTTCGCCACTACTCAATTCATCATTGGAATAATATTGCATATGCTGATAAGACCGACCGATATCTGGCCCACGAGTCGCCCAAATCAACAAATCAAACTCCGATTGTATTTGTTTAATACCACGCAAGAAGAATGCGGATCTAAGCAGATCGAGACCTAATGTGAATTTTTCAGTAGTTTCATTTTGAGGTAGGACCCCCGAAATGTGTTCAATTTTATCAAAATATTTTTGTTCAGTAAAGCTGCGTATGTCAATTGATTTGTTAATCGATATATTATAAAACCTATTTATATCACCAATATTTATGTCAGTTAATGGAGTGATGAATGATATGTCATATTTGTCCTGAAGCGCATTTATCATGTGCATAGCTACGGACTCTGCACCACCTTTAGTCGATGACTTGTATTGAATAATCGCTATCTTTTTCATGAATTGAATTAATGTCTAACCAAATTATTAGAGAAACATTGTGAATCTAACCATGATCTATATTGACAGACCAACGAACCATTACTAATGAACATAATCTTCTTCAGGACGAACGTCCACCACGTCAGGGTGATTGTAATATTGTTCTAATTCAGGTCGCAAGTCAGATCTCGAATTAGATTCATACATCTCGTACCGAATCTCCTGCCACTTTTTATGTCGGACAACAACAAGCACAGGTATCTCATCAAGTTCTAGGAGTTTGGAGATTGCTAGACGGTGTTGTCCTGACGTGTTCCAAATCAATTCTCCTTTACGACCAATATTAATAGAGACCTCATGAAATATATTTCTATTCCGATAATCGTTCTCAGCCTCAGCCTGCGTCAAATACCCCTCACTATTGATTCGCTCAATAAGCTCCTCAACATAGCTAATCCGCTTTCCAATTGGATCCTCGACATCCCACCCATATGCCTCTCCAGTTATATCTAGAATCTTTTTTCTTTTCACAAATATGGGTGTCTCTCTCCAATCATCTCCGTAGAAGTAAGCCCTTTTGATTGATTTGTATACTCTTCGTTCCTCCCAAGGCCGCCGATTTTGATCCCAGTTCCCCCCAATTATTTTGCCAAGATTTTTTTCAATGTGGAATCTTGCTGCATCAGGATGATATAAATCAGCCACTTGCTCTGCCGCTTTTTTCCCATGCTTCTTTTTTACCACTTTTTTCTTTCTTTTGCGATTATTCCAATCAGTCTCGTCACTTTCCATCTGGTCATAATATATATCATTTGGGTCGACATATATTAATCTGTATGGAGATGGTGTAGCACCGCGATACTTCAGATAGTTCGCTATATATCTGCGTCGAATATTAAATTGGTAAACGTTATCAAACACAATATTTCTAGCATAACGTAAACCAGAGCGAAAGGAGGCCTTCATACCCTTATTATCAAATATTTTATATACTTTGTTGAGACGACCTCTCATACACATTATACGTGATGAAAGTTGTTTTTATAAGTCTTGTCTATTCTCCGAGTATCCCATTTGGTAAGCGAATTCACCAGATCCAGAGGATTGCAACCACGTTCTTGTAGTTGTGAATGTGTGTTTCTAAATTATTACTGGAGAATTAAGTACATGACACTGGGAAATTGAGCACATCTCAGCAGCCGTCTACTCATCTATCGCCTAGTTCGGCTGATCGGGGTTGTAATGGTTCTAAATCGACCATCCACAGGCGCTAGATTGACTCTCCTCCAGAACGAATGGAAGCGGTCGATCCGCATTGAGACTGTCTGGAACCATTTCTCAATGAGGTTCCGATCGGTATAGTCGAGCTGACCGCTCAGACCGTGTCGAAAGAGGGCAGTCAGTTAGCCACTAGCATCAACCAGAAACTCCGTGTTTGAAACGTCGTAATTCTCAGTGAGATAATGGAGAAACACCGTCCTCAGAAATCTCCGATTTCTGATGTGCAAACGAGGGCGAAACCCTCGTTAACGCCGCAAGATCGGTCCCCGCGGCGGCTATATACGTCGATATCCAGCAGTAGCTTCGACTCTGTATCAACCACTATGTACAGCCATTTTTTCTCACTATTAATTGGATTTGTTTCTCATCGACGGCGACCCGCGACGGCTCGACCGTTAGCGGGTCAGCCTGGGCTTCAGCGAGGCCGTGCATCCAGTTCCAGCCGGCTACAGCAACGACCTCCCGTACCGACAGCCCCATTTTACAGTTGAAGAAACAGAGGTTTACACTTCTGGAGATTGTAGTCAGGGCAAATAACCCGTCCAGAAGACAGTCGATCACATCGGGTTAGAGGAAGTGTCTGCTTGGAAAGGATATGGAGCCTACCAAAGCAGACAACAAGATAGAAGAAGAACATCTGCTTAATTTTGTCGTTAGCAATTTCAACGAGGAGTTTCCGATAGATCTCGGAGAAGA
>LFCJ01004600.1_pt1 | contig 10112 bp, 7 predicted proteins | sample 643141 | NCBI WGS metagenome assembly LFCJ01 (sample SAMN03766243, study PRJNA286221) | soda lake metagenome | biome: soda lake; feature: Kulunda steppe; material: water; isolation source: sample B1-Br-g2 brine of Lake Bitter-1 | place: Russia: Kulunda steppe | collected 2010-07 | reverse complement strand
TAGATGAGGCGTTCCTCCTGGGTGGCAAATCGATACCGTGCACCGCTCTCGTCTTCGTTCGGTCGGATGAACTTCTGGAGCCTGTTGAGGGACTCTTCCACCTGATTTTGTGTGCTGATCCAGGACCTTCCATTGAGATCCGACATCACTGATACGGCGATGTTCCCTTCGTTGAGCGGGACGATGTCGTGGACGTGTTGCAACAGTAATACCGCCTTCGCGACCTTGAGGTCGAACGGTTCCAGTTCACCGTCTCTGACCTCGTCAGCGATTCCACGACTCACGTCCAGCTCGTCGAGATCGCCATCCTCTTCTGTAGACTCGGTATCGGTCAGGTCACTACGAGTTCCTTCGATAACACGCATATCCTGCGTGAGTATTTCGCGGAGTTCCGGCTCGATTTGCTCATAGAAATCTACGAGTGAGATGACGTGATCTGCTTCCTCGTCCTCGACCCACGACTGGAGGAGATTATGCATGAGTGCAAGGATCGCACGGGCGGTGCCCGAGAAGATCGACTTCGCGGGGTCACTTGCCTCCTGCCGAAGATTGAACAAAATTTCGAGGAAGAGCGGTGCGTGATACGGTAAGAATGGATAGAACTCGACGAGCTCCTCATCGTCGATACCATCGAGTGGAGGTTTCGTGTTCTGTTTGATCTCGTTGTATACCAATGACTCCGTGGGTTTCACCGACGCCTGCTCGAGTACCTCCCGTACAGCCGTTTCCCCAACATCAGACTTCTCGAACAGACGCCGCTTTGCGATATCTCCAACGTGTTTGCTGGGAAGTTGGTATCGGTGCGGGAAGCGGTCCTTGACGATACTGAAGTCGGCACCGTGTGCAGCAAACTTCGGTTGCACGTCTTCGATTTTCGCCTGTGCAGTCGCGACGAGTTGGATGTCACCGTCGCCGATGTCGTCAACGTTTTCGGCCAGTGTCTGGAGCTCGGTCAACCGTTCGAAGTCGGTTCCAATGAAGAGGCTCACTTCGTCCAGCAGTAACACGAGCTTCACTGGTTTCTCCAGCTCGTCCTCTCGCTTGGACCGGAGTTCTTCGAGCCGACCCACCACCTCTTCTGGATCGATGTCCGACGGCTGTAGATCGGTATATCCGTCGCGGGTTTCGTTGACCTCCTCGAAGAGCCGCGGGAGAACAACATCGGCCAGCGCACCGTACTGCTGGATGTCTTTCCAGAGTTCGTCCGTCTCCCAGTCGTACGCATCGGATACGGCTGTCGTCCCTTCCAGGGCAGCTTTTGCCCGGGCTTGGCGTTCTGGCCACACGTGGGTCGTACGGAACCATTTCTCGAAGTAAGCAACATCGAGCTGTGACGACAACCCCTTCGAGATGCCATCGTCGACGCCAGTGAGGTCCGGATCTTGGTGTGCGTGTCTTAGCACAATTTCACTGAAGCTTCGTTTCTTCTGTCCCTGGAACTTCAACAGATTGACCGAGATCGGAATTACGTAGTACTTGTCGTGAATCTCTCGCCAGTGGCCACGGAGCTGGTCTAACTTCTTGTCCCTCGCATCCCCAGCAAGGTCGGACCAGACTACATCGCGTCTTCCATCGAGCCAGTCGGTGTCCAGCAACCCGTCGAGGACAGTCAGCAGGTGGCTCTTCCCGCTCCCGTAGTAGCCGTAGAGCCAGTAGTTCGAGCCAGCCCGCATATCGTCAGCCTGGTCGAGCATCCGGTCGACGAAATCCTGGATGAACCGCCGTGAGTCAGCCGTCACATGGTACGACCGAATCGCTCGTTCGCGGTGGTCTCGTTCGTCTCGGTCGATACGGACGGACTCCTCGAAGTCGTCAGGCAGGTCGTCGAACCAATCCTTGTCGACCATCAGACACCACCCCCGCCTTGTACCCAGGAATACGGCTCGTCGGTGGGCCGCAGGTCGAGCTCACCGTGAACTTCGAGGTATTCCCACGCATCGGTGCTGGCGGCTCGGTCGAACAGCTCTTCCCAGCGACTCTCGGGTTGGAGGAGGTAGAGGAGTCCACGTGGTGCAGTGATCCACTCCTCGTCATCGACGCCGAAGGAATAGTCCATTGAGACGAGCAGGGGGGCATCACCCAATGATGGCGGTTCGCCCAAAGTGGATTGTTGCCCTTCAAGTACTCCGATTTCGCGCATCACGGATCGGAACCCCTCGCACCATCGTTCTGTGGTCGAATCTGCGTAGTCGAACTCTGTTCCGTCGGAATACTCGAGTTGGTCGAGAATTTGACCGAGCGTTTCGTTTGAGAAGTTGAGTGGCTCTGTCTCGCCATTCGCGAAACGACCGACGTATTCGTGAACGACGTACCGAACCAACGAATCGTCGGCAACGAGGTAGAGGTAGAGAATCTGTGCCTTATCTTGCGACGTCCTGCATTCGTCGAAGACCGACGGAAGTGCACTCGGATTGGGGAGGGCAGTGGGAGCGTTTTTGAACCGCGAGGTCAGCACCCGATAGATCTTCTGCGAGCTTCCCCTCGTGCTTCTATTGGATAACCGTTCGTCAAACCAGATCTCTTTGACATCATTCCAGTTGTCATGGTCGGCGTAAAGTTGAGCGAGTTCTTCTGCTCGCTCGACGAGCAGGCCGCACATGGTCAAATCCATATTTACGTCCCCTGGAGAAAGCTGGCGAGACAGCGACGGAAGCAGAGAGCCACTCCCGTCGGATACGTAGGTCATAAGTTGGTAGACTGATCCGATGCACTTTATATTTCTTCTATCTCGAGTCGAGCCACGATTATTCGCCTTAGTGGATTTCCGCAATCAATTCGGCTAATGTCGACAACGAGAGTGGATCTATATCCACGCACCGACCCTCATACGTATAGAAGATTCTGGTAGACACTTCCCGATCGGGGAACCACTCGTCCAGGACGTGATAGTACACGCTGAGTTGCTTCTGGTACTCGTCCTCAGCGTGCTGCCCGAGGTCAGTCTTGAAATCGATGATCTCGACGGTGTCGGGACGAATGTGAACGAGGTCAACAATTCCAGAGATAGTGACCTGCTCGCCGTCGACAGTGATTGGCAGATATGCCTCCTCCTCAACTCGCAGCTCGCCATCGAGCGAGTCAAGGAACAACTGAATGTTACGCTCATCGTCGTTCGATGGTTCGATATACCCTTCCAGTACGTACCGCTCAGCGTACTCGTGAGTCTGCGTTCCGAAGGCCGTCCCCCTCCCATCGTCGACATCCTCAAACACATCATCGCGCATGAGCGTGTGCGGCGAGTGACCGACAGGACCCTCCAGCGTCGGCACAGAAACCTGCAAGCGCGACTGAGTCGTCCCGCTGATACCGTCTTCCTGAACGTTGGGCTCCAGTTCCTCGAGGTTGACCGGGAGCTCTTCGATGAATGTGTTCGGGGTCTTGCCTGCAGCAAACACGAGATGGCTCTCTGATCGCGTTATCGCGACGTAGAGCAAGCGTCGTTCCTCGTCGTAATCACGTGGTAGACACTTTTGGAGGGCGTCAGCCCGCCAGTTGTCGTGAAGGTGAGGATACCCGTGGTCGTCAGCGTAGATCTTCCGCTGGCGTAGCCCGATCGGATCGTCGAACGTGATCGCGTTACTGTTCCCGCCTGTCGGTGGGAAGCAATAGGAGTTCATGTTTGCGAGCACGACAATGGGATGTTCGAGTCCCTTGGCCACGTGGATGGTCTGGACTGTCACCGAATTCATACCGGTGCTCGCGTGAACCTCGTGGGTGCTTCCGTCCTCGATGCCGCGTTCGATGAATCGGATGAGGTCACCCCGTGTCAATGTCGTCGCGCTGTGGACGGACTGGATCGTCGTCAGGAGCACGTCAGCGTAGGCCCCGTCGTAGTCGTACTGGGAGAACACACGCTGGGAAACCCCACCGACCGTCTCCAGCGACGAAAGCTCTAATTTGAATTCCTGCATGTTGGTGGGGTATTCCTCGCTATCGAGGACGTGTTTGACCTCGTCGAGCGTGTAGCCAGCTTCTTCTAAGACGACCGCCCATCCTCGCTCTGCGTCGGATTCGAGAATTCGCAGCCACGCCAAGAGGAGCTTCGCCGGGTCAGACCGGAACAACTCGATGCCACCTTCGTACGCCATCGGCAACCCATACGCCTTGGCGACAGAGAGGAGTTCTCGGCCGAAGTCACGAGTCCGAGTGAGGACGGCGATGTCACCGTACTCTGGCAGACGAAGTTCCCCATCCTCCTCGATCTGGTACGCTTCGTTCCCGACAATCTCCTGTATCTTGGTCAGGACGCCCTCGTGTTCGTCTTCGTGTTGGATCGCCTCGATTTGAGAGTTCTCGTGCGAAGCGTTCGAGGAGAGCGACACTATTCGATCTCGAACAGCCGCCTCATCGACGTCGTCCGTGCTTGCAGCGGGCGTCACCAGGCTGTGCTCGGAGAAGTCGAGGATGGCCTGTGTCGACCGGTAATTCTCGACGAGTTCGATATCGATGATGGGTCGGGTCGACCACGATACCCGCTCGTGGTCCTGGTTGAGTTCGTCGACGAATCGATCCAGCCGGGACTCGAACTCAGTGATGTTCTCGACCGCAGCATACTGGAACGAGTAGATACTCTGTTTCCAGTCGCCAACGACACAGACGTTGTTCGTGTTCGCGAGCAGAAGCGCGAGTTTGAACTGGATCTCGCTTGAGTCCTGAAACTCGTCGATCATCACATATTCGAACGCCACATCGTCGCGGAGTCGATGGTCGTCACAGAGCAGGACGAACGCGAACAACTGGAGGAAGCTGAAGTTGAGATAGTTCCGACTGAGTGCGAACTCAAGGTATTCATGATAGACGTCGTGAACGAAGTTCTTGAGGTCCTCTCGATGTTCGTCAAACACCAGCCGTGCGACCGCAGCAGGGACCTGCTTCTCACCCCATCCGCCACGGATCTCGTCCTTCTCGGGCGCGTCTGGGAGATAGCACTTGTCGTCCCCGTAGCCTCCGAGTTTCGACCGAAGCTTCGACTGCTTGTTCCCGTCGTTTCGGGGCTGGTTCAGCTCATCGAAGATTTCACGGAACGTCTCGAAGTTACCGTCCAGATATCGCTCGCCGTTGCGATACCAACCATCGGCCGTCGGGAAGACACCTTTTGCCGCAAGCTGATTGAGTAACCCGAGGAGTTCGACTGGTTCCTCAACGGCGCGGAAGAAGTCGTCGTACTCGGGATGGTCGTCGCTGAACCGACGGATGAACTCGCGAAACTGCGCCTTCTCGACGTTCTCGTCTTCGAGGACGTGTGTGGACCCCGTGATCCGGTCGTCGATGCCAATGAGCGTCGGTGCCTCGAAGCCATATTCCATGAGGATATCGTGACAGAGGCTGTGGAACGTCTGGATCGGCGCGTCTGAGAGCTCACGCATCCCGTAGTCACAGTGGGCGACGATTCGGTCCTTCATCTCCGTCGCCGCGTTGTTGGTAAACGTCACGAGGAGGACGTCATCAGGCTCGACGTCATTCTGGTTGACGATTTCGGCGTAGCGACGGGTGACGGTGAACGTCTTTCCAGTCCCTGCGCCTGCGTCGACGACGTGTATGCCATGTTTGCTGTCGATGAGGTTTTGCTGTTGGTCGTTCGGCGTGGTCATCGCGACTCACCTTCAAGGATGCAGTCTCGGTTGTCCACGTAGCGATAGTTTGGATCGCCACCGAGTCCCTGAACCGGGAACCGCTCGTCACCCGCATGGCGAGTGTTCAGTTCCGAAAGGCGCTCTCGAGCGAACTGTTCGAAAGCGTCCACATCGCCGGTGAAATAGTTCTGGTTGCGAATCCGGAGCAAATGTCTCAGTGCCTGCTTACAGCCCTTTTCCACGTACTTGTAATCTCCAACACTCTCCTTAATCTGTTCCGTCAAGAGGAGGGCGAACATGGACTCCATGAGTTCACCCTTGTCTCTCGTCTCCGGGAACTCGTGTGCATCCAAGAAAGCCAGGTACTCCTCATACTCTACTTGGGAGAATGTTTTGCAACAATCGTTCGCGGCATCTTCCTGTAGTTCGGTGAAGGTCTCTTCTCTCGCGAGGTATCCCTTGTACGTAACGGGGTAATACGTCACTGTCGTCAAACAATCCTCTAGAGAACCATCCCCAGTCACCACATCGTCAAGCGTTTCGAGGAAGTGAAAGAACGTGAATTGCAGTTCCTCATTGGGCTGCTCACTCCGATGGTGAGCGAGATACAGCAACGCCTGGAAATTCGGTTTGTCGCTTGGTGGATCCAGCGCCGAATGCTTGACAATCGAGTATGCTGACTTCTTTGCTCCACTCTTGTAGTCGAGAAGCTGGGTCTGGCTGTGAACGAGGTCGATCTTGCCCTTCAACCCGAGGTCGGTGTTCTCAAACCAGCGTTCGGTGTGCGAGGCATCGATGGGGCGGTCGTAATACTCAGCGAAGAAATTTTCTCCCCAGCCACCGTCCGGCGTCACCAAACCGTCGCCCTGTGGCGGGTTTGAATCGAGGAATTCGATGATGATCTGGAGGCCGACGCGGCACTTGGTGAGTCGAACCTCCCGATCGACGCCACGGAGGAATGGGTCAATTTCGTCGAGAATGACTGTTGCGACTTCCTCTATTTCTGTATTCGTGATGGCGTCCGGATGCGAGACGTAGAACTCGGCGAAGTCGTGAAACAGGTTTCCTTCCCTGAAGTAGTCCTTGTCCGGGTTGTCTACAAGTCGACTAAAAAAGTAATCACGAGGTGAATTGACGTAGGAATTCAGGCTTGATTGGCTGAGTGCAGTGACTTCCTCAGGGGAGACATCGAGTGGTTCTTTTTCGAATCCGTCCTGCGTCGTTCGAGAGGCCCGTGAATGTTGCAGTGAGTCCAGATCACTGAATCGGTCAAATTCCTCGTCAAACAGTTCCTCAAAGTACAGACAAGGGGTGACTGGCGTTCCACCGGAGGTGTCTTGCACGAGATAGTACTGGTCAACACCGTTCTGAAGGAGAAGTTGGAACTGCCGGATGTTCCGCTCGAACTCTTGGTCTCGGTCGACCCACGGCCGACGAGGAGACGAATGTGTCCAGCCTTCATCGAGGGCGAGGTAGAACACAACAGCGCGGTCGACGTGAGCAGCCGATTTCGCATCTGCCAACAGGACGCCTTCATTTTCGCGGTCGACAGGAACTTCATACGACTGCAGATAGAATTCGAGGCGATCAACTGCTGGTTCGGTGACGGTGTGGTCGAGGAGGCCGAGTGTCTCGAGTTCGTCTCTGAACGCATTGATGTAGGTGTCCGTTACTGCCTCGTATGCACCGACGGCTTCCTCGAACGTGCTGGAACGAACCTCATCACGGAACTCGATAAGCCAGTCTACTTCCGGTCGATCGAGGTCGTAGAGACGCTTCTCGTCGTGCTCGATATCGAGGGAGATTCCGAGTTGGGTAAGTAGGGGTCGAACGTCGCCAACCCGAGTATCACGGCCGGCATGAGCGCTTCGAAGGAGTTGCAGAAATGCACGGTGACGAGTATCATCAGTGAACCCGGGACCACCGTAGTATGGAATGTTTTCTGCTTCGAGTGCCGACTCAATTAGCGATGAATACTGACTGGAAGCATCGAGGACAACAGCGACGTCGTCAGCGTTCTCTTGCGTAACCGTATCAAGGACCGCGTCAACGATTGCGGCCGGTGAGTCTAGAATGCGGAAGGGTGGATGATCGAACGGTTCCTTGGTGAACGGGTCGATGGTCTCGTAGTCTGGGAGAAGGATTGAGCGTTCGAGTTCGGTGAACTGCTTGAATCCGACGACAGCGACCGAGGTGTCTGATTCTATGCGATATTCGGTGAGACGTTTGGACGTCGTGTCCATCTCGGCGATGCAGTCGACAGCGGTGTGCGTGGCAGTCGTCGCGTACTGATCGTACTCGAGAACAGCGTCAGCCGTCCCCTGGTACTCCCAGCACTGGAGGATGTTCCCAACTGCATACGACGTCTCCTTCCAGTTTAGGTCAGTAGTCTGGATTATTTCGAGGAACGCGAGTCGATCCTCAGCCTGTTCTCGACGTCGAGCAGCCAGACGTCGTGGTGTAATTGCGAACGGTCCAAAATGCGGTTGATCGAGACGCCGATTTAGGGCACTTGCCATCGGCGCATCCGGCACGAGCACGAGGTCGAAATCTTTGCACTCCTCGTAGAGAGAGTCAATTGACTTCGCTCGTGTAATTGACACGGACTAACAGACTCAGGTGGGTTGTAAATATGTACCGCTAGGTAGACATTCGGAAATAGAATAACATCAATCGGGATACAAGAAAGACACAATCTCATGCAGAACTGTGAATCAAGAAGAAGATCGTGATACCAATAAAGAGATTCGGCCAGATTTCAAAGAAGGTATCCTTCAAGGTGTTAGCCCTCCAGTCGGGCCTTCCTCATTAGCCTCGAAATACAATAATTCGTTTCACTCTGGATAGGTCACCTCCTCGTGCTTGCTAAATCAGCTCATTCCGAATTCCCATCCTCTGGAGGACTCCGATCACTGACGCGAACGCCAGCAAGGCGATGATTCCAGAAGACCGCATCAGCCACCACCTCGTCAGCCCCTTTAGTTCCAGACTCGATACTGGAGCTTCCACACTCTAGGCAGTAGAATCGGCGGAGCGTCCAACCAGTTTCTTTGTCGTATGTCGCGTAGATTCGAGCCACGTCCCAAGTTTGGAGCCCCCGGTTACACCGGTCACAGATATTCCCGGTGCGCTCGCCAGACAGCGCACCCGCTGGATCCGGGAAACTCATTCCGCCACCTCACGAAGACAGTTGACGACATCATCTAGCTCGGCGGCCCGTTCCGAGAGCTCCTTGGCCCTTGAGTTGAGTTGATCAGCGCTCTCATGAAATACGCTGGCTGCACACTCTATCTTGTCTTCCAGAGCCACCAGATCCACTTGTCGGACCTCGATCCTAACTCGCCGGATGTGCTTACACTCCGTGACTTCCTCGCGATATTGGAAATCCTGACATTGGCAGACTGGCCCCTGCAGATCTACGGTGTATACGCGCCCGGACTCGGCGGTGACTTCGAACAGTGCGTGCGCTACCTCTACACACTCCATGGACTCGGTGACCGCCCGAAGAGTTCTCGGCTCGATGTCTGGCTGAATCGACTCAGTACTCACGCATCACCACCTCCTCGTTGCTGGACATCTCGAACGTAGACCCACCCGCGGGCCTTCTCGGTGTGCTCCCGACAGGCTGGGTCTTCGGCGTATCCTCGACCTGGAGCGTTGACGACGACTGTGTGGGTCGCCTCGCGCTTGCATCCGAGTTCCCGACACGTTGCCATCAGGCATCACCTCCATTTTCTCGGACCGGAACCCAGTACGGCTCCTCCGAGTCGAATTTGACAACTTGCTCCAGATGAGCGTCCTCGTTGGTTAGCTCGATGGCCTGTTTGGCTGCCGAGAGCGTCAGGGTACCAGTTCGGAACGTGTAGCCTCGCTCGAGGACGCCGGGGTCGGTCGCGAGTCGCACGTCGACGACCGGTCCGGAACGACGCTTGTTCACGCAGCCGGCTCGAGAACTCCAAGGTCCTTCGAGCGTGATCTGTTCGCCGTCGACGGTGGTTATCTCGAACGACCGCCCAGAGAACCCGCCGTCGTTGCCGTCGCCAGACCAAGCGAAGTATTCGACGTAGCCGTTGTCGATGGCAACCCACAGCCCGTCCTCGTGGTCGAACCGAAGCTCGGACCTGTCGGGCGTCTCGTCGACCAACACCTCCAGGTGAGGGTCATTGCCGACCTCCTCGCGCCAGTCAATTTGGGCGTCGAGGACCTTCATCGTGCGTCACACTCCTCGGGGAGGTCGCGCTGGCTCAGCACCTCGACACCACACTGAATACACCGAAGATACCGCTCCAGGTACTCAGTCTGACCTTGACGTCGACGGGTCGGATCCGGGTGTTTTCCAGGAATCCAGTCCGCGTCCTCGATGATCAGATGCGCGCCGATCTCTTGAGCTTCGTCTGTTTCCTCGACTGCCTGTTCCGTGTTCCTCGAGTCGAGGGTCTGTTCCTGAGCGGTACGCTTTTCTGCCGCATACTCGTTGGTATTCATGGCGTTCTGGTTCCACAGAAGGCCGCCGTCCGGCGTCCTAAGCGCCGGGCGTTT
>LFCJ01004599.1_pt1 | contig 10113 bp, 18 predicted proteins | sample 643141 | NCBI WGS metagenome assembly LFCJ01 (sample SAMN03766243, study PRJNA286221) | soda lake metagenome | biome: soda lake; feature: Kulunda steppe; material: water; isolation source: sample B1-Br-g2 brine of Lake Bitter-1 | place: Russia: Kulunda steppe | collected 2010-07 | reverse complement strand
CCCCCCTCGGCTAGCTGTTTTGAAACCTCCTGAGCTTGTCAAAGTCCACCACTTTTGCTCCTCTGCCTACCTGCACATGCCTACTTGCTCCTCTGCCTACCTGCACATGCCAACTTGCTACCCTGCCTACCTGCACATGCCTACTTGCTCCCCTGCCTACCTGCACATGCCAACAGGGGGCCCATGGCTGCCCGCGCGTGGGGCAGGGCGGCAGTGGCCAGGAACACACATACAAGGGCAAGCAAGGTGCGTGTTTTGCCGGTGCCTGGCGGGCCCTGCACACACAAATGTACAAGGTTTACAAGGTTTGTGGCTGATCAGTGCAAGCCAAGGTAGAAGCTAAGGGACTTAGGAAGGGAAAGGAAGAGACACAGCATGAATAGGTGACAACGGCTTGACACCAGTTCAGAACAGCATTTACAAGCAAGGAAGGCTAAGGCGGGCAGCAAGGGCAGGAGCATAAGGCACCTTTTTTTCCTGCTGGGCTGGCTCTGCACACACACACACACACACACACATCTGTGCAGTGATGCTGCACAAGCAGGAAACGGTGCCATATGAGGGACGTAGAGTTCCTTGTGATGTCACATGGCACATCATGGCCCATGTGTAGGCAGTGCAGCGGACGAGCGCCGCCAGCAGCAGTGCGGCTGGACTGACGCTTGCAACAGGAAAAATGGCACTTGGGATGCGTGATATTCTTGGGGTGAAATGCAGCTGGGCGGGAGTCAGCTCGCTTCAACATGCCCCAGCTAAGCTGGCTGGCTGTGCGTTGCATCATGGCAAGCTCTCAGTCCATACAGGTGCCACCATGACTCAAGCGCGCAAGGAGTGGATACATCAAAACGCATTTGAATCAATCTGGGAGAGGGACTATGAAGGCATCTGGAAAAGCCACTGTGTCTGGGATTGGGCAGAGCCGAGTTACACCAGAAGCCAATCAAGAAACCAGGAAAGCTGGAATTGAAGAATGGGCAAGCCCAAGAATGGCTATGGTGCTCTTGCGACTAGATTCAACAAGCCGCACAAACATCATTTGCAATGCGTGCTCATTGCCAAGCTTGTGCGCACAAGCACGGGTTTGCACACCGATGCATGCACATACACAGACCAGGAATGCAAACAGCAGATTTTTTTATTTTTTCGCTGTGGACAAATTGGCTTAAATCTGCGCTGTGGAAAAATTGTCTTTTTATGTACTGTCAAATTCGAGATAACAGAGGAGGGGGCTTGCAGGCACAGCCCCACTCAGGGACACTCTCCTGTTCTGTTTTGGTGCGTTTTTGCATCAATCACATATGGAAATCATTCAATGCAGTTCTCTAATCCTCATAACTGAAGTCTCCCCCACTGCTGGACCCCTCCTTCTCCTCCTTCTCCTCCTCCTCCTCTTCCTCTCTTCCTCCTCCTCCTCTTCCTCCTCTGAGAGCACCATCGAGGGCTGGACAATGTCCTGCTCCTCTAGGGACTGTGTGCGCTTGGCCAAGCGCAGGTTGCTGTACAACCACACCAAGTAAGTGGCATACTTGGTGGTCAGGCAGTTGCGTGCACCGCACCTTGAATCCAACCTTTATCCTGGTGCCATTTGTCCACTCTGTCACTGGAATGGTTACCTGGTCCCATTCAGGGAGGGCCCTTAGATAGAGGCATTTTATGTTGCGTGGCCATATTGGTCAGTTGGAGGGCAGTTGGGGGGGTAGTTGGCTTTCCCAGACCCCCTGGCCCAGCTTCTGTTCTTGTCAGGACATTTGAGGTTTAATGCGTGAAATGGTGAATTTATCACCTATTTTGACGCTGAGAACCAGACTGGCGCTGTTTACATCCCTGACACTGACACACATGCAACATATCTAAAGTTACACAATAAAATAACAAGTATAAGTACAGGATCAAAGACAGATAAGTTCTGCCTGGCCCCAGCCTGCACACACGAACACGCTTGTGCACACAGATGCATGCACATGCGCACATGCACATGGAAGGTAAAGGATGAAACACAGATGTGCCCTGCCCGGCCTCAACCTATTCACCTGCCAAAGTGTGAATGACTTGACCATCGCCTGTGCCACAGCTCTCCTCTGGCTGCTGTTAAGATTTGTCTGGGCTGCGAGTGCTGCCTGCGCATTGATGTGAGAACAAGAAGGTTTGAGCTCACTCAAGCCAAGCAGACAGCTGAAGCGGTGCCATAGCTGCTGCACCGAGATGGATGCAAAACCCTTTTATACTGTCCAATTGCATGATCAGCAGCCTCAGCTACAGGAATGGAGCAAAGCTGATGCTCATTTATAAAGCGGCGCCTTCCCTTACAACGTGCACATGCATACGTACATCTAGCCTCAGAGCAGCTGCATTGGATCAACCACGTCTCAAGCTGGAAGCTTGCTGCATGCAGCTAAGCAAAGCATGGATAACAATCCGAGTGGCCGCCCAGCGGCACACCCCAGAAACGCGTGTGCAAACACGCCAGTGTCTGCTCAGTGACTACCTGCACGTGCTTGTAGAACAAGACTTGTGAACTTAGGGCCTGCGCTTGCCAAGATGCAGAGGCATGGATGCGGGGCAATCTTGCCTGCCCTTTGAGAAGTACACACCACCCAAGCATCCTGCGGCCTCAAGCGGCCAGCACAAGCTCCCCCACTTAATTCAGCTGCAGGTCCTTAAAGAAGTGATCTTCCCCTTGTGCAGTCTTGCGCAAGCTTGTGGCCTTGGTGACACCCTGGCGCAGGTACCCCTCCCAGGTAACCAGCGCAATTGAGTGGGCTTGCACCTCAACACACCAACCCCTAAGGCCCCTCACCCTGGCCATGTCTCTCCACCTCAACGCATTTACTCCCAAGCCCCCTCACCCTGGCCATGTCTCTCCAGCGAGGATCCCTGACCCACAAGGGGGGCTGGTCCGCCAGCAGCGGGGCGCTGGTCGACGCAGCAGCAATCACCAGCCTGTGGTATGGGAATGATAGCAATCACGAGCCTGTGATCAGGGGGCCTGGTCCGCCAGGAGCGGGGCGCTGGTCAACGCAGCAGCAATTACAAGCCAGCGATATGAGAACACAGCAGACATTCCTAGCAATCACCAGTCAGTGATATGAGAACACAGCATTAACATTCCTAGCAATCACCAGTCAGTGATATGAGAACACAGCATGAACATTCCTAGCAATCACCAGTCAGTGATATGAGAACACAGCATTAACATTCCTAGCAATCACCAGTCAGTGATACAAGAACACAGCATTGACATTCATGGCAATAAGGCCGTGCTGGTGGGGGTGTCTATGTTATGTGTGGTGGAGGGATCGCCATTGGTGGTGGAAGTGGCAGTGGTGATGACAATGGAAGTTGAAATCGCATGGAGCATGGCAAAGATAAGTGCGGTTAAGGCAGGCATCGCCCAAGCAATTTGTTACTGTAGACTGAAGATAGGAATGCTCTGCGCCAAGTGCACATGATGCAGGCAGAGGCTTGCTCAAGGCAAGCCAGGTCGCCGTGCTGTGACATGAAGCGCCTTTGGAGAAGTGTCCCTGCGCCAAGGATGGACAATCCCTGCGCTTTCAACAACGGCGTCCACTTTTGCACCCCGACAAAAAAACACTGGAGAGTGTTTGGCAGTAGCCGTTTCTACCTGCCCTTGCCTTCCTGTTGTTACTGCTCTCTACCCTGCCGCACACCACGGCCCCCTCACATAAAGTAAATCTATAACACTAGCACACATCAAGTAAACCTATAATACTAGCACTAAACCTCATCCCACCTTGCTTCAGAAGCCTGGTTGCCAGCTTTTCCTTTCACCAGCACCTCGCCTCACCTAACCCCACCAGCATCTACCTCTCCCCCTCACACCGCACGCACCTCCCCCTCCACCTCGTTTCACCAGCATCTCGCCTTACCTCGCCTCACCAGCACCTCCCCAACTCCTCACCTCACATGCACCTCCTTGGCCCCTCATTCCACAAGCACCTCCACTCCCCTCCCCCTCATCTCCCCCTCCCCCTCACCTCACAAGCACTTCGCCGGGCGGAGCATTGCTTGCCTGCGTCCCGTTAGACCAAGTACCCAAGCGCACTATAGCATCCCGCTGTCTGGCAGCCGTCACATCCTTCACACTCTGCGTTGCATACAGCACACGCAGCTGCAAACTGTGGGTGCAGGACAGCACCTTCTGCTCTTGCACCATGCATGTAGCACATTACTCTCAAATTGACAAGCATGTCCTGGTGTCCAGCCTGTAGGACAAGCAGGCGAATGGCGCTCATAGGAAAGGGGCAGGCGCTTGGCCTACAGCTTGGAAATGGGTATGGATGGAGGATGGAGGATGCATAGCTGCAGCTGGAGTGCACATCAAGTCCACGATTGCATGCACCAAGAAGAGTGCTCTCACGTTGTGTACGTGTGTGTGTATGCATACATGTCCATTGACGCGCATTTCTCCAGCATGCATGTGCGCAGCACACGCAAGCACAACCTCATAAACGTCACAACCAACAGGCTTCCTCCCAGATCCAAAATGCTGCAGGACAAGCAAGCACCTCCCTCCCTTTTGATGCTTCACAGTGCAACGCAAGCGGGCCCTTTGGAAACCTTGACATGGCACCTCAACATGGCTGAAGCAGATCCATTTTGCATGTGATGAACGGCAGATGGCATGCCCCTTGCACTGGTCCACCTGATCTGCCTCCCCTGTCAAGCACCCACCTGATCTGGCCCCCTGTCAAGCACCCACCTGATCAAGCCTCCACAGCAAGCGTCCACCCCCTGGCATTGCAAGCTGAGCTTCCAGGCGGTCACTGGCCTGCGGGCGGCGGCAAAACACACCACCCCTGCGCTCATCTCCAAGCCTGGCTTCCGTCCAGGATTTCTCAAAAACTTTGCCCATGCACCCCGCCCTCTCAGACCCTGTCAAGGCCCTGCCAAGCACAACACGCCGCCTTGTAAGAGCGTGATCACCACCCATGCCGCCTTCCAAGAGCGTTATTAGCACCCGTGCTGCCTTGCAAGGGCCTGTTTTTCACTCTTGTTGCGTAGAAGTGCCTGATTAGCACCCACACTGCCTTGCAAGGGCCTGTTTTGCACCCACATTGCCTTGCAAGGGCCTGTTTTTCACCCTTGCTGCCTAGCAAGTGCCTGATCTGCACCCACACTGCCTTGCAAGGGCCTGTTTTGCATCCATGCCGCCTTGCAAGTGCCTGATCAGCACCCATGCCACCTTGCAAGGGGCCGTCCTCCGCACTGGCTGCTCCACAAAAGCCTAACAAGTGCCCACACAGCTTCACAAGGCCAGACCTCAGGTACTGGGCATGACTTACGACCTTGCAACAAAAGGACAGGCAGCGCAGCCGCTGCAATCGCTGTATGCAAAATGGCTTGCGCCCAAGCCTGCAGCCCTGAGTGTAACCATTCCTCGACACATGCTACCTGCACAGTATGCTTTGATTGTCTCCCTTCCTTCCCGTCTTTGCAAGGAAAGACACCTGCCTGAGGCAGGTCACGCGCATGTCTGTGTGCGCAAAGCCATGCCATGCCAAGCAAGCGCACCACCCCGGCTGTGGCACAGCACGCGCGAGCTTGCTCTTGCAAGGCCATGCCAAGCTGAGTGTGCTTAGCAATTTGAAACCGACATCCCTAGATGCAGCTTTCAAGATGCAGTGGCTTGTGGGATTTGTGCCCCTGATGAGCTGCCAAGCTGCGTGTGCTGAGCACCCAGCGACTAGCATTCCTTAAACCTATAGAAGCACCACAGAGCGCGTTCATGGTTGTGCTTGCCGCCCAGCGCACGTGCGCACCTCACTGTCAAGCACCACCTGCACATGGTCCGCACACACGCACCTTCCTGTCCAGCACCACGCGTACACGGTCTGCACGCACGCACCTTCCTGTCCAGCGCCACCAGCACATGGTCCCGGCGGGCCTCCAGCACCGCGCCCTCCACCACCCAGCCCCCACCCTGCAGCGTATGCAGGCCCTCCTCCTCCTCGTCGCTGCCGCCGCTGCTGCTGCTGCCGTCTCTGCCGCTGCGCCTCGCCAGGACGGCACTGGTGGCCCTGAGGGGCGCGTACGGTTCAGAGGCATGGGCCGCGGCGGTGCTCGGGCGAGCATGCGCGTGCATGCATGCTTCTGTGGAGCTGGCTGCTGCATTGGGGCGGCCGCACGGGCGCAGCTGCCCGCGCCTTTGCAGGACACAGACCGGAAGGTGCACGCGGTGGAGAACTCCCACGCTTGACGCTGAAGGGAGCATCCGTGGAGAAGGGGAGCGCTTGGGTCCACACGCGGTGGCGGGCGCGCGAGAGGCCGAGGGCAGCAGAGGGGCCCACGCAGCGGCGGGCAGCCTCTGGCCATGGTTTGCCTTTGGGACCATGTGGGCATAGTTCATGGTTTGCCTTTGGGGACCCCATGGCCATGGTTTGCCTTCGGGATCATGTGGGCATGGTTCACGGCACAGCCCGTGAAATGCAAGCAGGTCATGGATGTTTGTTAGAGGCTCCGCACCGGGAGCTTTGCCCTCGGTCATGCAGGCATGCCAACCCCCCCACACCCACGCTCCTCTATTGTTTTCATCTGAGTCGCCGAGCAGCGAGTTAGACAGACCTAACCTCATAATGTGCTAGCTTCACGGCCAGGCGCACGCAAGCACGCAGCCTCTCACCCGCGCCCCTGAGGGTCCTCAAATTCTCTGAAGGGGCTGAGCAGCACGTTGTCACTGGCGCGGAACTTGTGGTAGGGCAGCAGGGGCGCCGCCATGGCGCGCCCCGCGCCAGTCCTCCCCCTTCCCTCCTTGCCACCCCCAGCGGGGGCCTGTGCGCTGCCTGCCATGCTGTTGGCCGCACTGCCTGCTAGGCCTGGCACGGGTGCAGCCTCCGGCAAACAGAAGCGCCACACGGTGCTGCGGAACAGCTGGCTGTGCCGTGCGGCCCTGCGGGCAAGCATCGCAAGCATGGGGCGCATGTCGGAGGCGCGCTGCAGGGAGGGACTTGGGATGGGGGGGGCCGCCATGCTGTTGGCCGCAGCTGGGCCGCATGGCTCTGCTGAAGAATGGCAGCACCAGGTGCCAAAGGGCACCAGGCGCGTGCTGGCGTGCCGCAGGGTGCTGGCTTGTGGCGCTGCTCCCGGCCAGGAGGTTGGAAGGCACGCCGGGGCTGGCAGCCTTTCAGAGAGGGGGCCACTGCCACACTGGTCGGTTGCACTGCCACACTGGTCGGTTGCACTGCCACACTGGTCGGTTGCACTGCCACACCGGTCGGTTGCACTGCCACACCGGTCGGTTGCACTGCCACGCTTGAGTGTGCGCCCCTCAGACACACCAGCCAACCCATCAAGCTGACCGCAACGCATGGCTGACTCTATGAGTCCTTGTGACAGCACCACCCCAGAGGGCATGGCCGCACCGGGTCAGGCAAGCCTGCCATCACCAGTGTGCAAGCAGGCGCAGCCGTATTTGGACCCACACACCAAGGCATGCACACCGTCTGCTTGAGCATGCCCGCACCGCAGCGGCGTGCAAAAAGCGCAACACCACCCTCCCTGCGACGCCTGCCCAGCAAGCACCCACACGCGCACGTGCGCACGCACCTCAGCCCTGCCAGCACCACCCCGTCCCGCTGCAGCCGCTTCAAGCTGTTCCTGTTGTACAGTGCCTGCAGGGCCTCCGCCTCTGCCTCCTGCTCCGCGCGCACCGCCGCCAGCAGGCGGTCCTGCTGTGCCGGCGTCGCGTGGGTCTGCAGGTGCTCCTGCACACACAGAGGGCACAGGCAGCAGAGTGGCAGCGAGTCATGCCGGGCCGCAGCTGCGTGGGGACACGGTCCGCCTACGTGCTCACACAGCCATCGACCACCATGGCAGCACAGGAGCAGCAGGCAGCGGCGGCTCTTGCATGCGCTGAAATTGAAACTTGAGAGAAGCTCAGACCACGCTGCTGCGCATCATTCAAGTGCGCGCAGCATGAAGGTGTATCCTGTACAGGGCAGTCGCCGAGCCGCAGGCCTTCTGTGACATGCAAGTGTGCCATGATCGAACAAGACCCGAGCGAATAAAACCGTGCATGCTTACAGGTGTGCACAGGCACGACATGCAGCAAAATACAGCAGACCTGCCATCCTAATACTTGCATGAAGGCGGACTATCAAGCCCTATCTACACAGGCCTGTGTCTGTGCCGACCAATGCAGTGTTGCATAAACCCCTGTGAAGCAAGCGCCCAGCACATGCCCCTACACAAGCACACCTGCAAGGGCCCAAGGTCCGAGCTCGTACGGCTAGCCATAAGCCGCACCCACGAGTCGCCGGCAAAGACGACAGGTCAGCACAGAGGCCCATGCTCCCCCCCCCTGATGACCTCCCCGGCCCCTCCTTAAACGCACAACCCAAGCTCCCATAACACACATGCATGCGCACACATAACACATACCAGCTCCTGCTGGCATCCTGCATGCGCACACATGGCACATACCAGCTCCACACATGGCACGTACCAGCTCCACACATGGCACGCACCAGCTCCTGCTGGCATCCCTCCAGTTGCCAGCTCCCATCGCTGGCCATCACAATTTGTGGGCCCACGTACGCCGCCGCTGTGGCTCCGCCCGCTCTGGCCTTGGCGGCGCCACTGCCTCCGATGCTCATTGGGCTCTGGCCCCCCTCCCCCTCCCCGCCCCCCTCCTTCTGCCACGACGCCAGCAAGGACGCTTGGCGCGCAAACTTTGAGCCCAGCCCCACACCCCCTGCGCCTGCAGCACTGCCGTCACCGCTTGTGCCGCTCCACGCCCTCAGCCAGTCCCGCTTCTGCGTGCGGCCACGGGGGCGCGCGCGTTTGGGGCTGGGTGACCGGCTTGCCAGGGGTGGCAGGGGGGCCACCACGGCAGGCGGCGGCAGCGGCGGCGGCCCTACTGCTGCTGCTGCTGCCGCCCTTGCCTCCCCTGCTTGCTGGAGCTGCAGCCCTGCCTCTGCGCCCTGCGGCGTCGCTGCTGCCGTGCCAGCCCCGCCCTCTGCGACCGTGCCCGATTCTGCCTGCAGGTGACCCTGCACGTGCCCTTCGCCCCCTTCCGCAGCCCCTGCTCCATCTCCCACATGCGCCGGCCCTATCAGATCGCTTGGCAAGTCACCTCCATGCTGACCTGGCACGCTGCCAGGCGGCCTGCCAGCAGATGGTGTGGTCGGTGCTGGGGCTGGAGCATGGGCAGGCCCAGCCAAGGCAACCTGCTCCTGCTGCTGCTGCTGCTGCTGCTGCTGCTGTGCTTCTTTCTGCTTCAAAAGGAGACCCGCCCGCTGCGCACGCAGTCTCATGGCGCGCTCGCGTGCAAGGGCCTTGCCGGAGCGCATGACAACGGGGCGTGGCGGGCTGCTGCTGCTGCTGCAGGCACTGGCGGCAGCTGGGGCGGCAGCATTGACAGCGGTGGTGTGGCTACTGCTGCTGCTACTGCTACCTGGGATGGGATGGGAGGGCCCAGAGGGTGCATTGCCATTGAGGCTAAAGCGGCTGGATGGCACCGCCCCTTGCCCATGCGCACCGCTGCTGCTGCTGCTGCCGCTGCTGCTACTCCCAAGCGTGCTGCTGGCACTGTTGATACCGCCGCTGATGCTATCAGAAGCAGGAATTGCAGCGCCAGGGGACAGGCTGGCGGGGGGGTTACCAAGGGCGCCTCTTGCAGGAGAATTTGTGGGTGGTGGAGAGGCTGCGGCTGGCAGCGCTGCCTTGCTCCTGGCTTTCCTGGCGCGAGTGGGCGCTGCACTTCTGCTGCTGCTACTGCTGCTGCTGTCTGACTGACCCGTTGGTGTGCTGCCCCGGACTGTATCCTTGAGCGGCGCCGCGGCCCGTTTTGAAGGTGTGGCTGTTAAGGAGCCTTGAGATGGCGGCTTAGAGGGAGCCTGGTTCTCTGATGGGGCAGGGGCGACTGGAGGCATCTGTGGTGGACCAGAGACGCGCCGCATCAAACCATCAAAGGCCCCCTTGGCCCGGCATGCTTGCTTGCTTGTGGGCGGGCCTCCGGGGTGCCGGATAAGGATCTGTGTGCATGGAATGCGCGGTGAAAATGTGATGTTTAGGGTACTCCAAAGAACAAAAGAAGAAAGAAAGCCCCTTCTTCAGAAGGTGTACCTGGGGGACAGAAATCATCTGAGATGACTT
>LFCJ01004597.1_pt1 | contig 10116 bp, 13 predicted proteins | sample 643141 | NCBI WGS metagenome assembly LFCJ01 (sample SAMN03766243, study PRJNA286221) | soda lake metagenome | biome: soda lake; feature: Kulunda steppe; material: water; isolation source: sample B1-Br-g2 brine of Lake Bitter-1 | place: Russia: Kulunda steppe | collected 2010-07 | reverse complement strand
TGCAGCAGCTGGCCAGGCCAGGCCAAGCTCGATGACCCAGGTCCACACGACCCTCTTAGCTTGATTGTCGGAGGACATGTTGCTTTAAAATTTTGTTTGTGAGGGGTAGGAGTGATGAGCGCGCTCCTTGAGCTTGACCTCGCTGGCCTCTGAGCCACAGAGTTCCTGACGCAGCACCGTTACTTACGATATCCCACCGTCAGTACGAATTTCACCGTAATTGACAGTAATGTGACGTCAACGTCAATTACGCACCGTAATTTACGGTGCCATTTCTGATTGACGCCGTATTTGCACAACTCTGACCTGAATGAGGGCTAGTTTGGGATGAGCATTCCAATGACAAGGGGTGGCTTCAGCTCACATGCATTTTCTTGAATGGCAGGGGCTGCTGGGTGCATGATCTAGTTGAATCCCTTGTCTTGAAATGTGCCCCGAAGGTTATCCCTTCTGGCACTACCCAACCTCCTTCAAAGGCCCCCTCCTCAGACAGGATGCCACCCATCTTATGACACAATTTGTCTGAAGAATAGTCTACGCAGGGAAAACCTGCAATATTACGTGATGCATGTTGCGTACCTGTTAGGACTAGGAGGGATCCCATCCTGCACTTCTCAGCCCATAGAACGTCAGTATCAAGCCTGTCACCAACCTGAAGGAATGTCAATTTCAGCACGTATTGCAGGACGGAAAGGATCATTGCCATTCAAAAAAGCAGAAGACTGTGACTAGGTAGCTCTAAAAACACTTAAGACAACTCAATCAATCAGCTGGCAGCATGTGTGACACATGTAGCAGGCCTGCAAAAGCTATTCATATTGAGGTTAAATCATGCCACACAGGGAACTTAAGCTAAGGAAAAATTCCTTGAGGACTTTAAGCAAACAAACCTTTCTAATAAACAAGGCTTTTCTTACGTGCTCATTGTAACATAGACAATAGCAGTAACTGCAATAGCAGAAGTTGCATACTTATGCAATGAGCTTTGGTATCTCTCTCCTGAACATCTACAATGAATATGCAATATCCAAAGCTTACAGCAAGGGGTTTCTAGAGATTGTGGCAATGCACCTTACCATACAAAGCTTGGATGAAGAAATTCCTGACGACTTAGCAATTATATCGCTCATAAGCCTGAAAATAGAGGGGTGTTAAGATGTGCCATTGCACTGAAATTTCTGGATTAAGGGGTTTAGAGAGTATAGAATTTCCTTTTTTTAATGCACACTTAGATAAAGATAAACCATTTGTCTTACGTCAAAAGGGTTAAAATTGACCTGTGTCAAAAGCACTAGACATGGGGTACAAAAACCAACCTGTTTGGTTTTCCCACAACCACTGGCTCTGTTTCACTGCAGCCTGTAGGGATAGACAAGACATTTGTTAAGGTGACATGACTTGAAAATATGTGAAGTTAGTACTTTGTCCAAAGCACAGGCAGGTACAGGAGATGGGCAGCGTATTGTGCTTCGCTATGAAAGCAGCGTACAGGGCAGTTGATGAAATTGGCAGAGAGAAGGGATAGAAAGCATGCTTTTGCACAGGACAGTCGCCAACATGAAGAGCTTCCAGGAGTCTACGCAGCTTGTCAGCAGCCAGCAGCTGGCATCATGGCTTTCAAGTATCTTTCATCTCCTGGGGTGCCCATATTTGCACAGCTGCCCTTACCGTTTCAAGTATCCAGACATTCACTAATGAGCCTGGGTCAGACTCTTTTTAGTGCTCATGCGTGCACATGCTATGCTGTAAAGCTCGTGCTTGCACATGCCACGCAGTAGGGCTCATGCTTGCGCATGCTATGCTGAGTCTTCCCTGGTGGTTGCTAAAGACTTGACTTTGGCTGTCTATTTGGCTCTCAAGCTAATCCAAGCCTTCAAACACAGGTTGCAGGCTGGTTTTCTTGTATGCAATCTCTATTCAGTAAAAGCTTATAATGCTATGTTGGTATCCATTCAAAAGGACTGCCATTCCCTTGACAAGTCTAGCTGGATCGAACCGTACTAATATAGTAAGGTATCGTGTCTTTCAGTGCAGAGGCAGCATGAGTGTGAAGATGATTGCCAGAAGCGCGGGGCATGACAGGTGGAAGCAAAACCCTGAATAATCTGATGCTCAGTTCATTGACCATACTTGTGACGTGTGTATTGGACATTGATACGCGTGGTCCTATCCTGCACGCTTTGGCAAGGGCAAGTATAGAGAGGAGAGGCAGAAGGCTTCTTCCAACTTTTGTCAGAAGTCAGGACAGGGGTCTCAGGATGAATCAGTGACCAAGCCAATGTCTTACCTTGCACAGCTCTAACCATGGTGCCAGCGCCTGCCCACTCATCCTCAATTGCAAGGTTGCCTCGGGCATCAGTGTTCGTTGCCTATTGGAATCCAAATCAACATGCAACCAAGCACAAGGGGACCACATATTGGGGTTACAGGAATAAGGGGCAACACCAAGTCCATGCAGCTTGCGCTTAGAGCTAGTAAAGACGCACCACAAAGTGAGCTTTGTTTTTAATGATGTAACTCATAGCCATTTGAAGCTTGTAATAATTTATGTCCCTGTCCAGTCCAACGACAACTACTGTCACCTGCATTAAAAAGCAACTTGTTGCAGCTTTGAAAAAGTTGGGTGAGGTGTACGTGTTCATAAGCTACTGCCATTTGCAAGCAATTATGATAACAAGCAGAAATACATTGAAAGTTATCTTTGTGCTGCCTGGGAGCACCCCTTCTAAGAAATCACTTCCGGGAAGCAACTCTACAATGTAAGGGCCCCACCTCTGGGTCAAGCTCAAGCTTCGGAGGGTCAACCTTGATTTTTTGAGGGCTGTATGACTCAGCTTCGTTTGTTGTGCCTGAGGTACCAAAGAGAGCAAGAAGCATGATCACTTTGGCAGTCACTGTTGGGTGACTTGTGGCCTCTCATTTGTCACACTCATACCTTTTCAAACATGACAGAAATAGAAAGCCTCTGACCCACCACCCTGCTTCCAGCTTCAGCAAGTACCAGGCACTGATAACTATCTCTTCAAACTTCTTAGGTTGGCTTTCATTGTCTATTTTGCACCAAGGGGGTGGCACCATGCCTTTTGGACGGAATTGCTTTTCCCGAAATCCTTTGAAGCTCAATGGCTGCACCTTTTTTCACTTTTACAATAGAGCCTCTGAGCAGGAGAGTGTAATGATTTATGAGAGATATTGGGGGATTCTTTACCATTGACAGCAGATGCACTGATAATGTCGTGTACTCAGTTGGCTGTGCGGTTAAGCAGGGGCAGGGCACTGGCGGAATGTGTACTCAATGAGTGTCCAGCAAGGCTACAGTCAATCACACTGTCAGCAGGCTGTTATATCTTCCTCCCGCGCAGCAGCCTTGTTCCAACAACCACATTAGTCTATTGCACTCAGTGGATGTCTGTCAGCAGGCAATTAGACTTGACTTGTTTATTTTGAGGACAGCCCGTTTATGAGGACAGCTGTGCCTAACTGCCCTTCAACGCGTACCCGTTTCTAGACTTAGGCTTGCTTGTTTGGGCAGACAAAGCAATATCTGGGAGCCCTGAAATTCCAGCAGGACCGGCAGCAGCAGGCTGGGCCCCTCGCCTCAGGGAATGCCCCCTGGGGTGCCTCAATCCCCCTGGTTGCTCATAACCTGAGCAGTGCTTTGATTAAGTAAGACGCGTCACCAAATGGTCGCATTTTGGTTACTTGTGTGGCAACACTGCAACGCCCAGCAGGGCATCGCAGAGCACCCTGAGTGGCCAAATGGCGACACGGCAAATGCTCGTAGACCATCCCGCGCCGCCAATTTTTACATATTGATTTATAATAGTTGTATGCAACAGCGCATGAACGCACATAGGGGGCCCAAAGGCTTCCCCAAGGACAGCAGAAAACCCAAATCCCCCTGGTCTCCCACTTCCTCATCCTCCCCTCTCCCAGAATTGTCAGCAGTAGCACCACCAGCACCAGCACAAGCACCAGCAGCAGGACCAGCAGCAGCAGTAGCAGCAGTGCCAGCAGCAGCAACAGCCCTTCTTTCACCTCTCTCTGCACAACTTGCTACAGCGCCCTCTGCTGCAGCACCCTTTACAGTAGCACCCCCTGCTGCAGTGCCTGCAGCATCCCCTGTTACCCATCCTGCGCTTCCTGAAGTCCTCGCTGCAGCACTCCCAGTCAGCGAGTGGGTGGTCATAGCAGGCATTTCGGTGCGAGTGCCTGGCTCTGTGTAGGAGGAGCGGCGCAACTGCCTGCAAGCACCATACCTGAATGCTTGCCTATTACTGGCAACCCAGCAAATTTAGGAGTTCATTGACTTCCCTTCCTCAAGACATGCGACAAGTGGTTCGCGGCAAAGAAGCGCCGCCCAGCATGTTGGGCGCTGCGCAGCGTGTCCAACAGCAGCAGCAGCAGCAGCAGCAGCAGCAGCAGAAGCTTGAGATCATGGAGGTGGTGGATAGTGGCAGGGACTAGACCTGACATCTGACTTGAAGCAAAATTGCAAAGAATGGAGGGAAAGAGGGGTGCAAACTCGTGTCCAGTTTATACAAATATTGCATTGTAAATAATCTACTTTTTAAAAGTTCAAACTGCCGGGGGAATTGGCGGGTTTTACTCTGATAGGATCGCTGTGGCGACACACAATTTCAGCAAAAGCACCCTGTGTCGCCATTTGGTGACACCCCCCCAAATCTTAATTGAAGCACTGAACCAGAGGAGCAATGCTAAACAACTTTATGACACTATTTTGGGGGTATATATGTGGGGACGACCAGAATGTGGAGTTAAAAATGCATAAAAAGCCGTGTGGCCTGGGGTTTTGGTATTTGCTCTTACCTGGCCAGCCCGTCCATTGACTTCCATGCCTTTTCATCCACGGCAGCTACAACTCACCACAAGCAGTCTAGCACAATCCAAAAGGGTATCACCTGTGCATCTGCATAGTCGTGCTCTTGCTGTTGCAGCTGCTCCTTGACCTTGGCATGCTGCTCAGCTGTTTGATCTTGCGCATGAGCTGCTATATATACCTCCAATTCCTTTTCATGTAGCTGCCAAGCCTGTTCCAACTCCAGCTGCCTCCCCCTGATCTTCTTGGCCTCCAAGATTTCACTGGCATGCTGTGTGCAGCTAACAGCTTTGTCTATGCCGGTCTCTAGATCTTGCATCAGCTGCACCTTCCTTGCTGCTATTTCTGCACATTACTCCCACACCTGCCTTGACTTCATCTCAAGCTCTGACAAGCAGTGCTCAACTTCAAGCACGCGTGCCTGGAGCGCTGCCACTCGCTGTTATTTCTCTGCAAGCTGCTGCTGCATCAGCTGGGCTTTGTCTTCTGCTGCAAGCTGCTGCTGGAGGGCAGTCAGCTGCTGCTGCGCTTCAGCCAGCTGCTGGCGCACACCTGCAAGCTTAAGCTGTTGTTGGGCTGGCTGCTGCTTGGAATAGCTTATAAACAACCAAGGCTGCCTGCCAGATTCAGCTTGCGCTGCTATCATGTCATTAGTAAGGGCTCCCTACCATGCTGCCGCCGCTGCTGCTGTGATCTAGTAGGGCGGCCCATCTAGAGCAGGATCCTGACTGTGGAGTGCATGCACCTTATTCCTTAAAATACCCACACGGTTACAAACAAGGTCTTTCCCACCACTGGGTCAACCCTTCCTCAGGCGAAGGTGGCCAAATGGGTTCCTCAAGGCATAACTTTGCAGCCGCCCCACCGTTTCCCGACATGAGCACACCACTGGATAGCTTGGTTTTTCCTGGTTTCAATGATGCGGGAATCTTGAAAAAAACAGATTTTCAGGTTTGAAGTGCACACCAATTCCCGCATACAGCCCCTAATCCCAAACCTTGACGTGCCTGCACATGCGTAAAATCGGGCCGCACATCCTGTGTGGAGTTGGGCGTGGGAAGCTCTGTGCACTCAGGAGAGGCAGATGTCAGAAAGCAATTTTGCCCACCGCATCCCACCCTCACCCTCAATTGGCTCCATTACAAATCATTATGATTGTTTATGCTTGGCCGCAACCCTTGGGCTTGGTCCGGCTTGAAAGCACATGGATTGCAGAAAAATTGCACTTCCTGTGTTGGCACCCACATCCAGTCGCAACAGGGTCACCCACGGAGCACACCTGCCCAAACCCCTCCCCCAACTCCAACTTTGCAACATCAAATCATCATAAAATTGTAGCTTATATCCTGGAAAGCGGCTGGATTGGAGCAAGGTTGGGAAAGTGCCATTTCCTGCCAAAATAGTGCAAAATGGTACCAGAATGGCTTATGGCGCACACACCACGCCCCCACCTCACATTTTCCACACACCCTGGCTATTTACAAAATATTTGTACATTATGAGTGGTTGGGACTGGCAATTGGGCGAGCATGGGGGCAGAAAAGTAAATCGGCCAGGTGTGTGGGGGGGTCCAATGGTGGGGACAACCTTTACCATTTGAACAACTCTTTGTCAAGTTGAAATCCATCCATTGGCAGAGGAGGCTCTTCAGGGCTGCCCGGGTTTGAATTGGGTTTGGAAGCAGCTACCTCCAAATCCTAGTTGACATGTTTCTTATTGAACATTTTCAAGATACAGCTAGTCGTTTCAGAACCCCAATTGACTGGCTGGCTGCTGAGGAATTAATCATTCCAGAATCCTAGGTGTATTGGGTCCCCCGCCTGCCACCCCCTCCTGACCCACAGACCCCCTCCTGACCCATAGATGCACTGTACATGGACTCTCAGATGAAGCCTGCATGTCAGTATGGGCCAGGGGCGCCATCCAGGAAGGTGATATGTTTTGGCTTAAGACCCCCCTCCCCGCCCTCAGGAGGCCTCTCAAAGGCAAACTGAGCATGCAGAGTTGTTTAGCAGCACTCAAAACACAGTTCATGGCGCTTTGGCCTTTTGGGGCAAGAACCAACAGGCTTGGCTGAGCTGACCTAAAGCATGGTATACTAAGGAGCCGCGTCCCATGGTAGAGCTTTGCCCCCAAAATGCCAAAATCGAGTCACCACAAGCAATCTCCTACACTAGACAGTAATGCCTCCTGCAGTTCATCTGCGAATGGTCAAATAAGCCTTTCGTCGCACTGTACCTGACATTAATGATCTCGTTCCCTCCCACTCCCATGCCTTTCCCGAGTCGGATGGCCCCCCTAATGTGGCTATCCCCATAGCATGAAGCTCGTCAACCATCCCTTGCTCCCCAACCACGTACGCCTACAGAAGATATTTTGTCAGGAAGGCATTAAATTGCAATGCTGGGACTTATCATGATATTCAAGAATGGACGATATGCCGATCATGAAAGGATGATGTACTAGATTTTCCACATGCTTCTCTGTATCCAACGCATCTACGGTTGCCTATGAACAAACAAGCATGGTGCATGAAGACGATGAGTTCCTTCTACCTTTTGGGCCTTGATACTGCTGCAATATAATGCTGCTGCATAGGAGCTGCCCAGCACCTCATCCTGCATGTACGTATGTAAACTGCAGCTCGGGATTCAAGAGGTTGGCTGAAGGGTATCGGAAAAAACACTCACATGTACCTGAGCCATCTCAGACTGTGTAACGAAAAACCGGACAACTTCTTGTTTGTCGCCGCCCAGTTTTATCCCCATCCAATTCTATAATTTGAGGACAACCATCTGTGCACCAACCCAACAAATCAACACCCCCACCAATGCAAGCACCAGTGGGGTAGCACTGGTATGCTGAGGCATACCGAGTGAGCTGCAATGCCGAGCTGCGTCAGCTTCTCAGCGTAAGCTGCCCGGGTTTTGGATGAGTTGTTCGTGACAAACCAAATCTTCTTCTCCTGCAGAATGGCAAACACAGCATTGTCCTGTTCCCAGTTCGCCCACCAGCTCCATACGCAGTGCTTTGCGCCGTGCCATGCCGTGTGCCATTTACCAGGGCGCGTAGTAGCGCCAGGACCTCCGCCGCTCCAGGAATCAGAGTGTTGCCAGTCCAAAGTGTACCTGCATGTTGGGAAGCATTGTCCTTGCTCTGGCTCAAAGGCTTGCAATACTTGCAATCCTTTGTGCACTTGGGCTTCATGCGAGTCTTCTGGGTCACTGATGTTGTTGCATTTAGACCAAGATCAAACAGAACCTACCGTCAAGATCAAACAGAAAGCCCTCATAGCGTCTCAGCAGGTCCTGCCTTTGCTCCTCGTCTGCAATCATTAATACCTGATTTAATATAATTAATTTACAGAGGGGCAAGGCGCCGATGGTGCGCCAATGACGCGCGCGGGCACTTTAATTCTGTGAACGCGGACCAAGGAGAAGGAGAGGGGGCCAAGATGAGCGGCCTTTCACGTACCTCCAAGCTGATGCAGTTCATCAACTACCGTGAGCGTCTCGAACAGTGTGCAGGGAGGCGACCTGTGCAGACTTCGTCAGCCTTACACATGCTTTTTCCCTTTTCCACGCAGGCATGCGCGTGACGTTGGTGGACAGCAGGCAGATTGTTGGCAGGTTGGTGCATTTGGGTGGGGAAGCTGGCGCTGGATGGGCTGGGAAGGGGGGGGGGAAGTGCATGGGTACATGCAGAGTTGATGATCAGCTGCAACAGGGCCACCCTTCTTCGTCTCCTCACGTTCCTGATATTTCTGACAGGTTTATGGCATTTGATCGACATATGAACCTAGTACTGGGAGATGCGGAGGAGTTCAGGAAGCTGCCCCCTAAGAAGGGGCAGAATGAGGTGGGTGCCCACCACCAGCAGCAGCCTCAATTCCGCATTGCTCTGCACCAGCATGCCATAAAGCTTAATTGTGCAACAAATTAGGCCGCGAGCCAAGCAAGCATGCCCCATGCAGCGTGGTCAGCGTGTCAAAGCTAGTATTGTGCACCCATTTGCAGAGGGAGGAGCGCCGAGTGCTTGGCCTGCTGCTGCTGCGAGGCGAGGAGCTCGTGGCTATTACGATCGAGGGGCCACCACCGTCGGATACCGTCCGAGAGGGCGTGTCCGCGCAGGTGGTGCCCCCGTTGCTCGTTTGCCTTGGTGACCCAGAGCCTGAGTTTTTGAAAGCAGCAGCCACGCTGATGCAAATTGCACCTTGGCAACCTATCCTTCATGCAGGCTGGGCCTGGGAGAGGGATGCCAGCAGGCCGTGGAATGCCCGTACCAGCCCCTGGACAAGCCCCTGCGGTGCGTGCATGCATGCATGATTTTGGAGGTCCTCGGGTCATGAGTTAGCCTTGCTGTGCTGCCAATGCCTCCCTGCTCCTCGCCAGTTGTTTTTATGCCATGTGGCATGTGGTTTGTTTGCATGCAGGGCCTAGCCGGTCCTGCGAGAGGAGTCGGTGGCCCTGCACCAGGCATGATGATGCCTCGCCCACAGGTGAAACCTCGCAGCATTCTCACACCTGGATGCACGCCTTGGACATGCTGAAAAGTGCATCCTTTGTTTTCTTTCATGGGTGCATGCATACATGCGTACATGGGTACACCCATAAGTCTGGTGTGCACCCTCAAGTCTAGCGTCGACCCCTGAGTGCCAGCCAGGCCAACAGTATGCTTGCACAGATGTGCTAGCCCAACAGCGCACTTGCATCACAAGCACACCTGGGTGCAGGCACCCCCCCCCCGTCCAATTACTTGGCTGCCACACTAGCATGACATGCTCATTGCCCTCGCCTGTCCAGGTCCAAGCAGCACCCCAGATCCGTCCTCCTGGGGCTGCTCCCCCAGGCATGCCTCCTCCTAGGCCCGGTTTCCCCCCTGGAGGCCCGCCCCCTGGCATGCCACCTCCAGGCATGCGCCCGCCCCCTGGAAGTGAGTGCCCAGGAACAGTTCTGAGCCCGCTTGATGATGCGTTACCGCTAAGGATGGGTAAATAGGGTGTCTCAAAATCCTAAAGAGGCTCGTCGAGCCTCTGCAGAGCCTCGGCTTATGTAGAGAGGGCCTCGGTGGTGCATTATCGTTAGAAAACTGCTTTTCACAGACGCACTCAAACGCCCTGAAACTTTTCAGATATGTTTGATTATATTAAAAACAAATATTTTTAGTTGGACTGGCCCTCCTGGAGGCCGGACTGAGTCAGGTGAAACCTGAACAGCTGGTCAGCAACCCCGCCCGCCCGTCCCCCAAGCGTCCCCACAACACATCGCTGCTCAGTC
>LFCJ01004595.1_pt1 | contig 10118 bp, 12 predicted proteins | sample 643141 | NCBI WGS metagenome assembly LFCJ01 (sample SAMN03766243, study PRJNA286221) | soda lake metagenome | biome: soda lake; feature: Kulunda steppe; material: water; isolation source: sample B1-Br-g2 brine of Lake Bitter-1 | place: Russia: Kulunda steppe | collected 2010-07 | reverse complement strand
GTGCAACAAGGGTAGGGCCATGGTGCAACAAGGGTGGGGCCACGGTGCAACAAGGGTGGGGCCACGGTGCAACAAGGGTGGGGCCACGGTGCAACAAGGGGGCCATATGGCATGGATCATTCAATGGCCGCTCGGGGGTGCTGGATAGGGTGAAAGCAGGGAAAAAGAACGCGGGGGCAGGTCAGCTGCTGCGATGCTCCAGGTCAGCAAAACGGCATGCGCTTAGGCGCGGCTGGTGTGGTGGACAGGGCTATACTGCCCGGAGTGCAAAATACACACATACGTGCAAGCACAAGCACACACAAAAACAAACAAACAAACAAACACTGAGGCACTCCTCCCCCGCAAAACCACATGCAAGGGCAGCAACCTGGCGACGCGGCGGCTGGCAAGCCTGCACATGGGCAAGGGTAGCTGAAACGGTGTATATATATACGCAGCATTTTGGCCACAAAGTGTAATGATTGTGTGCTAATTTGCCGAAATATACCGGGTGCACATACGGGCATCAATTGCGAGCCAGCACTTGGGCGCCCTCACCCTCACCTGCCGCAAACGGCGACACAGGCTTGGCAGAAGCAATTGCAAGCCAGTCACTTGGGCGCCCTCACCCTCACCTGCTGCAAACGGGGACACGGGCTTGGCAGAAGCAGCACTTAGGACACAGGCTAGGCAGAACCAGCACTTGGGACACAGGCTTGGCAGAGCCAGTCACTTGGGCACCCTCACCCTCACCTGCCGCAAACGGGGACACAGGCTTGGCAGAAGGACTGAATGCGTGACACGGGGCCTGGCCAGCTTTGCTCCTGGGGCTTTTCAGGGCGCGCTGTGCCTCAGCCGCGGCAGCAGCCGCAGCAGCTGCATCCTCCTGCAGGATCTGCGGCCAAGGTGGACACAGAAGGGCAAACCTGCCGTTACCCCCTGCGGTGGATGAGGAGGGAGGGCTGATAGCGCCTGGAGCACGCTGCCATGGAAACAGGGAGGGAGGGCGCTGTGGTGTTGAGACAACAAGGAGTGCAAGCAAGCTGCTGTGACGCACCTGCGCTGCTGCCTCGTGCACTGCTTGGATGATGATCGGGTCGCGCGGATCGGCGGTCACACATTGCACGTGCCCACAGATCACACTGTACAAGGATGATGCCTCCTCCCCTGCACTTGCACCAGACAGACCAAAAACCTGCTTGTAGGGTTCTGCGGTTGACTCCTTCGGGGGAGACGAGCAAAGCGATGTGTGATGGGCGTGCTATGTCACAATGTCAGGGAAAAACCTCCCTCGCTAGTCAGTATTGCACAGCACCAAGCAAAAGTAAATGAAACCACAGTGTCTTCTCCACATGACTTCCAAAGCCAAGGGTCAATCATGGATTGTGTTAAGACCTGCGATTGTTGCACGTCACTCCATGCCCTAAATGGCGACGCACCTTTCCTAGGGAGCTCCACCCCTTCCCAGATGACAAGCAGCTGGCAATGCGTGGCTACAAATTCCAGAACATGAGTAGGGAACCCCCGGTAAGCCGACATCTGCAGGACATAGGAGAGGCAGTGCTGGTACGGTGCAGAGACACGCACATCACGGGCCCAAAATCCAGCCTTAAAACGTTTAATCGTACGCTGGGCTGTGTGCATGTACGTGTGCGTGTGCTTGCATGCGTGCATGTGTACATGTGTGTGCATGTGCGCACATGCGCATGAGTACGTGTCCATCCAGCCTACAGCCCGTGCTGCAATTTCCCCACCTTTACCAACAGCTCACAGAGCTTCTGTACATCGGCTTTGCTCCTGTCTTGCGGTAGGGAGTTAAGCAGGGCCTGCGGGGACAGTTTGCTGCACCGAAGTCAGCAATATTAATGCAAAAACATAGGCCTATCAGCACACGAGACCCTTTCCGGCAGGGCACTGTATAGGGCCAGGGGACTTCTAGATGAAACATACATGTTACTGAGACAGCGGTTTTTTATGGACCAACGATGCCCGTATTTGTATTGCCCGTAGTCAAGATCTTACCTCATAAGGACTTACAGCTTCTTGGACATGGCGAATGCTTGCCTCGAGTGATGCATGTTCCTGTTTGAGCAGGTATGGTCCAAGGCAATGGTGTAAGCTAATTCAAGGTGTAGCTAGGTGTGTGCAGCACACCGTGTGCTTAACTCAAGGCTGGACAAGCCATAACCCTTTTAAGATTGCTTGAAACTATGACGAGATCAATTAGTTTGAGAGCTTTAACACGCTTCCAATATACAAAGGATAACACGGGCTTACCTGCCAGGCATGAAAAGCATCCACGCGCCTTTCCTGCTTCACACTGGCGAGGAGGCTCCTTGCTGCTGCCTGATTGGTTATTTCAGGGGCAAAACAGGCTATACTATCAAACATGATCATTTCAAATATGATACATTATTCAACACACCACTCTAGTAGAACACTCTAACACAGTTATGCTCATCAGGATCAGAAAGCAGCCCTGTTATAACCGAAGTGCTTGTGCACCTCTGCTGCGCAACAGCCTGAAAACATGGAAAACAAAAAGTATGCCAACAATGCCAACATGCTGACATGGAATCCCTTAACCTACCTTCAATGGCTCATCAATAAGGTCCAAACCCAGCTTCATGGGCTTCTGCATGACTGAGGACGAATGCCCCCGAGGACAAATGCCCTCACTTTTCTCCGTTTTCCATAAAGTTACTAGTGCAATTGACTAGTTTAACCTCTCTGGTCAGAAGGGTCGGAGTTAGGACTTCGAATGTGTTGTTGTGCATGTCTATAATTTACCGAGGCTCTATTCTGCAATAAAAAACTTCATATTAAGCCTTCTTACGCTTGAATGATTCATGTTTGTCAGTCCACAAGAATAACGGATTATAAGAAATGAAAACTCTTATTTTCCTTTCAATTTTGACATTTTCATGCAACGCTTCGCCAGGAGACACATCACAGACATTCCGCAGCTGTCTCCAGCTATGCAAGGGCACAGGATGTGCTCAGACAGTAAAGAATGCTTACAAGTGCCGTCACGCGCTAGCCTGCAATGCAGCCACTCGCCCTTTCATGCCCCTGTCGCTTCAAATTACCGGGTGGGGCTGCACAGATGACTGCAGGTGGGCACGTGTGAGTTGCAGGAACGTATGGCTTAAAATGCAATGTCACTTTGCGCAAGGCATGAGACCTGCATCCTGTCAAGTGGTTGCAAGTGTGCAAGTGCACACCTCCCTGATAAAATAGGGCAATCATTCATCCATGCAACACAAGCAGCACTTGTATATGCGATCAAACTAAGCTCTGCCATAGTTCAATGGATCTTGCTAGGCTTGCACAACGAGGAAAGACTTGCATGGAAGAATGCTAAAAGGAGCAGCTGAGATTCAAGTCACATCACATGTACAGCGGTCTAGAATTTTGCCACAGAGGCAACTCAACTGCAGGACATGCCTGATTGATTGGTGACCTCTGGGCAGCGACAGCTCAATGCTTCCAGATTCCAAAGCCAAACCAAAACCTGAAGCTGAAACTGGGCTTCATAAAAGTACTTTGTGCAATGCACACCCCGCTGCCACAGATCTGTGACCGCGCTGCAGCTTACGAAGCTTATCAGCAATGTTCCAATGGACACAAGTAGCTCCATGGAGTGGAGAAAGAACAGACTGTTCTCTTTCTTTGACTGGGGTCCATGATGCGAAAGTGTGCAGGCTAACATGACCTTACCTACCCAGTTGCAGAACAATCTCCTGCACGTCCAGATCACCTGCCTGCTCCCAAGTGTTGCGTTATTGCATGTGCTTGGCATTCCTAGTCATGCTGCGTGCTGTTGGTGGTGCCCTCACCGCGTGAAAACTGTGCAGGTACTTGTGCATGGCGGATGTGGAGCACCGCCGCCGCCTGGCAGGCAAACCGCCCATCAAGTACTACGGCAAGTGGCCCTTCCAGCGCGTGCTGGGCATGCAAGAAGTGGCGTCCGTGCTCTTCTCACTCGCCAACCTGGGGGGGCACGTGCTGGGTCTGCGCTTCTTGGTGCGCAAGCACCGCCTCCTGTCAAACTCTGGCTCGGGATGGGCGGAGGAGCGCACAGTACACAAAGGCACGGGGGAGCTACAAACACCCGCCCGCGCCGCCTACCCGTACATGTGGCTGTGGCTCGCGTACGCGGGGCTGCACCTGAATGCGTGGGTGTGGAGCGCTGTGTTCCACGTGCGGGACACGCGCACCACAGAGCGCCTGGACTACTGCTCAGCCATCACAGTCGTGGCTGCAGGTGGGGAAGGGCATGAGAGCCCGGCTGGTGCGCCGGCCCTTGGCTGGTGTGCCTGCACATGTGTGGAGTGTGTGTGTGTGCGCGCGCGCGTGTGTGTGTACACATCCGGGCAGGGGGTGCCCTCTGTGTGTACGTGTGAGTGTCAGTGCGTGTGCGCCAAAATGGTCTGCGTGGCACGCTCTTGAGGTGACCACACTCATTTTCTCCATAGCCTCTTGAGGTGACCGCACTCATTTTCTCCATAGCCCGGGTCCGGGCCCCCCGTCCGCTCCTGCTTTGCACGCTCCCGGGTGTGTGATTCGCACCCTCACCCCCATGCGTCTGGTGGGCACTTCCTCCAGGTGCACTTGAGGTATGAGCAAATGCCAACCCCAAGCACCTCTCCTCCAAACGCACGCCCCCTTAGCGTTCGTGCTCCCTGCCGCTCCAGTTCGCAGGAGCTTGCGGTGCTGCACCCACCAGGCCTGCACCAAGGACAAAGAGGAGTGTGGCACATTTCCCGCCCTGCAATGCGAGTGCAGGCCTGGTCGCGGCGCTCGTGCGCACACTTGACCTTCAGAGCATGTGGGCGTCTGCACTGCCAGCTTTGGGCGTGGCAGCGGGGCTGGCTAGCCACTTGAAATACATGCTGGCCGTCAAGTTCGACTACGATTGGAATGTGAAGGTGGGCTAGCAAGCGCACATGCTGTGGGATCCACTGTTGCCCTGCCCAGTTCAAGCATACCTTTGGCTCAAGGACCTCCTGTTGCACCCCCCAAATCCAGACCAAGGATGCCTTGAGTGCAGACCGGGATTTCAGCAGGATGTTCTCTGAGTGCAGGCCGGGCTTTTGGTCCCAAGTGCAGACCAGGGATTCAGCAGGACGTACTCCGAGTGCAGGCCGGAGCTTGAGCCGCAGGGCAGCAAGCACTTGGCAGAGCCAGGGGCCCTCTGATGCGCCTTTGGCATGTTTCTCCAGTCCAGGGCAGATCTGGATCATCGATGCAAGCACGAGCATTCGAGGGTGCAAGCCACGCCTGCCTATATGCAGCTCTATACAAGCTCCAGGGCAGAAGCGCCAAGCTCCTTGGATGCAAGCACTGGCGTGCTGGGGGTCCTGCTACTTGCAAACAGAAGGGATGGCTGCTTGCATACAGAGGGGGTGGCTGCTCGCTGACAGAGGGGGCGGCTGTTTGCTGACGGAGGGGCCGGCTGTTTGATGGCACGGGCAACAGCTACTTGCAGAGAGGGGAAAGCTGCTCGCAGACAGAGGGGACAGCCGCTTGCGAATAGAGGGGACAGCTGCTTGCTGACAGAGGGGGCGGCCCCTCTCCCTTAAAAGGAGGGGCTGGCTATCTGCTGACAAAGGCGACGGACGCTTGCAGACAGAAGGGACAGACGCTCGCAAGCGAATGGGACATCTACGCGCAGACTGACGGGGCGGCACACATCCCTGGCCTTCTCCCACCTTGCAGGTGTGTGTTGCAGCGGGCGTGCTCACTGCCGTCTGCTGGGCAGCGTGGGCATTCACGGCAGCGCGCGTCCAGGCGCACCCGGGACGCTTCTACATGCTGTCCTTCTTGCTGGCCGTGAACGCAGCAGTACTCTTGGAGGTGCTGGACTTCCCACCCCTCTTTGGTCCCCAGGTAGGTGTGCACGAGGCGGCACATGCATGCATGCACGGCTCAAATGGCGCCCCAAACGGCGTCAGAACGCGGCCACTGGCCTGGTACATGCACACCATGTAAAATGCATGTGACTGCGCTGGGCACTTTGGCATACCATATGACTGCGCTGGGCGCATTGGCAACATATGACTGCACTGGGCGCTTTGGCAACATATGACTGCGCTGGGCGCTTAGGCATACCATACGACTGCGCTGGGCGCTTTGGCAACATATGACTGCGCTGGGCACTTTGGCAACAAATGACCCGGCATATGCTCTTCTTGCAGGATCCCGATCACATGGAGATGGGCTTGGGCCTCTTAGACGCTCATGCGCTCTGGCATGCTGCCACGGTGCCCCTCACGTTTCTGTTCTACCGGTTCCTGGGTGCAGACTTAGATTGGTGGTACGGTAAAAAGGTGAGGCCCGCACTGCTGACTCGCTGCAAGGTTTGACGGAGTCCTACTAGCAGCATGCTTGCTTTTGAGGGGGAAGTGTCTGTCAAGCACAGGCGGAGGTGTTGCGCCTGTGCCAGGTCAAGGGTTCCCTGCGCTCAAGCACAGTATCGACAAAACATCCAAAAAGCACAGGATGGACCTAGAAGGGCACAGCCTTTTAAGTTTATCCTGACATCCTGTGCAGATTTGAAGAAGCCGCTTGCACCATTCCAGCAATGTGTGTCATGAAGTCCCTTGCGTCCCACTCTTGTATCTTCAAAAATCTGTGTGAGAGGACTGGTGCACTTGAGCATGTGTAGACTCACGACAAGTTTGCCCCGTGCCTCCCATGCCCCTGGCTTTGCTTTGCTTGTATGCTAATATTTTTTGTGTTTGTAGCATTGTGTGCACCAGAAAGCTGCCCAGTATCATTGGCAATTTGGTAATGATCCATTGCTTCTCCTTCTGCTGCTCCTCAATTTGAGCTGCCTTGGCATGTGCCCTTGCAGCACGGGGACTGAGAGAACGGTGGGACGGCAAGAAATCCGAATCCAAGGCTCTCCATTACAGAGGCATAATCACTGATAAGTCTGTGCTGCCATGTCAAATTGCCGCCATTGCCTAATCGTGTTCACCGTCCTATTTGGGGTATTCTTGGTTGTTACTGGTAGCTGTGATGGACAGAACTCTTTTCGAATTGTTGTTTCTCTTTGAGACTCCCATCCATGGACCTGGTGTACATCTCGTAGGCTTGAAGCCTGGTTTAAGTAAGGATGAGAGTGGAGAGGTATCAGTGGCTGTGTGATATTGATGGGCTGTCTATTGTCTATACCTTCTACAGATTTGAGTGTCCGGCCCAGAACAGGATCATCTGATGATCAGCTACTAGCTGACTCTGGTAGAGTGCAGCCTTGAGGTAATCCAAGAGCAAAAAACTGCCCTTACTTACCCCATTTCCTAGAGTGCATTTGGTGATGCCGAATTCATTCACACCTCGCAAAGAGCTCGACTGCAATTAGATGAAAGTGGGCAAGATTCCTGTTTTACCCCTCCCCTTTGCATGATGCTCATATCGTGATTACTAAAATCGTGGAGGCGTGAATACAGTGTCAATTTTTTTCCTGCTGGCGCAGCCTTCCTCTTCTGTTTTTCTTTACCCTTCTCACAGACCCACTTGGAAACCCCCTCAAACAGCAAGTCCATCATGATTACTTTTGCCCAAGACTCTTAGCTACCTATATGAAGGGGCTGATTTGTTGCACCTTCAGTGATTTGACGCATGACACTGAAATGGGGCGGCTGTATCAAAACTGTGGCAATGGCAACTGCCCCCGGGCCAGTAAGTTTGAAATCACCTTAAAAAGGAAAGAGAGAAGGGCTCTGTGAGATTCCCACCTTTCTGGGAGCCTTATCTAATTAGACCTTCTCGGAGTTCCTTTCTTGTCGGCTCAACATTCTTTGCTCTTCCTTTCCAGACATCACAGAGCAACCAGCCAGAAAACAAGCAACCTAACAATCAGACTTGCGGTTAAGCCTACTAGATACTTGTCACTGATTTGGCAATGACACTAATCTGGCATGACATACTAGTAATAACTTTGTAAATCAAGCCTGGACAGACTCTGTTCTACACTCGGAACGTGGAAAGTAGCACAGCAATATGGCCCAGCCAGGGTGAGGCAGAATACAGAACGACACATTCTTCAAAATGACAGTTTGTTTCTCGTTACCAGAAATAAGGGTTGGGTAAAGATATTCTATCAAGATGGCAAAGAGGCCCTGAAGAGGCCCAAATAGGCTCTGAACGCAATAGCATGCTTGCCCCTCTTTGCTTAACCCTCCCAATAGCTCCAAGTTTTCAAGCTGATTCACACACTCGTGTGCCACACTGAGCGGAATGGAAGTGCTTCCCTGATGCCACCTCGCTATCTGTACCTTGACCTCACTAGGCATGTTATGAGGAATGTGAGCAGGCCTTGTTTGCGTGCATATACTCTTGCGCTGGAATCCTCCATTTGGCGCAGTGGAAATGGACACTATGACAAATGCTCTTGTGCTGCTGTGCAAAATGAGGTGCGTGCTCTTTAACACCGTCTTAGTTCCTTTTTTCTCCATATCTGCAAGTCCCTTTTCATGGAGGCCCTTTGTATTTTGCATGTCTCGCCTAGTCAGATTGTCTTGGATTTCCTTTCTCAACGGCGCAACAAACTCTGCCATTGTATATCAGACATTCTGGATTATTTCTTTGCTTGCGAAGGCCAGCAACAAACCAATCAGCCTAATGACTAGGCTAGCGGTTGACCCTACCTTGTAAACCTCGTTATCAGTAAGTGGTGCACACAGGTCCCTGGAAAGGGACCATTACCCGATTACGAAGCAAGGTGAGGTGAAGGTTGTAGTGATGCTACATCTCTTGTACAGCCCTCTAATTACTCAGCTCCTGGTCTGCTTGTTGAGCCCACGCGCTTAGCGGACGTAGTAGCCACAAGCATTTGACCTTGGCCAGCCTTACAAGAGTACACTTGCGATGAACTCATTGCACTTGAAATTCCAAGGATGGTTGCTGCGCCTCAACAGGTATCACTCTGAGGATGAGCCTGCCAATCCAAAGGCGGCACCAGCAGCATCAGCAGCGCTCAAATATCCTGTACAGCCGCTCCAGCGCTGCGATCTCCACACATGTGCCGTCAGTGGCTCGCCGGCGGCTTGGGCGCAGCGCGGAGCGCATGGCAGGCAGCAGCACCTGCGGAAGCACAGTGTTCCAATGACCACAGAGCAATTGCACACTCTGCCTAAATGGGAGAAGCCCAGCGCACCAAGAGCGCATGGCAGGCAGCAGCACCTGCGGAAGCACAGTGTTCCAATGACCACAGAGCCATTGCACACTCTGCCTGAATGGAAGAAGCCCAGCGCACCAAGTTCGATGAATGCAGCAAAACGCAGCGCACATGCCAAACACACCTGGGATACGCATACGCACAAGCTGCTCTCATGCTCCCCCTGCTTGTTGTTCTAAAACAGACACACATACACATCACACACAGGGCCGCAAGGAGGGCATTGTCGCACCAGACGGCACATGTGCGTGCAACCGCGCACGTACTCAGACATGCACACAGGGCTGCAAGGAGGGCATCACCGCACTTAATAGCTGTCTTCTTGTTCGCGAGCATGTTGTGACTTGCATCCCACATAACCCTGCCACACGCCCATGCTTGAATAGACGTGGCGCCATACACACCCCCTGCTGCACGCGCCCAGCGCCACCCTACAGGCAAGCGCCTCTCTGCCCTACATCAGCGCTGCTGCTGCATATTCCTACAGCCTGCGCAGCCTCCAGTTCCTCACACCAGCGCTTCACTCATGTGCTTTTGACGCTCCACCCGCTTGCGTGTACACTCCCCCCGTCTTCCACATCAACTGCACCAACTCACGTGCTTGATGCTCCACTCGCGTGCAGCCTCCACTGCAGCCCCTTCACTGGCTCCCAAACAGCCGTCCCCGCCCCCTCTCCCCCTGCTGCTCACCCCGCTGCCCGTGCTGCCGCCGCCCAGGCTGCTGCCCGGCTCCAGCCCCGGCTCCCTCGCCCCTGAGCTGCCCTCCAGCATGACCACATCCTCACCCCCCGCCAGCCCGGCTGCCTCCACCTCAACCTGCGCGCCCTGCTCCCCTGCAAGGGCACCAGCCTTCAGGTCTTGCAAAGTCTGGACCCCCTGGACCCCCTGACCCTCCCAACCCGCCCCTTGCTCCCCGGTGTCGGCGCCCCTGCCCATCAACCGCTCCCCC
>LFCJ01004594.1_pt1 | contig 10119 bp, 6 predicted proteins | sample 643141 | NCBI WGS metagenome assembly LFCJ01 (sample SAMN03766243, study PRJNA286221) | soda lake metagenome | biome: soda lake; feature: Kulunda steppe; material: water; isolation source: sample B1-Br-g2 brine of Lake Bitter-1 | place: Russia: Kulunda steppe | collected 2010-07 | reverse complement strand
GGGGCAAGAAGGGGGGGGCCAAGCAAGGGGGACAGCAGGGACAGTGGATGAGCTGCAAGATGGTGAGGTAGCAGAGGGGGCTCGGAGCCACAGTCGAGGCTGACGGAGCATGAGGCGCTGATGACCGCACACATTGACCCTGGGTACGAGCAAGGCATACTTGGGTGAGCTGTAGACGTGGGCTTGCTTTAGCCAGGCACAGCAAGGGGTGGGCAGCAGCCAGTCAACCAGCTCTGGGGCAGCAGGAGCCTCGCTCCTGAACCCCACAAGTTTCGCACCCGACATGTGCTGCGCCGCACCCAGTGTTCCTTCACTTGCGAGCGGAGCACCTAACGTGCCCCGCGCTGCACATGGCATCCCTGCATCCACAAGCTCAGCACCCACCATGCCCCATGCCCCACATGGTATCCCCACATCTACAAGCTGAGCAGCCACTGTGCCCCGCGCCGCACCTGACTCATGAGGTCAAGCATGAGACGCGGCTCGTCCGCCAGCCACATGGACAGCAGCGGATGCTGCTTGCTCAGGTGCTGGTACTTGACCTCCAGGCTGCTACGGCTGGCTGCGGGCAGGCAGCAAGCAGTGCACATGTGTGGTGTGGGACGCTGGCGGTGCTTGCTGCGTGCCTTGGGGCTCAAGGGTGACCTCTGACCGGGCCCGCGGACTTTGTACGCGCCAGTGCAGTCAGCCTTCTGCAGTGTGCAGTGAGCAGACACAGGAAACTTCCCGCCTCCAATCTGGCTGATGGTCTGCGTTGAGCTTGTGCAGCAAGCACGGGCCTGGTGGCCAGCTGCAGGTGCAGCCTGATGCCCAGGGTCTGTGCTCAGAGCAGCAGCACACAAGGCCGCATCATCCGCACACTGGATGGGGGACCTATCCACCATGCACGACCTGGCAAAGCTCTCAAGCGTGAAAGCGTCCACGGCCCACGCAGGGCACCCTCGCTCACTCTCATCACGCCCTGCTATTCAGCGCTGCCGCTAGCCTGTCTGGTGAGGAAGAGAGCAGGCAGCGAGGATCTCCCGCCCTCCTGTAAGAGCCGGCTGCCTGCAGGCCTGCCAACCAAATAACTTGGCCGTCACTCAGTTCTCGGGACCATGCTGCTGCCAACATCATGGCGGCCCCACCTGTCATCATCTCACGGATCTTGGACACTTAGACGCGGCTCCCCGCTGGCGTTTGCTTTGGGGCCCCACCATTGGCATGCGCACCCTCCCCTTGCTGCCCCTCTCCATGATCCTCCTCGGTGAACGTCCTGCAGGCAAAAGCCCATACTGCGCCCCCGTGTGTACCCAGGTTTGGTGGTGGGGTACATTGGCGGCGCTGGGAGAGGTTGTGTGCGCTCCAGCAGCTGACGAACAGCGCGGCTTCCTTACTGCCAGGGAAGCGATGGCAACGCTGTGTCTGTGGCATCCAGTGTGCGCAGGCGTGAGCTGTGCTGTGCATCCGTGCATTACCATCCAACAGCAAGCACGGGGCACACACAGTGTGCTGCACTTTTGGCGAGGCAGCTGCAGCCTGTGGCATGCTTGGGGTGTTGAGGCCATGACCATGCATGCATCTCAGCTGTCGCAAGCAACCCCATTTCCAACAGGGTGTCACATGCACACTGTCACGAGCAGGCGGCCTGACACAGCCCTACAAATGGTGCCCCAGCACCCTTCACCAAGCCTGGGCACTGCAGGCAGGGGTTGCCACGCCCTAATGAGTGCGGGGGTAGGTAGGCACTACCCTGACCTGAGGAAGTTGCGGAAACGGCGCTTGACCTCCCCAGACACTTCATCCTGTGCAATCCACTCGGACAGCCTGCCACGCGGCTCTTCGATGTTGACGTGCACTGGCTGCGCGCCAGCATGCAAGCGCGCGCGTGCAGCATTGAGGGCAGGGTACAGGAGTGGAGGAAAGGCCGAAAAGGCAAAGGATGCTCGTTGCACCTATTCGGTTGATCACTCACAGTGCGCTGCAAGCTGCTGTGGTGCTGCCGCTCACCAAGTTGCTGGCAGAGAACAACGTGCCATTGCTGCAGCATCCTGCTTGAAGCATGCTTGCTGTAACTTTTGGATCACCCTGCTTGCGCGTGCACATGAAACAGAGCATTTGTACACCACGAATGCTGCTCCTATTTGTTGATTAAGTAGATGCCTCCTCCATTCCAGCGCTATCCGCGCTAACCCTAGTACCTCTTGCTCAGAAAAAGTGGTTCCAAAAGAGCCCCGCCTCTGCCGTCGCCTACGCATTTCATCGAAGTCTTCAGTCTCTCCTTCAGAGTCGTATCCTGCACAGTACAGATGACCAGTGCCACGCAGTTGCAGCTACGCGGCATGTCACCTGCCCATCCATGTTGCACGGAATGTGCAGCTCGCAGTTGCATTTTGGCACTCTTGCTGATTGCAATCTGTCATACATTGTGCGGTCCTCATGCGACACGGACGCACGCACTAGCCTACCTAAAGCTCACAGGAAATATGGTGCTGGCTCTTGAGGAGCAGATGATGGTGCGCAAGAGGCGGGAGCGTGCATTCACACGAGTGCACGCATATGCGCAAGCATATGAAGTCCCATATGGGTTGCTTGCATGGGAGCCCACAACTGTCCCATTTACATCACACCCAAGAAAGGAAAGATGTGCAAGCTAGAAGACAGGCCTGCCGGCACGTCCCGAGCTGAATCTGTTTGAAGGAAAGCAGCCCGGGCCCAGCTGTCAACCTGCACTTAAACCCACCTGCGAGAGCAGCCGGGAGAGCTCGCCCCGTCCGAACGCCCTCCCGCCTATCTCGCCGATTAAGCTGTTCCTCAGCAGCCAGGCGGGCTGCGATCTGCTCTTCCTCGTTCAGCCCGTCCTCCTCCTCCTCGTCGATACCCAGCTGTTCGTACGTGTCCAAGTGCTCCATGGGCCGGTAGTCCCTGGGAATTGGGTTTTGGCGTGCAGAAAGGGCTGCTTATGTGGAGCAAAACTGGGGGATCTCAAAGGTAGAAAGAAAGCCCTCCGTCTCCTATGCAGCAGGCTTGCATCCGTAACCTTGCCATCCTGCAAGCCTCCCCACTCACTGCGCCATGTTCTCCATCAGGTCCTCTCCTTCCTCCTCCTCGTCATCAACCACCTGCTCTTCCGGCTCCTCCTCAAGCTCCTCATTTTCCAGGAGGCCTGGCTCACCCTCAGGCTGATCAGCCTACGTGCATGCAAGAACAGACGACCATTTGAACGCAGATCCACCATCACAAACCTCTGGGAATCTAGTCTGGTGCACGCAGCCTCTGAAACGGAGGTAGACCTCCTCACCATTTCAAATTAAGAGAGGTAAAAATAGAGGCACGGGAGAAGCTAACTTAGGTAAAGCATAAACGAATAATAAACATATCAGGCTGCTGTCTGAGAGCCTAAACCGGGCCTGAGGACTTGAAATTCAAAATTGCAGATCCACTAATCACTTTATGGACTGCTTTTATGATTGAAATTAATATGTAGGTTTGATTTCTTCGGGGACCGCCTAGAATGCAATGTTTGTAACATGATTGCCTCGACTAGACCTTACATCCCATACGCAGATAAGTGCCCTTAAGTTGCTTTAGCGTCACACATGGAATACTATGTTTTTTTTTGCGAATACACACACGGAATACTATGTTTTTTAGTAAAGCCAACTCCTTTGTTAAGAGTTCGAGAGGCTACATTTTTTACACTACATACTGCTGGGGTGATATCCCGATGATACATATAGGCTTGCTTTAATGGGTGTTTAAGCTTTCCTATGATTTCATGCCACATGCATATATATGTGTGTACATATATGTATCTTTGTTTGGTGTAAATTATTGTCATTGAGCTTCGAAGGAATTTTTTGACAGGATGTGGATCAAGGTTATTTTTTGCCAAATGAAGCTTGCTCAACCATAGCAATGGAGACTCTTCCTCGTCTACTTCGCATGAATTGAGATCATTTGTATCAAACCATGGTTGGTGCAAGGTTACACCTGGACACACAGGTTGATCAGCTGGAAGAAATTAACTGTGAACTGTGAGCCAATAGCCAGTAATATGCTAATAATTAGCTATTTTGTAAGGTATATATCTGTAATATACTAATAATTAGCTATTTTGTAAGGTACTTGTGTACTCTATCCCTCAACATACACACGCTTCCGCTCACCTACACTCATCTGGGCCCGCAAGGTAGGTGCTCTCAGCGATGACCGTCAAGCCTATCCTTGCAGTTGGTCAGGACGATATCGTGCTCTCTGTGTAGATCAAACAAACTGTTTGCTGCTTAAGATTTTCAATTTTATTAGGTGCTTGATGCACTCAATAAATGCTGAAGCAGAGTACGCTATGATGTAGTGCAAAATAAATTTGTTTTTGATAAGGAAAGCATTTTGTGTTTGATGTGGAATGACAAGGAAAAATTGCACCCTCAAGGATAATCCTCAATGGATTACCTGGGTGGCCTGAACTGAGGAAGGTTGACATCCAGTACAAGCACCATCCAAAAAGAGGGTTGAGGAAGTTAAGTGCAGGTTTAGAGAGCCTGGTACTGTTGAAGGTAATGATTTGTGAGATAAGTGCGAGACAAGTGCTGCAGCCAGAAGCGTGCTGCTCATTGTGTTCAGTTGGATGTGATTGTTTGGCTGGGTAATTTCTTTATAAACATTCTGAAACGAATGAGCACGAAGCTTCATGGCAAATTTGGACTAAGTCTTTATTGGATCCAAACTGTAAGGGCTGTAGATAGCACCACCCACTCCTATAAGGATGGTGTGGAGGCTTACTTTGTCTGCAGCTCGCCAAAGGTGCTGACAGAGTAACTTGTGCAGTCAATTGGCGTGTCAGGTGACATCAACGTCACATAGAAACAAGTGTCATGGCATGCCATACAACTCAAGCTTCTACTCTTCCATGCTGGAGAAGCTCTGCATCCTACCAATGGTAGTCCTCTTAGTCTTGTCCAAGCAAAATTGGGAGTGGTGTATTACCAAAACTGAGTACTTCAGTTGTAGCTCAGCCAGAAATACAAGCATGTGACTAACCAACTTCAGTTCGACTACAATTCGTCACAGACTATGAATCGTGACAGGCGGTGTTGAGTTAGCTCCTGGGCCTGATATCTTTGCATTGCTTGAATTCCACAAGATGGACGTGCCGCTGGCTGAGAGAGTGCTGACTGGTGTCCCAAACCCTAAGCGAAGAAAGGTTTGCTGGCACTTTCACTGGGAGCCACAATCCCCTTAGCACCTTGCCCTATTTCTTATTGCATACCTAGGGTGTGCAGCAGGTGCTTCTTTATTTTCATCAGGCATTTCAGCAAACAGTATAGCGTCTGGATGACAAGCAGTGATTGTATTAGGGTTTCGTGGGTGATTATGTTGGTAGACCCTTAAAACAATGCTATGGGTAAAGATGGATAAGGATCCAAGGATCTGGCATTGGATCCGTTTAGCAATGCCAGGAGGTCACCGTCAAAGACGGTCTTTGCTGCCAACATTTATTTGAACAAAACACCCCCCAAGGGAGCCTGCTTCAATAGCTTACAAAATAAGTCTATAGGCAATGTCGTGGCGCTCAGCAATCAGACCAGAGATGGTCTGGTGTCGACAACCTGGTAAAATGTGTGCAAGGTACTGTCTGTCTGTTGACACAGGGGGTAATAAAGACGGGTGGAGGTTTTTAAGCGGACAGCGTGCTTCCGATTTAAGGGGATGCCTGTGCGGCAGTGAAAACTATCTTCATTTCAAAGAAGCATTGAGGACAGTATGTAAGTAAACTTTGATAATATATATATTAGTAATCAGTTTGAGGGTTAGCATAACCAAGCTTTAACATCGAGTGCATGTGTACCTTCAGAGCATCTTAGATATTTGAAGAGTACTGGGGTTTTGGTGCAGGTAGATTTGAAGCTTTTGGTGGTGTTGTGTTAGGGGGTTATTCCCTTCAAAGAAAAACCAGATTAGCTCATAAAAAGGGTTACCACCAATACCAGCACATGGCGTCCCTGTGTCTACATTGCTCGCATTAAATTGTGTTGCCTGAAATGTGGCTATAACACTTACGTGCTCATTACCAACAATGCAAGTATGATATTTGACTTTAAAAGGTGCACAGGGTTTGGTGAGCATCTTCATCGCGGGCGGATTGAATGAGCATCTTCAATACTTCCCCTTGTACATGGTGGCCCTGAAGTTCAGGGTACAGCAAGTGCTTCCTGAATTGGTGGAGAGATGTGAGGCTGTCAGTGGCAGTACGTGAGTGGACATGGTGGATGGCAGCTCTGATAGCAGCCTGTTCAGCTCTACCGATGGTATGTGTGTTACCCACTGCATTTGGTTCGACAAAGTTGCAGGTATTGGTAGCAGATTAGTGGGCTCCTGGCCCTGTTACTTGTCTTCCATGATGAATCTGGCAGCTGCCGTCTGTGTACGCCCAATCCTTACAGTCAGGCAGTTTTTTTGGCTAAGTGTGGGCTGGATCGGCTAGGGAAGAGTGATTTTTAATTATGGTAGAGAGGATTCTGCACGTTGGTATCAAAAAAGAAGTTTTTGCTTAAGGTGGTGAGGCCCTGGCCCCCGCGCATGATCCTTAGGCACACAGCATCCCCTTGCTGCCCATGAGTATCAAGCTTAGATAGTGCACGTGCGCCCTCACCACGAGCCTGTCAGAGCTCCTTTTACCCCCCAAAGCTCCACCAGTATACTTCTGTTATGTTGGTTATTGATACTAGATCATCTACAACATGATGTTGAAACCCAGGTTTGAAGGAGGTCAACTTTTGACCCATTTTGGCACCCATTTGCTGGGATTTTCCCCAAGGGACCCAACCGCTGGGTCTTTTCAATCCAATTATTTTTCAATGACATTTGTTTGTCACATCATGTGCTCATGATGAGCACCAAAACACCGAAAGTCATGTAATTTGGTGCTGTGGGTGATGTGTTGTGGACATTTGGCTGTGAAAAGTAATACCCCTAGTAGGATTCTCGCCACGGTCCATTACTAATGTACTAGTAGGCACGGTCTCCGTGATGGGCACCTTTCAAGCTCAGGTGCTGTGGACAGCTTGCAAGCAGGGCTATCATCTAATGCTTAGCTGGAAAGGTACCCGATAACCCTTATTAGCCTTGTTAACTTGTTTGCCTGTTTCTCAGAGCCCACAAGCTTGAAAAAAATACATATCCGACAAGGCTGCTGATAAGCTGCTGATGAGCTTCAGCTTAGCTGCCCTCGTCCAGCAAGTAGCTATGCAACCCTGACCTTGCCTTTGCCGAATGCATGCTGCAAGCTTCAAACTCTCAACTTGAAGTTGTGTGAGCCAGGACATTGGTATTGTTTCAAAGTATTCTCTGGATCGTGTTAGAGGGAAAAATTGAAAAAGTGAACTGTATCAGAGCAACCAAAAATCAAACATCCAGCCGCGATCCGATGTAATCAATTATGAATTGCGCCGCTCACACTTGCACCGCTCAAATTTATTTCACAAATGAAATTCCGACCACTGGCTGTTTTCCTCATACAAAATTGCTTGCCAACTTCTAGCATGTTCCTACCTGATCAGGAAGTACTCATACATACACCTGTCCTAAAAGGACAGCTGCAAGGACATCATGAGAACAACAGGCCAACCCCAGACAGAGAGAGAGCACGTGACCAAACTTTCATCATTTCAAGCGTGGCGATGACCATTGTGTACGGCAGCATACAAGGGGCCGGGACATCAAAGAATGCCAAATCAGAATATATTATATATTTTCTCCAGACATAACAAAATAAAATCGTGAAGGGTGAGCCTATGGAACTTGAGCTCCAGACCCTGAAGCAGGTGCCTCCAGCTTAGTTTGCTTGACCCACCAGCTGACAAATTCCCTGAAGTCTACAAAACCTGTGAATGATGGCAAGGCAAAGCGTGCACCGCTCCTCAGCAAACATAATCAGAAGTTTAGGAACCTTGCTTTTGGATGATGGGAGATGGAAAACTTTCACCAGGCAGGAAAACGCAAGAGTTGGCACCCAGAAGTTCAAGCCTGTGCACGGCTGGGTTGTATGCAAAGGAAGAAATTCCAGTCCCTTCTGCACTCCACAGTATTCAAACAGGTAATTAACTCAAAGTTCCTGTCTACATGCTTACCATTTTTGTCTGTATCCAGAAGCTTCAGAGCCTCATCCACTTCACTGCTTTCCAGCTTCTTTCCCAGGCTTTCGCTGCGTACACATGGCAAAGTTAGGAGCACTGCTAGCAAAGCACAGCTGTTGTTTGCAGACTGCGCAAGACCTGGTTCAGGCAGGAACTTGCATTAGCAAGTCTTCCACTGCTCAAGTGATCCTTTCCTCTGCTCACAACTGCGACCCCAGCTCTTACTCCATGCAAGAAGGCATTAAGCAACAACCACTGACTGGAGCAAGCACTCAACAGTGCAAGCCATCCTTTCTGCCACTCACCACAAGGCCCCAAGCTCTGACGTCTCAAGCTTGAAGTTTTGGTTAGTGTCATAAACAGCAAAGGCATATGCAATGTTTGACGCCTCCCGGTCACTCAAACCTGGAGGGTCAATGCAATCAAGATGGGATCATAAGGAGATGGATAAGAAGGAAACGCATTAGCATAATCACCCCTTGTCAAAATAGGATCATAAGAAGATGGATAAGAAGACCGATAAGAAGGAAATGCATGAGCATAATCACCCCTTGTCGTGGACAGTGCAGCAACCACCCAACTCAGAATAAGTTGGGTTCCTGTGCTCTTGTGGTCTTTCTGTTTCTTTTTTGCTTCAGTATGGAACTCAACACTGCTTCACTCTATTATGCTGCAACTCACCATAATCCTCAGGCTTAAATCCCAGGTTATCCCGCGCCTGCATCATAAACATGCCAAGCAATGGCACACTGCCTGTTTTGAGTTATATACACAACAAGGAAGCTTCAGGAAAGCCTAGATGCCCGGCTGAAAGGGATACCATCCTGAAGGAGATGCAATTTAGGGAAAGCATGCGTGACAAGTTTACAAGGATAAGGACTTAAGTCAAGAAGCGCGACTGCTAGCCTGCTCGTGCATGACAGAGATGAGATGATGACTGGTATTGCTGTGCGAGATTAGCTTAGCTGCTATACTTATCAGTTTCTACCAACAAGGCTGCCTGCCTTCCTTGCAGCAAGGTAGCATGCCTTGGTCGAAATGACGCAGATTGCCTCTGCTTTCTTTGATGCTCAGACAATTTCCTGTGTGCTGAATTAATGTTCGTGAGTACTCGACTTAGGTAGCACCAGACAGTTCCTAAGTAGGTCAGTAGCTTGTCAAGCGTGTTGTATAGGCACATGAGCTTGAATCCCATTTGAATCATGCTTGAACTCATCTCAACATTGTTCATCTTTAAATGGGTGATTCAAGCAAGAGATTGTCCCCACCACAGGGTCACCCCTTTCTTAGGCAAACGTGGCCAAACAGGCCTCTCAAGGCATAACTTTGCATCCACCGCACCGTTTCCTGACCTGAGCACACCATTGGATAGCTTATATTTTTTCTGGTTCTTATGGGGGTCATGGGGTTGAAATTGGTGCGGTAAGTGGAAGGCAATTTCAGAAAAATTGTACGTAAGGTTGGAATTGTGCGTGCTGTTTCCCACACACAGCCCCAAACTCCGAGCTTGAGATGACTACAGATGTGCAAAATTGGCCCGCACATCCTGTGTGAATTTGGGCGTGGGAAGCTCTCCCGTTGAGCTGAGCACTCAAAAGAGGCAGATGTAATGCAACATTTTGGCCTGCCGCTTTCCACCCACACCCTCGATCGGCTCCATTTTAAGTTTCCTAGATTTGATTTGATTGCCCGCAACCCTCAGACTTGGTCTGGCTTGAAAGCATGCATGTGTTGCGGAGTAATCGCATTTCCTGTGTTTGGACCCTTACCCAGTCGTGACAGGGTCACCCACGGAACACACCTTCCCAACCGCCTCCCCCTAATCCAACTTCGCAGCATCAAATCATCATGCAAGAGCAGCTGAAGTCCTGGAAAGCGGCAGGATTGGAGCAAGTTTGGGGATGCACCATTTGCCTGCCAAAAGGGTGCAAAATGGTGCCAGAATGGCCAAAGGTGCACACGCCGCGCCCCCACCTCGCATTTTCTCACACAGCCTGACTTT
>LFCJ01004593.1_pt1 | contig 10119 bp, 16 predicted proteins | sample 643141 | NCBI WGS metagenome assembly LFCJ01 (sample SAMN03766243, study PRJNA286221) | soda lake metagenome | biome: soda lake; feature: Kulunda steppe; material: water; isolation source: sample B1-Br-g2 brine of Lake Bitter-1 | place: Russia: Kulunda steppe | collected 2010-07 | reverse complement strand
GTCGGGGGCTGCCCTCCCTGCTCAAGGACAGCCACGGGCACCCACTCATTCGGAGGGTGTGACTGCGTGGGGAACGGCGGAGGAGGGAGGTGTGCTGTGCTGGGCGCGGGAGGTGAGGTGGTCCATGGCCGGACTGTGGCACACACACCCAGGAAATGCTTCACAGTCCACAGAGGGGCATGGGGTGCCATATGCTCCGCAGTTTATGGTCTGGGTTTCCTCCTACCCACCAGCTGCGCGCTGTGGGGGTGGGCTGTGCTGCGTGGGACTCTTCTCCCTCTCCCTTTCCCCCCCCCCCTTCCCCTTCCTCTCAACCCCCTCCTCTTCTCTTGCACGCGCGTGCACACGCACATTCACGCGCACAGATGTACGCACGCACAAACTCGTGCCGCAGGTTGGCGACGAGGGCATGAGCTTGATACAGCTGGCGGACATGATCCAGGAGGACCCCTCAGATATTGTGCGCACGCTGTTCATGAAGGGCATCATGCTGTCCATGAACCAGGTGCGAGCGCGCGTGCTCGCGCGTGCTTGTCTGAGCGCACGCTGTTCATCAATCGCGTCCTGCGATCTATGAACCAGGCGTGAGCGCATACGCGCTCACACGTATTTGTCTGTGTGCACGCTTTTGATGAAGGGCATCATGCTGTCCATGAACCAGGTGCGAGCACAAACGCGCACATGCTTGTCATCGCGCTTGCTGCTCACACAGGGCATTGTGCTGTCTGGGTGCACGGTGCTAAGCCTGTGCGCAAGCATGCAGCCACAGGGCAAGCGCTGCGTGCAAGCAAGCGGCCATGTTTTGAGAATCTAGCAGCGCACTCTAGTGCTGTGCTTCTCACATGTAGGTTTCCAAGGTTGACAACCAGGCCCACGGCAGATGTGCGACTGCCAGCTTGTTTTTGCTGATCACATGCCGATCCTTTGGCTTCCTCCACCTTGACACAGTCCCTGCCCGCCAGAAAGGTGCCTGCACCACACTATCTATCCAGCACACTCCATATCAACCGCGACGCGTCTGCTCGGCAGATTGCAGCAGCTGTGGCGGGCGCTGGCATTTCAATGCTGCAGGCGTGCGCGCATGCGCCCTACGCGAACCATGAGACCAGGCCAGGCTTTCTGCCTCCATGATGCACCCCACATTTTTACCTCCCTACGTGAACCATGAGGCCAGGCCACATGGCACCCCACATTTCTGCCTCCATGAGGCATTCCATATTTCTGCCTCCACAAAGCACCCCACATCTCTAACTCCACAAAGTACCCCACATTTCTGCCCCCCCAAAGCACCCCGCATATCTGCCCCCCAAAGCACCCCCAACACCTGCTGCCCTGCGTCGGCACGTACGCCCTGCGCAGGTCTTGGACAAGAACACGTGTAAGCTGGTGGCCGCTGAGTATGACCTCCTGATGGTAGACAAGGACACAGCCAAGGTGGGCATGTGCACGTGCGCTGTCCCAGCTCTGTGCGTGTGCGCCATCACATGTATGGCCGTGTGTGTGCGTGCGTGTGCCAGGGTGGCTGGGTGGCTGGGTGGGCGTGAGCAGGCAAGCGTGTGCATGCGCGCGCACGGGCGTGTGTTCTGGGGCACATGCTGGCTGCGCACAGATGCACCTGCGGGCACCTGCTTGTAAGAATCCCAGGACGCGCAGGTGTGTATGCTGCCTGCGCATGTGCGCGTGCGCGCAACGCTCCAATCCCTGCCTGAAGGCTGCGGCTGAGGCAATACAGGGCGCGAGGCCAGCATGGCACACGCGCGCGCACGCCACGCACCTTGCAGGACACAAAGCGGCGCACAGATTTTGTGAGCGAGGAGGACATCGACCACTTGGTGCCCAGGCCGCCAGTAGTCACTGTGATGGGCCACGTAGACCACGGTGCGTGTACGCGCATGAGCCTGCACGGCACCTTGCTTGGCCAGCCACTAAGGGTGTGACTGGGTGCTGTGCAGGCGTGGCACGTGCCCTCGCTGCAAGCAGGTTGCTGTGGTGGGACCTGTCCGTATCGACCGCTGCGCGCTAGCGTCTGGGCTTGCGTGCCCAGTAAACGCGCCAGCCGCATGCGCGCGCTTGGCATGTGCCTTCGCTGCCAGTGGTAAGCACTGTGGAGGGCTTTGTGTTGGCTGAGGTGTATGTTTGTGAATGCAGACTTGCAAATGCGCGCATGAGGCGTATGAGGCTGCCTGACAGGTGTGCTGAAAGGCGCTGGTGTGCGCGTGTGCCCTTTGCAGGCAAGACGTCCCTCCTGGATTACATCCGCAAGTCACGCGTGGCGGCACGCGAGGCAGGCGGCATCACACAGGTGTACGCGTGTGCTGGCATGCGTGTAAATGCTTTATTTTCTTTCTTCCGTCTGTGTGCTCATGTGCGTGCACTTGAAATAGACATTCATGAGCGCCTGAGTGCTTCGTTGGCGTGCGTATTGCTGTTGCGATCATTATGATGGGCACATGTGCACGCTCTTGTACGCTGACATGCGTGCGGCTTGAGGGTGCAACGCCCTCTAGAGTGAGCGGCGGTCCGTGGGTGTGCGCGTCCTGCGTGCAGGGCATCGGCGCGTACAACACGACGGTGGAAGTGGACGGCGAGCAGCGCATGGTGTGCTTCCTGGACACTCCAGGCCACGAGGCCTTCAGCGCCATGCGCGCGCGCGGGGCGCAGGTGCGCTTAGGAGGGCGAAGGGGGGGGCTCATGGGGGGCGCATGGTATGGCAGAGGGGTGCGCGTGCAGGGCACAAGGCCTTCAGCGCCATGCGCGTGCGCTGGGCGCAGGGGCGCTAGGGAGGGTGAAGGGGGGTGCTCATGGGGGGCACAGGCGTATGTGGGGAGGAAAAGGGGGTGAGTTGTTTGTGCACGCGAGGTGGCACAGGTGTGTGCGTGGCAGGGTAAGGAGGCATGCAGCATGCAATCAAGGCGCAGGCTGTGCTGGAGACTGTTAGGCTGGGCTGTGCCCGGCATGTGGCGGCTGCGGCAGTTCATCATGCTAGGCTTAGGTTCCATAGCTGCACCTGCTGAGCGGGCATCACGCTAAGCCGCCTCATGTGATGGCCTGTGTCACACGAGGGCCTTGCCTGTGGTCTTGCGGGGCTGGGTGCCCGCGTGCACGCGTGAGCTGCACATGTAAGTGAAAAGCTAGTCGTTATCGTTATCAGATTTATGAAGGCGTAATGCAACATCGGTATTTTAGTCCATTCAATAGGTTGTTGTTAAAATTTGATGTTGGTCCCCGCGTGCACGCGTGAGCTGCTCATGCACTGTGCCACTTGCACTGGTGGAGGCGACACCAGTGTGCCTGTGCTGAGCACTGACAGGATTTGTCTTGTCTCCAAAAACGCAATAGAAGAGAGGGGCATGCCTGTCCTGCATGTCATCCTTGCAGGTCACAGACATTGCGGTCATCATTGTGGCAGCAGATGATGGCATCCGGCCCCAGACCAGGGAGGCCGTGGCCCACGCTCAGGTGCGTCTCCCCATGGAAAAAGCATGGGCGCGCATGCTTCAGGCCCGTGCTCAGGTGCGTCTCCCCATGGAAAAAGCATGGGCGCGCATGCTTCAGGCCTGTGCTCAGGTGCGTTTCCCCATGAGGAACGCGGGTGTCCGCACGCACGCGTGCATGCGTGCATGCCCGCCTCAGAGCGGATGGACACAGGCCTGCTCAGGTGCATGAAAGCAGCACAGCGTTGTTTTGCACGAGCATGTGCACGCGCGAGGACACCACAGGCGCGCAGCGTCGCGCGAATCATATGTGAGGGTGTGGCGCTCCAAGCACCTCCCTGTGCTACCCTGTTCTGCCGACCCCAGAGGCACGCGTGTGTTTGTGCACGTGTGGGGGGACGTGGGTGGGGACACACAACACATGTGGGGACGAACACGCGTGAGGTTCGCCAAGTCACGCTTCGCAGTGGTTGTCTTGCAGATGGGACCAGTTTTTGCAAATCATACCAGTCAGCCAGCTATGGTTTGGCAAGACTGACGTCCCTTGCAAAGCTTGCAAGGAGCTTGCTGCAGAGCGTCACTAGGGGCCCAGCTGCCCTGTATTCAGTGCCAATCAGATCTATTGATTGGCTTGTGGCCGAACGTGGTTGCGAGAGTGCGGCACCGTGAACACCTTCCAATGGTGGTGCTGCTAGTTTGGCCAACCTACAGTGAAGCCATGCTCATCGTTACCTCCCTGTTTCACGTGCCGTGGCTGAAGAGGCTCCAAGAGCATGCTACACCATTGCCACATCATTGCCACGTTGTGTGCTGATCACAGTTGTTGTGTGCTCAGAGAGGAGAGCACGGTTGCGAGAGTGCGGCACCGTGAACACCTCCTAGTGGTGGTGCTGCTAGTTTGGCCAACCTAAATTGATGCCATGGTTCTCGTTACCTCCCAGTTGTATGTGCATGGCTGAAGAGGCTCCAAGAACATGCTACAACAGCCGACAGCCAGCCGCTGGTGTGCTGTGCTTCCATCCGCTGGCCCATCTGCTGTGTGCAATTGATCACTCACCAAAAAAGTGTTGTGCATCTGCGCTCTGGCAGGTAGATTGCAGAGTTGCTGCGCAACATTATGCAGATTGCAGGGCTTGCTAATGCCTCTGCAAGAAATCCTAAGATAAACAGGTTCCAGGATAATGCTGGCCATGTAGTGCCGAGATGCTGCGAGACTTGCAATGCTGTATGCGGACTTTCAGCTGCTTATGGCTTAGGGGTTACAGGTCAAGTCCTCTGAAAGTCTGCATGGTACTCGGCCACAGTAGTGCTTGAGAACGCAGGTATTGTCATCCGCTGTATGGCCTCATACATGGCGTTAATGACATGTTGCTGCGTTCTGCACACTGCATCACCAATGACCTTTGCGACCATCGCACAGGCTTTCTCCAAGGCAGAAACAGCATGCGCAATGCTAACAGAGGTTGCTGATGGTCAGTTTACGGAACGCCGCAGCATCTACACCCTTGAGGCAAAAGACATGCCCAATGCCTCAGCCATACCTTTCCAGATACGCTGGCCTGTTGTGCATTGGTCACGCCTGCCTGCACAACCCTGCTGTGCACTCAATGCTCCTCTCCCCCCTGCCCCGAGTATGTCCATCAACAAAGATCGTGCGCTGACAGCGCTGACACCCTGCGCGTGTTGTTTGCGCGCTCCTCTACTCCCACAGGCAGCGGAGGTGCCCATCATCGTGGCCATCAACAAGATCGACAAGCCCGGCGCCGACCCCGAGCGCGTGAAGCAGGAGCTTCTGGAGCTGAACCTGGTACCTGAGGAGTGGGGTGGCAGCACGCCCATGGTGCTGGTGTCGGCCAAGAAGGTAAGGGGGCCTCTACATGCACGCACGCGCATCCTGGTGCACATGCGCACCCTTGTGGGCGCATGCGCGCAGGTGAGGAGAGTCGCGACAGCTTTTTTTGACCTAAGGTGAGGTGGCCGGCGCATGCGGAACACAGGAGCAAGGCAGCCTAGTGCGCCCGCAGGGCTTGTGCGGGTGCTGAGGAGGTGCATGTAATGCACGAGGGCGTGTACACATTCTGGGTGCTGGGGCTTTGATTTGTGTGCTGATTTGGCAGGCCGCAGCGCTGTGCGCTGATGGTGGCTGTGTGGTTGTGCTTTGAGGTGCCTATGTATGTGGGTGCTGGCCTGTATGTGTGTGCATGCATGTGCGTGGTTATGTGCACCTGCTGCGTGCATTCATGGGGTGGGCACTTCCGTGCGTGCACGCGCGGGTATGTAAGCGCGTGCTAGCTGTGTGTGTGTGTGTGTGTGCGCGCGCGCTTGTGAGCGTGCGCTCTCACTGGATGTCCCTGTGCACCTCCTGCCACGGACGGCACCGCGCAGGGCGACGGCATCTCAGACCTGCTGCAGATCATCAGCTGGACGGCGGAGGAGAAGGCGCTGGTGTGCAACCCGCTCAACCGGGCGCAGGTGCGCGCTGGCGGGCCACAGCCTGCGCTCCCCATTGGCGCTGCTTTTTTTTGAGGTCGGGGCTGTGTGCAACCCTGTTCTCTTTTTTTTGAGGTCGGGGCTGGGGGCCGCTGAGGAGTGCAGCCCGCTCAACCGCGCCCTGTGGTGGGCGCACTGTGAGGCACTGTGGTGGGCGCACTGTGAGGCACGCCAATTAGGCCTATGCCCGGCGCACAAGCTGCAGACGTGCGTGCTTGCGCACAGCAGCAGCGGCATGTAAGCGAGCGGAAGCCACCCAGGCGCGCACCTGCGTGACAGCACCCACAGTGCGTCGCGCTGCCACACAGGCATGCGCGCTTGCACACCCTCGGACCCGCCGCCCCGTCGCCACAACCATGCAGGTTGCCCTTGCAGGAACCTGGTTCAAACAGTTAGGCTGGAACATTGGCCATGGGGGCTTCTTGTCTGTGTGCACTCATGCACATCTTTGTGCACACATGCCCCTGTGCGTGCATTCCATGCGTGTATGCAAGCCTAGCCTGGAGGCCTTGCCGCGGACGCCCCCCCCCCCGCAAACCCCACGCGCACCACGCAGGGCACAGTCATCGAGGCTCACCTGGACACTCGCACCACGCAGGGACACCTCACTTGGACACTCGCACCACGCAGGGCATAGTCATCGAGGCTCACTTGGACACCCCCCCACCAACCCCACTCGCACCACGCAGGGCACAGTCATCGAGGCTCACCTGGACAGGAAGGTCGGGCCCGTGGCCACCCTGCTAGTCCAGGCAGGCACCGTCAAGGTGTGTTTTGGCGGGGCCGAGGCGGCGCGAGCAGAGGGCGGGCACGGCGTGCCTGGGGCAGCCCCCAAAAAAGCAGGATGGCCGCGCCTGCGCTCGTGGCCGCCCTGCTGCCCCGCGGGGCGGAGGGGCTGGAATGGTCGGTGCATGGATGATGTGGCTGGCGCACAGCATGAGTAGGGAGAAACTGGTGAGGGAAAGTGGAAAGAGACTGTATTGCTCTTAAGCCTCGTGTGCGTGGCACACCCTAGCAGGCGCCTTGAGGGTGTGAGCTTCGTCGTCCCGCGTGGCCTGACCTGCCTCAAGCTGAGGGGATTCAGTCCTTCCCTCACCTGTTCGCTTGGCTGGTGCGCCCCATGTGCCTGGCCACCCCCATGTCACTAGGAGTGGCCATCCCCATGTCACTAGGAGTGGCCGTCCCCATGTCACTAGGAGTGGCCATCCCCGTGTCACTAGGAGTGCGTGGGTGAGGCGCTGGCTGTGTGTGCTCGTGTGTGTGTGTCACGTCTCTTGTGTCCTCTGCTAGTCCAGGAGAGCTGCTTCGAAAGGGCCGCGCACCTACGTTCAAGGCCTGGTGGCCTCAGTCATCGACTGCCCTCAGTGTTCGACTTCCAGCGGTTTTTGGGCGTACCTATTGGACGTGGACGTGGACGTGGATGTGGACGCATCTGACCTTTCCTACATGCCCGCTGTGCGCGCACACGCAGCTGGGTGACATCATCAGCGCGGGCGGCGCGTACGGCAAGATCAGGGTGCTGAAGGATGACTTAGGGAAGAACCTGGAGTCGGCGGGCGCGTCGGTGCCGGTGCAAGTTGTGGGCCTGAGCACGACACCAATGGTGAGCGATTGCAGGGAGGGGGGGCAGACATGCGGGCAAGCTGTGGGCCTGGACACGTTTGCAATGGTGGGCGCTTGCAGAGGGGGGATTCGCAGAGGGGGGGGTGGGGGGGCGGACGCGCGGGCAGGGCATGTGAGTATCTCTGTGTGACGTGTTCTGCAGGATGCCCACACCGTGAGTGTGGGTAGGGAGCGGACGCGTGAACAAGGCATGTGAGTCACTGTGCGGCAGTGCTCGCATGGGGTGTGCTGTAGGGGGGCTGCAACGCGGGCAGCAAGGGTGTGGTGTGTGTTGCTGGAAACGTGTGCCGCTGTGCGCGCAGGTCGCAGTGTGCGCGCGTCACTGGTCATGCGGGCTGCTGTGCGCGCGTCGCTGTGGGCCCGAGCAGGCCTACACTCAGGCCTACACTCAGGCCTACACTCAGGCCCATCCCTGGGTTGGTTCATTGCAGCTGACACCGGCGCTAGGCATTTAGGATTACTGGGAACAGTGTGTACGCATAGTACAGGCCTACACTCAGGCCCATCCCTGGGTTGGTTCATTGCAGCTGACACCGGCAATGGGCATGTCATATGTAGGATTCCTGGGAACAGTGTACGCACAGTACAGGCTGTCAGTTTGTGTGCCAGCCTGCTAAAATGCTCGAGGTAAACGTGCAACTTCCAGCGGCCTGGTCGCGCATGATGCGCTCAGGCGTCGGGTCATGCTGACAGCTGGCATGCTTGATAGCACATTTCGAAATGAGATTCCTGGGCATGCTTACTTGCGCTGGCATCTCCGCACACCCAAGCTGTGCTTACCTGCTGCGCACGTGTGCGCAGGCTGGCGAGGAGTGGAGCGCGGCCGCAAATGAGGGCGAGGCCCGAGAGGCAGCGGAGCTGGTGATGGACAAGGTGCGCGCGTGCGCGCGTTCCCATGTGTGCGCGCAGGTGCACGTGTGCAAGTGTGTGCATGCACACATGTGTTCATGTGTGCGCGTGTGCATTTGTGTGTGTAAGGGTGCGCGTACATGTGTGTGAGCATGTGCGTGTGTAAATGCACCTGGATTTTGTGTGGGCCTATGAGGCTGCAGTGGGTGTCCCTTGAAAGTATATGTACTTTTTGTGCAGAGTGATAATAGCAAAGCATTTTGTGCAGAGTGATGACAGTAAAGGGTTTTGTGCGAAGTGATGACAGCAAAGCGGGTGTCCCTTGAAAGTATATGTACTTTTTGTGCAGAGTGATGACAGCAAAGCAGCAGGGGCGGCATGTCAAGCAAGGAAACGCTGTGCGCATCAGCAGCAGCCGGTGCCTGCAGCACCCTGCCCATGCTACCCCAGCTGTAAGCGTATCAGTGTCTCATTGTCGTGTGCGCCTGTGTGTTGTGCGCTACTGCGAGCCCGTGCGCCGCCACCCCTCAAGTCCACAGCGTTCCCTAAAGCCCCCAGTGCATAAGTGCCACGCCATGTGCGTCTGCGTTTAGAAGTGGCCAGCGCAGTCAGGGATCAGGGACGCCACCCTGCTGACCATTGGCTGGTCCATTTGTGTGTGGCCATGCTGCTTGGTACCGGTGTGCGCACGGCCGCGCCCGCAGGTGCGCGCGGCGCGCATGGCAGAGATGACCGGCGGCGGCTCGATGGTCACGCTGTCCTCCTTGGCGACGGTGGACGAGGATGTCGAGGCGATGCAGAAGCTGAACCTCATCATCAAGGGAGACTCGGTGCGTGTGCGGGGCACTGGTGGGGCGCGGTTGCGCTGGGGCTGCTGTGCAGACCAGCACCGGCACACGCTTGCGCTGGGTCTGGGTCTGCATTGCAGATCAGAACCGGCACGCTTGCCCTGGGGCTGCTGTGCAGATCAGAACCGGCACACGCTTGCGCTGGGTCCGGTGCAGTCAGGGGGTTAGTGTGCAGTTGGTCTGACTGCTGCGTTCAAAAGGTCTGGTGCTACCAGTGAGTGTCTGGTGCTACCAGTGAGTGTCTGGTGCTACCAGTGAGTGTCTGGTGCTACCAGTGAGTGAGTCAAGCAGGGCCTCGTGAAAAGGAGACAAGAAAGTGAGGGACGGAAAACCAGCAGTCACTCTTCTTGACTGACAACCTTTCTGTCTCGTACCTTGTGTGGAAGGGATTAACATCGCTGCACCTGCCAAATGAGGGCAGTTGAGCTGTGGGGCTCACCAAAGCCAGTGCGGTCACAGTGGGCACAGCGATGGGACACCTAACAAGGGACTCCTGCGCGCACCTGTTGCAGGGTGTGGTCATGCAGCACTGGGGTTGCTGAAGGCCAGAGGTGTCTCGCGCGTTTGTTGGTAGATCGGCTCACAACTTGGCACATGTCATGTGTGTGCAAGCCTTCTCTGCCTACGCTGACGCCAACACCGCCTCTCCTTGTGCACGCAGATGGGTGTGGTGGAGGCCATCAAGGCATCTCTGGGCTCCCTCCCCCAGCAGTCCATCTCCTTGCGCTACCTCCTCAGCGGGTGGGTCACACTCTCCCTTCATGCTGCGTCCCTCTTTTGTCCACGCCGAGCGCGCGTTCGTGCGCGTGTGCATGTGTGTGCGTGTGAGTTTCGTGCGCGTGTGCATGTGTGTGCGTGTGAGTTTCGTGCGCGTG
>LFCJ01004590.1_pt1 | contig 10122 bp, 9 predicted proteins | sample 643141 | NCBI WGS metagenome assembly LFCJ01 (sample SAMN03766243, study PRJNA286221) | soda lake metagenome | biome: soda lake; feature: Kulunda steppe; material: water; isolation source: sample B1-Br-g2 brine of Lake Bitter-1 | place: Russia: Kulunda steppe | collected 2010-07 | reverse complement strand
TACTCGACGACGTGTTCGGTATCGTAGGAGCCAAGCCGTTTTACCCAGCCGTTTTCGGCGAGCGCTTCGATATCCTCGAGTGCCGCTGTCGTCCGGGACTCATAGAGGCCGGCTTCGATGTCGATGTGGAAGATATAATCACCCAGTCGCTGGCCGCTTGGCCTCGATTCGACCCGTGAGAGATTGATATCCCGATCTGCGAACGGTTCGAGTAACTCGAGCAGCAAGCCGGGATAGTTCGTGTTCGGGTAGACGACAAGCGAGGTCTTGCCACCACCATCCGAACGCTCGCTTGCGGGTGCGAGTGCTAGAAACCGGGTCGCATTCGAGTCCTGATCCTGGATATCTTCGGCGAGAACTCGAAGGCCGTTTTCGGCGTTTGCCGGGTGGCCGATGCCGGCGACCGAGGCGTCCTCGCGGGCGAACTCGACGCCCTGGGCTGTGCTCGCGACGGCCTCGAGGCTGACAGTCGGATACTCACGCTCGAGATAGCCCCGACACTGTGCAAGCGCCTGAGAGTGGCTGGCGATCGTCTCGAATCCGGGGCCCTGGGCGAGCAGTGCGTGTCTGATCGGCGTGACGATTTCACGGACGACGGCGACGTCGTGTTCACCGAGTGCGTCTAGACTCTCGGTGACGCTGCCTTCGATGCTGTTTTCAATCGGGACGACACCGCGTTCGTGTTCGCCACTGGCGACGGCGTCGACGATTGCGGTTACCGACTGGCGAAAGGCAATGTCGTCGCCGTCGGCGATCGCTCGCGCCGCCCGATGAGAGTAAGTCCCCTCGGGTCCAAGCGTTACGGTTGCCATTGTGAGGCTATTGCGCCGAGGCCATCAAAAGACCGTCGCCATCGGTCGACAAATCGGGTATCACTCTCGAATGGCCGTCCAACGGGGAACTCCAGTTCTCCGTAGTCGTTGCTCACAGACAACCGCAAGAAGCCAGTGGCTGCGTTCGCTACACCCGCCTGCAATGCCGTCTACTGATTTTTCGATGACGTCGTCGACCGTTCACTCCTCGAGATGTTCGATCCCCTTTTTCGAGACGTTTGCCTCGGTGATCTCAGTTGGCATCCAGTCGGGTTTGTCATCCGGTGCCGTCTGTTCCCAGGCCCAGCCATCGTAGATGTGAACCTTGTCGGTCCCTTTCTCACGCAGTCTGAGTTCGACCCGTTCGGCGTCGTCTTCGCTCGGGCCGGGCTCGAGTCGCCTGGCTGCTTTGAGTGCGGCCTGGCGGGGTGTGTTCCCCGAGAAGACGCTTGTCTCTGCCCCGTCCGACTCGCGTAATGCGAAGTTCCGCTTACCGTCTTCACGTACCATAGTATCTCCTCCATGTCAAACCAGCGCACGATCAGACATAAAGATATCCCCAAAAACCGACCGACAGCGTCGGCATCTTTAAGTATGTAGCGTCCGCCTGTTGCCAGAAGCATCCAACGACGCCTGATCGAACAGTTGTCTCGGCCGTCGATGGTGGCTGCTGTGTCGTAGAAAACACTTAAGTATATCCTACGGCGAAGTTCGTCATAGAATCCCGCGATGGTACGGAAAAAGAAGCTGAGTCCAAGCGGTGCGAAAGACGAAGACGGCAACTACCACAACGTCCACCTCAACCTGCATGAGGACGAACTCGCAGTCGCGGGTATGGATATCGGTGACGAAGTGTTCGTCCGCGTCCGAGATGGGAAGATCATCATCCAAAAAGCAGACGGTGATGACGTAGAACACGAATTCTAGAACCGGTCTTCTGTGCTGCGGCCACAGCGGCGCTTTCGCCGCTTTTCACTCGAGCATCGAGCAGAGATTCTCGCCGCCACGAGGTAGCGAGAAACTTGAGACAGTTACAGCCGCCAGTATGAGTACAGGCTCGACTGAGTGTACACCTCCTTCGACCGTATGTTTTAGGTTGACCTAAAGTTATTTACCAGCGCCTTTCTTTAGGCTAGCCTAAAATGGTCGGAACAACACTCGACGACATCCGGCAGTACGTCGAATCCATCGCCGACGAGTCAGGCGAGTACGCGCTCGTCTGCGCCCGGACGGGTGACCAACCCGTCCCCTCGATCGGACTTCGGTTCGAGACACGTTCGTGCGCTCGAGCGGCCGCGCATGCGACTGAACAGTATCGGGCTACACTCCGTCGGTACGATCCACAGGTACCGTACTACGACGTGATCGCCACCCAGATTGATAGCTCGACAGTGAGCCACGGATCCAGTCGTTTTACGTCGAGTGAAGAATCGATGATCGATTTCTGTCACACCGTCGCGGGCGCGCTGTTCGAAGCGATCGCCGCCTCAGGGTACGGACTGATGGAAGCGGCGATCATGGATACGTACTTTCACCTCGCAGAAACGACGGCCTCTCCAGATACTCTCTGTGTTCACTTGATCGAGAGCATGGCGACGGAAATAGAAGTCGGTCTCGACGAACCAGCCCAACTCGAACTGCTGCAGTCAGCTGCGAATCGGCTTCCCGAACAGTCGGCAGATGGCGATCCACTCGAGGCGACGTTAAAGCGCCTGCAGTCGGTCGCTGCTGTCGGTGAGTACACACTCAAGCGGTGTCCGGACGGCACGTCGATGTCGTGGTTTGTCACCGTCGAGGAGTATGCGTTCAGTGAATCGGATGAACGGGTCATCACGTTGCCGATCACACTCGACCTCCTCCGACAACCTTCCTGTCGCATACTGTCGATACCGGCTGTCGAACGGATGGTAAACGATTCGACGTGGCGACTGACCGTCACGGCGGCTTTGACCGACTCACCAGAAGGACTGGTCTGTGCATCCGGAGGGGGTCAGTGATGGGCGTCGAGACGCTCGTCCATACCGCAATCGAGCGCGTCAGCGAGGAGCGCGAGCATACCGTTGGCCAACTGGCCGCTGTCGATGACTTTACCACGGGGGTAAGCAAAATCGAACCGGCTCCGGCCCTCGAAACGATGGCCGCTCGACCACTCACGGACGGCGGTGTTGGGACGCTGGCGAGTCGTCACTGTAATAGTTCAGCTGATCGACGAAAGCGGGTTCGCGACCTGTTCGACGAGACGATCCGCCCCTACAGCGTTGACGACGTCGACGACGAACCCCTTCTCGTAACGGTCGGCGAAGAACTCACTCGGGAGGTTGCCGTTGCCCTCTCGCCGTCGACGGACAGCCGGTTTACCGACCAGTTAAAGCGAGCAATCCTCTCGGAGGCAGCCAGCCGACGGGCCGAACTCAACGCCGTCTCCCTCGCACTCGAGTGCGAGGCCGAATCACTCGAGGCGGCCGTAGACGAGATCGATCCCATCGTCGACTGGCTCTGTCGAACGAACGAGACGCCGTTGCTCGAGTGTGACTTCGAGACACTTCGCGACCGACACGAAACGCTTGCCCACCATCGCGAACGCTGTCGGGAACTGGCCGGACGGAGGCAAACGGTCGTCCACGGAACGGCAAACTACAACGCCGAAGCCGGTATCCATCACCACACCGTCCTCGAGTTTCTCTATCAAGGGCTTCCGACCACGTATCCAGTGTTGACGACCGCACTCAGGCTCGAGCAGTGCTGTCGGGACTGCCAGCGGGCCGTTCGGGACCATCTCGTCCGGCGCGTCTGAATCCGATTGTGACGACCTCGAGTCGGACAGTTATCGCAGTGTCTCGAGGTCGAACTCGAAGCCGGCTACTGGTACCTCGAGGTCGTGTTCGACGAGCACGCGTGGGTGAACTTCGCCGATGACGCCGACGTCTTCGCCGTCGATGACGACGCTCGCGGTTCGACCCGAAATGTAGGTGGGGTGGTCGGTCGGTGGCGTCTCGAGGGAGACGTCGAACCGCCGGCAGAGCGCCTGCAGCCGGGCTTTGGCGTCTTCGTAGCCGACCTCGTGGCTGGCAAGGACGGCCCCGATCCGGCGGCGTTCGCCGACGCCGGTGTTTTCTGAGTCATCAAGCGCCGCAGTGAAGCCAATTTCGGCGAGATCCTGTGGGTACGCCCGGTGGGTGTTTCGCTCTAAAACCATAAGCAGGGAGGGCATAACCCACGTCCGCAACATGGTGTAATCCTCGCTGTAGGGGCCTTTGATCGTCGCGGGTTCACCGCCGCCGTAGACATCGCTGCCGGGTTGGATCCCCATCCGCTCGTAGTTTTCTTCCTCGCTTATCATGTGGAAGTTGAGCAGGTCCTCAAAGCCTAACCCCACGAGTTGTTCCCGAACAGAGCGCTCGAGACGAGAGCGCTCGTGGCGGCCGCCGACGGTGCCGACGTCAGGATACTTCGGCTCGAGGTCGTTGAAGCCGTAGGCCCGCCCGAGGTCGTCGATGACGTCGAGTGGGTGGAGCACGTCGACGCGGTAGGGTGGGATAGTGACCTCGTAGGCGAGATCGCCGTCCTCGAGTTCGGCTGTTTCGGCTTCCAGTCCCGACCGTTCGGCCAGATCGATCACTTCCTCGGGGGCGAGTCCGATTCCCAGAATCGTCTCGATGCGGTCGTGGGCGACGGTTTTGGTCTTCGTCGAGAGATCCGGCCGGACGAGGTCGTCGACGTCGTACTCGACGCGAACCGACTCGATCGTCGCCCCGCGGGCGGCGAGTGCATAGCAGACGATGTTCAACATCTTGTCGATCGTCCACTGGTCGGTGCCAGTCATCTCGACGAACAGCTCCCGGGAGTCGGTGTCGACCTCGGTTCGCTTGCCGTTTATTACCGGTGGGAACGAAAAGAGGCCAAGATCGTCGTAGATCGCCGGATAGCGGTCGTACTCACTGACGAGATCGGCGTAGGTCTGGCCGGTCGGATGGTCCTCGAGTACCCCTTCGGGGGTCAGTTCCTCGTTCGAGTCAAGCGGAACGAACCGATCGCCGTCGGGTGTAACGCCGACGTACTCGATAGTCGGGTTGCCCTCAGTCGCCGGGCTGCCTTTGACCATCGCCAGGTCGTGAATCCCGATTGCACCCTTCGCTCGTTTGCGACCCATCGTCGCGTGCAGTTTTTCTTGCAGTTGGATCAACGACTCGAGGCTTTCCTCGTCGAGATCCACATCGCGGATCACCGCTCCAGTCACGTACGGCCGTTCGTCGGGAACGGAGTCGTCGACGACGATCGTCCAGTCGGGGTCGTTCGTCGACGGGACGTGAACGCCGCGGGCGTCGCCGTAGTGATAGCGCAACGAGCGGGCGACGCCTTCGACTGAGAGTCGATCCAGCCGATCGGGGGCGAACTCGAGTTCGAACTCGCCGTCGTCGGTCAGTCCCTCGAACTCGAGGCCGAGCCCAAAGAGATCCGTCTTCAGCTGCTCGTCGTCTTTGTCCTCGTGGCCAGTCAACTCGCGCAGTTCGTCGGGGTCGATGTCGACGGTGGGCATCAGTAGGTCACCTCCGTGTTCCGCAGCAAGTCCAGATCACACAGCGTCCCGTGGATGTCACGGATATCCTCGAAGCCATACATGAGCATGAGCAGCCGTTCTAGGGCAAGCCCCCAGGCCATCACGTCACAGTCGACGCCGAGTGGCTCGAGCATCTCCTCGCGGAAGATCCCCGAGTTGCCGATCTCGACGAGTTCGCCGGTCGTCGGGTGGGTCCCGAACAGTTCGAAGCTCGGCTCGGTGTAGGGGTTGTAGTGGGGTTTGAACTCGATGTCCGTAATCCCGAACTGAGCATAAAACTCCTCGAAGGTGCCCATCAGGTCTCGAACAGAGAGCCCATCGGCCATCACCCAGCCTTCGATCTGGAAGAACTCGAGGAGGTGGGTCGGATCGAGCGTGTCGTTGCGGTAGACTTTTTCGACGCTGAAAAAGCGAGCGGGCGGTTCGATCTCGCCGATTTCGTTGCCGGCGAGATAGCGTGCCGACAGCGAGGTGGTGTGTCCGCGCAGCGCAAGCGCACGCGCGAAGTCTTCGTCCCACGGCGACCGATAGCCCTCACCGTCCTCGCCGACGCCCTCGCGGTGGGCCCGTTCGACGCGTTCGACTAACTCCTCGGGGAGATGGTCGATGTGAGTTGGGGCCTCGAGGGCAAACCGGTCCCAGTGGGTGCGGGCGGGGTGGTCCTGGGGCATAAACAGACAGTCGTTGATCCAGAAGTCGGCGTCGACGTGGGGACCGTCCATCTCTTGAAAGCCCATGCCGACTAAGACATCTGTGACCCGTTCGGCCGTCTGCCGAAGGATGTGGACGTTACCGCCCTCGACGCGTTCGGCGTCGGCGGAGACGTTGTACTCGGCGAACTCGGCGTCTTCCCACTCCCCACCCGTCAGCATCTCAGGGGTGAGCTGGCCGACTGTCTCGGCCGTCTCGAGGCCTTCCATCAGCGCGGTCACGCCGTCGTCGGTGAGTGTGAGTTCTCGAACGGTCGACTCCATCCGCTCTGCCAGGCCCCGGCGCTCGAGTTGTGAGAGGGTGTCCTCGTCGACGCCGGCCGCCTCGAGCCCAACGGTCCCGTCTTCGGCACCGCCGTCGGCGAGTGACTCGAGGGCCTGTGCTTCGGCGTCGGTCGACGGCTCGCCATCGGGGTCGGCCGTGATCTCGCCGCTGTCGATCGTCCCGTAGCCTTTGCGGGCGTAGTTCGACAGCGCAATATCGACCTGTGGGCCTTCGAGTCCCGACTGGCCAATCACCTGCCCCATCCCGACGGGCTCGTCGTCAGCGCCAGCCTCGAGTGCCGTCTCGTAGAGTCGGATCTCGGGTAAGGTTGCCGTTGCATACTCGCTGCCCTCGTCGGTGAGTGTGATTGTTTCCTCGACGCGTTCGCTGATCGCGACCAGCCTCTCTTCCTCGAGTTCGAAGGCCGCCCCGGTGACGGTCTCCGGCGGGAGGTCAGCTCGCTCGGCGATGGCGTCGACGGACGTCGCCTCCTCGGCGCGTGCGGCCTCTAAGACCGCGGCCTGTGATTCGGTGAGCTGCATTCGCTTGTATTGATGGCTGTTTGGGGGTCAGTTAGCGGTTCCGACTCGAGTCGAGTGACAGCCAATCTCGTCGGCCTCCCCTTTCGGGACAGAGATACGCTTATCATCCTGTGGGTACGTTGTATGTACACATTGGGTGCTCTGTACGATGGGTACAACACGTGTTAACTTCCGCATTCCCGAGGAACTGATCGAAAAGGCCGATGTCGCAGCGAAGCTCACACACAAAAACCGAACGGAAATCGTGACTGAAGCGCTTCGTGGGTATCTCGACGACCTCGAGGAGACAGAGACGTTCAACCAAGAACTCGTCGAACTGTACCTTGCCGACGAACTCGAGTATGCGGTGCTCGAGGAATTTCTCGGGCGGCAGGATGCTGAAGCCGTTCGTGTCTCGAAAACACTGCTAGAGCAGGGTGAAGGGATCGCTGAGGACCTCGCGGAACTGTAAGCTGCGATGATCGTTGCGGATACTAGTGCACTCATCTCGCTTACAATTGCCGACAGCTTCAGCATCGTTCTCGACGAGTACGACATCCACACGACGCAGATGGTCGTCGACGAACTCGAGAACACCGCCGCCTATGATGACAGCCACGGTCGGGCGGCAGACGACGTCCTCCGACAGATCGGCCGGGTGACGATCCACGAGGTGTCTGATCTACCGCTCTCCTCAACACGGATCGACGAAGGTGAGGCAAGCTGTCTCGCCCTTACGGATGAGTCGGAGGCAACATTTTTGCTTACCGACGATCTCCGTGCGCTGCCAGAACTGCAAGCAGCGACCGACACACAGGTTGCGATTTCCCCCATCGTTCTCAAAGCGCTCGTTACACGTGACGTCATCACCACAGCCGAGGCCACCGAACGACTCGACCAGCTCGCTGTGACACGTGACTGGCTTGGCGCACCCATCTATCGACGCGCCCGACAGCTATTCGATGACGGAGTACTAGTGCTTTGGCAAGCCTGAACTGATGGGTCGAACCAGTCTGCGGGTGTCGGTTCGACACATCAGTCGACGCTTGACGGAGTACTAGCGAGACGGCAACACCCGTAGCCTGCGACACGATTTATGTTAACCACCAGCGTCGCTGAATCGGCAACGACCGGTTATCGCGGCGAAAACATCAGCCGTTCGAGACGCGTGTCGTCTCGAGCGAGCCCGAATCGACCCAGATAAAGCCGGACTCTTCGGCTGCGGCCTTGGCTTCCGATAGGGCCCCAGGATCGAACGGCTCGTCGTAGCTGATACGGGTCTTTTCGGGTTCTGCCGCCGGCAGTTCGGGGAGAAACGACTCGTCGTCGAGTAAGCCGCGGACGGTCACCGCCCCACCGGCACCGAGGGCAGCGCCAAGTGCCTGGTAGCGGTCGTCTTCGTGTTCCCACTCGACGTCGCTTCCGAACGAATCGTTCGAGACGCGAGTCGTGGTAACCGATCCCGAGAGGGATCCGAAGCCGGAAGAATCGTCGTCGGCTTCTCGACCGTCGTCGTTCCGAGGGTCGTCCCAGCCGCGGGGTCGATCCGGCTCCGTCGGTGAGCCCGCCGACGCGGGTTCACTCGAGGTCCCGTCGTCGGCTACCCGTGAGACAGATGGTGATCCATGGAGTTCGAAGCCAGCAGTCGATGCTCCCGTGGATGCGACACCAGCCCCATCGTTTCCACTCGAGGTGTCGCCGGGTTGTGTGTCCGAGTCACCACTCGAGGGTTCGGCCTCCTCGATTATGTCGTCGACAGTGGGTGATGGTGACCGAGGCATCTCGGCTCGAGCGGTGGATCGTTCGCGACGACGTGCCCACACCGGCCACGGTGGGTCGTCGTCGTTCGAGCCGACACTGGAGCGTTCGGTCGACCCGTCGGGAACGTACGCCTGCAGGTCGTGTGTCGGCAACAGTGGCCGGTCGAGTACCGATAGTCGGCGTCCGTACCGCTCTCGAAGCTCCTCGAGTTCGCGGGCATCGACGAGTGCGGCCTGCCAGCGGTCGACGCCAGCAGAGAGGCAGACGAAACAGCCGTCGGTGCCCTCGAGGACGGTATCGTTGAGTTCGGCGAGAACGGCAGGGAGGTTGTCAGTGCCAAGCGGTGTCTCGGGGTAGGTGATCGTCGTCTCGCGCTCGCGGCCGTGGGGGTCGGTGACTCGGACTGTCAGTCGGTCTGTGGGCCCGCCAAACGGCGACTCCGGATCGACCGAACACGTCCAGTCGATCGCCTCGAAGATAGATTGGAGTTCGGCCTCGAGATCACGGCGGGCGTACCGGGCCGAACAGTGAAGACCGCGGTCGCTACCGGCGACCGTCCGTCGAAGGACGGCCGTCGGGTCCTGTCCATCGGCCAGCACCGCGGCGAGGGCGTCCTCGAGTTCGTCGTCGGGGCCACGTCGGAGTTCGGCGGCGGTCACACCGAAGGTTCCGAGCACGTCAGCACAGCGAAGCAGTTCGTCCCGAGTGTGGGGGGACCCTGGCGGGCGGGACATCCGTATCGTTCATATCACGAACGGGAATAAATATGTTCGCCACCCCGTTGAGTGAACGAATCGTTGACAGAAAGTTCCGAGCGTTCGGAGACGGCCAGTTATCGACGCCGCGGTGACTCGAGTTCGATCTCACACTCCTCGAGTAGCCCCTCGACTTCCGTGCGTTTTTCTTGGTGGTCTTCGAGGAACTCGCGCATGAGTTGGGCGGCCTGTTCTTTGCAGTCACCACAGAGGCGTTCGCCGCCGACACATTCGTCGTAGACGCGTTTGGCAAACTCGTCGTCGTCGCCGGAAAGCAAGTAGGCGTACAGTTCGTAGACGGGACACTCGTCAGCTTTTCCGCCGAGTTCGCGCTGTTTTTCGGCGGTCTCGCGGCCGCCGGTGGTCGCGGATTTGACCTTCTCGTAGCCCGTTTCGGGGTCGTCGAGCAACGAGATGTGTGAGGCCGGAATCGAGGAGGACATTTTGCCACCTGTCAGCCCGGTCATGAACCGATGATAGATCGACGACGGTGGCTGGAAGCCGTAGCCACCGTTGTCGACTTCCACCTCGCAGGCGAGTTCCTCTGCGGCTGCAGGTTCGAGGTCGAAGGCATCGACGTGGTTCTCGTAGACGCGCTTTTCGCCGTCGATCGCCTCGATTAACGCCTCGAAGGCCTCCTCGGTCGCTCGCCGGTCGAAAAATCGGATTCGGGGTCTGACCGGTTCCATCCCCGTCTCCCGAAGCTTCGTCAGCACCGACTCGAGGGTCGCCGCATCGAC
>LFCJ01004589.1_pt1 | contig 10122 bp, 11 predicted proteins | sample 643141 | NCBI WGS metagenome assembly LFCJ01 (sample SAMN03766243, study PRJNA286221) | soda lake metagenome | biome: soda lake; feature: Kulunda steppe; material: water; isolation source: sample B1-Br-g2 brine of Lake Bitter-1 | place: Russia: Kulunda steppe | collected 2010-07 | reverse complement strand
TACAGATGCACAGGCTGATAAGATCAGAGGGTACATCATGATGCAATTTGAAAACTATGCCAAGTATGGGTACAGTCAAGAGGCAATGGGTGGTATTTTGAAAGGTGAAAAGTCTGAGAGAGGGTGCAGGGAGAGGTGGTTTAAGAATGCGCTGCCTGACTCTTTCAAGAAGGCGCTCAATGCATTACAGCAGCTAGGTGGGGTGGACATCCATTCAGACATTTAAATGTCTGATGATAAACACGGGCTGGAGAGTATTTCTGCCTGGATAGAAACCAAATTGCGTGTCAGGTATCTTATTGTTCTTCTGACACCACTCCGTCACGTAAACTCTCAGGGCATTCACATACAGCCTGCACATTGTTCCGCTCACAGCCAACATGCGATAGTTGTTTGGATCCAGCACAGGACCTCTTTTATGCAATGGTGTCACTTTGGCTGCCTTCCACATCTCTGGAACCTGAGCTTTGCAAGGTTTCAAGGTCTATCCGCTGAATGTGGGCAGCTTAGCCGGTTGTGGCTGGAGCCTTTTATTTCTCTCAAGCCAGAAGCATGTATTTAGGAAGGGTGTTTGGCGGATGGGTGACCAGGGCCCTCCTGGTAGGGAGGGCGCACCATTGATGGTAATTGGAGCGTTTACTGTTGCGCTCTCGTGGATGTATATCAGAATAAGGTGTCCAATTATCCAAGTGCCTCTCCCTGAGGTCCACAACAAAACGACCAAGATCAATGGGCTCACACTTCAGCAGCGTTTCCTTGAACAAGTAGGATTGTGTGAGACCATCCATAGCAGACAGGATGTGGGATGACCAACAATCATCGCACCGTGAGCTCAGTTGCATGTCAGCTTGTAAGATCTTTCTCGCAGCAGAGCTGTTGCTTTGGGTTAAGGCATTGTTATAGCCATTGTTATAGCCGCACTGCTGCCCGGAACCAGTTGAACTGTAGAGGCTCTAGACCACACTCGCGCATGACACACCATGAAGCAGTTGTGTCCTTGACCATCAGAATCCTCTTGAGCACTGTCATCAGCCATTTTTGTAAAGGATTGTCCATTTCTTTGCCCTATCGTAAGGATAGCGTGGCCCAAACCTGGCTTGCATACATACTAGCAGGAATTGCGTACGTTTTAAGGAGCCACATGCAGATGTGTAACCTGTTTGTAAGGTCATGTTCCCGTACGAACTGTCTGATGCGGAGAGTACCAGCTGTGAATGAACTTAGCGCTGCATCGGCTGCAGTATTCAAGTTGATATGTCTGTCACAAACCATGCCCAGATTTTTGCAGGATTCTGTGTAGGGGAGCTGCGCCCCATCATAAAAGAGGGGGCAGATTGCTGGTGTAAGAGTTGAAGCACATCACATCAGACTTTTGTGTATTGACAGTGAGAGACTTTCTTCGTGCATACGCTTGTAGTTTGTTCAACATGGTCTGCATGTAGTTAGAGTCGTTATACATGAGGCAGAGGCCATCTGCGAACAGCATGTGGGTCACCAAAAATTTGGAGTGCCAGTGAGCGCACCTTTCACCCCGTCTGCAATGCTATCAATGTCATTCAAATAGATGGCGTACAGCAGAGGGGAGAGGGAACATCCTTGTTTAGCACCAAAATATGGCTGTCCAGAAGCTGTCTTATCCCAATCCAGTAATGTACATTCATCAGCATGGTACAAGTCTTTCAAGATGGATAGGATAGATCGTGTAATCTTCATACTTGGCAGTGATCCAAAACCAGGTAAGTGATGTGCCAGTGTCACACAGACACGGTGTCTTCTGTAGATTGCCCCTGCATCTCCTTGCATTGTATTGGGATATGGGCAACTGCACCTTTTTGCATCCCTGAGACCTGAGGATCTTTGCAAGTTTGGTGTGATGCTCTGTTGCCCTCCTAGCTCAAGAGTCAGGGTGCTGTAAATTGGCAGCTTGGAGCTGGCAACTGCAACTCACCTTGTGTGTGAAGAGAGAAAGAAAGACACCCATAGTAATCCCCAGTTGCAAAGTTTGAGGAAATCAATGGTGCACATACATACACCCAAGTTCACCACCAATGTAATTGTCGTGTTGATGGCTTTAGTTGCATTTTACAAAGTGTGGCACTGAAGCTCTGGCTACCCTTGTTTGGCAGGTATATATTTGTAACCCTTATCTACCTGCATCAACCTACCTAAAGGTGACCTTGTCAATACTCTCACCTCCGCAAGCTAGCACTCCCTGCTCCAACACGGGTGCTTCACACCTCAAAAACATCGGCTTTTCCCCCTCAGGCTTCAAGCTTGATTTTGATTTGTCTTTGGCAAACTATTTGCATCAAGGGTAGGCAATGCCAGGCTAAAAAACTCAGCTGCCCTTAGTGGCCACCAGCACACCCATGAGCCCAAACGCTACGGGGTAGTGCCTGGCCGTGCAAAAGCCTGCTGCCCTAGCTAGGGTCTCCAGCTCAGGACCTGGATGAAGGGCATACCAGGAGGATCAGGTGAGGCAAATCCGAGGCCGTGAACAGGGTACATGCTCTGAGGCTTTTCGTGGAACTGAGTGGACTAAGCAAGAGGGTCCTATGCCACATGGCACCAAGTAAGGAGGTGCCATTTTCCCCTTCCAAGAAAAGGTGGGGCAAGCAGCGCAAATGTCAGTGAAAACACCACACATTGCTTCGCGCACCTGTGGGGAAGTTTTTGATGGATGGCCGCAAGTACTTGTACTCGGCTGCAAGCCCGTACTCACTAGCTGCAGGAACCACAATACTATCCAGAAAGAATGCCTGCAAACCACACGGGCACACGTTGTGGCATGGTGCTTTGGGGTAGACAATGTGTTGCACACCCTCTTCATCAAGTGCGCTGTGACGAAAGCACAATTGCAAAGGAAAATTACCAAAGGAAAATTACCAATGGGAAATAACATGGGAAAATTAAGAGTTTAGGCACCGGACACCATTTTTTTGCTGGTCAACAAGTGCTTGTAATCAATCAAAGGAAGACAAGCGCTGGACCAAGGGGTTCTCATATGCCCTGAGACGGTTTCTATGGCTTGGCATCTAGACAGCGCTTCTCAGCTGGCTGAATTGAATACCTCTTGATCCAAGGATCTTGATCAAAATTCTTTTGCAAACTAGGTTATGCACCGTGAGCTTGTATTTAGCACCTTCAGGCTAGGCACCCCATCTTATGTGTGAAAAAGGGTGATATGCTGCCTTTATCCCTAAAAGCGAGCTTGATCATTCAGAATCACGGGCAACCTCATGCTGGACATCCAGGATGAGACAGGATACTTTGGAGCAGCCTAGTTTGACTGCTCTGTCACAAAATGCATGTTTGCAGCCAGCTCAGCTACAATTGCAGCCCTTCAAAGACCATGAAGATTCAAACAAAATATTTGCATAATCTTGAACCATCCAGGTTGTCCTAAATATACAGCCTGACTGCATCCCAGTGTTGTGGCTTCATGTGTGGGTGCCCCGAGCTGCTGCTTGCCAACATGTTTGCACTGAGGACATTTGATAATTATTTGGAGGGCCAGCCAGGGCTATTTCACATGCTTGCAACGGAAGGACAACGAGGCAGGCACACGTTTCCTGGACTGGCTAGCAGAAGATGCAAAGACAGGGAAACTGCGCAGGCGGTTGAACACCACCCGCATCAATTAAGGAAAGGGAGACACATTGGTCCGGAGTATCATATGCCAAACCCCTACCAAACGCAGGGAAACAAGAAGGGTAAAGCTTACTCTACATGGTTGCGGCCAAGCTGGAGGGGGGCTTGGGCAGCATGCTGTGGGACATCAATGAGCTGCAGAGACTAACTTTTAGACCTTGTTTGGACACTCAATAAGACCTTATCAAGAAATTCAATTAGACAAACACTGAGAACCCAGAACAAAAGAATGGAAGGTAGGCACTGGACTGGGACAGCAAATCCAAATTGTCAAACAATAGCAAATTTACGGATTTGGCTTCTGTTACTTGTTGTGATTATTTCATGCAGCTTGAACACCTGCAACCTGGACTGCCTGCCTTGTCTTAAAAGTTATCAGACGCATGGCATAACAAACCCTGCTCCCTCCCCAACATTCTCTCAAAATGCATAGGATATCAAACTCAAGCATACTAGTGATAGGGGACCTTCACTGCCCTCTCTTGGAAGAGGCCAGTGGTGGACAATCAGACGGGGGATCTTTCAGTCTCTGAGGATTGCTGGGTAGCCTCTATGGAGTTTTTTCTATGTTTCCGGCTGGTTTATAAAATCTAATCATAAACAATTTTCAAATGTAGCCAAATTTTTCTGGTGACCAGGGCCTTCACAAGGGCTGATGAAAGGAAGATGCACTGTGAGGGGAGCAACCTGGAAGGTCTTTGGGCAAGGAGGTGAGATCTGCCTCCCAGGCTTGCAAGGTTGGGTGCTCTGCGCAGTGAGGTGTACCAAATGCTACCCTTTTTTTGTCCAAAAACTCCTCTTGCACAAACTTCCAGCATCTCTGCTCAGAGATGGAAATGGAGGCCTGGTTGCAAAGCTGTGTGCAACGGCAGGATATAGCGCAGGAATGAGGCGCCTGACCTGCAAATAGAATCTGAGCTGAGAGCAGGAACACATGTGCATCTTTCCTCAGAGAATCACTGGAATTTGTTCAAGCTTGCTTACATACCTGTACCCGATCAACAAGAGGGTCCTCGGTGTTATTGAAATCAAGAACTGCAACCTTGCCCCCTGTGTGGAAAGAAGGACAGAGAGCACTCATGACGATGAGGTGGTGCTCTACCAGCAGCTGCTCACATCAACAAGTTCAAGGGTCAGTATGGGGCAGATGCCTGAAGAGCAATGTAAAGGCACCTGCACCATGCATTGCAGACAAACACATGTGCAAGCCAACAGACCTCAGAGTTGCAAGTTTTGACCTGTGAAGTGAGTGCAGCAACAGCGCAGGGGCTGCGGATGCGGCTGTCAGTCATCAGCCTGTGTCATGCATGCAGCAATGAGGGTCCCCCTGTCCCTGTGGGTGCTGGCCTTCTTTGTTGTAATGAACATTTGCGCCATCAAGGATTGGATGTGACGAGATGTGCAGAGGACGTGGGTGAGCAGCCATGCAGACTGGCAACAGCAATATGCCCAGGTCCAGAATGTTTAGTGCAGCAGTCGTAAGGCTCTGAAGGCATGAGCACAAAGAACACACATCCAGGACATGCTCCATTGACCTACCTGGCTTAAGCACACGGTGCAGCTCAGACAAGGCATCAGGGATGCTGGCCACGTTTCGAAGCCCGTAGCCCATGGTGACTGCGTGGAATTCCCCAGGGCCGAAGGGCATGGACATGGCGTCCCCTTGCACCCACCTGCGCATACCCACCAGTATGTGAAGCATACACTGTCAACCGTACTTTCTCGTGTGCAAAGAAGTTGGGGTTGGCATGGTCGTGTAGCCCTATGCATTGATTTCAAGTACCATGCTGATTCAAGGTCAACCTTGCTTGCTGAGGCAACAGCTTTCAATGATCACTTATCAATTTTTTTATATCCTAGGAAAATTGCTGCACCACCAATGCACGGTATGATGTTATGCCTTTTCAGGAATGAAGTACAACCCAAAAAGAAATGTATGTTAATGATGCATATACAGGCATATGCAATCCTTATATTGCTAAATTTGGCCTCTAGCACTCTGCGCTGACCACCTTCTAAACACCTAAAACGACCCTTCTGGTGCCATGCGCCCAATTCTGCAAGTTTGTCTAAATTGCCTGCCAGCAGAAGCACGAGAAGTACAATCATGCATGGGGCAATTATTTTCGTAAGTCTCTTCATTACCTATTTTTTCTTGGCGTGTGCGTAGCACAGCTTGAAAGGCAATGCAAAAAAAAGGCATACTGAGCCAAAGATACATGCCATCTTACTGCAATGTGTGTACAGGTCAACCAATCAAGGAAAAACTAAGTTGCAGGCGAGGCTAACTCTATACCCACTTCATGGGCGTTGCCTGCTTGGTGGCAGGTTTCTGAGCCTCCCTAGCCCTCTGCCGAACAGCAGCATCCTCCAGCATGTCACGCGCGAAGTCCAGCCCTACCACCTGCATTGCATCATGCACACAGCGGAGACATGTCAGCATGTCACTCGCAAAGTCCAGCCCTACCACCTGCATTACATCATGCACACAGCGGAGACATGTCAGCATTGGAAACAAAAACATTAAAGCCGCTCGTGGAGTCCAGCCCTGTCCGCTGCATTTCAAGTTATGAATTGGAGGCACATGACAAGAAACAGAGTGCTGACTAAATTCAGTGCCATTACCATCCAGAGCATGCTACAAACAATCTCATAACTTTCTTGCTGGCAATAATTAATAACAGTACATGTGAAGCATTTTCAGAAGGTCTCAAAAAAAGAAACGGTTTTGTACGGGGCAGCTGCTTGCGCAGCTCAGCCAGGCAAGTGGCAGCTTGCTTGTATGAGCACTTCTCCATTTCAGAGGCATGAAGTACATGGCTGCCCATGGACAGAGCTGCAATCCAAATTTCAAGGACATCCAGATTTATGCTCCGTATGCAGTGCTGGGGCAGCTGTGATGAGAGCTGGGGGGACTCAGCGGCAAAGCATCCCACCGAGAGGCCCCCCCCTCGTAGCGACATGCATCCCACCGAGAGACATGCATCCCACCGAGAGGCCTGCATCCCACCGAGAGGCCCCCTTGTAGAGACCTGCATCCCATACCCCCTTGCAGAGGCCTGCATCCCACCGAGAGACCTGCATCCCACCGAGAGGACCCCCTGTAGAGACATGCATGCAGAGCAGGTGAATTTGTGCTTGCATGCACTTGTGTGTATATGTGCCGCGCCTGCACCACCACCCTCACCAGGGCTTGCCATTACATCACAGACATCATGGATTACTCCTTGGCTGGCAATGGCCTGCCACAAACCAATCGGCCTACCAATCAGGCTGGCAGTTCACCCTAAACTTGTAACCCCTTGATTGTAAAGTCACCTGGCCTTGGGGCCCGACCACATCCGCAAGCAGGAGCCCGATGTCCCCAGAGCCGCAGCACACATCCAGGACCTGCTCCCAGGAGGATATGCATTCTGTACACTTGATACAGTTGGAGTCTTGGACTTGGAAAAAGTTGCACAATGCAATGACATCAGTGGGCCAGCAGGGACGCCGAAATACAGGCCTTCTCACTGACGCCTTGCACAATCTATGACAAAGTGCACTCCCTCTTCTGGCAGAGGGTTACAACAATAAGCCAGCATGCCACAAAAGCAGAGGCCAAAAGGGACCCCAGCGCCACTTGCCTGTCAGACAGCAATTTGGGGCGAAAGGTGGGATCAGACCCTTGCGCGGGCACACAAATGTTTGCTAAGTGAACTTGGCCCTAATGCTTCCCTAATGCAACCTGCAGCCCTAATGCAAGCTTTCTTGCAGGGGTACCCTATTTGTTACTCAGATTTCACTGCTGACCTGAGGTTTAGGACGAGGAAATTGTGGAGGGACATAGCTGACATGAACCCTCTGGAAAGCGACCACAAACTGGTGACTTATCATTCTTGGTTTGCCTGTCCCCTCCTAAATCTTCAAGCTGATTCACGCACTCGTGTGCGGGATGGGGGTGCCCCCCTGATGCCACCTCGCTATCCATACCTTGACCTCCATTAGCATGTCATCAGGAATGTGAGCAGGTTTCGTTTGCGTGCACATTCTTTTGCGGTGGAATTCTCCATCTGGCGTGGTGGAGATGGCCACTGTGACAAGTGCTCCCGTGCTGCTGTCCAAAATGAGGTGCATGTTCTTTTTCACTGTCAAGACTCGTTAGTGTGCTCTCTCAGAAAGAATTACTCAATCCTTTTCTTCCCTTTCTGCCAGTCCTCTTCCGTGGAGGCCCCTTATATTTTGCATGCCTTGCCTAGTCAGATTGTCTATGATTTCCTTCCTCAACGGCACATTAAACTCTGCCATTTCATATCGGACATTACGGACTATTTTTTGGCTGGCAAAGACCAGCAACAAACCAATCAGCCTAACAACCAGGCTGGCGATTTACCCTAACTTGTAATTTGTAATCTGGCTCTGATGCGCCAATAATAGGTTAAGTCACAAGCCCCCTCGAGGTAATTGTGGGTATGATAACTGATGAAAAGCGAATCCTCAAAGTATCCAAGCATCAGTAGGGTTTCAAATAGAAGTGGAGGGAGCTATCCTAAATCTTGCCCAGAGGTCCCTTCCCCCCCCTCCCTGCCCACTCCCCAGGCCCCCAACCCTGATTGAAGGGGTATCTACCTGTCATATTTAAAGTCTGCGTCCATGTGCACATACATATTTTGCAAATGTGCTGCTTGTGAAATGTGGCAAAAACCATTCTATGTACTCATGCAGAACATTCACCAGGTTTTTGGTAATAGGTCTGAACATTCACTTAAGTTAATTCAAATTTCACAAAGCCCCATGAGCTATTTACAACAGTGTGCATTTTGAGTTCGCATTTATTTCATGCAAGTTTACAGTTAAAAAATTCCGTGCAGCCTGTGCCCAAGTGGGCCAATTCTGGCTTTGACGGGGCACATTGGCCCCCCCCTCAACTTCAAATCCCTCAAAACAGGCATTTTTGACAGAAAGGTACAGACACGTTTTTTGAAAAGCGCCATAGAAAATATACAGGGGAGAAGCCAAAGACCCTGGTCAAACCTGTGACGCCACTCCTGGGGTCCCCAAATCCGCCCCCCCAACCCCACCCCCCTACGTTCACCGATGGATAGGTCTTTGTATCAGTATGCAGAACGTATAGTTTTGTAAACACAACTCCTCGGCTGCCAAAGACCTTGCCGTATAAGCCCTCCTGAATGCACGCTCAACCTTGCTATCAAATGTCAATACACGCATGCACAATTTTTACGCGCTAACAACTAGCACTCATGCATTCAAATGATGCACCTTTTGGCCTTTTTTGGCACCACTCCACTTCACAGCCATGCGCTTCCACACCCAGTGCTGACCAAAACTTAGACGGTCGTTTAGCTGCGCGTGAATGTACAAGGCATGCACTGGTAGTTGAGGAGCTGCCACATCAATAAAACTTAGCCACCTACATGAGCATTTACATGAGTTATCTTGAAATATGACTGCCAGGCATAATTCACAGTAAGATATTCTTGCATGCACACATGCGTCTGGCATCACAATCTTAAGCAAGGGTTGGGAGTTAGGATACACAACATGCAGAATGCCAGGAGGTTGTGTATGGATTGTCAGATTTGCATGATGATTCAAGTACAGATTGCAAAGTATCAACCTTATTTAGTCCATCCTTGCCATGATCAAATGCCCACCACAAATACATTGTACGTTATCACGCACCAACCTTGCCGCATACATGATCTTAGCACCCTACATAAGTTTACCTTGCTCTCTCATACGCTCATACATATATACACACAAATGCGCGCGCACACACACACACACACACACACACACACACACACACAAACACACACACACACAAACACACACATTAGCTCGAGTGCACAACTGCCTGGGCATAGTTGGGACCTGCATCATTATGGGACCTCACCTCGTCATATCTTTTTGATATACGATTGAAGAGCACACGCCTGGATGCTCCTTCCAGTCCTGGCATAAATGCTGTGTCTGCGCCAGGCTCAGTAACACTGCTTGACTGCTTGCTTTGTGTTGATCGTGCTGAGCTTCCCTGGGTGTCCGAGGGGTATGCTGCTGACAAGGAATTCAGGGGTTGCTGCGATGGGGTTGAGGGCTCATAGGGCTGAGCAGATGAGGAGGAGGGGGAGGCCACTTGACAACGAACAGATGGCGTGCTCTTACGAGCCTCGTCTTGTTGCAGAATTGATGGAAAATGTACGCCACGTCTTGCCTGGAGTCGGTGGTCATGGCATCCTCGTGCAAAATGCAAAGAGGGCCTAGTTGAACCTGTCCATTTGTGTGTAAACATATGGATGAACAAGCCTGAGTGTGTGTGCGTGTGTGTAGCTGTGTGTGCAGCTGTGGTGTGTGTGTGTATGTGTGCGTATGTGTGTGTGTGTATGTGTGTGTGTGTTAGTTTATGTTTTGGGTGTGTGTGTGTGTATTTTAGTGTGGGCGTTTGTGTTTGTGTGTGTGTGGTTGTGTGTG
>LFCJ01004588.1_pt1 | contig 10123 bp, 12 predicted proteins | sample 643141 | NCBI WGS metagenome assembly LFCJ01 (sample SAMN03766243, study PRJNA286221) | soda lake metagenome | biome: soda lake; feature: Kulunda steppe; material: water; isolation source: sample B1-Br-g2 brine of Lake Bitter-1 | place: Russia: Kulunda steppe | collected 2010-07 | reverse complement strand
TAGACCACAGGGCCTCCTAGACCACAGGGCCTCCTAGACCACAGGGCCTCCTAGACCACAGGGCCTCCTAGACCACAGGGCCTCCTAGAGCCTCCAAGACCGCAGGGCTTCCTGGACCACCTCGCGCTCGCCCTTTTCTCTACCTAGCGAGGCTGAGTGGGCGAGGTGGAGAGACACAAGCGCTTGTGCACGCAACCCCATGGGTGTGCCTTGAGGGGAGTGATCCAGGCTTCAAACATGGAGAGCGCTTGAGTATGCCCCTCAGGATGCTAGCCTGCTTTGGTGGAGATGTTCTGGGACAAGGAATGCAAGCAGCAAGGGAGCCACCCACCAGGCGCGCAGCCGGAGCTTGGGTGGAGGTACCAGGGGAGGCTGCCCCCATCTCCAACCCCCAAGTACTCGCCAGTCACCGAAGTTCCCGACAGCGTGCTCAGGCCCTCCACAATCTGCGGTGGGCACCACATGCAGCATGCGATTTGATCGCGCGCTCCCATGTGCTTGTGCGCTGCAGTGAGGATGTGTGCATGCGCGCATGAACACCCACGTATGTGTGAGTCATCGTACCAGCCCGGCTTCTCATTTCTCAGCACATGTCAGAGTACCAGCCTCGCGCACCCCAATCCTGCCTTGTGCCTTGTGCCACCTCCTGCCCCCCCAAATGCCTTGGGCTCCCCCATCCCGCTTGCCTGCGTGCCGCCTGGTATCTACCTGCTTGCCTGCCTTGCACTCCCCCATCCTGCTCAGCCCACTCAGTTGCTTCAACCATTCCATTGGAGCATACCACATCCTGTTCCGCAGCATACACAAGCGCAAGCGGCTGGACCTTCTTCTCTGTCACCAAAGAGACGCGCACACACCTGGGCTACTTGTCTTTGCCTCTGCCACCACAAGCGCGCGCACAGCTTGGCCTGCTCCTTTGCCATCAAAGAAGCACGCCCACACCTTGGTCACCTGCCTTTGCCACTATACATGCACCCTGGCAGCTGTACCTCCTCCTTTGCCACCATTGAAGCACACTCGCACCTTGGCTTCTCGCCTTTGCCACTACACATGCAAACACACCTTGGCCTTCTCCTCTGGCACCACAGAAGCGTGCACACACCATGGCTACTCAACTTCACCACCACACATCCACACGCACCTTGGCCTTCTCCTCTGGTGTCAAAGGACCTTCAATGACAGCAGCCTTGGCCTGCGGCACACAGCTGCTTGCCTTGCGGCGCGCGATCAGGTTCTTTTGGCGCACATACACCTGCAGGCAGAGGTGTGAGTTGGTTGAGATGGGTGGCCGCGTGAAGTCAGCATCAGAGTCCCCAGTGGCTGACCCAAGTATAGCTGCATGGGGTGCTGTGAGTTGTGCAGGGTGTCGCAGCACCGGTGCCATGGGTAGAGCATCGCGACCTTGGTGCTGAGAGCAGAGTGTTGTGACCCAGTACTATGAGCAGTGTTGTGAGCCCAGAGCTGGGAGTAGAGCGTTGCGACCTAGGTATTACATAGCAGAGGCCCAGAGGGGATCCACGGCAGGGCACTGCAGACAGGACGCTGTGACAGTGTGCGCAGGGCGTTGCGGACAGGGCGCTGTGACACAATGCGTGTGGGGCACTGCTAGGATGCTGTGACACAATGCGTGCGGGGCACTGCAGACCGGACGCTGTGACACACAGTGTTGTGTCCTGGTCAGATGGCAGGCGGGCGGGTGATACAAGCATGTCCTGAGCATATGGATGCACTATGTAACCAAGTCCAGAGCAGGTGGCAGGGTGCTGTGAGCAGACCCAGAGCAGGTGCAAAGGAGGATGGCAGGGCCCAGGCACGTGTAGGGTTGCAGTCAAGGATGGCCCATTCAGCTGCTGCGCATATACACATGCGCGACAGCATCTACGCACATGGCAAAACCATGATACGCAGCAGAATACAGGCCTTGGTGTGTAGTGCTACATAGCCCAAGGCAGGCCTTGGCGTACAGGAAGGGACAGGCCTTGGAAGCGAAGCGCGGTATGTGGGGGGCGCACCTGCTGCGCTGTGCGCGTGGGCAGATAGGCCTCTGCAATTGCACCCCAGTCAGTGCCAAAGCGCGCAATGCCTGCAAAAGGAACAAAGGCAAAGCGTATGTATCATGAGGGGAATGCATGTGCATCAAAGCCCAATTGCAGAGGGCAAGGGGTGAAGAGCCAGAGCCATAGCGACGCCACATGAGGCAGCTTTGTCCGAGGACAGGAGCAAAGTGTGCCAGCCACTGACGCTCAGCTGGAATTGGTAGGGCAGGAAGGGGGGGGGGAAGGGGGGGAGACATAAGCACAGCACAATGCAAACACACACATACACACACATGCGCACATGCAGAAGCAGACAAGCAGACATGAAGGGGCACATCTGTAGCCATGAGTTGATCCTGCCTGGGCAACCATCTGCCAAGAGATGCACAAAATTTTGCGCATGGGCACAAATACGCACACACGCACAAATTTAGACGCTCAAAACACATAAACAAAGGAGAGGGTGCACACCTGCAGCCAGCAGCTGGTCCTCCCCGGGCGACCAGTAGTGGCGGGGCATGGTTGGCGCGTTGCGGTAGTACAGTAGTGGGTCCATGGTGCCCTATGTGGCAGGGAGGAGGGGCAGAAACATGTTCATGGATGAAAAATTGACAGACAAACAGACAGACAGACAGACAGACAGACAGACAGACATACAGACAGACAGACAGGCAGACAGACAGACAGACAATCAGACAGACAGACAGACAGACAGGCAGACAGACAGACAGACAGAAGGACAGACAATGAGACAGACAGACAGACAGAATGACAGACAGAATGACAGACAATCAGACAGACAGACAGACAGACAGACAGACAGAAGGACAGACAGACAGACAGACAGACAGACAGACAGACAGACAGACTGACAGACGGACAGACAGACAGACAGACAGACCGACAGACAGACAGACAGAAGGACAAATAGACAGACAGACTCGCCCAGCAGAATGCATAAGCAATGGATCTTAAGCGTTCAAAGTCCGCTGCACCCTGAAGTAGGGCCTGCAGGCATCGCCGGAAAGGTTTAGTACATGGAAGAGCTGGAGTGCACCAAGAAAAACAGCTGTACAGACTTTGCACACACAGAACACAACACATACGCACGACACACGTCGTGGCGCGCACCTGTGGCATCACACTGTCCACCAAGGGCAGCGCCACACCCTCCCATGCGCGCACAAACGGGTGCACCCATCTTCCGCGCCTGAACAGCTTCTTCCGCTCCTTGGCATTGCTGGCCTCAAGGTCAATCAGCTCCTGCAGGTAAGGGAGGCCAGGAAGACAGCCTTCATTGCCAGCACGCTTGGCATGCCTGGGGTGTGCATCACTCCCCCTTTGCAATCCATTAGCTCCCAAGTTTATGAGCTCATGTGAGAGAGAGAGAGAGAGAGAGAGAGAGAGAGAGAGAGAGAGAGAGAGAGAGAGATGTGGGAGGAGGTGAGTGGGGAGGATCTTTAGCCACGATGCCACCAACCTCCTTGTCTACCAGCCTTTTCCGGGTGTCCATGACTGAACATCATCATCAGCTGGCTGGACAAAGCAGCAGCGCCCCATGCCACCGTCCAGGCTCTCTGTTGACCTTTAGAGAGACACCCGTCATCAAAAAGCATGACCACCAGCAGCAGACTGGGCAATGCAGCACTGCCCCGCGCCACCACCCACGATCTTTGCTAGCCTCTCGGGGGCACCTACCATTGCAAATTGTTAGTTAAAGTGAGCAGCAGCACCAGCAGCAGCTGGACAAGGCAGCGCAGCCCCACCTGCAGGCCGGACTTGTCCATCATGGGCGTGTGCTCCAAGGCCGTGTCATAGGCTGGCAGGAAACGGAGAGGGGGGACATCCAGCGCAGACCTGCAAAGGTGCCAGCGACAGTGGCAGCAGCTTTTGCTGGCCTCAGTCATAGACAGTATCTTGCAAGTGGGTGTCCCCTCATGCACCAAAAAGCAAACAGTGCACATATAGGCGTGGCAGACAGGCCCACACGCGGCGCGCGCCGAGGCACAAAAATTGCTTAATTAGCCTGAAAGGCACTCACATGACGTCTTGCAGCAGCACCGGTTGCCACACATCCTGCACAGCCGCAGCCTTGGGGTCTTGCCCATTGCCAGGCTCGGCAGGCCCACCCACGCCCTCCTCGTGTGCAGCCTCTGCGCCACGCACTCATATTTCCACAGAGATGGTGCGTCTTTCATGAGGATATGCCACTGTTTTGGTTCCACAGGAGTGCCAAGAGCGCGCAGGCCTCCACGACCACTCTACGCACATGACAAACATGCATGACATGAAAAGGGTAGGACGCCCACCCTCTTGCTGTGTACAGCCTCTGCAGCACAAACACACTTGCAAACCAGGGCTTGCCTGAACAGGAGGCGTATTGAACAGTGCTCCTCCAGACCCCACTCGTCTACAATTGCGTTCTCCGCTCACCTGCTGCAACGCGGGCCGCGCGTACACTGTCCGCCGCTGCCGCCGCCGCTGCCACAGCCACTGCCGCCGGTGCGGCAGCTCCCTCACTGCTCCCTACCATATCGCCCAGTGCAACTCCTTGCTCAGCTGACACTGCAGCTGCTGCTGGCCCTGCTGCCCTTGCAACTCCAGGACCTGCAGCCAGGGAAGCTGTCTGTTGCCCATTCTCGGGCATTGTCGCAGCCGGGAGCGCGGCAAGCTGCTGCTCCTGCTGCAGTGGGGGGGGCAGGGGCGGCTGCAACTGCATGCCCAGCATCTCCGGGCATAGGGGCACACACCCCGCGGCCTGCCTTCTAGCAGAGGACTGCATGCGGGCGTCCTCCAGCTGCTGGAGGGACGCCCGAGCGTGCTGCATTCAAGGGGCACGGGCCACAGACATGCACGCATTCAGGGTCAGCTCCCTGGGATAGGGTGCCTGCTTGGCAGACCTCGCATGCCTAAGCTTGCCTGCTAGATGCTGGTAGAAATGACAATGCAAGCAGTCAGGTCCATCCGCTTAGCATCCAGCCACTGCAAGCAGTCAAGTCCATCCGCTGAGCAGCAAGCTCATGCAGCCAGACAATGCAGCCAGCCCATGCAAGAGTGTGTGCTGGCCTCCAGCGCACTCACGCAACAAACACACCTGCGCAATGGGTCTTGACTAACCTACACGCACCTGTGCAAGCTCCTGGGCCTTGGGGCAGGGGTCCTTGGCCAGCAGCAGGTGCTGCTGCATCAGCAGCTGCGTGTGCATGTGCAGCTGCCAATACAACTGGCGCACTTCGGATGACCCCATTAGGCCTTGGGGTGCGACTGCAAACAGGGGTGGAAGGAGCAAAGGGCACCCGGCAAGCCAGTAAAAATCCAAGGGCTGTTGGTGAGGGACACATCTAATACACACACGCAAACACACACGCACTCACGCATGCATGCACGCATGCACGCACACACACACTCCTACTGTTTGGAACGCTGTGGATGTGCGATGTACACCAGCAGTCTGCCCAAGGGCCCCGGCACAAGCCCTCCAAGCAGGCAAGCACTCCAGGCAGCAGCCTACAGGGCCGAGCAAGCTACACAACACACCACCCCAAGCCCAGGGGCTGAGCAGTGCCCAGCCTGCAGCGCGCACTTCCACTTGCACGCACGCCCACCCGCATTTGCCGCCTGCGCTGCTGCGCGCAGCACCTCCCTGGCTCTTGCGCGCGCTTGCCGGTCCGGTAGCACCCGCCGTGGGGCACCAGCCAGCTGTCCCTGCCGGCTACTTCGCCGGCCGCTGCGTGCACGCGCCTGCATGCACGTGCGCATGTGGTTGTTCGCAAGTGTGCAATAACATGCCCGGTGTGCGTGCTGAGCTTAACATCCCAGCCAGCGCACCAGCGGCCACGTAGGCAGCATGCAAGCGCGTGCGACAGCCAGGCTTTGCTTGAACATGGGTAGGTGTGCTCAAGCATTGCATGCAGTGCAAGGTGCTGCACAGCGCTTTTGTGCAGGGTGTGAGGAGAATTCAAGAGGTTGTGTGCGCGAGGAGGCTGGAAGAGATGGAGCGTTGGATCACAAGTGAACTGCACATAAAAGAATAGAAACAGGGTGGCGAGTGCATGTTTGTGTAGGAGCACCCAACACAGCCTTCAGATTGCTCCATCCCTGCAGTAGTGACCACCCAATGGCCACCAATGGCACTCCTGTGGCCATCCTGTAGCCTTTTCCCAAAGAAGGCCATACAACAGCCCAGCCCACCTTATCTAGCCTTACATCACAGTCCCGTCCACCCTACCTAGCCTTGCATCACAGTCTCGTCCACCCTACCTGGCCATCTAGTGGCCCTGCGCCTGCCCCCGTGCCAAACAGCTCCTGGTAGCTCAGCACAAACTCCTCATCGTCCTCATCATCCTCGTTGTACTCCCCAAGCGCCAGCCCCACCCCGCTTCCGTCCTCCATACTCCGCAGCGACTGCACAGTGCATGTTGAGTGCATTGCATTTTGTTCAAAGCAAGGTTGGGAGGGGTGTTTGTGCAGCACCCACATGCGGCAGGTGAGGCAAAGCACACTGAGCTTGTCATAATTCTGCAACTGAAAGACACCCACAGCCAAGCAAGCCGGTGGCCCTCAAAACATGGATCACCTATTAGGCCAACCTTTGGACTTTAAAGGTCCGACTGCTTAAACACACATGAATTGCCACGGTGAGAAGGGTGAACAGACGCTAACAGAAGCCCTCCCCAGCCGACAGCCGTCAAGGGAAGGCCACAGACCCCATTTTCAAGCGTGCACAAGCATGCGCGCCTTGAGCCGCTTGCCGGATCATGTGCGTATGTGCCTGGTCATATGCGGATGCGCCCAGTCACATATTTGGATGCGCTGGGTCAACTGTGGACTTGCCATATGCGAATGCGCCGGGTCAACTGTGGATGTGCCATACGTGGATGCACCGGGTCTTGTAAGTGGATGTGCCTGGTCATATGCGGATGTGCCACATGCAGATGTGCTGTCGTGTGCGGATGCCTTTGCGGCACAGCCCACCACATGCAGGCACTGATCTGTCATATCCAGCCGCCCACCCCCCCTGTATCCCACGGCGCATCCACCTGCAGGAACTTTTCGTACTCGGTCAGCTCCCCAGCCACGGCTGCTGCCGCCTCCGCGTCCTCAACCTGCGGCAAAGCCGCGCACACAATAGCCTCTGGATGGGCGGCCTCCTCATGGCGCTCGTGCCTTCCTTGCAGCATTCAAAGCATGCAGCATTCAAGGCGTGCAGTACCAATGGGCACTCGGGCACACTGTCTTTGCAGCATACTGGCCGTACAACGCACAAAATTTTCAGCACACAAGCCTTGCAACACACAAGCCTCGCGGCACACAAGCCTCGCGGCACACAAGCCTTGCCGCATACAGGCCTTGCGGCACACAAGCCTTGCCGCACACAAACCTTGCAGCATAGAGGCCTTGTGACATTCATGCATTGTCAACTTAGCCTGTGACACACACAGCTAGTCAGTATATGTGAGACGAAAGAGTCATCTCCTGCATCCAGACACCTCTACGTCGCAGCTTCAGTTGGAGGCAGCTGCAAGCAAACTTGCCCTGACACTATCATTCTTACACCTGCCAGCTGGACCTGATGCGTGAGCAGCAATGCAGTGCCATGAGCGCAGTGGCCATGCCATTGGAAATTCAGCCGCGGGCAAGGCATGCTTCCGTTCTTGCACCCGCCAAAAACACCCCAGGTGTTACCAAATAGCGCGCCCCAGGGGGTACTAAATAGAGCACACCAGGCACCCCAGCCGGACAGCCTAGGGCACTCACCCAGTCTTCCAGCAGCGCCATCTCCAGCTGCTCAATGGGCATATCACGCAGGTCGCAGCGTGCGCGCGTGCGGTACGCGCACTGCGGCGGCTGCGGCGGCTGCGGCTGAGGCAGCTGGGGGTGGCCAGCCTGCGCCTGGACCGCGGCTATGTCTGAGGCCGCTTGTGCGATGCCCATCATTGTCTCCTCCCCCAGCAGCAGCGCCGACACATCTGGCTGTGGCATCAGCAGGGAGCCCATGCCCCCCTCGCCCTCCCCGCCCTCGCCCATCCCCGCGCCATCCCGATCAAACAAAAAGTCGCCGCCAGGCATCAGCGCGGCGCTGCCAAACCTGGACAGGCCCAGGCCCCCCCCACCGTGCCCGCTGCCAAAAGACGCCAGCCCTGAGCCAAAGTGCGCAAGGTCGCCGGCCCCGCTTGCGCCATGCGCCCACTCCATGCCAGTGCTGGCGTGCCCTTGGGCTGCAAATGCCAGGGGCCCAGCAGCAGCACCGCCCAGGGAGGCTGGCACGCGTAAGAAGGGCAGGCAAGGGGGGGGCGGTGAATACATGCGTGTGAGGATGTGTGCATGTGTGAGTGCGTGCACGTGCGCACTGTGTACCAGCGCATGCGGTCCAAGGCCAAGCTGGCACATCATGGCTAGTTGGACATGCATGCGTGCCCATCGCATCTGTCCCTTGTCTCCAGAGGTCCAGCGCGGGGCCTGGCATGGGATCCAGTACAGAGCCTGGCACGGGGCCGAGCATGGGCATAGATATCGAAGCAAAATGCGACAGAAGGCCAGGCAGGGGACGATGCTACTGGGGCTGGTTGAGCACTAGCCTTGCCCACACCTGCAGATGAGGGGAGGCAGGCAAGGCTTGGGAGGGGCTGGAAGGATCCAGAGTGGGGTGGCAAGGAGGACATGGGCAGGGCGGGGGGCAGGCTCAGGCGCAGCTGCTGCGGTTGCGGCGGCTGCGGCGGCTGTAGTGGCTGCGGCGACTCGGACAGCTCTTGGAGCGCCTGTGCAAGGAGCATGGAGGCAGGGAGCGGAGCTTGAAGTCCGGCTTCAGGGACCAGAGGAGCTGGTCACGCACACATACACACCGGTCGGCTCTAGCCAATGCATGCGGGCATGCCCGGTCATGCAATGACTATCAGTATCACAGCTTGAAGGAAGGGTATACGTGTGTTGTGTGCGTGTACGTGTGTGTGTGTGCGTGTGTGTGTGCCTGGCGCGCTACCGCTGGCTGCGCACCCACCTGTGGCGCACTCTCCTCCGCACCCCAATCCATTCCAAACTCCTCCTCCTCGGAATCCTCCTCCATCTGGCTAGACTGCAGCAGCTCCTCCTCCAGGAAAGCGCCATCTTCCGCGGCCCCGTCCATGTCACCCTCCAAACCACGGGTCAAAGCGGGCAGCTGGTCTGGGGGGACCTGCCTGCTCCCATTTCCTTCCCTGTCCTCCCCCTCCTCCTCCTCCTGACGCACCCCTGCTTCTGCCAAGCCCTGATTCAGGGGGGAACCTGCAGGCCGTGCGCAGGTGGGACAAGGGTGGATGAGTGTCGGGGCAGCATGGGGCTCATGTGCTCCTAGTGTTTGGCACGCCTGAGGACTGACGCATTAACACATGCAAGCCAAAATTTAAATGGAAGCAGCTTGCAGGCAGCAGTCATGCCCTGGTAAACAACCCATTGGGCAGGCTGTCCACCCACTTAAAGTCACTTTAATCAGTATGTTGTCATGTTGTGTGCATGTTGTGTGTGTGTGCGCGAGTGTGTGTGCACACATGTGTGCGCGTGAGTGTGTGTGCGTGTGCTTGCCTACATGTGTGCTTGCAGGCGTGTGCACATGCGTGCATACAAGCATGCGTGAACGTGCATGCATGTGTGTGCTTGCATGCTTCCATACATGTGCGCATGCGTGTATGTGCAAGCGTGTGTGGTGCATGCGTGTGCGCGCATGTGTGTGTGGGTGAGTAGGGGGGTACGTGCGCGTGTGGGTGCGTGTGCGGGTATGTGTGTTTGTGTGTGTGTGTGAGTATGTGTGTGCCTGCACGTGCGTCTGTGTCTGTGTGTGTGTGTGTGTGTGTGTGTGTGTGTGTGTGCGTGCATGTCTACGTGTGCGTGTGCGTTTAAATGCGTGTGCGTGCGTGTGTTTGTGTGTTTGTATGTGTGTGTATGTGTGTGTGCCTGTCTGTGTTTGCGTGTGTGCGTTTGTGTGTGTGTGTGTGCCTGCCTGCGTGTGTGTGTATGTCTGTGTGTGTGTTTGTGCCTGTGTGTGTTTGTGTGTGTGTGTTGGTGTGTGTGTTTGTGTGCGTGTGTGTGTGTGTGTGTGTGTGTGTGAGCGATTC
>LFCJ01004587.1_pt1 | contig 10125 bp, 9 predicted proteins | sample 643141 | NCBI WGS metagenome assembly LFCJ01 (sample SAMN03766243, study PRJNA286221) | soda lake metagenome | biome: soda lake; feature: Kulunda steppe; material: water; isolation source: sample B1-Br-g2 brine of Lake Bitter-1 | place: Russia: Kulunda steppe | collected 2010-07 | reverse complement strand
ATTCTTCACGACGAGGTACAGACTGGACACGACGTTTTGATTCGCGAGCAAACAGAGATCGGTTCAAGAACGGTCGTCGGATCAAAAACGGTCATCGAGGGGTATACCACCATCGGAGAAAACGTGAGCCTCCAAACTGGTGTGTACGTTCCAACACAGTCGACTATCGAAGACCGCGTGTTCGTCGGTCCGTGTGCCGTGATGACGAACGACCCTTATCCGATTCGTCAGGATGTAGAACTCGAGGGACCGACACTCAAAGAGTCGGCGACGATCGGTGCAAATGCGACGCTTAATCCCGGAGTGACCGTCGGAGAGCGTGCGTTCGTCGCGTCGGGCTCGGTTGTGACCGAAGACGTACCCGAAGAAACGCTGGCGATCGGCATACCAGCAGAGTTTAAGCCACTCCCAAAAAAGCTGAAAACAGAGAATAACCTCTGATGATTTCGATAGCAAACCCCGATTTGGGTCAGGAAGAGTACGAACGGATGGAAGAAGTGATAGACTCGGGGATGTTAGCCGATGGTCCGGAAGTGCGGGCCTTCGAAGACGAATTCGCAGATTTTTGTGGAACAGATCACGCAGTCGCCACCTCGAACGGAACGACAGCTCTCCACGCTGCACTTGAAGCACTGGGGCTCAGCGAGGGTGATCGGGTCGTAACTACGCCGCTTTCGTTTATCGCCAGCGCGAACGCAATCAGGTTCGTCGGTGCGCACCCGGTCTTTGCCGATATCGATCCTGAGACGTACAATCTCGACCCAGACGTGGTGCGAGAAATCGTCCATAACGAACCAACCGACGCAATACTTGCTGTTCACCTCTATGGACTTCCCGCAGATATGGAAGCACTCGGTGACATCGCGGAGGAGTACGATATTCCGCTAATCGAAGATGCTGCTCAGGCTCACGGTGCAGAAGTGGACGGTCAGCGAGTCGGGTCAGTTGGCGACGTCGGCTGTTTCTCGTTTTATCCAACCAAAAATATGACGTGCGGAGAAGGAGGGATGATTACGACGGACGATGAAGCACTCGCTGATCGCGCGGCTTCGTTTGTCAACCACGGTCGGTCTGAAGGGTACGAACACGTCAGACTCGGACACAACTTCAGAATGACGAGTGTAGCCGCAGCGCTGGGCCGTGTCCAGCTCGAACGCTTACCTGAGTACAACGAACAGCGACGCAAGAACGCATCGCAACTGACAGAAGGACTTTACGGGGCTTCCATCCAGGTTCCATCCGAACCCGACGACAAAAAACACGTTTATCATCAATATACCATACGCCACGAGCAGAGAGACGGCCTGAAGCAACATCTCAAAGATCACGATGTGGGGACTGCAGTGTATTACCCACGCTGCCTTCACGAACAACCTGTATACGACCACATTGACCACAGCGCACCCATAGCAGAGAATGCAGTCGACGAAGTTCTTTCTTTACCCGTGCATCCAGGCGTCAGCCGAGATGAAATAGACAAAATCCTTGATGCAGTGAGATCGTATGAAGGGGTGGTTAGGAAATGAAGACGAAAGTCGGTGTCATCGGTGTAGGAAATATGGGCTCTCAGCACGCCCGAATTTATAATTCTTTACAGGAATCGACTCTCGTAGGCGTCGTCGACGAGGATCGACAGACTGCGATTGAGGTTGCAAACACATACGAAACCTCTGTTCTGAGTCAGGAAGAGCTTATTGACCGCGTCGACGCAGTCTCGATAGTTGTACCGACTCAACATCACTACGAGATAGCGCGTGACTGCATCGAATCGGATGTCGATATCCTCGTCGAGAAGCCGTTCGTCGCAGTCCCTGATCAAGGTGCAAAGTTGATCGAACTCGCCGAGAAGCGAGAGGTCTTGATACAAGTCGGACACGTCGAACGGTTCAATCCAGCGGTAATGGCACTCAAAGACGTTCTTGCCGAAACAGACGTACTCGCTTACGAGGTTCGACGACTGGGTCCCGATACTGGACGGAAAATCCAGGATTCTGTCGTGATCGATCTGATGATACACGACATAGATATCGTACGGACGCTCGTGGGAAGTGACCCAGAATCAGTTAATGCGACAGGGAGCCACGGTGGTCGACACGCAACAGCAACACTCAAATTTGGGGATGAGACGATGGCAACACTCACAGCGAGTCGAATTACTCAACGAAAAGTTCGACAGTTGGGAATTGCCACGGAAGATAGCTACGTTAGTGTCGACTACTTGGATAGACAGATCGAAATCTATCGGGGATCGATGAAGCAACTGGTCGATAGAGATGGAGAAAGAAGATACCGTCACGAGAGCGTTATAGAGCTTCCTTTCATCGAAAACACAGAACCGCTAAAAAACGAAATTACGGACTTCCTGCAAACTATCAAAGAGGGTAGGACTCCGACAGTTTCAGCACAGGAAGGACTCAATGCAGTGAAGTTAGCAAAAGAAATTGAGCACAGAGCATTTCGATAACAACCTCGCTTGGAATATGAAACTATATCGAACCCCCGAATCAGACGAAGAAAAAGAAGAACAATTTCTAGCCGGGAACATTCCCGTTGCTGTGTATGGCCTCGGGAAGATGGGGCTTCCAGTGGCTGCCAGATTTGCAGACGTATGCGGGAACGTTTTGGGTGTGGATATCGACCCCCATGTCGTGGAAACTGTAAAGAGCGGACGAGCACCGTTCAATCACGAGCCAGATTTGGACGAACTCATCGAAGCAAGTGTTGAATCAGACCGACTTCGTCCAACGACAGATAGCAAAAAGGCAGCCAGCGAAGCCGCAGTCCACATCATAATCGTTCCAACGCTCGTCACAGAAGAGAACCAACCAGACCTTTCTGTATTACGCTCGGTACTCCGAGACATCACCACAGGCATCGAGGAAGGCGATATGGTCATCGTCGAGTCCACAGTTCCACCAAGGACATGTGAAGACGTTGTTCAACCATTAGTGGAAAAACACAGCAACCTAGCGAGTGGAGAGTTTGGAGTGGCATTCTGTCCAGAGCGAACTCACAGTGGAAGAGCACTTCGTGATATCCGCAGATGGCCAAAAGTTGTCGGTGGAGTAGACGACGAAAGTACTCGTGTTGCCGAACTCATATATGAGAATATAACAGAGAATGAAATAGTTCCAGTTACTGACTCGACAACAGCCGAGGCAGTCAAAGTTTTTACTGGTGTCTACAGAGATGTCAACATTGCACTCGTAAATGAATTTGCAACGCTTGCCGATGAAGCAGGATTTGATGTCCAGGAGGCGATGGATGTAGCAAGTGATATGCCATTTGTTCACCCTTTCCGACCTGGAGCAGGTGTCGGTGGTCACTGCATCCCTCTGTATCCGTACTTTTTGATCAATCAGTTTGCTGGAGAGACAGACTTAATCGAAGCAGCGAGAGAACGAAACGACTCGATGCCTTCGTTTATTGTACAGAAACTCCTTGAAGGACTAGACGACATCGAAGTAGCAACCTCAGAGGCAACAATCGCCGTACTCGGGTTAACGTACCGTCCCGGGGTTCCAGAAACAAGTCACTCTCCATCCAAGTCGGTTGTCGAACGTCTCACGGAACTTGTCGACACGGTCTATGTAATCGATCCATTATTAGATGACTTTACGGCGTTTCAGGACGCGGTACCGATATCGATAGACAAGTTCCACAACGTGGACCTTGACGGCGTCGCGCTCGTTACAGCACATGACATCTTCAAGACTATCGAATGGAGTGAGTTCGAAAAGCTGGCGATAGTGGACGGTCGAAACGCGATAGGGAAAGGTGAGACTGACCATTGGCTTTACACCGTCGGGAAAGGGAAAAGATGACTGATTCGAGGGCCTATCAAAACGTAGTCTTGGGGGCCTTGTGTCAAAAGTGCAAAAACTAATCAAGAGATGAGAGAGAAACAGACCAGTTTCACGTTCACGTACGATCGTTACAGGTTGCTACTGTCGGAATTTGTTTCGAAAGGATACACGTTTAGAAAGTTTGGTGAGGGGCCGAAACACAAGACAATTTACCTCCGCCACGATGTCGATTGGTCACCAAAGAAAGCGCATAAAATGGCACTAATCGAGTCTGAATATGGGATCGAATCTACCTACTTTGTTTTGGTAACTTCCCCACTATACAATCCAATGTGCAAACACGATAAAAAAATAATACGGAAAATTGCTGATCTTGGACACGAGGTCAGTGTTCATTTTAGCACCCACAACTACTGGTCACAGAACCCCGGAAACGAGATTCTCGAAGAGCGAGTCGAAGACGAGATAGAAATCCTGCAACAAGTCGTCAATGATGTTGATCCAGTAGTTTCGTTTCATATCCCTCCTGATTGGGTACTGGAAAAAGACTACGCCTCGTTTCTGAATACGTACGGGACAAAATGGTTCACTGAGATGGAATATATCGCCGATTCCAGTCAACGATGGAGGGATCAGCATCCTTTAGAAAGTGGGCTATCCGAGACAATACAGTTGCTCACACATCCTGGTCTCTGGGGGAACGAAGATCGTTCGTTCGAAAGTCGACTGGAGGCTGCTCAGCAAGCGAGATTTAAGTCGGTTGAACAGTGGACGGCTGATGAGTTTTTACTAGAATAGGAATCCAGTGAAGAAGAAATTTCGACTATCCAAGAGAAAACACAATACTGATACCTGTTACAGTTTCTGGTGACTGTATGGTAGAATGTATAATGCTTGGTCCAAACAAGATGGGTGCAAAGGGTGATAAATTATACAACTGGCTGATTGAGAGGGAAGATGCAGAAGTAGCAGCTCTCATTACACACCCATTGCAGTACAAAACGATCAAAGAGCTACAACCAGACTTGCTAATTTCAGCAGGATTTAGTCATATAGTGCCCGAAGAGATCATAGAAATTCCAGAGAAGGGAGCAATAAATCTCCATCCATCTTATTTACCATATAACCGAGGAACAGACCCAAGTCAGTGGAGTATTATCAACGACGATCCAGTCGGTGTCTCGGTACATCTCATGGCACCCAAAGCTGATATGGGGCCGATCATCGGTCGGAAAGAGGTTCCAATTTATCCGGACGACGACGGCAGAGACGTCTTTCATCGTCTGGAATACGAACAGGTAGAATTATTTAAAGAACTCTGGCCGTCTATACGGAATGGTCAAATTGAACCGATCGAACAAGACGAGGACGAGGGATCGATCAATTACAGTTCTGACTTCAAGGAGATAACAAAACTCGATTTACAGGAAGAAACGACAGTAGATGATTTATTAGATCGGTTGCGTGCGCTCTCCTTCCCCCCATACAAAAACGCATATTTTGAACAAAATGGTGAAAAATACTACGTTGAACTAGAAATAACACCCGAGTCAGAAGCCGAGAACCCTGAAGGCATCCACTGGGAATTCCCACGTTATCCAGAACCCAAATCATAACCTGTATTCGAACTACACCCGCAGGAAGTAACCACATCAACAGTATGGGATAAAATTTGAAATTCAGGGAATAATATAGGCAATTGGTTTGAGTAGCAAGTGTTCATTGAGAATTCGTTTTACTGCTTCCCGGTCAGGATACTCACTTCCATCATACGACAACACAACTACTTCATCACCACTCAAATTAATCCGTGATTTGTCACGATCATCGGATATTCTTCGGAAATGTAATACTTTCTGCACATCCAAACATTTGAACAGTAATAGCAGTCGTAAATAATTCGTTGTCTTCGGTCGATAATAGATATACATCTCTTTCTGCCAGGAAAAGTTGGACAATAGAGAATCGTACGACAGAAACAACGTGAAGAGTACCATGTAGTAATAAACATATGTTATGTTCATTGTGAGAGCGATTCCCCAGTGAAGGCCGAGCAGCCCAACAAAAAACCACTTTACAGGATATCCGAAGACAATTGCGAATATAAAACCCACTTGTAACACAATCGTACCGACAGCAGCAAGAATTGCAATTGAATCATAAAATAAAATAAAGTCTGCCATTGGGGTGATTTCAGCCCTCCACAAGATGTTGGCAATTACAGCTCTCTGGATTGATTCATCGTAGTTGATTAACCAACTTCCATCAGGCAATATTTTTGCTATTTCTTGAAAATACATTATACCGAGTAAAAATAAACCCCATTTTAGAGGACCCATATAATAGGGGTCAGTATTATCCAATCGTTCGAAAATATGCTCCTTAGATCGAGATAACTCATCATATCTTAAAACATCGTCAAGACCAAAAACAGCAAATAATAGGAGAAAATTTACCACGATCGCATACTGTACTGCGTTTGGTGACATCATAAAAGTCCAAAGCAAGGTTCCTAAATACGAGATGAAGATAGCGCTCAAAATGGCGGTTACTTTCGTACGAATTCCTAATATAAATCCAAAAAGCAAAAAAACTGTCACTAACTGTATCAGCCATATGTAATTTAAGATATTTTCGTGTGGAAATAACCCGCCGTACCAGATTTGGCTTCCGATATGGTCAAAATCTAAAAGAGTATATATCGATGGGTCAATCTGTAGAACGAGTATTATTCCAAAGAGTCCTAACAAGATGCGTGCAACTAGAAGGTTAAGAGGCGTAGGGCGTGTATCATTCTTGAAATAATTGGAAAACATAATTATCCACTGTATTCATAGATCAGCGTTCTATTGACATATTCTGCTTCATCTTGGGCATCCGGATAGATGGGCATATCAACGAGTTCCTCGTAATTTGAGGGATGGCCAACAGGTCCGTATGGAATTTCAACGCGGTAGTATCGCATTTTGGTGAATTCAGTGGAATTTCTGAGATATGTTTTTGACCACCGAATATCATTATGTCTACGGAACTCATTTGAAATTTCGTCGGTAAATGTATACTCGTCATTTAGTATTTTTGTACGATGAGTATTTGCATTCGATAAAAAATACGCGGCTAATTCCTCTCGGTTGGAGGTATTCGATTTAAATTCATTTCGAATGTTATCACGTTCACCAATTGTATGAATGTTAGGATGGACAGCATGAGAATCAAGGACGTATTCATTACCGTGGTTGTCAACTAAAATGATTTGTTCAATATCTCTCGTCTGATTATCATCATAGGTGACGGCGTAGTGAACGTAAGACGCAAAGGGCATAGCCCCTGACCTAAGTTCGAGAGGCGAATTGAGCAAACCAGAAATATATGAATTCAAAAGAAATGCAGTAATAAATCCAGATATTATTACCAAAATAAATAGTGTTCTGTAATACTGATTCTCGTTTTTCCAGGCACAGATACTGACAACCGCAAAAAACAATACAGCCCAGAGAGGATATATGATCTGAGTCGGTTGTTCCAACATTTATTATCAGTACCTATGATGTTGCTGATAGAGTAATCAGTTATATAATTGTTTTGGTTTGACACAGATGTCTATGAATAGGTTTGATACCTTTCGATTTTTTCTTGATCTACCTCGATTCCTAGACCAGGATCATCCGATACTTCTATTCCACCATCTTCGAAGGTAAATCGATCCGAAATCACGTCATCCTCGAACGCATAATAGACGCTGTCGGTGGCCAGGTCGAACGCAGGAGTAGAACTCACTAAATGAAGAATAGCCGCCGTTTTAATACCCAAATCGAAACAGGAGTGATGTGCTATTGAAATATTCTGTGATGCCGCCTGTTCAGCCAGTGCCTTTGTTCGTCGTATGCCACCAAGCGGTACGAGATCAAGAACAGCAACGTCTGTTGCCTCAGCACTAATGAAATTAGTCAGGTTGAAATCGAAGTACGAATCTTCGTTGATCGCAAGTGGTGTTTGCATTCGTGAGGATATATGACGATTCGTCTCGATCGAGCCAAGAGGTAGTGGTTGCTCTATGTACTCCAGTGAAACACCTCGTGATTCCAGTTCAGAAGTAATACGTAGGGTTTCGGTCTTGTTCAGCGTCTGATTTGCATCGATACGAATCGGAAGATTGGTACAGGCTTCATCAATCGAAACGATACGTTCGATATCGTAATTTAATGAGCGTTCGAATCCGAGGGCGTCGTCGTGATCAGTAAGTCGATATCCTCCAATTTTTGTTTTGAATGACTCGAACCCTTCCTCTTTTGCTTGTTGTGCGCGTTCGACTGTATCCTCTATCGAGGCCATGCCGTACAAATATGCAAAACCGACATTATCTCGGTATTTACCACCAAGAAGTTCATAAACTGGCATATCGAGTAATTTACCAGCAGCATCTAGTGCTGCCATTTCGATACCACTATAGAATACATCGAGTTTTATATTGTGTAACATATCAGGAAAAGAATCACGTTGGTTATTTATATCGAACACCGACTTTCCGACCATACGTGGTTTAAAATACTCTTCGACGATTGTCTTAGTAATTTTTTCCGACATAATATTCGATGTTTCTCCCCAGCCAACAGTGCCGTCGCTCGTCAAAATCTTATAAATTGTTTTATACGTTCGGTCTTTACGACCAGGGGTACCAGTCAAATAAGGTGAAAGGCCATGTCCCTCAGAAATATCTTTAAGTTCTATTTCAATTGGGAAAGCCTTGAGATCAGTAATTTCCATATGCTCTAGTAAATTCAATCAGAAATTTAGCGGTTCCGATGTGTTTTGGTAGTGTTCAGATAAGGATCGGTAAAGACGGAGTAGAAGTAGAAAGCCCTCGGTACTCCCGACTCCCGCGGCTCGCTGCGCGCTTCGGCCGCGTTGCGGCCTGCAGTGCTTACGTCGCCGGGGTTCGTCGGGAGTACCTCGCCCTTTCATCCGCCAGGGTTAGTTGATTCACTGAGCAAAACGGAGCAGTTCCCCGATGCTTATCTGAACACCGCCTGTGTTTTCAACAATAAAAATATATAGGAGGAATATAGTTAATACTCGTAGATTTCTTGCCAGTATCGCCTCATAGTAATCTCGTCGTAGCTCAAATTTCGAGGAATGTCCTGATCTAAAGCTAGCAATATCCCATACAGAAACATATCGACACCACCTTCAGTGTGTGCTGCTATTGGCCCCGAAACTCGGGGGTTAATTTCGTAGACTAATGGCTTTCCGTCGTTATTTTTATCTCTATATGCCATTTCAATATTAATATTATAGTCGAATCCAAATGCATCCGTAATCTTAGTCGCCATTTCTGAGGCCGCTTCATCGTGAACTAGACGGCCCGTCTGTACTGGGCCAGCCTCTGGTTCTATCCGTTCGATAGGAATTGTATAAATCGCTTCGCCATTGTCGGCCAGTGCATCTAAGTTGTAATCAATACCACTCAGGTACTCCATCACGAGAACATTTGGAAACTCTGTGAAATTTTGTAGCTGTTCTCGTATCCAGTCATATGACACTCGGTGAAGATTCCGGCTATATAGGAGTTGTTCACTCTTGACATCGTCAGAGAGTATCCAGAATCCTCGACCACCTCGTCCAGTAGTCGGTTTGAATACCACTTCTTTGTTTGGATAGCCGAGGTTAGAAACAATCTTGTCCAGTTCGGTTATGCTGTTGGGAATACCGTATTCGGGAATCTCTATGGATGTTTCAGATAAAAATTCCAACATTTCTCCTTTGTTATTGGATATTGTCGTAGCCTTTTCGTCAGAACAAACCACGGCGATACCATGATCCTCAAACGCTTGTTTTGATTTTGAGAGAGTAACCACTTCTTCGTCACTAAGAGGACTAATTACATCGACGTTTTCGCCAGTAGCGATCTCTAGTAATACCTCAGTATAATTTGGATCCAATCCGTCGGGAACTGTATAATACTCATCAACAAAATGTTTGCCATGAGTGTTACTCTGCATATCAGTACCAATGATACGGAAATCATGGTCTGATTTCCGAAGACAGTGAATAATACCTGGAGAAGTTTTCGTACCACATGCGGTTAAAAGAACAGTGATTTCATCACTCATGATGACTTTGTTGGAACCGACGAATTAATACCTTGCTTTCATCGCTGGTTATGATACTTATTTACATATGTTCGATATTTGAGAGATTATTGTGGCTGATTGTCCTCTCCAAGTTCTATTGTTTAACACATATTCTCTGCCTCGAGTGCCTTTCGCAATTCGGTTGCTGCGCGGTGTGTTTTTCGAATTAATAATTACATCTTGTATCT
>LFCJ01004585.1_pt1 | contig 10125 bp, 9 predicted proteins | sample 643141 | NCBI WGS metagenome assembly LFCJ01 (sample SAMN03766243, study PRJNA286221) | soda lake metagenome | biome: soda lake; feature: Kulunda steppe; material: water; isolation source: sample B1-Br-g2 brine of Lake Bitter-1 | place: Russia: Kulunda steppe | collected 2010-07 | reverse complement strand
GTGTGTGTGTGAGAGAGAGAGAGAGAGAGAGAGAGAGAGAGAGAGAGAGAGAGAGAGAGAGAGAGAGCCATGGCGTGCTCTTCTGGCACTTAGTCCTGTACATTCATGGCCCTCATACGTTTGGTGAGAAGCCCCTCTCATATTCATTTCTAATCAACTCATAAAAGATGGCGCAAGCAAATGGGCACAAAATCATCCGCAATGACCCGCTACGCAAGTTACAACCTATGTGACTGCATGGACTTGTTGATGACAGTTAGGGTACATGGAGCAAGGTAACATTTGCTCCCTCAAAAACATACAAGGTAAGCTCGACTGCCACTCACTCCGTTTGGCCTACCTCAAGGGTTTGCATATTGTCACCCCATTTCTGCTGAGCAATTGTGACTGGCAGGAACATTCCGTGCATGTGTGCCAGCAGCTGCACATGGTTGCCCGCATCCAAAGAGCCATCATTCCCGTCTTTGCTGCCGCCACTGGGCCTGCCAACAAGCTGCACTGCCTGGTCCCCCGCCTCGATGCCAATAGTGCAGACAATCTCATTATCACGAGTGTCCATGATCCAGGGTGACTGATTGCCAACCAACTGGTTGAGGCCACGTACAGTGACAGTGACACTGATATTCCTCTCCCGAGGCTCTCTCTCCATCCTTGTACCATGCGCACACTCTTGCCCCAGCCCTTGCGGCTGCAACTGCTGCTGCCGAAATCCAGGGTCATATGCTCGTCCAGGGCCATGGGCTCGTCCAGGGTCATGTGCTGCCTCGTCAGAGCCTCGGGGGAGCACACACACTAAGTCAGAGAGCTCCATGGTGCACTGGTCTGCACAGATATCCTTGCCCCCATCATAAACATCCCACCTCTGAGTTGCTGCATCCCACAAACCCCTGAAGACCCTCTGGTTCACCTGATTTGACAAAGGCAGGGGGATGCAGGCAAGGGGATGGCTTTTGGGCATACTGATTACATGACTGAGGAAAGAGGCACAATTATCAGTGCAGACACGGGGGTGCCAATGAGTACATGCATGCTGCACAGCTGTTGTTTCATCCCTTGGTGCATAACTTTTGGGGATCGGCCAGACATTGGCGTTCCACAGTCCAAGGAAGAAGAGCCTGCTGCGGCTTGGGTGTGCTACGCTACTCATGCACGCAAGCCTTGGTACCAGGGCTGCCTGAAGGCGCTGGGCACTTTTTGAACAAAATCTCAAGCACTGAGATTTTGAGCAGACTCTAAGATTTCTTACTGCTCCATGAGTCTAGAAACTGGATGAAGCAAGTGCATTGGCAACCCATGTAAACAATCGTATCTCACGTGCCAGGTGCTCGAGCAGCGAAAAAGTACACATAAGGGGATAAGCTTATAGCCTCTTAAGAGGCTGACCAAGCCTGTTCTGTCCTTAAGTTCCATACTTTCCCTTTCATCAACATTTGGACACTCCAACTTATAGATTGAAAGCAAAAACAAGGGTGCAAGTGCTTGGGGTCAGTATGTGAGCGTAAGGGGACATGCAGGTGATGATGAACTGTCCCTCCTCTAAGCTTTCACAAAAAACAACAGAAGTTTTTGAGTATTTGGCAAGCACATCACAATCACATCCTTGAGTGCCTGTTCTTTTATTTTGGAGAAGGCTTTTAGGCCCCGGTCACACTGGCCGACATCCAGATCCGAAAAATCAGTAACCGTGCATTTTCCAAATGTCTGTTTTCTTGACTTTGGGATGCAGCATTTTTGCTGGAGCATAATTTCATTTTCCTTGGGCGCGCATTCTATGTGTGTGATTATCCAAGAATTTCTGACAGGAGACCCTCCTGTCCCCTTACCCAATCTTCCTAGTGATAGGGGTATGGCAGACGGTTGCTAGGGATGTCAGGTTCACATCCCTCAAGCCCGATTTAGAAAATTCATTTTTGTGTTGTATGTCAACAACATCTGTTTATTTTTGATATTTGAGCCTCGTGGTAGTTTAGAAATAGATTGATTATTTGTGAACATGAAATGCTGAAAGGGGTGCACGCATTTTTTGGATTCACCAGCTTCTTGTCATCTATGGAGAACCACCAAGCTCAAAAGCTCGTAAACTTGGTATTTATTGAGATTGGTGCATCAAGCACAGATGGTGTGCACATGAAGTGCGCACACGTGCGCAGCGTGTGCACACCCATGCTGGAGTGCCTGGGCACACCAATGCCCCATGCATGTCATGCGCGCACACACACGCAACAGCACATGTGGCAAGCTGCGTTGCCCATTCAATGTGCAACAGCTGAGCTGAGGACGTGCGAGCAGGGCTGCATCAAGCAGGAAGGGAAGCATCCCAGGAGGCTGACCTGACCCTCCTGAATTGTCCACAGGACCCCACTCAACCTTTGACTTCTCGTCTTGGCCCTGCTCGTGATGCTGCAATCGTCTGATGCCCAGCTCCACGGAAAAAATCCTTGGGCAAATCCCTGTTATGCACACCTTCCGCGGAGGCTTCAGACCCCCTTCCGGCAAATTTTGACATTTTCAGGGTAGGGGAAATTCAAATTCCTGCCCAGGGATTTCTCAGTTTTGGAGGCAGGGATGTGGGAGCGGTCACACCTGCCGCATCCCTTGCAAAACATGCAAGAATCTGTGTAGGGATGTCATCAGGTGTGACCGCCCCCTAGTGAGGATCATCCTCAATAGGGATGATGCAGTCAGGCCATTTTAAAGGCTTTTCCCATCAGGTTATTGTGGTATCCTCCTGCCGCACCTTGTAAATAACTTTTTGTTTGGTCCAAGAAGCAGGCAGCAGTACATCTTGTGCAATTTCTGTGCATGAAAGTAAGGCTGAAATGGGTGGCACCAAGAAAAACAGCTTCTTGGACTATGCAAGTCATCTACAAGTTGACTTGGAGAAGTTGGGTTGTTCCTCAAAAGGTAGGTGCCAGACCACACGAGAAATTTGGAACTTCATAATAATGGATCCAAACTGACATGGCCTATCTTGGCATCCTTTGTCAACAGTTTTGCTAAGTGACTTTTAGGCCAGGGTGTGGGCTTGCCAGCCCTGCTTCCAGCCTTTTTGAATGCACTTGAGCAACATCTGAATAGCACAAACTCAGCCCTCTCCCGCCTCCCTGATGCTGCACGCCTGCACCCCCATACCACTTCTCACTGCTCATTTTCATCTGTCTAATTGAGTGTCTTTAATTCAAAAATACTTCATAGAAAGAGACAAGTATTTTGTCATGGTGGTCAATAATGCCAACATTGTTGACTCCCTTGCCAAACTATGTGAAGTGATTGTCAGTTATTTCCAGTTGTTCCGGGATGGTAGCAGCATTTACTTGAGTTGTGACACTCCCACAAGAAAACTACGTAATATGCAGTTCAAGGGTAGATGGGAGAGCAGGTTGCCAGAGGTGGAGACATAAAGATCTTTGATGTTGCTAGCAACAGCGCTATTCACAAATCCATGAAGTCATGATGCGCACAGACAATTTGGACACACAATGCATCCTGCACACACGCACCTGGATATTAATGGGTTTCTGAAGAAGCTGTTCTGTAGGAACAAGTGACTGCAACCATTCCAATGCGACGTTCCTCGCCAACAAGTACTCCTTCATGCCGTCAATGCGCATGTCAGCATCTGACGGCATTCCACACAAGTCCAAGGACAAGATAATGCAGCCGTAGCGTACAGCGGCATCCGAAGTGCGGGTACCAGGCAAACTGCACGTTGAAAGAAAAGAAGCAATCCAGTAATAAGTTGCGAGCACAAATCCTGGAGACGTCCCCCTTGGGATCCACATGGGCAGGCCTTGACAAGTTGCATGGACAACAAGCAGTGACGTAAACTAGCTCCAGTGCCTGCTCATGAGTTGTCAATTACTTTGGAGGGGCCGAGCCACCCCCTAGGTACTCCAAAAGAAAGAATCGTTCCAAGAACTGCCAAAGCCAGCGCATGGCTTGCCTACTGTGTACTCCAGAAGCAACACAACAGGATGGATACAATCAGAATTATAAGCACTATCTCCGCATTAACGGGAGGCCAGCGCACTTCTCAACTCTTCCGCAAAAAGACCAAAAAGCTGTGCTTCCTAGAGGTGCGCCTAACACCGCAATGAATCGCTATGTATTCTGCAGGTGCACTTCTCACCTCTTATGTAACAAGGCAAAAAATGTTGCTGCATTCCCTTCAAAGTCCCTTGGAGCAATGTCAGCATTGATCTTCATGTATACCTGCGGGCAGCACCATGGCATCAATAAAGAATCTTAAGTCTGAAAAAAAGTCTATGAAATGCAATGCAATTCCTACATACTGGTGGAAGGCTGAAAAGCCAGCGTCAAGCCCGGCTCCTTCCTGTTGCTGAGATACGGCCACATTGTAGCCAGAAAACACATTATTGCTCGGCACTTTCAAAGTTTGATACGTCACCAAGGCCCAAATCAGGAGTCAGACCACAAGCAGAGTTATACTCCGACTTTACTTCAAGACAGGACACTAACCTGACTGCGCTCTGCTTTGGGAATGTAGAGATTATGTGTGAGGAGGTGCTCATTGAAATTTTTATGAGAAGGGCTTATGTCATGGAGCAGATGAGCAGGGAGGTCTGTCTGTTCCTCCAGCACATCCCCTGTCGTCCTGATCTGCTGCTCCTTCTCCTCAAAGGGGCTCTTAAGATGGGCCGCCGGCGCCTTTTGAAGATATCCCCTCTGGAAGGTGCAGAGCGCAGAAGCCCGAGACTGCTGGGCTAGAGTGAGAGCATATGCCCAGAGTTGCAAAGTGCATGTGGTGAGACTTGCGGAAGGATAGTGCTTTGCCTTCTGCACTGCCGTTAAGAAGATGCTTTATAATTCACCAGTGAGTGCGGGCATATTAAGCCTTGCACTGATGCCAACATGGGAAAAGCACTGCTGCTCCTGGCTTTGAACACACCTTCATGTACGCCTTGATCCTGGATTTCTCCGTGCCAATGTGGATGAAAAGTGCCAGTACATGGGTAAATAAAACCTGCAAAAGTGTTCTTTGTGTGCAGAGTCGGCCTGAGAAGGAAGTTTGAAGCAATGAACATGTTACATGGCAGACACTTGCACCTGCTTAAATTTTTCTGCACAGTCAGCCAAAGCCTATTGAAATGCATGTTCAACACTTTTTCCTGTTATCTTACCTTCAAGGCAGCATAGGAGACACTGTAGCCAATGCACTTGACATAGAAGGGGATACAAGCAGAGAAGTGCATGCCACAGAGAAAGAACCATCCAAGTGTTGACATGTCCGCCAAGGCCTGTTAACAATTGTGAAACAAAAACAATCAAAATTTGGCATCTTAGACAGGAGCAGGTCAAGCAGAAAAAGCTTTGCAGTTATACTGGAAAGTCGTCTTTGTGCACTTGATGTGCACGTCCATTCTGGTGGCAACTGATATTCACAATGTCTTGATACCTTGAGAAATGTACAAGCTTGGCAGCATGCATCCAACCCTCTGTAATGAAACCAGGCTTTCCTTGATCACCAGATCACCTCCAATTACCTAACCAACCACCAGGCTCAGGCTTCGGGCTGGACTGGGGTCAGTTCATTAACCGGGATCGTTCCCCGGCCAGCCCATAAAAGACCCTCTTTACAGCGTTCCTTGCACCCTCACATAGAATCATGTTAAATTACTTTGGGGAGTGGTGAAATGGCACAGCCGCCTTCCTGCCTTAGGCGCACCAGCAACAAGTTATTTCACATCATCTGAAATACATGTTTTCGCTGATGATGGCCAGCAACAAGCCAACCAGTAATGTAAACTGTGCCTTCTGTCATCCCCAGCTACACAAGTTGGGCGTACCAGCGTTGGAATTGCTATCAGAAGGTGAGTGAAGATGTCAAGCCACCATGAACATACAAACACCTGGAGGAGCAAGCATCATCATCAGTTTGGTCTCCATGATTGTGTGGAAATTAGGTGCATGAATTGATGGCAAATCATTACCACCACATACTTATGATGCTTCCCTTAAGTTTAGCACCAAAAGCAACTAGATTAACAATCAATGGCTTGTCTTTTCAAAAACAAAACAAAGCAATCAAAAACACTTACCAGCGAGTCCCCAGGCCGCCCATCTGCAGTAGCAATGAGCCACGTGGCAAGCATCCGCACTGAAAAAAAAACAACAATTATGCGTCGTGCCTGCAAAATGAGTATGCGCGCATATGCACTGGTGAGCATTTACCCTGCAGCATGAGTAGCCTCGGAGATGGGAATATCATTTTGCTCTTGCCCGCTGCACTCTGACATGCAACTTGTCAAACAGGTATCTTGATGATCAAGCGGATGAGGCAGGCATGCCAAGGGTATCATGAAGTGAATAGAAAACTGGGTTTCAAAAGCAAGGCATAACCAATTGATGGATTTCTGAGACGGAAGAGGTTTGCAATAATTCTGCAGCTCACAGTCAGACCTTCTCCTAGCCAGACTGCAAGTTGTTGTGGTCAAATCTTCTGGTATTTTGGGTCAAAAGGCAGCCACTCGAGTTTTGAGGTGAGCTTGGTTTACCCACTCAACCCACCATTAACTGAAACAAGTTCAAATTTCAGGCATTTTCAATGCCACATACAGGTTACGGGGATACTAGCCTGTAAACACTGCTGAATGTTGCTCACGCACCCAAGAATGGGCCTCAAAATGTGCTGGCAAGTGGATAAAGGAGAGGAAAGCCATCACACTGAGGAGCGTCACTGCAACATAGATTGTGCAACGCTGGAAAAAGCCCTCCATGTCCCTGTGCAAGCAACATACAGATTTGCAACCTGATGACTCACAAACTTGGACAAGTGAGCCAACATGGTATCTGCAACTCTCGTTGTTATTTGGTCACAAAGTAGCATGCAATTCTGTTGAAGTAACATGGCCACTACATGTCTGCAGTCTTAATAATGTCAAAGCCGATACAATATGCAGGACAGAAAGCAGCCGGAGCTCACCTCAGCAGCAAAATTGCATATGCAATACAGCACAATGCCCATGGCCCGATGAAACTCCTGCAAATCATGTAGGCAGAAAGAGAGAGCAGAAAATTTACATCATGTACCATATTGGAGAATTTGGCTGCCGAAATGCCTCCTACAGGTAAGATTTTCTCTCCATGGACGCTTGGATTCCAGAGTCCTTAAAATCTGTTGAGGGTGGGCTTGCACGAGACCTAGACTTGCAGCTGCAGCTGGCTGGATCGATCCGGACCGCACATGTGCGCACATGTGTTGCAACAATTGCACAGCTAACTAGCTACAGCTAAAGCTAAGCAAGCTTGATAGCTAGTACCGTATTTATTGGTACCAAAACATGTATACCAACAAATACGCGCGCACCTCGATGCATGCATGCATGCATATGCAGGTGTGCTCGCGGCTGCGGCTGTGGCACGCAAAGAAAAAGACTTTTCCCTGATTACAGGTATCAATACAGGCAGCATGTAGCCTCCTATGCTTGTATGCCTAAATATATTTAGGCATACACCTATATATAGGTGTAAACGCAACCTATAGGTATAACTAGCTAGTTGTAACCTAATTAGGTGGTATACCGGTATACCACAAATAGGTACCTATTTGTGTATAGGCGCTCCAGATGGCCTGTGGGACCCCTCAAAGTGTACATACTTGCATTCTAACTTGCCTGTGGTAGTGTGTCCAAGCCCACAGACCGTAGCCATCCTCCAATTTTCCCATGCCAGAGCTCTGAGAAATGCATCTGCTCAGAGGCTGGCTCAACAATTGCAGGGTTGGCAAGTTTCGTGTCGGCATTACCTCTGGAGCTCCCTCAATCGTGCGAGGAGCCTGCACGCGTCGGAAAGTAGCCAATGATGCCAATCGGCTGGAACCCTGGTAGCAGATTACCACACACCGCGGTGTGATCCATGCGCACGTTTACGTTTGCGTATCACGCCAGCTCCCGTGACCGGAACCTAATGATAGCTATACGATGACATATCCCGAAAACCGCTAGCCTACAAGTAGTCTCGCGTAGACTAGAGTGCTCCCTCCGTAAGGTTTCCACAAATGCGGGTTTATCCAACCAAACTTTCTCAAATTATCTAAAACACTTACTTAAAATTTAAACAAGGACTGGCAATTATGGTGGAGCATCAAGTAGTTCATGATGACGTTATAATTGAATTTTTAATTTGAGAATTATTTTTAAAGAAACGTGATATCGAGACCGTACATGGGCAGGCTTGGGTTTGTGAGCAACACACCAGATTATACCATTTCAGTAATCTAAATATGAGTGATGAAGGAGGTGTAAGGGTGGATGCCGCGCTCTTTGGGAGCCGGCTGAGCAAGCTGTACAAGAGCTGGCAGGACAAGAAAAATGAGTTGTGGGGAGGGAGCCGTGCACTGGCTGTCGCCGTGGGAGGCTCCACCGATGACCTGCGATATCTGAAGTCACTCACCCTGCACCTTTGGCTGTTTGGCTATGAGCTACCCGGTTAGTGCCACCTTCCCGGTCTCTAGCCAGTATCCGCTACATTCTAGTTTGTTCCACCTAGGGGTGAGACTGGGCAGCACCTCTGATCTGCTCCCTTCCCACCCTTGCCTGCAGACACAGTGCTGGTGTTCACGCCCAAGGAGATGCACGTTTTGGCCAGCCAAAAAAAGGGTGAGCAAGCCGTCCGAGTGGTAGGGGCCTGATGTTTTGCAGCCAAGCAGTGGTGTTGCTGGCAGAGAAGGACAGCTCAGGGCGACAGCTGCTACGCAGCAAGCCTTGTCTCCCTCTTCATGTCCTGGTCTGCAGCTAGTACTGGCTGAGAGCTTCAGGTGGATGCAGGAGCAATTCAAGGTGCTCGGCTCCTCTGTAACACAGCATCGAGGGGTGTGCTCCTCTGCACAGGCGGGGGCCCGAACCTGTTTGAGGCAGCTGCTTGAAGATTTAACAAAGCATGCACGGCCAGTCACTTTGCTCATTGCAGGCGCGCTGCACTTGCAGCTTAGGTGTGCTGTTTGATGAGCATGGGCTGGGCACATGGTCTGCGCTCATGCAAGGCTGCAGCTCATCTCCAACTCACGCCGACCCCCCTGCTTCCCTGCGTCTACCACTGTACAAAGCCTGGTTTGGGATATCCTTGCTGGTAAAAGAGGGCCTATGGTCCATGAGTCAATTCTTCGTAAGCTGAAGTTGAGCAGCGAGCGCTCGGGCCGCCTCATGTGGTGTGAGTTGCCCACTGCACAGGCTGGGCGCATGTGCCCCCATGCACTGGCCAGAGCCACGCTGCCATGCCCACCTTCCTGCGCTCACTGCCCAGATTTCGCTGCCTAGCCTTCACAGCCTGCACCCACAACCCGCAAGTGCTGCCTGGGTGCACCTCCCTGCAGTCCACCACCCACGTGCCTCTCCCACATGCATCACTTGGCTGCCCATCAAGTGCCCATGCTCATAGGGAAGGTGGGCGACCTGCACCTACCGGGCTCATAGCTTGCATGTGCATGTGGTGCAGTCGTGATCAGAGTTGTGCAAATACGGCGTCATTCACAAATGGCACCGTAATTTACGGCGTCATGTGGACGCCGTCATACTGCCGTATACAGTGTTTTCTTACGATTTACGCCATAATTTACGCTTTTTAACCATAATATTCGGACCGTATTGTAAAACGTCACGACGGCGTCAACGGTAACGTGCACATCTCTGGTTGTGATGCTGTACATCTCCTGCGCTCGCTGTGCAAGGTGCTTTGCACGGGCCTGCGCGTTGGGCTCGTGCGCGCTACCTGCCCACACGCCACGGGCATGTGCACACCATGGGCGGGCACATGTGCCCCACCCGCTGCGCCACTGCCCTAGTCACGCCCCCACCACCGCTTGAGTGTGCCTGTGGCGCCGGCGGGAAGGTCACCCTTTCACGCCCCCTCAGACAGCCACAGCAGTCGCAGCCTGTGCCCGTACAGGCAACCTAGGTCTCCAAGGCTGGTCATAGACCCCGCTACATGTGTGCGCACGCGCGCCAGCCCGTGTGTGTGCACGCTGTGCTCACTGCTGCGGGGGGGGGGCGGGCACACCGCTGCAGGCAAGCCAGCATATGGGTGGCCGCACTTCCACTGTAACTCATGCCGCTGGCCAAGAAACGCACAGCCCGGGCCCACGTTTCTCCCGGAGGCAGCCACCCGTTT
>LFCJ01004584.1_pt1 | contig 10130 bp, 8 predicted proteins | sample 643141 | NCBI WGS metagenome assembly LFCJ01 (sample SAMN03766243, study PRJNA286221) | soda lake metagenome | biome: soda lake; feature: Kulunda steppe; material: water; isolation source: sample B1-Br-g2 brine of Lake Bitter-1 | place: Russia: Kulunda steppe | collected 2010-07 | reverse complement strand
TGGTGATGAGGGTAGTGGATTGCCCACGTTAACTTACGCGAGCATACCTGGGTCCGTTGCAGGAGATCGATTTCAACGGTTCATGGAATCAGATATGATGAGAGATGAAGTACTACCCCATATGGGCGAAGAGTACGATGTTGAATTTATCCCTTCAGACGGTTCTGTCGGCGTTGTTGAAGCGATGGCAGCTGATGAAGCAGTGACCGGACAATTAGCTTTTTCATCTGCTGCGAACGCTGTCCTTGAAGATAGAATTGATAGTGGCTTTACTATTATATCCCCAATGAAGCTTATTACTGATGGATGGGGAGCAAAAGACACCTACTGTACATGGACCGGATCGGATATCGAAACAATAGCCGATCTTGAGGGGAGAGAATTTGCTGTGAACAGTTTCGGGTCAGCGGTGGATATCTCTGCTCGAATGTCTCTCTTGGATGCCGGCCTAGAACCGGAAGAGGATGTTGCTATGCGTGAGATCGGTTTCGGTGCAATGGCAGCAGCTCTAGAAGAAGAACGTGTGGACGTTGGAACGTTCTTATTGGATCTCTATCTTGCCGATCGAGATAATCTCAATGTGATATTTGACAATGCGGAGTCAATCACTAACTACGCACAGATATTCTATACTGTACGAAACGACTTTCTCGAAGAGAATGAGGAGATGGTTGAAATGATGCTTGAAGACCTTTGGATGGGCCACCAATGGTGGCATAATGACGCAAGTGACGAGGAGAAAATCGATGTCTTTCAAGAAGTAAGTGATTTACCCGATGATGTGATCAGATTACAGGTAGAAGACCCAGAACAGTGGGAAATCTATGGTGGCCATGATGGACTCGCAATGGAGGCTGAATCGATCCAGGACCCGGTTGACGCAATGGAAGAAACCGGCTTTATTGACGATGCACCAGATATGAGCCAGTTCCTTGATAATTCATATCTCCCAGAAGAGGCACAGCAACCACCATCCTTGGGAGGATTCTAACACACTAGGCTTGTAATTATTGAAACCACGTTAGTATCTGTCAACGCTGTTCTAAGACTCTAATGGACGGTTTGAGACAGAACTTCCTCTGATTTATGCCTAACCGAGGTATGAGATTCCCGCAGTGCTTTTGATTTTATCATCGTGTAGCAAATATTCAGAAGTAGCACCTCAGTTGGGAGTAGCAAAATATTTAATAGGATGGGAGGGAACACCAACATATACCACTGGACTTCAAGTGGATGAAAAAATTTATGGACACATCAAATCATTCGAAGCAGGTTTGGCTTAAAATCTCAGAATTTATTCGCTCTCACAGAAATACGATAGCCACAGATCTCTTTGATAAACTCGGGCCAATTATTATCTGTATCGTCGTATGGCAATGGGCTTCGGGATCACTAGTTAACCCCCGGATCCTACCATCATTTACTGATACAGTGTCTGAAATTATTGCGCTTGGGATGTCCCCTGAAGTACATCTATACGCGTCTCATACTTTCTTTAGGGGCGGAGCTGCAGCGGTTATTGCGTTTTCTATAGCTATTCCTGTTGGGTTCGGAATGGTCAAAAGCCAACGTGTCCGTAGAAATATGGAACCAATTATAAGTCTAACTTATCCCTCCCCAAAGTCGCCATTGATCCCGCTGGTAATATTTTGGCTTGGAATTGGTCATCTCTCTCGTATCTTTTTAGGGGTAATTAGCGGGCTACTTCCGATGGTTATTGGCTCGTACAACGGTGCACGCAATGTGAGCAACGAATTGATTTGGTCAGCTCGTGCGATGGGGGTCAGCCGGAGAAAAGAAGTTTATAAAATCATGCTCCCAGCTGCACTCCCGATGGTACTCACTGGTGTTCGAATCGGTATTATATTCTCTTTCGTGACAGTAATCTCATCTGAGATGATCATGGCACGGACTGGATTGGGACTCCTGATTATGGAGTATGGGGAATTTGGAATGTATGATCGAGTCTTTGCGGCCGCTTTTTGGATTGCGGTGATGGTGGGTAGTATTGACCGATTGTTTCTAATGGTCTCGAGATATCTTGTACGGTGGAGTGAAGAAGATATAGGTGGAATATGAGTGCACCAGTTGACACCACTAAACAGAAAGGATGGTTCCTAGAACAATTGTGGAATCTTAACATCCGAACTCGTCTTCGCTATTTCAAACCGATTATTGGATTGATACTCTTGTGGGAAGTAGTAGCGCAATCTGGACTTGTTCCTCAACAAGCTCTCCCACACACGTATGAGGTAGGAAGTACATTTGCTGGCCTCGTTAGCTCCGGTGAATTAGTCAGTGCAACTGCGACAACTGCCTACCGAGCGGTCTTGGCTCTTGGCATCGCAACAACTCTGGGGATTTCGATTGGTCTTGCAATGAGTCGATACAGACCTATTGAATGGTTTTTTGATCCGATAGTGTCGCTGTTATTTCCGACGCCGAAAGTTATTTTGGTCCCTGTTTACCTGCTTTGGTTTGGTTTCGGCACTCGAGGAATTGTCCTGCTGGCAGCGACCTCTGCTGTGTTCCCAATAATTATATCAACATATGAGGGAACAAGAAGCGTGGAGAGAGAACTTATTTGGTCTGCCCAATCGATGGGGATGTCAAAATTTGAATCTACGTGGAAAATAATCATGCCTTCGGCGCTCCCATCAATATTTAATGGTCTGAATATTGCGTTATTTTCAGCCATAATTGTCACACTCATATCAGAGATGTTGACCGCTGCTGGAGGACTTGGCCAGATGCTAGTTCGTTCACTTCGAGTTTTCCAGACGCCAGAAGCACTTTGTGCAGTTATTGCGGCAGTGATGCTTGGACTTGTAATGAACAAACTCTTTGCCAAAGTCAGAGCGTTTGCTCTTCGGTGGTCTGAGGAAACTTCAGAGTGGTAGCGAACCTACATTGAACGTCTCGTCAAATTCGGAATACAGATAAAAGACTCAGTGTGGCTTCAACAGTGAACGTCTAACGTATCTTCTCTGAGCGCGTCTGTTACCGAATGGGAGCGAAGAAGTACATTGTTGAACTAGCGACGAAGACCGGAAGACGCTCGAATGGTTCATCTCCACCGGTGAACGGAGGTCGCAAGGCAACACACGCGCACGTATCCTTCTGAAAGCTGACGACGGGCTCACTGATTTCCGCATCAGTGAGAACGTCGGCTGTCATCCCCAAACCGTCCACAACACGCGCAAAGACTACACTGAACGAGGGCTCGCGGCGATTCATTGCCGCAAGCCCGACCGTGAGTACGAACGCAAGCTTGGCGGCAACGCTGAAGCCCACCTCATCAAACTCGCCTGCAGCGAACCGCCAGAAGGGTACTCCCGCTGGACACTACACCTCCTTGCCGACGGACTCGTGACCCTCGACGAGATTGACTTCGAGTCGATCTCTCACGAGGCCGTCCGACAGCGTCTAAGTAAACGCCCTGAAACCTCATCTCTCCAGCTACTGGGGGATTCCACCAGAACAGAACGCTGACTTCGTCTATTACATGGAGGATGTTCTCAACCTCTACCACGAACCGTACGACGAAAAGCGTCCAATCATCTGCTTTGACGAATCCAGCAAGGCACTCCGAGGACACGAACGCGACCCGCTCCCGGTCCGGCCGGGAGCGCTCGCCCGTACCGATCACCGTTACAAACGCAACGGGAAACAGCGAATACACCTCTCAACAGAACCGCTGACTGGCTGGGTGAACGTCGAAATTACCGAGAGGAGGCGGACAACAGAATGGATTGACTGGATGGTTGAACTCGCAGATATTCACTACCCGGATTCGGATTGCATCCGGGTTGTGATGGATCAACTCAATACACACAAGCCTGCTGCCTTCTACCAGTTCTTTCTGCCAGACCATGCCCAAGCGTATTTTGATCGGTTCGAGTTTCATTACACTCCCAAGAGAGGAAGCTGGCTGAATATGGCCGAAATCGAGATAGGTGTCCTCAAACGTCAGTGTCTCGATCGCCGGATCCATCACGCAGCGACCCTCCGAGCGGAGGTCGCTGCGTGGCAAAGGCGTCGAAACACGACCAATCGTCCCATTGACTGGCAGTTTACTACTGACAATGCCCGGATCAAGCTACGCCAGCTCTACCCAATTGAGGTTGAAGAAGATTTACAGATTCAGGCTTGAAGCCACACTCAGACTAATATTTTAAACGGGATGCATTTAGCTAAATCTACAGAGGCAGAGTGCTTCAAGACTTTATGTTGAGGTACGTCATCGGATAGAACCTTCGATATTCAAGATGCGCTTACGCCTACCTGTCTAGAATGTATGTGAGGACTCCCACGGGTCCGTTCCTTTTTTGAACAGGTCACCAAGGTCAGCCCGGTCGAATAGATCCGTTGCCGCCTGTTGTGCTTGTTCTAAGATCATATCTTCATCAACTGTGTTCAGAGTTCGGTCCTTCATTACAACCTCACCATCAACAAGAACCGTTGTAACATTCTCTGGGCTTGCTTGATAAACTACATTCGCTGGAATATTTTGTAATGGTGTAAATTTAGATTCTGAGAGATCAAGTAGGGCGATATCTGCCTTTTTTCCGGGTTCAATCGAACCGATTTCGTCTTCCCAACGCATCGTTTCTGCGCAGTCGATTGTTGCCATTTCCAATAGTTTGCTTGGTGGAAAGAGTCCCTTGTCACGATACCGATACTGTTGGGTGAAAGCAAGCATCCGCATTTCTTTAAACAGATCCTGCGTATCACCCATACACCCATCTTGTCCAAGTCCAATGGTACAACCGTGATCCGCCATGTCAGCAACCGGCGAAATGCCATCGCCGAATTTTTCAACTTCACTGTCGACCGAATAGCCAAGTTTGTAGGTTGGGTTGTGGGCTATCTTTGCGTCATGGACTGCGAGGTCCTCAACATCACTTTCGCTTAGCCAGACACAGTGGGCGCCGACGAAACGGGGGCCGAGGACTCCATGGTCTTTTGCGCGTTCGACATCTCCCTCCGCAAAGGTGGCAAAATGAGTATGTATTCCGACATCGTGTTCTTCAGCAACCGTTGTTGCAATATCCCACATGGGCCCAGTCGACGAATAGAATCCGGTCGGACCGGGCCAAACGCGGATCCGTCCGCCGGCTTCTTTGTGCCACCGTTCTATGGTTTCCTTGAGGAAGGAGTCGTATTCGTCGGCGTCAACAATGTAGTGTTCTGGTTCGTTTTTTCCAGCTAATCCAACCGGGACCACACTCCGGACACCCGACTCTTCGATTGCACGCATCGACTCTGCGACACCAAAGTCACGAAGTTTTTTTGGGTCCTGCTGACAGATGTGGTTGACGCTACAGGTCACCCCACTTTTGAGCAAATCGATGCAGGTCAGCATCGAACTTAGATAGTAATCCTCTCGATTCATCGCATCAGTCAACGGAATTTTAAATTGTTGAATCCACTCTGACGTTGTTCCTTCAAAAACACGAACAATTGCTTTCATAAAGGACTGCTCAAAGTGGTTGTGCGCATTACAGAGCCCTGGAAGCGCAAGCTGGCCGTCGCCATCTATAATATTATCAGCCGCAGAACTGATTTTTTCGTCATCTCCGACTGCGACTATTTGATTGCCATCGATGAGAATAGCGCCGTCCTCAATGATATTCGGAGTATCGCCTCGAGCCATAGTCAGAATTATAACGTTCTCAATGCGGATTTTCGCCATGTGTTGAGTAAGCACGACATTGTAATGGTTGTTTCGCCGAACAGTAGAATTCTGACCGCCAACAGCGTTCACATGACAACAGTTCGGTCAGTGGAACGCCGATAGGTAACTCAAATCAGCAAAAAACAGGCTCTAATCAGGGTGATCAGAGTCAATCGTACGTAGGAAACGATGGTGACTGATCCGGAAGCTCAACATCAAGAAGAACTGAACGACCTTCTTCGCGAACAGTTTGAAGACCATTTTCAATCGCTGATCGAACTTCATTTGAGGAGGTAACCGTTTCGCCGTGAACATTCCATGCTGTCACCATTGAGACGTAGTCCGGCTTCGGACTGATTTTCGTTCCATACGCAGATTTACCCTCGTAGTACTCATCATAGGCGGGATTCATCACTTGATAGCCGCTGTTATCGAAGAGGACTACAAGCATTGGAAGATCGTATTCTTGAGCTGCACCAAATGCAGCTTGAACCGGATTGTAATTGAAAGCTCCATCACCGACGAGGGCGACTGCCACACGATCTGGCTCGGCAAGCTTTGCGCCGAGTGTTACACCGAGACCTGATCCGAGTCCGCCTGCACTCAGTTTCTCAGCCGAGAGGAACATCCGGTCCGAGTCATTTGAAAGAATGTTGGTAATGATAGAGGCGTGGGAAACAGTCTCATTAATCACAACAGCGTCAGACGGAAGTGTTTTATTGAGCTCTTTGACCAGCCAGAACGGATTGACAGGTTCGGTATTTGCTTTCATTGTGCCAAAGTCGTCCCATTGCTGACGCCACGAATCGTGCACGTTCTCCCAGTAGGAGCTATTAGATGGGGCCGACTGCGTAACTGAACTCGCTAGTTCGGGTATTACTTTACTCGGAACACCTTGTGTTACTATGTCCGCGGAATAGTTCCAGTAGAGGTGGTCTGAATGCGGTGCTTCCTGGTCAAGCACAATAATATCCGCATCCGGCGCGCCATCCGTTGGTGGATACCATGGCCGTTCAGATCCAATCACAAAAATAAGGTCAACGTCTTCGAGCGGATAATCATCGACCGTATTATGAATACCCGTATGACTGCTCCCGATATAATGGGGGTGATCCATGGGATAATTGAAGTGCCATTTGAATCCTTCAAACACACCGGCACCGACCGATTCCGCTAGGTCAACCAAATGGGGCACCGTTTCCTTCACAGCCGCCACACTATTTCCGAGTCTCCCTACTATAAAAAGTGGATGTTCAGCATTTTCTAGACATCTGGTAATTTCTTCCCTCGTCTCTTTACCTACTGCAGGTGCGGACGGTGGGTCGCGTTGGACAATTTTCATGCTGTCTCGATCCTCAAACGTGAGTTCACGTGAAATATTGAGATAGACCGGCCCCTTGGGTTGAGTGGTGGAGATACGAAACGCACGAGCAAAGTACTCGCCAATGTTTTCGTTCGTTTCGGGGGTTATACCCCACTTTGTGTACCGAGAAAAGTTGTTCTCGTGGCCACCGGGGTGGGAGAAATCCAAATAGTGTGGCCCGGCAGTCCCTCCGTCCAGTTCGTTTTCGTGAGTTGTCAAATGTGAAGACAACAAAACTAGTGGCGTGGAAGACTGATATGCCCCCCAGAGACTCATTGCACCTTTGAGTGGACCGACGGTCACATGCAACTTGACGGCCTGAGGTTTACCGGTGACCGAAGTGTAACCCTTGGCCATGTCTATGGCTAACTCCTCGTGTCGACAGGCAACATAAGACGGCCCGACATTTTTTTGTTGGCGTTCTTCAATATATCGCCAGTACGGAGCGTCGTCCGATCCCGGCGATCCGAAAATATAATCAACGCCGTTAAATTCCAATGCTTCAAGATACCCTTCAGCGGCCTCCCGTATTTGAACTTCCTTTTTATTCATAATAAATACGGTGCTGTATAGTGCTACCGTTGTCAGAAGGTACGTTGCTTTTGGGGTTAATACTCCATTGGTAAAGGCTTGGATAGTGACAAATCATAGTCTCTTGTTATGTTGGTGTCTGATTCGCTGCTGCTATTTCTTCTTGGACTGCATCTCTGGCCATCGCGGACTTTTTTTCAAACTCGTCAGAAGCTAGAATCTCTCGTCTTGATTGGTTTCGGTCAATATTCACATCAATAATTTCTTTCTTCTGGCCGGGATGGCTACTCAATATAACAATCCGGTCGGAGAGATAAACCGCTTCGTCTATGCTATGAGTAACGAACAAAATTGTCTTTTGTGTCTTTGCGGCAGTTTTGAGCAATTCGTCTTGGAGGATTTCTCGAGTTTGTGCATCCAATGATCCGAACGGTTCGTCCATGAGTAGTATATCAGGATCATATGCCAGCGTTCGTGCGGTTGCAACCCGCTGTTTCATACCGCCTGACAACTCTTTTGGATACTTGTCTTCGAAACCTTCTAGTCCGACCTGTTTAATATGTTGCCGAGCGACTGATTCCGTGTCGGTTTTATCGGTTGCATGATCGAGTCCAAACTTAACGTTTCCTAGCACAGTCTTCCACGGAAACAGTGCATATTCTTGGAAAACGACTCCTCTATCTGTACCAGGTCCGTTGATTGGAGTACCAGCGACCCGAACATCACCTGCTGTTGGTTGAATAAAACCTGCAGTAATGTAGAGAAGGGTACTCTTTCCACACCCACTTGGGCCAAGTAGAGACACAAATTCACTGTCATTGACAGCAAAAGAAATGTCTTCTAACGCGGTAACGCTACTTTCACCTGATCCGTATATGTGAGTGATATTATCTATTGTAACATTTGACATGATTCTGTGTTTGTGAACCTCTGTATAAACACATAGTTTAGCTTCTCTCTTTAATCTTTGTACATTCTATGGTACTATATTCGTAATTTTCCAGTTTGCCGGGCTTATGTCTTCTCATATTTTAGCGCCACTGAGTATTTTGGTATAAACCTTATACAAAAAGGCCGTTTACCAGCGCTGGGAAAGTATTGTTTACTATTGCAGAACCAAATCAAATCGAAGTTGCCATCTCACCATCGAATACGACGCGTTCGATATCTGCAATTCCAGCCCGACGTACGATTCCGGAAATTGGGTCTTGGACACCGTCGAGTGTTCCAGTTCTATTTAATATCAGTAACCGCGCTCGGTTCCCCTCGCTGATTGACCCAATATCTGTCCGTCCCAATAATCGTGCACCGTTTATTGTTGCCATCTGAAGGACCTCTCTGTCTGGAATATCATATAATTTACTTGTAAACTCCATTTCCCGCCACATTGATGGTGTATTCAACATTACGTTATCAGTACCCAGAGCGACATTCGTAACTTCAAGCAACTCCTCAATAGGCGGTAATCCGGTTCCAGTAACAAGATTTGATCGCGGACAGACTACAACATCAATATCCCGGCTCGACAGAATCTGATAATCTTCTTCCCTAGCATTGACCATGTGAACTATGAAGTCTGGTTCAAGCGTAAATGCGGCGTCGATATCATCAGTGTTCCGTTCACCAGCATGAATGCCAAATGGTTTATTTGCCATCTGAGCCGCTTTTCGAGCAGGTGCATACTCGCGGTAATGAACCACACTAGCTCCATACCCGTCTGCAGCATCGATAACTGACGTCTCACCGCGTCCGAGAGCAACACTATCAATTGGTACTGATTCACCAGCTGCCCGAATATCTTTAATTCCTTCAATGCCGTTCTCGCGAAAATCTACGAATGTGCCTGTGCCACTTTTCGCCATGTTCCACATTGTCTTTCTCATAGCCTGACGGATTTCATTTTGAGTCGCTACCTCAAGCAGTTGATGTTTAAGTCCATCAGGTGGTTCGACAACCTCTTTAACTGAGAGCCCTCTTCCAGTCTCTTTCGCTATCGAATCTCCAATGTGTGTATGGGCGTTCACAAACGACGGGACAATTATATCATCCGAACCAACGGGCTCTTCGATAACTTCTTGAATAATACCATTTTCCACAATAATAGTTCCTTCAATAGGAGCCATTTCCTCGCCGCTGATAATTGTTCCATGGAATTCCATCTTGTGTACGCAGGCAACGGCTATATATAAATGACATGATTATAATACATACCAATACAAGGCACCGTCTAGTTAGCGTGGTTTGAGAAATGAGCAGGTCGTAGAGTTGGTTTGATCATGCAGCTCGCAGGCCTGCTCAGCGAGCCGTACGCGGCGGAATTTGATGAAGCTTGGGAGCGTGAGCGGACGGCAACGCCCGTCAGGGCGTTCGCCGTCCGGCTCCATGCGACTGGATGTTCGCTTCGAGAAACAACAACGATTCCCGCCGAATTGGGCGTTGAACGCTCTCATGGAGCGGTTTGGAACTGGGTACATCGGCTAGCTGACAGCGTTCCTGACCCGCTGAGGGCGAAGCCCTCGCGGGTCGCGGTTGAGGAGACTGCTGTCAAAATTAATGGTG
>LFCJ01004583.1_pt1 | contig 10131 bp, 12 predicted proteins | sample 643141 | NCBI WGS metagenome assembly LFCJ01 (sample SAMN03766243, study PRJNA286221) | soda lake metagenome | biome: soda lake; feature: Kulunda steppe; material: water; isolation source: sample B1-Br-g2 brine of Lake Bitter-1 | place: Russia: Kulunda steppe | collected 2010-07 | reverse complement strand
GGCTGAAAACACGACACCCTCATATGGGATTAGGCGGTACGACGAAACACCGGGCCCTTAGCTTAGTCTGGTTAGAGCGCCGAGCTCATAACTCGGTGGTCGCTGGTTCAAATCCGGCAGGGCCCATACACTGCATACCCAGTTCTGTGTCCAAGAGAAAAACACCCACACAGCCACTAAAACACCCGAATATCGGAATTTAGTCGGTGCTCACTATCCCCTTCAAAATCAGTATTTCAACTCTCGACTAGCTGCATCCCCTTCTCTCCCCCCGAAATTCATAGTTCAACCCCCTTCCCCCACCCTCCCAGCCAGCCACCGGCCCCTTTATGGGGTCGGTGGATGGCGGAGGTGTTCTGCGTGACTCACTTCGAGTACCGCTGTCGCAGCTGCAACGCTACTTGTCTCAATCATCATACAGCCTCGCGAACTCGATACCGCGAATGTGAGCGCTGCCACTCTGTTCCCGTCCTCGATCGAGGCGATCCCGTTGACCAGCTGCTCGCCGATCTCCGCTGGGCGGCCCACGCGATCCTCGTCGAGTCTTCAATCCTTGACGACCTCGATCCGACAAACCGGCGCAAGGGCCGGAGAGCGGAGGCAGGTTCTCGGCGGGCGCGAGCGCCCCGAGCGCCCGCCCTGCCGCAGCCGCCGGAAGCGGGGGCTCGCCCCCGACCCGGAAGCCGGGCCGCAGCCGGCGACCCTCCGGAAGCGCCGGCAACGAGAGGCGGTGCGGTGCTGTTCGACACTGATTCACACGAGTAACAACGCTAACAAATGTCTACTGAACTTCAGGAGGTATGGAATACACAACTCCGTCCTGAGCGATGTAAAACTCCCACCTTACTCCATCAACTCAAACAAACAGATCTCCTCGCATACGGTTACTCACCTGAAGACTCGGCAGATCACATCGAGCTACGTGGCCGTGATGACGGCCGCGTGCGACTTCTCAAACGGATCTCTACGGCTCCCGCCGGTATTATGCTCAAGACCCTTGTTTCGGAGTGCATCAAAGGCCAGCGAATCGGTCAGTGCGAGCGCTTCGACGGGTCTGACTCAGACTACCAGTTCGTCTATCGTTTCATTGACGATCTCGCTCAGCACGAGCCACAGCTGATCGAAACCACCCAAACAGCCGGCTCGACGATGGTCACGCCCACCCATTGCCTTCTAGACTTGATATCAGAAGGCATTGCTCAAACAGCCTCTGCAAACGATCAGTTCATGTACGACCGCGAATTCGCTCGCTCGTACCTCTCTCGGTCGAATTCAATCGATGACTGGGGTCGCGAGATGCTTGAAGACTCTTTACATCGCTACCTCAAACGTATCGAAAACTACCGGCTTCTGTTCGATGTTCACTTCAGCGGTCGCCGCAGCGGTTCGTCGACCAAACGGATGACGAAAGGGTACAAGACTCGGTTCAACTCCTCCGGTCGCATCTCGAAAGCCTTTGCTCGTTTTAATGCCGCACTCGAATACGCCTACGAACACCACGAAAACGCCGTCCTCTGTACGCTCACCTCTGATCCGGGTACCTACGCTGACGCGAACCGTCCTAATCCTCGTTCTCTGATGGAACTGATTGAGAACATCAATCCGGCGTTCAACAATCTCCTCTCGTTCATGGACTCTGATCCATCGACGATTCCCGACGCCCGTCTCGAATCCACACCAGGCTATCCCGCTGCCACAGGAAGACCGCGTTACCGCCCACCCTACGTAAAGGCGCTGGAGTTCACCGAACGCGGTCTTCCACACCTCCATGTTCTCTTTTTCGATGTTCCAACTCGCGAAAGCGACGGCATGCCCTATCTGATCGACAAACAAGAACTCTCCGACAAGTGGCAGGACTATGGTCAAGGTCAAATCGTCGATCTCTATCCGCTCACCTTTCGTGACGATCTTAACAGTCTGGGCAACTTCGGCGAGGGCGTTACAGAGGGATTCGTCGATTGGTATCGCTACGGCGATCACGATTACGGCGAGACGTGGATTGAGAATCGCGCTCGCTCACACGAGCTGATCGAGTTCGGCAACATCGACGAGGACGCCGAAACACTGCAACAAAAAACCGCTGGTGCATACCTCGGAAAGTACCTCTCGGCGACGTTCGGCGCAATGCTCGACGCATCCGAATCCTTCGTATCTGACGAGCCCGAAGCGTACAGCGACAAAACGGCGACGTGGAAGCTCGGCCTGTACTGGGCGACCAATCGCCGCTTCTGGTCGATCTCGAAGGATATCGAACAGGGAATCAAGAAACACGACCACATTCGTGACTCCCAAGTTCGCGATACCGTCCGCTGGGCTACAACTGACTCGCTTGCCCAGCTCGCCAAACCAACCGTGCTTGAGGATCTCGCCCGTCGTAAGTGGGACGATCTCGACGATCTCCAGGGTACGCTCGACGATCTTCTCGGGAACGTTGTAACGCCAAACGTCGAATCTACCCTTCCCGAAAGTAGTGATTTCCTCGTTCACATCGACTACCTCGGTTGTTACGCCTACTGGGATATGCCCCTTACAGATGCAACGGCCCCACCTCTCGATCTCGTCGAGGATCACGTGGTGAGTTCAAAAACGCCCGAACCACCGACACTGGGCGATCGACCGCCACCAACAGTCGACGTTTGGGGTTGAAGCTCTCTTTCTAAGTGGCAACCCTCTTACGTAGCCCACATTTTCACTTTCGCCCCACCTCTTTCCAGGTTTATTACTAGATCTCTAGATGTTCTAGTTGCAATGGCAACCCAAATGCCTGAACCCCCTGAAGGGTTCCAAGATGTGCAGCCTGTACAGAGCGGCGAAACCGAAACCGTCGAACTTGCCTCCGGTGAGACACTCACCGGACCGGTTCTCGATATCGATGACGGCGAAGGCAAGTACGGCCCGTGGTTTCGTCTGACGATCAAAGACGAGGATCGCGGCGTCGTCGACTACTTCGCCAAAGACGAGGTGAAAACTGCCTGCAAGACCAATCAGCTCGAACGCGGTGATACTGTCTGGATCGCCCGCGGCGTTGAGGAGGCCGAACTGTCGACCGGTGGCTCGTACCTGCCGACCTTCTGCAAGATCATGGGAGATGACTAATGGCGTACTCCTCCAAGGGAATGTTTTCACTCTCCAACTACACACATCTGAAAACCATCCCTGCGCTCCTCTCGATCTTTTTCGCGATGGCGTCGCTGTACCTGTTCGGGGGCGTCTCCGAGCTGCACTTCAGTTGGGTGGACTACACACTCACAACGCAGCACGCACTCCTTGCCAGCCTCGGTATTCTCGCGATTGCCTTCGCGAGTTCTGAAACAAAGAGCTTTGCGCACTACTCCGATCTCGAAAAAGTGCTGATTGCATCCGGCCCCGTCCTGATGCTCGCGTATCAGTACATCGGCTTCGTTTCGGATTTGTTCCACTCGAACGATCCTGTCCTGCCTGCTGTCGGCTTCCTTGTCACCGTCACCGCGTGGTCGGTCGCCGTTCGATAAACAACCTCCTCGGTATACATTTATGACACAAACACAACCCATCGAATCGCAAGAATCGACCGGCTTCGGCCGTCGTGACTTCCTTCGTCGCACCGCTGCTGGAACAACTGCTGCTGCCACGGTCGGATATGGCTCACTTCGCCTCGATCACAGCCCGGTCGGAAACGCGCAAGCTAACCCGCTCCTAATCGGAGCCGGTGTTGCTGGTGCTGGTGTCGCTGTGGGTTGGCTCCTCGGTCATTTCGACCCACTCGGTATGGACTCCCCACCTGACGGTCTATCAGAGGATGCGTTTATTGATTCGATGATTCAAACCGTTCAAGTACGCCGCAGTAACAACCAAAGCACCCTCATCGACAATCAAAATATCGTTGAAGGCGCAGCCGATATCGCTTATTCTGAAGCTAAAATAACGGCCATTGATGATCTTAACGAGGGCGCTGATCAATCAACTGCCCAAGATTCCGGTGTATCTCATATTAACGACTCAAAAGAAGTTATTCTTAGCAACTTCTTCAGCTCTTGGAATGAATCCGTAGACGAGATGTGGGCTACTGAACAGCAGGCAGACGAGTTCGACTTCCATAGGAATTTCATTCAAAGTGACTCTTCTGGAGTTGCTATCCACGAACCTTACAATGAAACCATCTCCATTGAAGATGAGTTCGAATTTGAGGTTCTCACTATTGATGCACCTTCGTCCGACGGCGATGCTTACTGGAACCCTGTCAATGAGAATGGCCCACGAGGCAAGTGGCTCAACTTTCACGAGTACCCTGATGAAACAAGATATCTAGAATATGAAGACTGGAACCCAGTCTTCCAAGAAATCCGCGATTCATTCACAGAAGCTAGAGATGATTTCATTACTTGGCTCGATACTCTTTACACTGAGGTTGAGTCTGGAGAAATCGACACAACAGACCTCCTCTCACCCCGTGAGACTGCCGAACTAATGGCCGATGAAGAGGAGAATCCTCGCGCTCTTGCCGACCTTCAAGCTCTCAATGTCCCAACTGACATTGACCGAGAGGCACTTATCGAACTTGAGGACGAAGATGGCGATCTCTTCCAAGCTCAAGGCTGGCTTGGATACAGTGGAGAAGAAGAATTCTCTACCGGCCCCATCGAACCTTCCGAAAAGGATGGTTCGATATATTTCACCTCTGACGTTGGCGAAGACTCCACAAATTTCGAGACGGTTCACCTTACAGAACCGTTTGAAATATTGAGCTTCACCGATACGGATGGAAACGAATTCGATACCACCACCTTCGAATCTCGTGAACCACAATCCGACGACAACTATATCACACAAGAAGAGTGGGATGCTCACACTGAGAGACAACTCGAACTAATAGACAGGCATCAATCTGGCGGCGGTGGTATTGATCTCTCCGGCCTTTCGGTCGGTGGACTCTCCGGCGAACTTGTCGCCTTGATCGCCGCTGCCGGCGCCGCTGCTCTCGCACTCGGTGGAAACAAAAACGGGGGTAGTCACTAAATGGTCTACTGGCTGCTATTCGGAGAGGCTCGTTCTCTCCTCGATGCTGTGGTTAAACTCCTCGCCTGGTCCACGATCGCTGTAATTGTCGGCCTCGCTCTCGGATTTGATCCAATAGCAGCCGCTCAATCCATCATTACCGACCTAATCAATCCCCTCACATGACCTATAACCGTCTTCGATACAGCCCAAAAACAACCTGGATAATCGGCTTCCTCTGGTCGTTGTCTATATCGACCATATACGCCGCTGTCCTCTGGTTTGCCATTCCCTGACAACTCACCGGGTATTCCCCCGGTCTTCAAAATTCTGCCATGAAACAGAAAATAATCATCATCGCACTAATCGGAACTGCATTGCTCGCACTCGTCGCTCCCGCAGCGGCGCAATCGAATCAAACCGGCCCGACTATCGAAGTCTCTGAAACAGATCGAGAAATCGAAGAAGAGGCCTGCGAGACTATCGACGAAAACACCCAGGTCTGTTCATCTGAGATGGACGGCTCGACTGCCGAGCTGGTTATCTTCTCTGAAAGAACCCAACGACTCACCTTTACCGATGCTGGCGGATTCTTTGAAGGTGGAGAAATCTTTCGAGATACCCAAACCGTACGGGAAGGTCAAAATAAGGTTCGTGTTCCCCTGACCGTCGTCGACGGTAACGCCGCTGTCTCAATCGACACCGGAACAACCCTGTACGGTATCGTTCTTCGATCCTCTGACGGCCTCCTGACTGAGCCCATTACTCGCGAAGACGTTTGGGCTTCCGCGCTCGGCGCTGCGGCCTCGATCTCTCTCGCCGTCCTCGTTATAACCTACCGTTCAATCACAGGCCGCGACGACCAACCGGAGCGGGTAGCATGACCGAACCATCCCGCGTCAATCCTGATGAGACCGGTTCGCCCGATCTCCCTATTGAGCCTGAGCCGTCGAACCTCGAACTCCTACTTGACTTCATCGAAGGCCGACTCCGGTGGCTTATCGTCCTGATCTTCTTCGCGCTTGCCGCCTACTTCTACTTTGATTACCAACTCGAAATACCCCGTTTCTGGTACGTTTTCGGTCTGACCGGTGTCTTCTTGCTCCCGTTCGGGTACGCTGTCGGCATAAAAGTCAAAAATATGTTAATTGACCCAAATCATATGTGGGTTGTCGATCTCGACGCTTCCCAGATGGACGGGGCGATTTACCGATTCCCCTTCCGCGACTTCCGCGATATTGACGTAACTGACGGCTCAATCGATCAGGTAACCCCGAACCTCGCGTTCGCGAAAAACGTCGATCTTGAAGACGGAACCCTCCAAGGAACTTGGCGCGGCTCTCTTGAAGATCGCGAACTCCTCCGAAAACTCGAAGCTATAGCGGTCTGCCGTGGTCAACTCGAAGATGACGCAAAGGTCGGCTTCACACTCCAAACCCGATTTTGGAGCATCGTTCGTGGCGCTACTCGCGATACCGTCCTCGATCTCGTCGCCACTTTCGAGGAGTCTGGACTTCCTGACTCCGGCAAAGGCCTTGAAAAACACGTGAATGCGGCTGTCGAACAGTACGATCTCGACGAGACTGCGAAAATCCGTGAGGATAACCTCGTCACCCGCGCCCAAGAAGCCGAACAAGCCGAACCCGATCGTCGCGAAGTCCCAACTCGCGAAAAGCGCCCTGTCTACCCGCCACAGAACGGAGAACAGCCATGACTGACGAACGCCTGCTTACTGCGGCAAAACTGTACGAACAGGCTCGCGGTCGAATTGACGGAAGCCCCTTACTTCCACACGCTGGCCTCCCTCTCGACCCTACTGTGTCCTCTCATCTAACATTCCTTGAGGAAGCTCTCACCGAGTCGGGTCATGAACGAGGCCTTCCATCCTCGCTTCCTGACACCAATCTCGGAACCGTCCTCGATGACTACTACCGCACTGAGGCGGCCCGCGAAGCCGTCGAACACAATCACGATACCGCACTGTCGTACCTCGTCGGCGTCACCGAGCAAGATCTCGATGCATCGGCGCTGCGGCTCCCGTTGCAGCTCGACCAAGCGATGACAAACGACGACGCAACCGCGTTCATCGGCGGGGCTGGAAACCCCAACACTGGAAAAACGAATCTCGTCGCGCTGCTCGCCGAACTCCGATCGGCGACCGTCGACGATCTCCTCGTAATCTCGAACTCTCGCAGCTGGCCCCGCACCGATCTCGTTGTAACCACTGCCCATGATCTCGCTGTGGCCCTGATCGAGCACCGCGATCGGCCAAAGTTCGTCTTTATCGACGAGGGCTCGACGCACTTCGACGCCAGGACGAACCGCCGCGAGGTCGCCGTCCAGTTCACACCGCTGGCAAAGCGATTCGCCAAACTCGGTGTGGACGTCTTCGCGACTGTCGGCCACACCGGAAAGGATCTCCACCCCGAACTGAAACGACTGCTTACGCTGGCATTCTACAAGCACTCAAAAAAAGAAGTCGACTTCTTCAACAACTGGCCTGCTGATGCCGACTACCCCACTGATCGGCTGTTCGGCGGAATGGTCGAAGAACTGGAACCCGCCCTCGAAGAGCCCGATCCCGACGACGCCGCACCGTGGTCATGGAATCTTGAGCCAGATCTCTTCTCACGCGATCTTGACTGGAAAGAGCTCGGGCACCGCCTCCGTGATCGAGGGCCTGCTAATTAACTTGATTCTTCAATAGGATGTTCTTTTCACTCAAATTAATCCTTGTCTGGTTCAAGCACTATTAGGTAGATTGAATTGCTAATCACGGTTAATATTCCTGCCAAAAAAATCAAAATTGCTGAAGCCTCTGTTGCTATACTGCCTGCTGTGATGTACATTCCAACCCCAACCACTCCGAAAATAATTCCCATCACGGTGTACATTATTAGTTCTCCCTGCGGATTCTCAAGACCTCGGTAATACCGATCACTCAGAACAACTCCAATTGGAGTAGCAAGTGCAATTACCACACCAGAACCAAGACGTACGTTTTCCATTAATTCTTGTTCTTCACGAGCATCTGATGAAAACAGCAATTCTGCTTGGGCTAAGGTAGAATCGAACTGTCCCAGTCGCAGGTGTGCATATATAAAAGCAAAACCTGCGACACCTAAAATTAACCCTATGACACCCAGTACCAAGTTGTACCCTAACCGCTGAGTTGTATTCATTTCTCCTGAAAATTATCTAACTCTGACTTATTTGTTTTCATCAAACAGGATATCGTCGACAGTATCGAGCATCGAGGTCGCCACGCAGGTACGCCAACCCCGAGCCTGTAATCTCGTACATATCGTACCCTTCCACCACAGGGCAAATCAATGCCCGCTCGTACAGCTGTCTGCAACGCTCTTTGAGATACAGTTCGTCGATCTCGAGCTGCTGGAACTGGTAGTGTGCAGCCATCGTCGACGGCGATCCCCACGACTCTTCATTTAAATATTCGAGAATACGCTCGTCAGTCGGATACATCCATCGGCCCATTCGTCGAATTGCCATGACCTATGCTTCATCCATGTTTTCACCAGTTTTCGATTCTCCCGATCCTTTGATTCCATTTCCTGCGGCATCGTATTCTCCTTCTAAATACGCTAATCCATCGTCGGTTACTGTATAGATTCCATTCCCAACTGCAAGTAGGAGTCCGTGATTCGCTAATTTCCGGCATCGCTCACCGACATACTGTGAGCTGTAAGGAATCCGATTGTGTCCGGCGATCTCGGAGGGTGACATGAACTCGTCTTCTTTCTCACTGAATAGCTCTAAGATACGCTCATCCAGCAGTACCATCCATTTCCCGGACTTTCGCATACCGTCTATCCGTTGCCTCGACAATTATAACCCAACATTAGAAGTAATAGATTTTCCCACAAGCTATATCTTCTAGTAACAGAGATTGTTGTTCAGACATGAATACCCGTCTCCAACCGCTCGACCCAGCCCAAGGGGTCGAGATGTATCTCGAAGGCCGTCGGGATGATCTGAGCAAACCCACCCTGACTGCCCAAAAGTATCGGCTCGCCGCGTTCGTCCAGTGGTGCAATGAGGAGGAAATTGAGAACCTCAATACGCTGTCTGGTCGGGATCTCTACCGCTACCGCGTTTGGCGGCGCGAAGGCAACGGCGAGGGCCGCGACGAGATCGCGCCGGTCACCCTTCGCGGCCAACTGGCGACACTCCGTTCGTTCCTCCGGTTCTGTGAGGAAATCGACGCCGTTCGTGACGGCCTCCGGTCGGATGTTCCACTTCCGACACTGAGCCACGGTGAGAACGTCAGTGACACCACGCTCGAACCTGCCCGTGCGAAGGAAATTCTCGATTATCTCGAACGGTACCAGTACGCCAGCCGGAACCACGTTATTCTGCTATTGATGTGGCACACCGGAGCCCGAGCTGGTGCTATCCGCTCGCTCGATCTCGATCACCTTGATCTCGACCGCGACCGTCCAGGTATCCAGTTCCTCCACAACCCAGCCCAAGATACTCCACTAAAAAACAAAGAACAGGGCGAGCGGTGGAACTCGATTAGTCCCCGCGTTGCCCGCGTCTTGGAAGACTACATCGAAGGTCCCCGTGATCACGTGATCGACGACTACGGCCGAAACCCGCTGATCACAACTATTCACGGTCGTATCTCAATTTCTGCGCTTCGAACCACCCTGTATCGAGTCACCCGCCCCTGCTGGCGAGGAGCTGGTTGTCCACATGATCGAGATATCGAGAGCTGCGAGGCAACCGAGTCAGCTCACATGAGTAAATGCCCCTCGTCGCGGTCACCTCACGACGTTCGAAGTGGCCGTGTCACTGCCTACCGTCGAGGCGACGTTCCTCGTCGAGTCGTGTCTGATCGGCTGAACGCAAGCGAGGATATTCTTGATGAACACTACGACCGCCGAAGCTCCCGCGAAAAGGCCGAACAACGCCGTGATTTCCTCCCCGATTTCTGACCATGATAACCACAAACACCCGAAAACGAGCGTTTGAACGTGCTAAAACAGCTGAATTGCCAAAGCTGGGCACCGGCAGGGCCCATGCAAACCCCGAACGATTCTTACCCGAATTTTTCTGCCGATACAGACTCTGTAACGCCAAATTAGTTGGTTCAAACCTGCTTTTCTCAATCATTTTTGTCTGGATTCCAATTGG
>LFCJ01004582.1_pt1 | contig 10131 bp, 13 predicted proteins | sample 643141 | NCBI WGS metagenome assembly LFCJ01 (sample SAMN03766243, study PRJNA286221) | soda lake metagenome | biome: soda lake; feature: Kulunda steppe; material: water; isolation source: sample B1-Br-g2 brine of Lake Bitter-1 | place: Russia: Kulunda steppe | collected 2010-07 | reverse complement strand
GGTCTTTTCCCTGCCCCTCCTTTACGCCACACAGGTGAGGGGGGGGGGCATTCAGCAGCGAGGCTGAAAAGATTGGGGCTGCAGCTGCGAGGCACAAAAAAGTCTGGGGGCTTTGATAGCTGTAAGGCAAAATATAGGTGGATGGGTGCTTATACTTTAGGTTGAGCTTAGGCCTGGATTTGAGTCACGTGTCGTGTGTGCACACCGGCCTGCGTTTCCCATTGTGCAACAAACAGCAAGAATGACAATGCCCTTGCCATCGATGTGCGTCACCGCGCCCTAGCAACTGATGTGTGTGATGCAAGGAGCTCCTGCCCGTATTAGTATGCAATCTTGCATGCAAGCACAGCTGAGTGTGCCCTCAGGCTTGGCCGCCATGGTGCTTGTCGCACCATAGGAAGGCGTGCTAGGCCTGCCAGCTGTCTCTGATCTTTTGGTCATTTGCATGCTCAATGGAAGCTCCCAAGCTGCTGCTTTCTTGCACCCCTTTGCCCTTTGCTGCCTTGCCTTTCTGCAGTCAGGCACGTCGGGGGGGCTTATCAGTGCTGGGCTTGGTCTGGCAGCCACCACAGGCTCCTGCTTCCTGTTTGGAGTGACCTACAGGTGAGTGTGAAGCGCAGCCCAGGGTCTGCATTCATAAGAAAGGCCAGCAGTTGTTTGTCTCCCTCATACTTTGGTGTTGCTTAATCCCAGATCTGAGCACCAAGCTTGCCTGCATTGTTCCCAGAGCCTCTGAAGGTTCTTGATAAATCGCAAGATTACTTTTCTCCAGCAGAAAGTCTGGACTTGCATGCTGACTTGGCCAGAAGAAGTACCCTGCCACTGACTGGGTTGCCCAATCCCCTCTGTTTTGCTTCTTTTGGCTCTCGTTTGAAACGGGACTTTCCAATCACCAATTTCAAAGTCTGCAATGAACTTTTGCACACACCATGCACAGGTACATTGTCCGCTTTGATGTCACAAACTCGCACTTGCGCGGGGGGGCTGTGGGTGCTTTTGGGCTTGTGAGGGCGGGCGCGGCAGCAGATGTGCTGCAGGTGAGTCTGTGGTGCGTTCGTTGGGGATTGTGAGGGCGGGCGCGGCAGCAGATGTGCTGCAGGTGAGTCTGTGGTGCGTTCGTTGGGGATTGTGGGGGTGGGCGCAGCAGCAGATGTCTGCAGGTGAGTCTGTGGTGCATTAGGGATTGTGGGGGTGGGCATGGCAATAGATGCGTAGCAGGTGAGTCTATGGGTGCATTGGGGATTGTGGGAGTAGTTGCAGCAATGGATGTGCTGCAATTGAGTTGCATGAGAGTCAAGAAGCAGGTGAGCTTAGCCTTGTTTAGGGGAGGAGACCCCGAGCAAGCAAGAAGCTGTTCAGGGATGGCTAGAAATGTGAGCAAAAAGAGCGCGTGACCTTGAGCATGCAGGAAGCAAGGAGTATCAGCTGTTTGGGAGGATGTGGGCTGGTCTAGGCCCTGGATATTTGCATGGGATATTTGTGTTGTTTGCTTCATTCACATTGAGCTTGCAGTGTCTTGAACGCTGAGAAATTTCACTGCTTTTGCCCGCATTTGCATAAAATCCAAGAAACCTTCTTTCTTTGTGTGTTTTGCTCGTCTGTGCTGACTATTGTGTCGACCACTGTTTTTCCAAATGTCCTCTCCATGGCATCTAGGATGTTACCTCTCTTGCAAGGTTGTCTGCACAGCAGCATAGCAATGCCATCATAAATGACTGTGCTACCATGCTACTTTGTGGATGTGAAGCATGCACTTGTAAGCGAGCAGAAGGTACGATGTGGAGCATCTGTGTCCACGATGTGCATGAAAGTGCGCCACATGCCTACATGTGTATGTAAGCAGTAAGGCCAGAATGCATGCACACAACAAACGCCCATGTGTGTGTACAACTGCAGGCCACCAGCAGTGTGGGCCCTTTTGACTTGGACTCTGTGGTTGGCCCTGCAGCACTGTATGCGGGCGAGTCCATGCTGCTGTTCACATTTGCTGCAGCTGTCTTGGAGAAGGCCTTCGACAACGGCCTGGTCAAGAGGTTTGGCCAAGAGCCTGCTCAAGAGAGGAATTAGGTCAAACTTAGATTGCCCACGGTCCCTTTTTTTGTGTGTACATCACTGCAAATCAGAGTATCTTTGCTGCTGAAATGCAGCACAGGTGTCTCGCTGCTCTGACTTGGCCAAAGCCAGCAGATTCTCTGCATTGTTCTATCCTGTCATGTTCTATCTGGAAGTTTTGTGCTGGCTATGCTGAAATGTTCAGCCCAATGATTATTCACCATTTCAATCATGCTTGAAACTCGAAAGTGAGCTGTGGTCATCACAGCTCTTTTATGTTATATGAATAGCGAGGTATTCAGGAATTATTTGACAGCAATTCTTTACAAAGCATGCCTGACCTTGAATGAAAATTCATCATTGATTTAAATGGAACTTGAGTTGGAACCAGATCGCTTTTACAATCTGGCAATCCAAGCACCTGGAAAATCTTTTAAACAAAGTCGTTTCCAGCCTGCTCATCATGATTTATTAACATCATTATTTAGCCCAAGTCTCTCAATGTACCTTCAAGGTTGGGACAAACTAAGTTAGGTAGGGACATACTGGTGGAACTTCTGCAAGAGGGCAACTTACTTCAACTTGAAGCATGAACCTGCACCCAAAGCCTACACCAAAGCCGCTGCAGCCACATAAAGCATGGTGGTGTATCAAACTCTTGGGCATTGCAGGCCGAGCACACATGACAATTAAAGCTACCCCTAAGTGTCTTATTTTGTTGAAGAAATCATGCAGCGTGCTAGGGGCATCATAGTGAGCGTTTGAAGAGCGCTTGAGCTTGGTGCGCTAGTTGTCTGACCTGGGCTCGGACAGTAAAGTACTACAAGCAGAAAATGCTCGTCAGCTAGCTCAAACAAATTGTATTCTGCAGATTCTTAGCTCGTAGGGAGCCTCCTGTTTTCCTTTTAACTTTGAAAAATGACTTGACAGGCATCATCAGACCAAAAGGGCTGCAGGTCTGCTGGCTATGTCGAGCTCTTGTACACTCAGAGTAGCTAAAGTGGGGAATTTACAACATTAAATAGTGTTTATATGGAATGAATGCCACTGGCAGTGGCTAGACTTACAATTGACATTTTCACTGAAGCACGTTCAATTGGGAAAATTGATGGATTCTTCCAATAGCAGGAGGGAAGGGGATTTGCAGGAGGTATGTAAACTTGAGCTCCACGAATGTCACATGATTGAGTGGCGCTGTACGTTGTATCTAGTCAGAGCAGCACAGCCAATTCGCACAATTTATCCCCCCCAATGATGCCAGATAAATAAAAAACAATCGCATGCATGAAGGGCTGACAAGAAAAATATCCATCTTGGAGACCCTGAAATGAGATCGACTAAATATCGACTCTATCAACAAGAAAAGGTGTGCAATTATCACTAATGCTATGCCTTGCAACGAATTAAAGACTTTCTGTCTGTGATAACTACCATACTTGACTACCAGACATGTCCAAGACCTGTCAGATCAGTTCACTAAATACTTTCAACACCACCAATTTTCAACTCTTTCGCAGATCATAAGTTGAGAAACGTACCATAGGTATGCTAACTTGCATGGCGGGATCCACAAAAATTTCTAGTTCAATTAGTAGTACAGCAACAAAGGTCCCATAAGTTGAGGGCGTTTACTTCAGACAGAAGCTTGTCTTGCAAAGTTGAGGTTCTGGTCTGCACAGTGAAGCCTTCACTGTGCAGACTGAGTCAGCACAGTCAAAACATGCAAAAATATGCCTTAAAGTCGCAACCCCTCTTTATTCCTAACTGCTCGTTTGCACTAATCCATTAAAGTGTCCGTGATGAGCTACTTCACTGCACTCATCCGTTGCCCTCTGACCTCTCTTGCACTGATGCGGGCCCTGCTTCCTGCTTGTGCTGCTGCTGCCGCTGCTCTCTGACACGGTTTACCTTCCCCATGAAGCCCTCACACTGCATCATGACGCCCAGACCAAGGGGCAAGCGCACAGATCCTGAGATTTTTGACTGGTGTGTACTGCAAATCTCATTCACTAATGTATCATTAAGGCAGCTTAGCATCAGTGCCTGGAAAGCTGAGTGCATTGAGTCATGGTGAGGCGCGGGATGATAACAAAGCACAATGCGCCTAGTGCCGACACTGTCAACAGTTTGAACAACACAAGCATCAGCCTGACTGCTTGTAAAGTCATCGAGTGTTAGAGCCAGCAAACAGCAAGATTGTGGTAAGAAGAGTTGCTCTTCACGTACATGTATCGATCCATGGGGCTTCTCAAGAGAAGCGCAGCACTCAATCAGATTGTTGATGGCTTGTTGGCAGACTTGCTGGTTGTATGTGTGCCTCTCAAGGCAGTCCTGCAGGCACAGGTAAGATTGGATAGCTGTGTGACTGCACTACCGGCACTACGCAAATTAATATGGCAGGGTCAAACGTTGGTTCAGCCCAGCTACCGGACGATGGGAAACATGGGATCTTTTCCCCATTGACCAGCATCCTTGTACCTGGATTGCACAAGCATAAGGTTTGCACCCAAATTTTGGTGCCACCTGCGAGAAGATGAAAAAGGGATCAGTGCGCGCAGTTCCCTTCAATCTTCACACCAATGAAGGGCCAATGCGCTGCCAGAACACCATACCAAGATGGTCCAATTGCTCAGGGTGCCCACTCACGCTTTCAATTTCCCCATTGCAGGCATTGACGAAAGGGCCTTTTGCTCTTTGGTGGTTCTCTGGCGTAGTGGTGCCTATACCCGACATTCACTAAGTTTCCAGCCCAGGCTGGGGGCTCTGCTAGGGGTGTGGTTTGGACATCAAACCAATCAGGGGGCCCCTGTGGCCTACCGTGGCCTAATTTAGTATCACAGACTGACTGAGACTGAGCTCGCCCCGAAAATTTTTGACAATAAAAAAGCCAAGTAATCAAAAATTGCAGTTCAAGCAACTGACAAAGATTTTCGGTAGGACAACTGACACGTTCCTCAGGTCATACGACAGCATTCACATCTAGTTGCCAATTGTTACTTATCAGATTGATCTGCAGCACGAAGGATCGGAACTAGGGTTTTTTGGGATCAATAGAGGAAAAGAAGCAAAGCAGATCATGAGGGGCCAGCACGCTCTTGCTGTTGCTGGTGGAGCTGCCCTTGCTTTCGCTGGGGCATGGTGGTGCAAGGAATTTGCCAAGCTTCTTCTTTTGAGGAACCACCAAAGGCCTATACGAGTGCTCATAACCGGCGCAGCAGGTGCGCTATTGTATTCTGCCCGTTACTGCCTGCGCGCTTAGGACAAATTGCTCATGTAAAACAGTTTGATTTTCTTGGACATGCCCCTCAACTTCTTTTGTTCATGATGTTTGCAGGTCAAATTGGGTGAGTGCACAAGCTGAGCCCTGTGTCAAGCAGGAGTGAGTCAACCTCGCTAACTTTTTTTTTGTGAATGTCATAAGAGCTTTAGTATGTTCCTGGTCTCCCATTTCTCTTGTAGTACCCAATAATATGGTTCTGTCCTGGTAGTATGATTTTGTCAACCTAGGACCTGGAAAGCTTGGTCGCTTTGGGGCATTTTGCAGTAAAGCTTTAAGTTCAATAGGCACTGCTTGCAAGGAATGAGTTGCACCGGTGCTCCGTAAGCAGCTGGGTGTGTGCAATGTGGCCTTTGTTTTCCGCCTAAATGAGCCCCTTGGCTGCCAGAACCCTGCGTAGTATTCCAAGTCCTTTACAATATGCCGATTGCGCATGCTTAGAATTTCAATCACAGGTCAAATGATCGCGGGCAAGCCCTCACTTGTCTAGCCAGGCTAGACTACATGCAAAGTCGCCCCTTGCCCTTCGCTGCCACCGCAAATGCCATGCAATGCAGCTCCCTCCTGGTCTCCACCTTTCCCAGCCGCTTGCACAGGCGCATAAAGTCAACAGGTCCATTTCCAGCCCACTTTTGAATCAAGGCATTCTCCCATACACCATAACAACTGTTTGAAAATTTGAAAGAGAGAGGGCAGAGCTCCGTCTGTTTCCCCCACGCATCTACTTCGCTACCTTTGGTGCAACCCTCAGGTCTGAGGCAAGCTCACAGCTGGGCACTGTGTGGCATGGTGCACGCTGCTGTGTGGCAGCTGGGCGCTGCGTGGCATTTTGTGCGCTGCTGTGTGGCTGCTGTTTGCGTGCTGTGTGGCATCGCCCATGCTGCTGTGTGGGTGCAAGGTGGTATCATGGATGCTGCTGTGTGAGTGGTTGGCCTCAGTCCTCTGCCCAGTGCAGGAACACTCATGTTTTGGGGCAGCCTCCTGGCGGTTAATGCTCAATCCCTGGGAGGGGGCATCCGTGCAAAATAAATGCTAGTCCTGACCAGAGCATACAACTCGTACATCCTAATTCCTTAAAGAAGCCTTGTAAGTAAGATCCAATACACGCGGAAGGCGCAACACATAAGACCCCCGACTTATTGACCTTTGCCACTGTCACATCGTGTAGTGGCCTGTGTCTAGGCAAGCCTCTGTTGTAGGCCTCTGTCGCATGAGCACACCACACGCAGCTGCTGCAGGCAGGGAAGTTAGCTAAGCTGTCACATCATGCCGGCTCAAATCCTCAGCTTGCTATGCCATTTGGCTGTCTTTGCCCCGCACCGCCTTCATGCTGCGCCCCTTTTGGGCTGCACCACTTTTGGCTGTTTTTGCGCTGTGCCACTTTTGGGCCTTGCCGTCTGTGTGCTGCCTGCATGCTGACACACACCTGGCCGTTTTCGCGTTGCGCCACTTTTGGGCCTTGCCGTCTGTGTGCTGCCTGCATGCTGACACACACCTGGCCGTTTTCGCGTTGCGCCACTTTTGGGCCTTGCCGTCTGTGTGCTGCCTGCATGCTGACACACACCTGGCCGCTTTTGCGCTGCGCCACTTTTGGGCCTTGCCGCTTGCTGTCTGTGTGCTGCCTGCAAGCTGACACGCACAGCAAGAAGTTGAATGGGCCGTAAGCGCCCCCCGCCTGCCATGCCCCACTTGCTGCAGGCGTCCCTTACTTGAGAGCGAGTAAGGTTGTTGAACCAACAACAATCACCCAAACTTGATATTGCAGGGCTGCTGCACCATCCTGTTCCTGATTTCCACCTCGTTGCGCTGCCCATTTGTTGTCAAGCCCACGCAAGCATGCCTGCAGAGCTAATCTCGGGTTCCAATGCATTGACCTGCACAGGTATTGACCTTGCACAGGCATTGACCTTGCACAGGCGTCCCACCCCTTCCCTCTGATGCAAACGCATCAGAATTTTGATACCCTGTCTTGTTCCGTTCATGGGGGTTGTGCCCGCTGGCGTTGAGGGGCTGCTGACTGGAGCTGGGAACAGTTCCCCTCCCTTCCCCCAGCCCCTACTGTACTCATTCTGCAGGCCTCATGCTGCAGGCATGGGCGCCGGGCCTGTCGGCCAACGGCACTGACCAAGCAACTGCACCCCTAGTACTTTGCCCTCCTGCGCCCATGCCGCAGGCATGCATGCCACGCCCGCAGGTGGCCAATGGTGCTGAGACCTTGCAACAGTTCTTTTTTACCCCCGCTCGGCAGCCCCTTGTGCAACAGATCCAGATGACACCCCTCGGTAGACAATTTGTTTGGAACCCCCCCTCCGCAATCCCCTTCTGCAACATTTCCAGGTGACGCACCCCTATACTGCGCCTGCGCCGCAGGTACGCGCTGTGCCCGCTGGTTGCGAACGGGCGCATGTTCGGGCCTGACCAGCCCGTTGTTCTGCACTTGCTGGACATCGAGCCGGCAAAGGATGCGCTGCAGGGCGTCAAGATGGAGCTCACTGATGCCGCCCTGCCGCTCCTCCAAGGTGCGCTGGGGCGCTGGGAAGGGTATGCCTGGGGGCGTGGGGCGCGCGGGCCTGCATGATCACACTGCACTGCGCGCGTGTGCAGTGACGGCCGGCTAGCGCATGGGACACTGGGAGGGTATGCCTGCACAGTCACTTTGCACTTTGTGCCATGTGCTGTGACACAAGCACCAGGGCCAGGGGCGCTGGGAGGTGCGCGCCATGAACTGGGGTTTGTGCACCACCCCGTCATAACACGCTGCCCTGCTGCTGCTGCTGCTGCTGCTGCTGCTGCTGCTGCTGCTGCTGCTGTTGCTGCTGCTGCTGGTGCGGCTGCAGCTGATGCGGCTGATGCTGATGCTGCGGCAGCTGCGGCTGTGGCTGCTGCTGCTTTTGATGCTGCGGCTGCTGCCAATAATTTGCCTACGGCGCTGGGCACAGGGGAGGTGGGCTGGGGTGGATGCCCAGCACGCCACTCACAAGCTTAGATTGGGGGTTGCTTTTTCAAGTGCTAAGAACATCCATCCTTCAGTCTGCGCAAGCCATTTCCTCAGAGGTTGCTGCAGCGTGAATGCTCCTCATGTCTCGTGCCATGCTGTGAATGCTCCTCATGTCCCAAGCCACGCTGTGGCTGCAACGTGAATGCACCTCATGTCTTGTGCCATGCTGTGGCTGCTCCTCATGTCCCAAGCCACGCTGTGGCTGCAATGTGAATGCTCCTCATGTCTCATGCCATGCTGTGAATGCTCCTCATGTCCCAAGCCACGCTGTGGCTGCAATGTGAATGCACCTTATGTCTTGTGCCATGCTGTGAATGCTCCTTATGTCCCAAGCCACGCTGTGGCTGCAACGTGAATGCACCTCATGTCTCGTGCCATGCTGTGAATGCTCCTTATGTCCCAAGCCACGCTGTGGCTGCAATGTGAATGCACCTCATGTCTTGTGCCATGCTGTGAATGCTCCTTATGTCCCAAGCCACGCTGTGGCTGCAATGTGAATGCTCCTCATGTCTCGTGCCATGCTGTGAATGCTCCTTATATCCCAAGCCACGCTGTGGCTGCAATGTGAATGCACCTCATGTCTCATGCCATGCTGTGAATGCACCTCATGTCCCAAGCCACGCTGTGGCTGCAACGTGAATGCACCTCATGTCTTGTGCTATGCTGTGAATGCTCCTTATGTCCCAAGCCACGCTGTGGCTGCAACGTGAATGCACCTCATGTCTTGTGCCATGCTGTGAATGCTCCTTCTGTCCCAAGCCGCTGTGTGTAAGCAACGCTACAAGAACGGTATTTTAATGGGCTGACCGGGGAACAATCCCAGTTAATGAACTGGCCTGACCCCAATCCAGCCCGGAGCCTGAGCCTGGTGGTTGGTTAGGTAGTTGGAGGTGATCTGGTGATCAAGGAAAGCTTGGTTTTGTTACACTGTGGCTGCAACGTGAATGCTCCTCATGTCTTGTGCCATCCTGTGAATGCTCCTCATATCCCAAGCCACGCTGTGGCTGCAACGTGAACGCTCCTCATGTCTCATGCCATGCTGTGGCTGCAGCCGTGCTGTGCAGCATGCGCGTGCGCGCGTAGACGTCCCTCCAAAGAGCCACACGCGGCAGGCTCGCAAAGCGGCACATGCTCACTGCTGGATTTGCAAGATTCCCTGCTGGGTCCCTGCTGGAGTCAATGACTTTTCTTTGGTGCACCTTGCACAGGCGTCCACACTTTCACGTCTGTGGAGGAGGCCTCTGTCGGGGTGGATGTCGCTATCATGGTGAGCCTGTTCAGGACACGCATATGTCTCTCTATCTCACGCCTGGCGTGCCTGTTTTTTTGGAGCTTATTGTTTGTGCATTGCTGTGTCTGCCGCACCCAAGAAGAATGCTCTGGATGATTCAAATGGTAGCTCGTATAAAGGATGAGTGGAGGAGCACTGGGGAGTAGGGCCAGTGAATATGCCCATCTCATGATCACAATGCTTAAAAGGAAGACCCACTCTGGAATTAAAGAGACAATCCATCATGGCTTGGTCTCCCGCACACGCTTGTGGAGCTCCAATAAATGAAGCGCCTGTGGGTTGGAAATTTTGCTGTATCCATGAGTTGCCACAGGGCTACTTAAGTCACACGCATTGGCAACTTCTTCAAGCACACTTGTTCAGTGATTGCCAGCCGCGGCTGCTAAGGGTTTAACCTGTGTTGAACATGAGGGTCAAAGGCTCTCCACTTGCGCCCTGCATGTGTGCAGTTGGGGGGGGGGTGTCGTGTCGTGCACATGAGGCTCATCTGTGTAAATTCCATTGTGCAGGTGG
>LFCJ01004581.1_pt1 | contig 10132 bp, 7 predicted proteins | sample 643141 | NCBI WGS metagenome assembly LFCJ01 (sample SAMN03766243, study PRJNA286221) | soda lake metagenome | biome: soda lake; feature: Kulunda steppe; material: water; isolation source: sample B1-Br-g2 brine of Lake Bitter-1 | place: Russia: Kulunda steppe | collected 2010-07 | reverse complement strand
GAAAATGGGACCAAAGAGCCTGTCTGGGGATAGTGTCGTAGGCTTGTTTAAAATCAATGAAAGCAGTGTGCAGCCTGGAAGAGTTGCTAGGCTTAATGGTGCGCGCGGCATGCTGCAGGTGTCTGAGCAGTCTGTAAGCACGGAGTGAAGAATTATTAGAGCGCTAATTAATTCCCCGTCTGGAAATACGTAAGGTTAAAGAGTTTAAAAGGGTTAACCGCCAGCCAGATCGTTAGGCTGATTGGTTAACCCTTTTAAACTCTGGGAAATACGTAAGGTTAAGGTTACAATGGGTTTAGACCTTCGGCCAGATGGGCTGACTGCTGGGCTTGCTGGACACTGGCTAGACAAAAATATCTTTAGACTCAGAAAAAAGAAGTAAATTGTATGTCTGCAAGAGGAACAATTTCACATCCTCAGCGCTGATGTTGTCTAAGTAATTTTACTTAAAAGTAGAAAAGTGCATGTGTCTCCAATGTAAATCCTACCAGTAAAATCAGCAAGTTGTTCTGCGAATCTCCTGCTCAAGTAGCACAAGTTAAAGCAAAGGCATTAAAAAGGACATGCTTTTCGTCCTGGACATCATCAAGATTGATTTGTCACAATGCCAATAAGGGATTTTAAAACAGCCAGTTTCAACTCTCAGGGTCTGGGCACGCAAGCTAGAACGAGCAATGTTACGAAGCACATGCCTACTTAGTTCTTTAGGCGCTTAATGACTTTGGTGGTTAATGAGTTTAATTTTTATATAGAATTAATTATCCTATCAGCGATGCAAGGGTTCACGTCACCCTGCACCATGGCAGCGCCCAGTCATGGGTATGAGTTCAAGAGTAAGTGCGTAAGAGCGCACCACACTCAGGCTTGCCTTAAGTGAGGATGCATCTGTTTTGCCCTCGATTCGTTTGACTGGAGGCCATGTCCTTTCGCGCCACTTACGTTGCCTTTTGACAGGTGATGAGAGTAGCAGCAGTGGAAGTGAGATGGATGTACTTGCCCAAGCAATGTCCACTGTTGAAATACGGCGGCGAGGAAGAAGTCAAACCGACATGCATTGCACTCCACAATCTGCCATGAGGTAGGAATGATAACAGGTGCAGCTTGAGGGCCCAAGATCTCTAATTCTTAAGATTCATTTTTGTGCCTGCTCACAGACCCCGCAAGCGTGTTGAGGTCAAGCAGTTTGAGGACTTGGAGAAGGATGACAAGGAAAATGAGCCTGATCAGGCTGCTCCGGATACTGAGGAGGGCACAACACCGTCAAAGGCCACTCCATCAAGGTAGATTGAGCTGTGTTGGAAAGTGATGTTGTGTACAAGCTGCAATATCTGTAACTTTTTCTGTGATGTTGTGTGATGTTGCCCGGCGAGTCTTGTCTCCAGCAAGGTGGGGCTGTGATGGGGTTGACAAGAACAAATCCATATTTCCTGTTAGGCTGAGCTACCTTTGCGTTCTGCAGGTTGGACCGGATAACGCAGCTGCGGGAGGAGCTTACCTGCAGCGTATGTCTTGATGTCTGCACTCGGCCCTGCACAACACCTTGCGGTAGGATCAAACGAGTATGTGAGCATGTGGAAACGGTGCATGTGTCTACTCTGCCCATCCTTAACAATCTGCCTTACTTTTGTGAATACTTGAAAAGGTTAACCCAGAGTATCAGCGATTGTAATGGAGCCATCGAGTCAGAGTCAGCATGCATGCATGGCCCCAATGAGTAAAATCTCAAACAATTCTTCAGCCTTCCTTGCTTTCTTGCTGTCCTGCAGGCCATAGTTTCTGCAGGAGGTGCCTGAGGGGCAGCATGGCCCACAGCAACAAGTGCGCCAAATGCAGGGAGGCTCTCCCACCAGGTGGGGAGCGCATAGTGCAATGCCCCAGCACTGGCCCTGAAGCAGGCACCCCTTGCTGCAGCACCTTTTCTGCATTGTGGGCAAGTGTATGGCTGCGCGTGCGGCCCCGCTGCTTGCACATCTTCTTGGACCCTGCGTCTACATGTCAGGGCCCGGTCAAGCCCTTGAGCCTTGAGCCCTGTGCTTCATGCCTACCTCTCATGCCTTGCCGTGCCCTGCCAGGCTTCCAGCCTAAGATCAACACCGCCCTGTGGAACACCATCCAGCTGCTGTTCCCTTTGGAGGCCGCGGCGGCTCAGCCAGCCACGCCTCCTGAGCCCGCGCTGCAGCCCAGCAGCAACAGGCTGAACATGGGCGGCTTCAGGCTTAACTCCGGGCTGCGGCAGGGTGGGCGCGCAGGCAGCGCAGCGGGCTCTGAGCGCCCCCCTGTGTTGACAAACCCCTTCCGTCCCGCCTGGCAGCAGCGGCAAGAGATCCAGGTGGGTGGGGGGCTGGTGTGAGGGCTAGCCGTTCAGGGGTGCTCCATGCTCGTGCGTGCCAAGGAGCAAGGGCTTGCAGCGTGTGCTGGCTCTGTTTCTGTGAACACATCATCCTCATGTCACCCTCTCGCAAAAGGGTGCGCGTTTTCGCTTAGCCAAGGCCTTGATTGGTGCGCCACGCATCCCCACACACTCACGCACCCATGCACCCCGCTCCCACTCGCGCGTGCAGGCACGCAACCGCACGCTACAGCTCCAGCGAGCTGCAGACATGGCAGCGCAGCGTGAAGCCGCCTCAGTTGCTGGCCGCGGAGCTGCAGGGGTGGCTACTGGATCACAGCTGGCGGAGCTGCTTCAGCGCGTGGACAGTGGAGATAATGGGCGTCCAGGCAACCGCAGGGAGGGGGTTATGGCAGGGGCTGCGCATGCTCCTCAAGCTGTATTCATGCAGCACACAGGCCATGCTGCTCAGCCCAGCCAGCTGGCAGGCGCCTCTGCTCTTAGCCTGCCCGCTAGTGCGGCGGGGGGGGCTGCTCAGCCCAGGGAAGCAGCTGCCCCTGCGCCCAGCCCCATGGATGTGGAGATGAGCAGAGGAGGGGCAGGCTGGGGGCACGCGGCCGGCAGGGCTGGTTCAGGCCCTGAAGCTGCGCTCGCCAACCAGAGACCTGAGCTAAGGAGCAGTGGCAGCGGCAGCAGCGGCGGCGGCGGTAGCTTGCAGGCGGACACCAGCGCACTGAGATCTGACGCCAGTGCTGAGCCAGCCCACGCAGTGAGCGTGAACCCGTTCGCCCGGACACTGCACTTCTCGCAGCAGCCAGGCCCAGGCGCTCGGGCAGCAGGCGGCGCCGCCGGAGCAGCTGGCCTGCAGCTAGGTGCTGCGCCCCCAATGCCTCGACACACGTCGCCGCCAGCTGCTGCACTGCAGTGTGCGGGTCGCGCCCAAGCCCTCACATCCCAGCTGGCTGCCTCGCTGCTTGACCAGAGCCCGCCCTCGCCCGAGTCCCCGCCCCACACCACTCACCCAGGGGCCCTCTCTTCTGCCGCCGTCAGCGGCAGTGGGGCAGCATGGACAAGCGCACATGACGCCAGCGGCACCAAAGGCAGCAGGCCGTCCCTTGCTGAGCCCCGCAGGTGCAGGCGAGCGGTCAGGCACGGGACTGAGGAGCATGTGCAGCCCTCATGGGAGGCCGAGAATCTGCGAGCTGGGAGGAGCGCTGGTGCTTGTGGAGCTGGGGGAGAGGTAGCGCGGCCGGGGAGTGCTGTTCCTGCTGCGGCGCCCCTCGGCAGCAGGAGCAACCCCATCGAAATTTTGAGCTCAGAAGATGATGAGCTGGGTGATGCACCTGACACAGCAGCGGCGGCCCTTTTACGTGCGCAGGACCCACGCTATGGGGCCTCACGCCCCGGCGCACACCCGCTGCAACACAACCAGCAGGCAATGCGCAGCGCTGCCCATCAGCCGCCCTCTGTGCCCCTGGGTGCGGCTAACCAGCGCGGTTCCCTCCATTCCTACAAGCTGGTGCCCGGCCTGCGCAAGCCCAGCAGCAGCGGCGGCACGGCGGTGGCGCGCAGCACGCTGGCAGGCTACCCAGGCTTAGCAGGCAGTGGTGCCCGCGTGCCAGGCCTGCGGAGACTCCCTCCCCGACCATCTGCCCAGGATTGAACAGCTAGCCAAGGCTGCAACGCGCAGGACCGTTTCCACACACCCCAAAGGATCCCATGGTTTTCGGACACTCTGCTGTGGCCCCGCTCTGATGCTTGATTTGGCTTAACTGCAAGGAATCCAACTTCTTTAAAGAGTGCCACTGTCCAGGTGTATGTACACTGTCTACATTTATGCTAGTGCATGCAGCCGGAGAAATGTGAATTTTTTTGAAAGCCATGTTCCTTAGTATGGGCTTAGCTAGCCTGACTTAGTACAAGTGGCAGACTGCTACAGGTCCCAGTGCTGTCACTACTTGTCGGTGTTCTGTCTTATGAACCCCTTTTGTAGTTTTACTGTCTGTCTCGGCTATGCCTTTTTCAAATTGTATGAAATCATGCTCACATTTGTGCGTATGTGCCGTCTTAGTGAACTCAGCACTGGCAACGCGTCGTTTGTCTGCAGTTTTTGGAATGCAGAACCATGATCTCACTGTGCAGGATCACAGTCCCACCAGTATAGGAATACAATGGTTCCAGCCCTTCAAGCTGAGCCACACATATCCATTGTTTGGTCTTTTTGCCAAATTTTGCCTGATTTTGGTCATGAGCTCGAGGAGGACTTGCTTTTTTTGCAGTGAATATAGCCGCAAACTTTTGAAAAAAAGCCAAGTCTACCTTAAAGAATGTTGAAGAAAGGAGCCAGCCTTCAGCGTGAGTCACCTGCTCTAACCTTCTCTGAATTCCGTCAAGGGCTTATATCAACCTTGCTCTTATATTAAATTTGCACATGCATTGACCTCAGGAAAGCGTGTGCAGGTGTGTGTGTGCTTGTTTAGTGTATGTTTGCGCGCACGTGTTTCTGTACGCGTGTGAAACAACGGCAAGAGGGAGGGCATAGTTGTCGAAGGTGCCTCAGGGAGTCGAGTGCTTAACTGGTGCTGCTAGCTGCTTTACTGTGCAACTTGTAGCCTGCAGGTGTCCTGTATTGCACAGCTGCAGGTTCTACATAGTGGCAGGTCACTTGTTACAATTAAGGGTTATAACGTTTATGTAACGATACATATCCCTATCGATTGGCAAGCGCGGTATCCAAGACGGAGCTCTGTCTTTTTACAGTTTACAAGTAAAGCTCAGAAAAGCAGACATATTCTGGAAACCTGCGGAATGAAATAGAGAAGCATTATGATAAGTCCTGCGGGAAGGGACCACGCGTGGATGGGGGTGCTGTGGAAAAAGACGTGCACGTGTGCTGCTCATCTTTAACATCGTTAGCATTGCACAAGTCACAAGCAAGGGAGGTATTGTGAGTCCATGTTCGCTACTGTTTCAATCCGGAGGGTGTGGGCAAAGAAGTCTAGTCTTCAGATCTGAAGCGTGCCATGCTGCGAACAACGTCATTTGTTACGTTCAAGCCTAATAATTTGAAGTTCGGTAGTTGTGTAATAGTTATTTTTGCGAACACTCCTATGATGTCTGCACCACCAGCCCGCCGTCTATTGCATGAATCAGAAATGCAGTATTTTTTGACTCAGTTTTAAATCCAACCTACAGCTCCCAGGAATATCGGGGCCCGCACAAAACCTTTTTGAGCATCGGGTTCACAACTCAAGTCCGGATCCAATGCCAGCCGTAACAGCCACGTCAGCTCTCGTGGTCGTGTTGTGCGTAATAGTCTCATCGCTCCAGCTGATGCAGGCACGTGCCCTGCCCAGGAGCTTGGCTGGGTTTGACTTGCCTGCAAGGAGTGTCGATGTTCTAATGCAGAAGGACCGGCTGCAGCAGAGAATGCAAGACATATTGGCCAAGTATTTTGACCCCACAATCCTCTTGGAAGGTCTTCGGGGAGGTGGCAACGCTCCTACAGGCTCGAGCCCAACAACCCTAGAAGGAGGACTAGCGAGAGAAAGCCCAGAAGCCCATGGAGTCGCAAGTCCTGCTCCAACCACAAGTAAGCATGGCAAAACATAAAAAACGCTTCATGGTATATCAGCATAATGGCATATGGATGCCTGCAGCTGTGCCTTTTGTAGGTTTGCTTAACCAGACGATAAATCACTATAAAGCGAGAAAGACCAGGTTGATTGCAGGATTTTTACTGCTTAAAAGTGTCTTATCTTGAAGTCCACCTCTGATCCATAGTGGCACACATGCAGGTACATCAGATCCCAGCACCAGCCCTAGTACCAGCAGCAGCCTGCGGAGTGTTGTTTTAGGTTTTCATAACCGCCTCAGGTCTAATCATCAGGTGTGAGTGAGTATTCACAAGTTGTTTATACTTTTGTCTTCCAAAGCAACCCTGTCAGACCCATTTTGCCGGTATACCTACCAGCTAGCCAGGCAAGCGACCATTGGGCTTCCAATACACTTAGAAGGGCTTCTATAATGAACAGTCAAAGGGCAGTGCCCTGATTTAGGCATTATGTGTGCACTCCACCACATAAGCTGCAGTTGTGGTTGTGACTACCTTACTGGCTACTAAATTATGCTTTTGAGTCAGCACCAGTAATACATTGTGTGCATAAGCAATAAGATCTAGATTTTTTTTGACTGACTGCATGACTATATTTTGCAAAATGAGTGTAGCTGTGCTTTTATTAGATGTTGAAGCGAGTCGCGCATCCCTATTGATGTATACGCTTAACCACTTGACCAGGCGTCCGCGTTACTTTGGTCTGATCGTCTTGCAAATGGAGCACTGTCCTGGGCAAAGAGCTGCAAGTGGGGACACGCAGATACTGATGAAGGAGAAAGTAGGTGAAGCTTAGTTGGCTGAAGCAGCATGTTCGGGATATGCAGTTTTAAGTCATACATCTCGGGGACAAGAGAATCAATATTTAGAGTAGAATATGCATTTACACTTGCTGTCCTCCATTGGCCGCCATTCTGAAGATATGGACTGAAGAGTGGCTACTGGGTGAGCTTATCATTGGAGCATTGACCATGCACCCAGACTAAGCATTTGCATGGACTGCTGAGAACTTAATCCGCGCATCAAAACATGTGCTTGGAGGCCTAGCTTCAAGTATATCCATGCTTTTATTTCTATCCTCAGATTTGGCAATTGGCTACCCTAGCGTGGAGGAGGCGTTGCGGGTTTGGGCCGGCGAAGAAAAGTATTACCAATATGGAGAGGTGGGGCACTGGTGCTCCATAGGTTACCAAAGAAAGAAGCCAAGATAAGTTGACTGAAGTGTGTGAAATCTTCACACACTATTGCTCATAGAGGTGTGCTCCTTGGTCAGATTTTTGCCTCAAAGTCATGCATTTGCTTGCTGAGAGGCATTGTACTAAGGTACCAAACTGATATGTTTTTCAAAGTTGTTTTGCTCTAACTTGACGTTTCATCTGCCCTCTCATCCTTGACCAATCTCAATTTTTGAATCCCCTGCCAGTTCCACAAGGCAATGTTAAACTTGCACTTCTTGCAGCTGAGTTTTTGAAGGGTATTTTCCTTGTCTGTAGGCAACACCCAACATGGAACATTTTGAGGAGATTGGGCATTTTACACAGGTATGTCACGCCAAATCACCTGTCATTGGTGAATTACCATCTCAGATACACAAGCCACATGGAAATGTGGCATGATGGAAATGAGAACCTGTTGCCTGCTTAGCTTAAAAAGTGTGATCCTTGCAACTGCAGATGGTTTGGAGGGCCACAACTCACATCGGTTGTGCCACAGCCCAATGCCCTTGGGGCGGCACGGATAATGCTACATACCTGGTCTGCCGGTACTTGCCTGCGGGCAATGTCCTTGGGAAATTTGCAGGTAAAATTTACCTGGTAGATATTTGCTGTTATCTCCATTTTTAGATAACTAGTGCAAGCCCAAGTTTAAAATATGCAAGCAATATTTTTCATTCACTTTCAATTGTTGCCAGCTCCGCACCATGCCCAGTACTGTCTCAGCGTGTGGCATGTGCGCCATCTGACAATTGCATAAATGATTCTCTTGTTTTGTTATCTTGTTCGCACGCAGAGAACGTCAAGCCACCTCTGCAGTGAAATGTGCTCTTGGATTGGAGTACTGTTCCTGTCATCTAGATTTGCTTCTGGTGCATATCTTGGTACATGCGGACTTCTCGCCATGGTGTAGCATGGTTGACCTCATGCTCTGCTCACAGCAAGAGTGGTGATTGATGCTTTTTAAAGCTTGCAAGCTGCTTGCCTCAGCCTGGCCATTCCTGGCAGCCTTACCTTACGTGCCCCATAGGAATTTTTGACAATACAATGTAAGGAGGCCATGGATTATTTAAAATTACCTGCTCAAGTCCCTGTCTCCTATCTTTTTGAGGCCTCTCTTTAATTTTGGTGCATGCTCTTTAATGCTGCGTTCTATATTGCCACTGTGGCACATGACTTGATGTTCATTGCTGTATCTTTTTTTGCCACGTTTAGCTTTAAGAAAAGCTTGACCTTATCATAGTTTGCGCATAGAGTGAGAGCACTTAAGCAAGGCAGCGTGACAACAATTGCAACTCATTAGGAGCGCTCCTTGTACTGCACATGTGCTTACTTAAAGAGAAAAACATACTTGTGTTGTGTCTCTTTCTGTTATCTTTCCTTGAAGCCTCTTTGTCAACTGTTATGTACATACACAGTTACATTTTAGGCCCTTTGTTTAATCCTGTGTGTACGTGAAAGTGATTTCAGGGCGAGGTCGTGAGATTGTTTTAAGGTGCTTTTACCCTCCCTGCCTTGGTCTGGACCTGCTTCCTTGCCTTTTTCCCCTTGATCTCCCTTTTTATGCTATGGCCCTTAGGGAAGTTGTTGCTTCCTGGGCCCCTCGTGTAAAAAATATTTCGTTTGTCACGCCAGATTATTGCAGCAGGTATCTAGAAATGGGGCACTTCAAAAACTTTCACATTCTTTCAGCCTATTTGTTCTTTTGAGTCACAGCTGTAATACTATATATTGTCCTTATCAGGACAGCATCCCCCATAAATCCCAATCCTCGCAAATTTGCTGCCGGAGGACTTTTCGAAAAAGGCTATCCACACGTGCACCTTGGGGGCTTGCACCTATATCTAACCTTCCTTTCAACATGTGCCACTCAAATCATCCCTGAACTACAGACAGTTGTTCTTTTCCTGTATAAGCTAGGACTTAAGCCATCTAATTTCAAAGAATAGCAATACTGGTTGCATGTGTGTATGCCCCAGTCAGATTGTGCACTTCCTTTGAAGGGCACAGCAAGCATCCAAGACTTTATGCTTCCTGTGTGGTCATTCTTAGTAGCTGACAACAATTCAAAGGCAATTGCCCAAGCTGCAGTGATAGCATGGCCTATCGACAGTGCAAAACAAGCACAGCTGCATGCTTGCTGGATAGGTAAATCAAATCAGTCTTTAATCACTGAGAGGCGTGCCAAGAAGTCTGCAGGCGAGAGTTGACCCTGATTCAGCTGCCTCAAGAGGGCCTGCAAGTCAAGCGTGGTGCGGGCAAGCTTGGGGTACTCAAGCCCTAAGAGGCCACTGCCGTCTGGCCTCAATGCCTGCCCCGTGGGACCTGCTGTACTCCTGCTGCCCCTTTTTTGCACACGTGGGGCTGACCCAGGAGCATTAGGAGCCTTGCTGCGAGTGCTCCTCTTGTGTGGCGTGAGGCTAGGTGCTTTGTGCACCTGGGTGGAAGTGGCTGAGACTTTCCCATCCCTTCTGCATGCAGTGGCACTGTCTGCGCCCTCTCTTGTGCCCTGGGTGTGGTCCGTGTTGCCTTCAGAAATTGAGGGCCCCTCAGAGCCGGGAACACTGCGCCTCCTTTGCTTGGTGCCAGTGCCACTGCTCCTGCCGCCCTTTCTGCTGCTGCTGCTGCTGCTGCTGCTGCTGCTGCCGCTGCTACTTTTGCTTTCATGGGCTTGGCGTGAAAAGACTCGGCTGGTGCTTCTGCCTGCCGTCAAGCAGCTGTCCACTTGCTGCACAAGGGAACGCTTCTCCTGGACCTCATTGTGCTCCAGCTGCTGGGCCTGATGGTGGTGGTGGTGGTGGTGCTGCTGCTGCTGCTGCTGTGGAGGTTGAGGCTGAGGCTGTGGAGGCTGAGGCTTTGCACAAAGCGGCTGGGCTTGCAAACCAGCTGCGAGCGAGGCTGGGACAGAGAATGTTGAAGATGCAGCTGGCCTGCTGCCGCTCCCCAGCTGCTGCGGCTGCTTGTGATGGGCGGGGG
>LFCJ01004580.1_pt1 | contig 10134 bp, 13 predicted proteins | sample 643141 | NCBI WGS metagenome assembly LFCJ01 (sample SAMN03766243, study PRJNA286221) | soda lake metagenome | biome: soda lake; feature: Kulunda steppe; material: water; isolation source: sample B1-Br-g2 brine of Lake Bitter-1 | place: Russia: Kulunda steppe | collected 2010-07 | reverse complement strand
CACACACACACACACACACACACATGCACGCACGCACAGTTCAGACTAGCAATGCATGGCAGATATCAAAAGAAAAGTTCCTTTTGTTAAATCAACCTGCAGTTCTTTTTATAAGTTTTACCTTCAGTGCAGTCCATGCTTGCATGATGCAAGCAATATTGCATCACACCTGCATTAAAAAGGCTCACTCTATGGATGCTACAGTGTGGGGAAACAGCACAAAATACTTTGAGAGAGTGTGTTCTGCTCATTCCACAACGCCTCTGCTCCCTTTCACAGACTCAACCTTGTGACCTTTTAGAATGGCGACAGGGGCCTTACTGCGCTCAGCTACAATGTCTGAGACGGAGCCCAGCATGAACTCTGTAAGAGATGGATGGTGGTGAGAAGAGAGCAGGACTACAGATGCCTCCACGTCCTCTACTATCCTGTGGTGGGACGCACAAGTGGTTTGGCTTGCTTGGATAGTGTATCAAATTGGCGATGAAGAGATCAAGGCACACAGCTCACAATTCTAGCCAGCACAAGGTTGCTGCTCAAGCTAAGCTGTAAGGCTCGTTTATAAGAACGATGTGATTCATAATACTTGACTCAGTCAATTGGGTGAGATATGCAGTCCATGCACAGCCAGGGACGTGGCCAGAGAGGTGGCACGATCAAAGTTTGCACCTGCACAAAGCTTCGCTGATAGTTTCGACAGGGTCCACGGCAGGCTCAATCAGTACGTCCAAGCTGTATTTGGCTCCAAACTCCTTGATCAGGTCCTCAAACACACGAATCTGGAAACGTTGATAAAGGCAGGAGCCATTAAGGCATGCTGTGGAGCATGCCAACAGTGCAAGCAAGAACTTGGAACCTTAAACACCCAAATGCAAGGCATGGCCTGGTCACAGCAAGCGGCTAAAAAAATACTTATAAGATATCGAAGTAGGAGGGAGAAAGTATTGGTTGCAAAGTCTCCCTTTCCCATCAAGATCAGGGCCAGATTATCTAACGTACAACCACCCACCCTGCTCTTTTGCCACCTCTCTTTCTCTTGCTCTCCCTTCTCCCACGCAAGACCGCTCATTGGACCGGGGATGCCATTTGATGCCATGGAATAAAAATCTTGGTCCATACAAGGAATAACATGGACCAGGCGCAGGGTGTCAGCTGCATGGTAGTTTGCAAAATAGAAAGAACAAGTAAGGGCGCTCAAGGCTTGCACCCTATCTGATCGCCCTAAAGCGCTGGACACGGGTAGCATGGCTGGTGTGCAGGTTTTCGAAATGGCTCCCTGGTTAACCCCTTTCCAATTCTGGTATCCCTCTGTTCAACCCTGCTTCCTTGACCATTCTATGTCCTTGGTGCATTCATGTAGCTTTTCATGCTCTGTCCTTCCAGGCTTGCATATACTTTTAGCAGTTGGGACTTGCCTGCTCTGTACATGTGCTGCAGCATCCACTGTAAGGCGAAGAGGCTATCATCTGAGCTGCAAACATGGAGCAAAGGGAGGAACCTGAGGATCCTTGCTCAAGATGGCCGAAAAGTTTTCCGCAACACCAAGAGAAGTAGCACCATTTCTGCTGTGCTATATGTGACATGTCTGCCATGCGTGCGCTGTGGCATGCCAGCAATAAGTTATGCCAAGTACGCATCAGTGAAGTGAATCCTGTTAAATCTTGTCTCACCTATCGATTGCTATTACCAGCTGCCTTCCACTTGAGGTCTCATAATCAATTCCCCCTGCTGCAGCACCCTGCTTGCCTTCACTTCCGTGGAGAACAATCACTGGCCTGTTGAACCAGTGTAGCATAAGCGTGCTTTTTATTGGATGTTCATGAAATGTGTGTTGGCCCAAAGCTTCAGCTAAGTAGCAAAGTGCCAAACAACAGTGTACCATGCACTGCTTCAAGCACATGCTCTGTACTGATGCCTTGTTGGTGCTTACCTGCACCATTTGGTGTGCGGGGATGGACCCACACCGAATGAATTAGTCCATCGGTGCAGGCAGGCCCCAACAAGGCATCCGCACTACCCGGCACAGCATCAGTACAAAGCACAAGGGGCAAGTGCTGGCAGCCGTGCTCAAATGATGCTATATACCGTTAGGATTTGGCAAATAATGGTGCATACTTAAGAGTCTTGTGAGCACAGCCCTTGCATGTACACTAAGGGCCACCTCTATCAGTGCAAATGTCTCTGGTTCTGTGCTAACACAAACGAGGCACCACTTCCTGCTTAGAACATGGGAGAGTATGGTGGCATTGCACCTTCAGGCAGTACACCTTCGTTGGCAATTGCCCATTAAATTTGCAGTGTAAGCTCTAGGATCATTGTACATTTAATGCCGCCCTGCGCTGAGACCAAAAGCAGGCCTTGTTGGCTACCTGGAGGAGCTTCTCAGGGCGTGGTCAGTTGATGACCCAGGTATCCACCTTGACAAAACCCTTTGCTTGTTGTGCGTGGACATTACCAGCACATCTGCATCCATTTTGTCTGCCTGGGCGCCATGAAGCATTGGGGTGCAGTTATTCATGCTTTCACACACTTCCTTACAGCAAACGTGTGTGTCTCAATAACGTGCACCACCATGCAAACCTGCATCTAGCAAAAAGCATGTGCCTTGTACTAATGCAAGAGCCTAGTAATACACGTGGTGCAGCTTAAAAGAAAAGGCCATCGTGCAGAGCAATTGCACCCACACCCACACACAAGGGCAGCAAACTTGACACATCTGCTTGGAAAGCGCGCGCGCACACACACACACACACACACACACACACACACACACATACACGAGATGGCCACAGAGTCATCAGCAACCTTTCATGTTTGCTTGAGAGAGCATGGGCAAGGATCGTGGAAAAGAAAGAGTCTTGATTTATACAAGCTATGACATGACATGTCTGAGGTTGCAGTTGCAATGGGTGGATTTCCCTCCAGGTAATTATAAGCACTGACTTCATCTAACTTGTGACTTTTGATGCAGCACTCATTTAAACAAGCACAAAGAGAGTGCCATGATACATTTTTTAGATAATTTGTTTTGCAATGCACATGCAAAAAATGGGAAAGCCCTAATGAATGTGTTTCTTTACCATACCCCTGTCCCACCCAGGGCCAGCGACAGGCTGCACATTCCTGGCACTTACTCACCAGCCTGCACACAGCATGGCCCACATATGATGCTTCATTCACGTTGACCTTTACAGGCCTGATGCGCACAGCCAGATTGACCTGCGTGCAGGAGACACAGCAATTCATGATTGATGGCAGATTCCACCAGGCATGTGCCGACAGATGGAGCAAGGGATCACAAATCATAATTAAATTTAACATGAGCTCAAAGATATGCCGCCCACACTGTACCAAAAAATACACATGCATGCATGCATGTGCACACGTAAATTTGTGCATTGTCAATGAGGAATGTGATGAGCAGCATGCGCTTAACGATTAATTAGATAGGGTGTTGGTCGGGGCACTCCCAGCAAAATAGGGCAGGGTCTGCTTTGAAGAACTTGTGCATCCCATGGGACAGGTCTCACTTAACAGGTTAGGTGGTGACATGTTGAGTGCGTGTCAGAGCTGCAAGAATGGTATGTTCCATAATTGCATGCACAAGAGTATGCCGACCTACCCCTGACTCGGATAGACGCGTGCCATGGGCGTCGAGGAGATCCCTGCCCCATTGCTCCGTTGCATGTGTAAGCGCAGCGTCAGGCGTGTGTGGGGGGAAGACATCATGCTCCACAAAGCCCCCGGGTATGTAGGCCAGGGTGTGTTCCTGAGCAAGGCTGGGTTCCCCAATTGCAAAGTGGAAGCAGTCAATCGTGTCGCCTGCATTCAGTACCAATTAGTCCGCAGGCGCTCTCTTGCGCAAGGCCCTGTTCAAGCAGATCAGGGGCACCGCCCACCCAAAAGGCAACAGGGGTCGTTGGCTTCATGTCAGGCTTGTGTACAATTCTCCTTTTTCCATGGATCCAAGTCCAGACTGGATTCCAGGCTCAAGATTGCATTGCATTCTTAAAAAACACACAGGGTTGTGCGACAGACGGCATACTAAGACAAGAGGACACTGCCCACTATAAAACCTGATAGGAATTCAGCATCACAGGGTGAGGTGTCATGCAGGACAGTGATATTGAGTGCCTTAACAAATTTCAATGCAAATGCTTCTTTGTGAGGTGGTCTGGCACGCTGCCAACAAAAGCAAGGCCTTCTTATGCTTGTAGGCAGGGATTGTGAGTCATACAATAGACCAGCACACACAGATATTCGAAAGCAGTGTGTGAGTGCAGAGATTTGAAAGTGGTGTGTAAGGAATTCATAAACACAAATGTATGTTGGTAGAGCAAATATAGAGCATGCACATGCCGTACAAAACTGTGCAGCTGCAGCACATGCACCTCTGCGTGCTAGGTTGTTGGAGACCCAGTCCAATAGGATGTCAGCATCTGCGTTCACAGGGGATATATGGGATTCCTGTTACAAATAAGATTTCATTTGCCAAGCTGTTTCTGTAGGGTCATGCTCTTATAACAAACAAAGCCAGATCAACCATTTTAACAGATCAATCACACTCACACAGAGAAGAGAGGGTCCCGGATATCATTACGGTAAGAGTGTAGATCTTGTGTAAGGATTAGCCTGAGCTTTAAAAACCGCTGTTACCATTGAGCAGTGTACAGGCCATGCTTGCTGCATGGTTATGTTTATGCATGAACTGCAACTTATTATCCAATTGAAGGAAGTACGTCTTGCAGTGATCATGTGATCAAAAAGCACATTCACAACCTTCGATACTGTAAAAAGGATTGTGGCTTCTTTTTCATCACACACTTTCCCTCGTGAACCCCATGGGCCCATCCTTGCCTGAGTCACGGGGAATTGCCACACAGATTCTTCGCTGGACTCTGACATGCGGATCAATGAGAGAGCGTTGGAACCAAGAAGCATCAGGACTAGGCTCCAGGTTATCCTTGGTATAGCGAGTGATGGTGCCGGCACGTCTCCTAGCTTCTGGCAAAAGCCTGGAGGCCGCGCTCAGGCCAGATCCGGAGGCTGCACGCCTTTGGGCACAGCCCATAATTATGCTGTAGTCTAAAATCAATTCAGGCATGCTTATGGTACTCTTGGTCCCACGAGTGTGGTGGGCCTGGTTCCCCGTGGGTGCACTGCTGTGCCTGATAGAGTTCATGACTGCGATATTAATAATATCGATTTTTATTCATAAGTTTATCGAACAGCCTATTACAGAGCAAATGCATGTGCCCCGCGAGACAGCTGTTTCATGACGTTATTACTGCATTCATGACGCTGTGCAGCGAGTGACCAGTAATTGAAGCTGGTGGAAAGACCTGGATTCCATGCAGTCCCCAGCAAGATGATTCCTGACTGGCATGGGGCCTTTGATTCATGATTGACAATGTGACAGCTGACTGCGTATGGGCAGGAACACAGGTGGGAGATGGGTGAACGTTGCGGTCAAAGCTCTATTGACAGATATGCTCAGCTGCACGCATCTAGCCATCTGCCGTCCTGTCAAACCGCGTGTGTGGGTGGCCTCTCGGTCGTCACCCATTATACTATGAACCGCAAGTTATGTTAAAAAAGAGGAGTTATGGACTGGGTTCTGTTGCCAGCTGCACAGAAGCTTGAAAGTGCAGCACGCGTTTTGACCTGCATGTCTCCTGCATGCCACCTCTCAGGTCCATGCCCTGGCTGACAAATCAAAGCCAGAAGTTTCCAGGGCCAAGTTAGGGGCCCAAAAGCGGCGCGTACGCTTCAACTTGGGCCCCCGTCGGCCTGGGCCAGGATACAACAGTCCCCTGACCAGCCCTTGGTCAGCGCAGAAGGCTTCGGTACGGGCCCCCTCGCCCCCTGGTATGCGCCAGCATGATCAGCAGTGGCCTAGGAGTAGTCCCAAATCCTCTGCTGGCGACTCCATACCCCTATCCTACCCTCCCTCACCGCCCCAGCAGCTGCTACGCGCGGCCCAGGGCAGCACCCAGCAGGCCAGCAGCTCAGGGCACACCTCCTCATCACCTCCTTCGCCAACACCCCAGCCAGAGCCTTACCCAGGTAGCCGCCATTTTGCAGTGTGAGGGCAGCAACAAGCCCAACATGTGCTATTGGCATCGCCTGGCCCATCTGTTCTGAGTGCAATGATGGCAGGGCCTCCATTGCCTGATACTGCTGTGCAACGCAAGCAAATACCATGACGCAAATGTGCCAGTCAAAGCAGGCAAGATGCAAGTGCGTGTGCGAGAGATGCGCCTGTGTGCATGCGAGCAGCCACACATACTCTTGCTTGTATGCGCACACGCGCACACACACATACATACATACATACATACATACATACATACATACATACATACATACATACATACATACATACATACATACATACATCCATACATACATACATACATACATACGTACATACGTACACACATACATACATACGTACATACATACATACATACATACATACATACATACATACATACATACATACATACATACATACATACATACGTACATACATACATACATACATACATACATACATACATACGTACATACACACATACATACAAATATACATACATACGTGCGTACATACACACCCCCCTACATGCATGCTTGTTGTGGCGCGCACGCCATGTACACGCGGTCACTACCTGCCCCCAACCCTGCCCCCTGCACAGGCGTACGGCCCACCGGCGCTGCATCCTGCGCACCTTGGCATGGCGGCACGCACGCGGCCTTACCGCGTTTCCCCCCTACCCAGATGTCCGTGGCAGGCCCCCCTACCCAGATGTCTGCGGCAGGCATGGGCGACTGGCAATGCGGTGTTGACGGTGCGGTGGGAGGCCCGAGCAGCCGCCTTCACCCAATAAGCTGCCCCCTTGCGCCTGCCTTGGCATGCTGTAGCAAGCAGCTGGGCTCGTCGCCACCACCCCTCCCCCTCCCCCTCCCCCGCCCCCTTGCCAGCCCCACAAAGCATCGCGTGGCAGGCACTGCGGATGGGGGGCTGCTGAGCCCACCTCCACCCGCCAAATCTGCTGGTGGTGCAAATGCAGATACCGCACGCCAGCCTCCCAGGGCGCCCAGCCTGGCCCCGCCTGCTGCCCATCCGCCAACCCCGCAGCAGCATCCCTGCCATCTGCAGCACCGTCCACAGCCGCTATCGCAGCAGCGTGCCTGCCATCCAGGCCCTCAGGAGGAGCATGCTCCCCCAGCCCCATCTTTGACTGGGGCCCTCCCCTCCCAGCCTGCTGCCTTTGGCCAGGCGCCCCTGCCTTCCCCTCTCCCGGATTCCCCATCCACAGCGGCCGCCAAAGCGGTGGCCAACGCACGCAGGCTGCTTGCAGGGGCCGACAACGGTGCCAGCGCCTTTGGCGGCAGGGTTGGGGGATGCCCGACACTGCAGGGCAGCGTGACCACGCCTTCGGCATCACCTCTAGCAGCGCTGGCTTCGGCGCCAGCAGCAGCCGAAGGCAATGGTGGCCCCGGCCAAGATGCATCCATTGAGAAGGTGCACATGCTGCTGTCGTCCATCCAGCTGCTGGGCGCCAGCATCCAGCCCAGCGAGGTGCCCCCTGTGCCACGCCCTCGCACCACCAGCTCCACCCCGCTGCTCCTGCCCTCTGCCTTGTCACCGGCAGCAGCCCCCTGGCGCACCCAGCGCAAGCCGCCCCATAGCCCGCACGCTCCCCCAGCTACCGCCGCCGGCCCCCTGTGCACACCTGTGCTTGCGGCGCCACCCTCACTTGCCGCGGTTGGGCAGTCCCAGGTCTCGCTTCCCACCCCGCTCCCTTCACCCCTTCCTTCTCCCCCTCGTGCCCACCCAGCACAGTCACACCTCTCACCTGCTCTTGGCTCCTTGGAAGCCCGATCCCGGCTGCCCGCTTTCCTGGCACCCCTGCCTCGCCCAGGCCGCAGCTGCAGCCCCCCTGAGCCTGCAGCCCAGGCGCCGGCTGCAGCCCACCCCGCCGCGCAGCTGGATCGGCTGCTGGCGGGGCTGCAGACGCAGGTGCAGGCACAGTGTGCTGGCGGGAAGGCGCTGGCGTCCTGGCCTGAGGCTGGCATGACCGCTGCTGGGAGTCAGCTGCAGGAACTGCAGCGGGCACAGCAGCGGGAGCAGCAACAGCAACAGCGCCAGCAGCAGCAGTGGGAGCAACAGCGGCAGGAGCAACAGCAGCGCCAGCGCTGGGAATGGCAGCAGCAGCAGCGGCGGCAGCAGCAGCAGGCGGTGCTGGATGAGGCGTTGGCGTCTGTGCCCACCATGCAGGAGGTGAGTCTGCTGGCCGCCTGGCACTCGGTCTTGCAGAACGGCAGAGAAGGAGAGGGCTGAGGGGGGCAGCGTGTCAAGCAGCAGGTGCCCCCTGCACGAGAGAGGTGCTTGCTTGCGCGAAGCCATGCGCATGCCCAACTGGAGCTGCTTGCATGCGCCTGCCTGCTTGGGAGGCCCGTGGGCACTTGCCAAGCATTAGGGCACCAAAACCTCGCTTAGTTAGCACGGGGCTCGCTGCCCAGGCATCTGCACCGCTGCCAAAGCCCCCGCGTAGTCAGTGCCAGGTCAACTGCTTACTGCACCGCCGGCAAGCGTGCGCAAGTGCTGCTTTGGCCCCTTCATGCCCTGCCGGCCCTCTGTATGGTTGTCTGCCGCCCAAACCAAGCACACTCCTTACTCCCCTGCTTCCTGCACTGCTGCAGGCATGCCAAATTCTGGCCACGCTGCCAGGCGTGCCCCAAGACCCTGAGCTGCGCTTGGTGTACTCGGGCTTGGGCGTGACAGAGGCTGGTGCAGTGCAGCTGCCAGTGGTGTTGAGGTGCGGGGAGTGCGGATGCTGTCAAGGGCCTTGGCACCTGGAAAGGAGAGGGCACTGTGTTCGCGGCGCCGATGTCGGCGGGCCGTGCACGCGACATTGCTGTATGTCTGGGTGTTTCTGCATGTGTGCGCTTTTGCGCGCGTACATTTTGGCGTGCACAGGGGTGTCGGCTTTTGTGCATGTTTGCACATGCGGTGATGTGTTGCCTTGACCAGGGGCAGGCGCTTCTTCTTGGCCGTGCTGAGAGGTGATGCAGCACCTCGACCAAGGGCAGGCGCTACCCCCTGTGGCCGTGTGCTTCTGCCTGGGCCGTCGCTCCGACGCAGACCTGCTGTGCGCTCGATGTGTGGCATGCATGGTTGCCAATTGCCGGCACACTGCCAATAGGGCAGCACGCACGCGGGCTGGGCAAGGGTCTCCCTCTCTGAACTGAGGGTCGCGCTGGTGATTCTGGACTGAAGTCTAGGAGCTGTTGATGCACGCGGGTACCACAGGCAGATGCTGCCTTTCTAAAGGATGGCCTTGGGCATCCCAGGGTCTTGAAATGAGCTGCGGGGTTGGCCTGTTTGCACGCACACGTAGCAGGCTGAGCAGCACAGCCGGTGTGTCAATGTCAATGGCTAGGCCCACCTCAACTCGCCGCCCTCGCACCCGTGTTCTTTGGTTTTTGGAAGGCAAGAGCCCCCCAAGGCAAGGCTGGAAGGGCGCCATGGTGATCTGTGTTTGCCCCTGGTTGGGTGATTCTGCGCAGCTGCCTGCCGCCCACCCTGCTTCGCCTGAAGGCCGTGCGCCAGCTCAACAGTGCGTACCAGTGCGGTGTGCTGGCAGAGGAGAGGAGCATGCTTGCTGCCAAGCTGCGGGAGGTCAAGGTGGGCACATGGTCGTGGTGCACGTGTGCGTTGTGTGGTCGTGTGTGTACATGCGCTCGCAAATTTTAGGTTGCAGCTGCAAAGAGGGCAGCTGCTCAGGCGCATTTGTGTCCTAGGCAGAAGCAAAGAGCCCATGCCTAGGTTCTTAGCCGCCAGCAATTACCGACCAAAAAGCTTGTAGAATGTGTTTTCACAAGGCGTGCTGAAGCCTCATGTTATTGCTCCAAGGCCTGCCAAGGACTTCTCCTTAGCCTGTGCCTCCCGCCCCTCTGTTTTGGGCACCTTGATATCATTGCTGTTTGTGTCTGTGAGTTGTGTGCATTGTTGTTGTTGGTGTTGGTGTTGGTGTTGGTGTTGGTGTTGGTGTTGGTGTTGTTGTTGTTGTTGTTGTTGTTGTTGTTGGTGGTGGTGGTGGTGATGGTGATGGTGGTGGTGGTGAT
>LFCJ01004579.1_pt1 | contig 10135 bp, 9 predicted proteins | sample 643141 | NCBI WGS metagenome assembly LFCJ01 (sample SAMN03766243, study PRJNA286221) | soda lake metagenome | biome: soda lake; feature: Kulunda steppe; material: water; isolation source: sample B1-Br-g2 brine of Lake Bitter-1 | place: Russia: Kulunda steppe | collected 2010-07 | reverse complement strand
TTTCTCGCAGCGCTCCCGCCCTGATTTGTTGCGTGCTGGATTACAGTTACTGAATCGTTCTGATATTTATCCAAAACGTCCATACTGTGATCAGTTGATGCGTCATCAACAATGACGATCTCAAGATTATCAATAGTTTGTGCAAGCACACTATCTACTGCCCGTGATAACGTTCCAGCTGAGTTGTAGGTTGGAATTACAACACTGACTGTGACCATTGTATACTACAGTTTGTTATTTGAATATAAATTATCGTTTCTTATTTTTCGAACAGAATACTGCTATCTTACGCGTTGAACAATTAACGATCATCTTGCTAATTAGTGTTTTATTGTAGCTACCAACTGCAAAAGTACATCGTTGTATAACAATTATTTTGCCCGAACGTGTTGTGGCTATCCTGCAGATATTCGACCGTCCCACATTCATCATAACTAGCCAATAGAACTCTATGGGGAAAATCAAGAATTCCGTCAGCCTATTTCGATACAACATAGCCACCGACAGCTGCTCCGTCGGTTTGTTTATGTATCATCACCGGCTCTAAGGTTGTATCACAGTCATCAACTATCATCATAGTCAAATACTGTATTTAATAACAAAAAATAAATAAACTAATTGACAAGCGATTTAAGAAAATCCCTATCTTCTGTTTCAATTCCAAATAAAAGAAGACAACCAATAAATATCGTAGTACCTGCTGCTGCTCCAAAAAACAATGACAATAACCCCTCAAAATATATTGAAAAACTATACATAACTAGTCCAGATAACAATCCAGTTGCTAATGGCTTCCAGTATTCAACAGAATATGGAAACATACGTTCGGTGTACCAGACTTCAACGAGGCGTAAAAGATTGATGAATACCAATACGCTCGCAGTCGCGAGTGCAGCACCAATCAATCCATACTGCATAATAAAAATGTAATTAAGTATTACATTGAGTACTCCAAGCGTCCACTGGTTCAATAAATTAAGATATTGATGCTCAGTCATCATCAACAGATAACCGCTTGGCCCGACAGCACAGTTCGTTAATTGGGCAATCGTAAATAATATAAGTACACTAGCACCAGCGATGAACTCATTACCAAAAACTGAGAGAATCTCTTCTGCATAGATTAATATAATTAATCCTGGAATCAAAGAAATTGTGAGCGCCCATCTTGTTATCTTTTTATAAATTTGATTAAGTCCATTCATATTATCATTGCTATACAAGCGTGATGCCACCGGTGGGAACAACTGATTAAATCCACTGAGGGGAAGTGTGAGAAAACCAGCAATTAAAATGGCGATTTGATAAATTCCGACATCTGCTTCTAACAAAAAAAAACCAACCATTAATACATCAACCCGTTTGTATAAATATTGCCCAACATCTTTTAATGTGAGAGGGACCGAGTAATTATAAAAACGGTGTATGTCTGATTTTGTACGTGACGCGACTATTTGTGGATAGATCTCTGTTTTTGCTAATAAAAGGGAAATAGCAAAGGCAGCAAGAAGAATTGAGCCAATCGCAAGTGCATATACAACACCCAATAGTGAATATCCTAGTAAAATCGCAATTAAGACAACCAGCAACTCAAATACAGGCCTAGCAATATTGTCTGTAATTACTTGTAATTCCATTCTCTCTTGCCCACGAAAAATTGCGTTCGTTAGTGCAAGTACGGATTTAAACGGTAAAACTACTGCAAAGATCCGAAGAACATCTGTCAACAGTGAATTATCAAGTGTATAAGCTGTAATCGTTGGTGCAAAAAAATATAAGCCCACCCCAGAAACAGTGCTTCCAACTAATGCAGTAAGATATGCCAAACCAACCATCTTTTGTTGGCGTTCAGGATCGTTCTCATATTCCGGAATAAATTTGAGAACTGATTTACCAGTCCCAACACGCGAAAAAATAATTGCCAGAGATATTAGAGTCATTGCATATGCGTACACCCCATATAATGTGGCTCCAAGTGAACGGGTGAGAACTAAATTAAATAAAAAGCCAATGCCATTGGATGTGATTTTCCCAATAAAATACAGCGAGGCACCGGCTGTTATCGATTTGAGTGAAGAATTGACAATACTTTGTCTATCATCCGGCATCTATATATTAATCTGTATTGATGCAGAAAGATAACACTTCATAAGTGAGTTTATTTTTGCGTAAATAACAATGAATACAGAAAGTTCATACATGTGTGTCGTTGACATTTTTTATGGATATAGATGAATTAAACCAGCCTGAAAAGAGTAATACTAAAATTAGATACCTCTCTCAATTAGACCAATTTGTGAGCGAAAATGGTATTGATTATACAGATATTTGTCTCGTTGGAAGCACGCTCTTAGCTGATTACAATCTGCGAGATAACAACGATATTGACGTTGTGATTCACCCCAAAAAGCGTGGGAAAGTTGATTTACAAAAAACACCAAATCAGATTGAGCTGCCTATTGAAAAATACTCTTGGCTTGATATAACTGATCGAGATTTGGTATCCGATGATCGATATCATTATAAATCAAATGGTTATAAAATTGTAAAGCCCGAAATAGAGCTATCTTTCAAACACCGAAGACTATGGGAGAAAGACAGGAAAGATATCAAAATACTTGAACAACGGTTTATTAATGGTAGGGATTATAATTGGAATTGGGATTTGTTTAGTTACGAATACTATCCAGATAAATTTACATCGAGGGGATTACCGGAGACCAAATCCCAGAGTTCATCAATTCTCTGTGATTTTGAAAAAAGTATCCAAAATGAAGGCGTATACAGTACACTTAAAAAATCGGTGAGATATGTTGATAGACACTCTCCATTTAGTTTATTCTCTAAAGATTATACTGCGATAAAAGCAAATAAAACTAAATTCGCAGATAATCACTTATATTTTGTAGTCTGGCCTACCGCATCTGAATTTCACGATGCAATCGTTGATCGTTTGGATACCGATCTTGGTGTCATTTCAACGAAAGAAGTTGATCTTAACAATAGTCTAGACGAATTCATCCATGATGTATACAACCATAATAAAACAGAACGATTAATTGAATATAAATCGTATAAGATATCATCTGATGGAAGTACAATATTGGTTGTGAAAACACACCCTCCAAGCAACCAGACGAGAGTTAGTAATACTCAATATCTGTCAGAATTTAAAAATCAAATAAGGAAACAGTATTATCCATATGTCGGAAAAGACTCATTCCATAATATTATACATGGACCAGACTCATTCGACGAAAACGAGTGGATCAAAACTGTACTGAGACAGTACAATGTGCTAAGCAACTAGTTACGAGATATTCGAATAATAGACCAGTATCGATGTTTTGTCTTTGTTTCAGATGAGTTGATATATTGGTTGGATTTTTATGGATTATCATTGTTGCACTTCCAATAACATACATAAATTCATTTTATTGTAATCATTCGATCTAAATTTATAATGGACACCGTTAGAGCCGAAAGTTAAGTGGTCATGTCAATTTATTTTTTCCAGTAATTCCGCCTTTGTTTGTTGGATACATCCCGTATTTTTGATTGTAGTCACTTCACAATAATCTTCCATATGTGTCTTAACTTGTTCACACACACGATGTAATTCTTTTTGAACTTGGTATGGTTCTTTTTGTTGCCAGCCAATATCAGCAACGACTCGATCTCGATCGAATTGACGTTTAAGACATACATCGATGGGTGCATCAACATAGATGACAAGATCTGGAATAGGAACAGCATCAAAATATGCCTTCATTGAGAATTGTGTTTCTTCACATCTCCACAGTATCGCGGCCGCACGGTGAACGAACCCTTCATCCAAACATAAGATATCACTTGACTTTACTGTCATTGACCCAATTTGATACTCTTCAGCACTCCTTTTTAATAAGGTGAATAATCGCTCCGGTTGGTAAGTGGCTGTCTTCATTACTTGGGAGACCATCGAAATAAAGTGTGGGTTCTCTTTAATAAATGATTCAAATGCCTGGTTACCAATCCAGTGTGCCAATAATTTCTCATTAAAAAACTTTTTAAGAATAACTGGGAAAAAACGATATATTTTCTTATATTCGTCAGACGCCTTAAGATAAAACATTTTTTCGATCGCGTCGTCTTTTACCCCACCATAATACGGCTGCTGAGTAATTAGTTGTGAAAATACAGTTGATTTTCCTGCACCTGGAGGTCCGAGAAATTCGATATGGGCCATTTGTTATATTTTAGTGGTATACGACCTTACTATATTTGTATGTTGAAAATAGTTGTCTAGTAACTTTTGTAGCGCTGTCTGAATACTCATCTCCCCACGTTAAATAAACATGGTTTTATTTGATGAATTAGTTCGTCAGCCCCTCAGTACGCGCTGTTCAGTGCCCGAAATAGAAGGTTCCAAACGCTTTCCCGAAAGAATCTCTTCACTTCGTTCCGAAAGGAGGTCAGGCATGCAAAAATCGTTGCAACCGCACTAGATGTAGCACCGAGCTTAATAAGGCAGTAGGCCAGCAGGTGTCATTTCCGAGTGACACCTGCGGCATATCATTAGCACCTCGCAAGACGTCCTCAATTAACTGTTTCTGAAGCATGAGTTCTCTGTCAAAGTGATCCTCTTAGCGGTACAACAAGAGAAGTAGAGACATATCCATGAAGAATTGTCGCTCTCGACGGATCGTTACCGCCTGAACCGGTCGTCAGACGATCAATTTGCGAGGACGGTGCGAGTCAAATAAATAAGCCAGATTGAGAAGCGAGTAGACCACTGATTTCAAACACTCGAACCAAGCGTCTGCTGCTTCTATCTCATGGACAGTCAGAGAAACGTTCACCAATGGGTTGAGCAGCTCGCACACTATTATAATCACTATCGATCGAATAGACCACTGGAGGATAACGCCTCAACCGAGGAGGTTGTTGAATAGACCGTATTAATTATTTAGATGATTTTATATTGAAATATATTTTAATCGAGGCAATTATAGACGCTGACACGATACTCGTTATACTGTGAGAACAGAATGAATATTGGAACAAATAGCATATATGAGTTATGAATGGAGTATGATACTGAAAAAATATACATTAAATATATACAAATAAGACTAATTGAAGAAATTATAAAGTTACTATATGATGCCTTTTTGACTAATTCTATGAACACTAGAATAAATATAAATAATCCAAGTAGTCCTGCAAGCCAACCACCAGCATAGGCAATATGTAATATTATATTATGTGGATATGGGAATCCACTGTTCGTATAATAAGTACCAATTCCATATCCCCAGGGGTTATTAATAATCAAGTTTATTGACTCTGAATAAAGCTCGAATCTGCTTTCCGAAGTTGGGTCTTCAATAGTCCTCTCAATTCTGTGTATTAATAAGTTAGACGCCTCATACTCTGTCACCCTCAAAGTGGTCATAGCTAATCCAACAACAGTAATTAACGAAAGTACAGCTGAAATTATATTTTTATATGAAATTTTTCGTGATTTACATATTTGAATGCCAGCAAGTAATATGAACAGAGCCGGGATACCAATGAATGGTCCTCTCCCACCTAGAGAGAGTAATCCCAGAATAAGTATAACTGAAGAAAATAATATAGCAATTCGTGCTTTTCCTCCTTTTTTTAACAGATAATTGAGCGATATTATCAAACCCAAAGTAATTGGTAATACAATTGTATTGTAATGCTGTCCGAGATCCCGTGAGTAATCAACAATATTGGAAATGTATAACAGACAAATTATAATCCCCCACATGAATTGAAAATAAACGTAGGTCGACAAATCTTGACTTCTAGCTGAAATATATACAAGTCCACATATAAATAATGTGTAAATTGCTCCAAAAGAATATGTAAATATACCTCTAGAAGATGTTACGATCAATGGAACGATCATTAGTAGTACAATAGTAGAAAAACCAATCAATAGTATCGAATATTGTTTTTGAATCAATATTCTTTCGTGTGAATGTATATTATATACACTAGCTAGGACCGCTAACAGTAAAAATACTACATTTGTAGCAAAATTAGATGGGAAAAATAATTTTAAACTTGGTATATTTGCAATTAAAAAAACACACATCCCCAAAAAACCGAAGTTGCTAATTTTCATTAACCTATTTAATATATTCTGGTTTCACCAGCAGAATAAGACTGGATTAATATTGATAGTCTTTGATGGGCTCATCTATCAAACGGTACGTGTGTGACATTAAATGAATAATGCATATAAATATTCTGATCTAACTTATTGTTTTTCAAAAATTGTTCAAAAACAGTGCCGTCTATGAGATTCCTCCGCTAACGCTCTATTTCAAGTGATTGATGCAGTCGATGGCAATTAAATTAATGTACAAACTGCTCGAACCATTTTCGACCACTCTTCCGAACGTTCACCAAGAGTGATAGAAACCGTCGATACGTTGTTTGAGCGTAAGAGATCATTTAGCATGATAATCTTAACTATTGATGTATTCAATTCTCAAATGGACTTATTTATACATAGTCGTCTCTCAAATAAAACAAAAATAATTTTATATTTGGTAAGTGGATTTTAGTTGTGTACTCCGGCCAAGATGTATCTGTTGTTATCCCATCGCATAATCGGCCAGGTTCTCTCAAACGTTCAATCGAAAGTGTAATTTCACAGACTATATCGATTGGTGAAATTATTGTCATAAATGATGGATCAACTACATCATACGATGAAATTGAGAAATTTTTACATGATATCCAATTAGATACAAAATATTATCAAACAGATGGAATTGGTGCATCCGCCGCGAGAAATTTAGGAGCTAATGCGTCAAGCGGCAAAGTTCTAATGTTCCTTGATGACGATGACTATTGGCATCAAAAAAAATGTACACGTCAATTGAATCTATTAAATGATCAGATCGGATTAGTATATTCTGGGCGTGTTGTTGTCGATCAAACTTGCAAGGAACTCTATCGTATCGGTGGAGGAAATACAGGCGACTTATCAAAGAAAATTTTATTCAAAAACATTATTGGGACCACTTCTGGGCCTGCTATCAGAAGAGATCTATTCGAGGAGGTTGGTGGATTTGATGAAACTATGCCAGGATATCAAGATTGGGAACTTTGGATTAGAATTTGTCAACATACACACATCGGTTATGATCCAATGCACACGATTTACTGGACATATCATACTGAGAATAAAGACCAAATGACTGCACAAGTGGCACGCTACTTGGATGCGATAGATGTAATTAGAAATAAACATAAGAAAAAATTACAAGATCTTTCATGGATAAATAAAAGAAAAATAAGGTCACATGATCACCAAGCACTTGCAAAAAAGTATGCAGGATTAGATTCTAGAAAAAAAATCAAACATGTTTTTTTAAGTATTATCTCATACCCCTCAATGAGGGCTACCGCTAGATTGTTACCCGACAGTTATTTAATTAAAATAAGAAGTGCAATTACAAACAATTGAGTAGTGTATTAACAAGATGGCGGAATATAATATAATAGAAAAAAGTATTGCACGGTTTTTGAACCGTTTTCCCAATCTAAAAAGAGAACTGAAGAAACAATATCAATACAGCAACTATTTATTGTTTGCAAAACCAAATTTTGAGCACAAAGTTCATTCCGATGTAACATTATACATGCCTGAGGATGTATTTATAAATGAATCCTCAAATTCAGAATTAGGTCAATTTTTCGGATATTTTGACTTGACTCCTTGGAACACTCACATGAGTCATTTTATGTTACACCAATATACAGAATCAAGCCTCATCTCTGTTGTTGTATATTCTGGACAAGGATCAAACACCATCACATCATCTCGTACTTGGAACTTTCAGCAGGGTTGTCGAGCACAGTGGCACCCAACATTGACTAATCACCTATTAGTAAATGATGTCGTGAACAACAGTACTGGCGCAAAGTTAGTTGATATAAGTGGAAAACTCATCTCTAGTTATCAATATCCAATTCAAGCAGTAAATCCAACCGGTGAAAACTACACTTCATTAAATTACGAACGTCTTGACTTGCATCGCCCAGATTATGGTTATGATACGTATAATAACTCTCCACTTCCAAGCCCAGACTCTGATGGAGTTTGGCTTGTAGATATGGACAATGGAAACAGTGAATTAGTAATAACGTTAGATGATTTAATTAAAGAAGAGATTCAGGTTCAGGATCACAGGCAGCACTATATTAACCATATTATATATAATCCAATAGGTGATCGGTTCATATTTATGCACAGATGGGAATCAGAAGATGGCCGTATCTCTCGTTTATACACTTCAGACTTGGATGGCAATTATGACCTAATTATGGACGAAAAAATAGTATCGCATTATTGCTGGCTGAATAAAAAAGAAGTCATCGTCTGGGGTCGATCGAAGCAACACGGAAATGGATACCATATAATTGATACAAATACAGGAAAAAAAGAAAAAATAAAACAACTCGATGGATATGGAGATGGCCACCCGTCGCTATCACCCAATGGCAGGCACATCGTTACAGATACCTATCCTGATCGAGAGCGAAAAAGACATTTGTTATTATACGACCGACATGAGGATACTGTAACAGAGCTAGGCCAATTTTTTGAGCCACTTCGCTTTAGGGGTCCAGCGCGGTGTGATTTACATCCTCGATGGAGTCCTGATGGAAAATATATATCAATCGACTCAGCCCATACAGGTACTAGGAAATCATATATCCTCGACGTGAGTAAAATTGTAGTGGACTAATTTCGGAGTATATATGAGTAAACAAATCCACGGATTGTATTTGGAACCAACCGGATGGGGATCCGTACACACAAATTCAAAAGAAAAATTGGCGTTGAGATCATCCCCATTTGTAGGAACTGTCTTTGGAGCATAAAATCAAGTCGAGCGTATTTTAAACCACCTCTCCGCCCGTATAATTTTTTTCCAGCTTCACATTTTACCAACACTTCAGGGATATTTGCGATAGTGTAGCCCTGAGATAACATCCGCATCCATAGCTCATAATCTTGCATCGATCGCAAATCAGCATAATTTCCAGCATCCAACACCGCCTGTTTACGGAACATTACGCTTGGATGGTTCAGCGGCGATCGAAAACGAGCTTTAGACCGTACTTCTTCTGGAGATGTAGGCACGGACCGTATATGAGTTAGATTCGCTGGATCAGTCTTAAACTCCGCAATATACCCTCCTAAAACATCTGTTTCTGGGTGTAACTCAAAATATGAGAGTTGTTTTTCAAACCGGTCATGTACAGAAATATCGTCTGTATCCATACGCGCAACAAGTTCGTGTGAGCACTCTTGGACCCCCCGACGTAGAGCCATACCAAGTCCTTGGTTTTCAGGGAGGTTTATACGGCGTACTATTTGAGGGTATTTGCTCGAAAAGGTAGCCAACGTTTTTTGGAGTTCATCTGGAAGTGGTCCATCTTCGATGATTACTACCTCTGCTGGTTGAATAGTCTGCTCAAATACACTTTCAATAGACCTTTGAAGCTGATTACTACTGTCTCCATGATATGTACTTAGCAAAACCGAAAATTTCTGATTCATTTTATCAAATCTACTTTCTTTCTGTCCTTAATTGTATATTAATTCCAGCCCCTGATCTAATTCAACTTCGGGTTCATACCCCATATCGCCACGAGCCAACCCGATCGATGCTTCGCTTTCATCGATATCGCCCTCGCGTTTTGGAGTTTGTGTGATTGAGACAGTATCATCACCAACAATATCTCGAATCGTCTCTGCCAATTGCATAATTGAGATTGATGACCCAGTGCCAATATTATAAGCAGTTCCTGAAACACCATGTGCAGCGGCTAGGAGGTTTGCACGGACAACATCTGACACATGTACGAAATCTCGAGTCTGCTTCCCATCGCCATGAACAGTGATGGGGCCACCGTTTTCTGCCTGTTCAAAAAACACATTAATTACGCCACTGTAGTCGCCACCAGTCTGACCGGGTCCATACACATTGAAATAACGAAGGACAACTGCTTCAAGTCCATATAGGTCTGCATAGAGTCGGACATACTGATCTGAACTAAGTTTCGACAGTCCGTATGGAGATGTCACAGCCGTTCGATC
>LFCJ01004578.1_pt1 | contig 10135 bp, 8 predicted proteins | sample 643141 | NCBI WGS metagenome assembly LFCJ01 (sample SAMN03766243, study PRJNA286221) | soda lake metagenome | biome: soda lake; feature: Kulunda steppe; material: water; isolation source: sample B1-Br-g2 brine of Lake Bitter-1 | place: Russia: Kulunda steppe | collected 2010-07 | reverse complement strand
CCTCCCCCCTTTGGAGCGCGTGCATGAAGTTAATACCACCAATTGGCTGAGGCAATGCAGCACAGGGGAGCAGACCAAAGCCCTGATACCAAACGCAGGAGTCAAGCCCATGAAAACAAAAGTGAGTCGATGCTCCCAGGAGTCCATTGCTGTTTTACATATCCTGTTACACCTAGCTGTCAAGGCCATACTTACAGAATACACAAAATGGGCCAGGAGATGATCACTAACCTTCGTCTATTGCGGACTACTGTTGCTTCCCAGAAAAAATCAGCTTGTCGTTACTCATATTGGTTATCAATGTCCCAGCCAAAGAGTTGAACAGTAAAGGGCCCTAGCCAATAGCTCGCCAGGCATGATGCTCTCAAGAATGGTCTAGACTAGAGGTTCATTGATAGGAGCCGGTCTACTGGGCTTTTGGGGGTGGCATTGTGTGTGTGTGTGCGTGTGTGTGTGTGTATGTGTGTGAGGGGTAGGGGGGAAAGGGGTTGTCTGCCAAGCTTGGGGGTATAGAATCTTGGGATTCAAGATTGGAAGCTTGTCCGCCCAGCCAGCCTCCACCCTGGGCACCTTCTGTAATTACCAAGCACGCCTGGCTGACATAGGAATGGTAGGTCTGGCAAAAGTTGCTGAGCAGAGTGCAAGTCATTTCCACGGCCAGCCACCAGGATCTGCCATGTTCAGCTACCTCAACCCTGTCGGTGCTTGCCCTGTTGATGCTTGCCTCTTCTGTTCATGTATAGTTGTATGTGAATGCAAGAACGTGTGCACTTACCTTCTTCATTTTGGAAGTCCCAGACAGGCTGGCGGAGGGAAAGAGGTCTGCAGGCAATGAATGCACAAGAAACAGGGGGAAGCTTGGTTAGAAGATCAAACCTCTTATTGGATGATATGAAACTGGAATGCCTCTCTCTCTGTGACTGCACTTGTTTTTCATGTCATCAATTATTCAGGAGGAAGAGATTTGATGACCCGGCTGTAGGTACAAGCAGAAAGGTTTGTAGAATTGTTCAGATAGCAAATACAAAAAAGACTTCTTTTCATATTTCCTTTTCCTCACCCCTGCAGAAGCACAGTGGTTGGAACAACTACTTTTCTTGTGTGGCCATTTTCATCTGCAGCTGACACGTCACTCAAAATGTGAACAAGGGGTGGAGCCATCTGCAAGCAAACAGACGTAGGAGCAGGCATCGCAAGAAGGTTAAACCAATCAAGGTAATGAGACACTGATGTATAAATTAAATTGCTTTCTCTATCAATTAAGGCCAAACTGAGCAAATTTTCTGGGAGTATCAGAGCTGGTCATCATGTGCATCTTAGGCGGTTGATCAATGCAAACTCTAAAGAATTCGAACTTTTAGATCAAAGCAATTCTCATGCGTGAAGATGCTTGTTTCATTGCCACTTTAGTGCAGTCAGACAGAGCTCTGATGTTGCAAAGAGAGACATTGATAAAATAAGAGACTTGATGTGAGAAAAAGATGAAGTGGGAGTCACTACACCACACAAACAGTGGTACATGGCTTGCATCCGTGCAAATGTGCAAGTGAGATTTAGCAAGCCAGGGTGCGCAGTGAGGCAGCATATTAGAAGATAATATACAAAGAAGTGCAGCAAGCGTTTAAAATTTCCATAATGACAGATCGCAGGCTTTTGCTGAGACAGGTGCACTGGTTCACACTATTTTTTCCAAAATGTACTCACATCATCCCCAACTCGAGGATCTGCAAGGTCCAGGAGAGAAATTTCACCCAAATGCTGATGCAGTTCAGCGGAGCTCTCCACAAACCATGACGGGTATATTGATTGATCTGCTTCAAATGTTTGCTCATCAGTAAAATGAGTACCTAAATGTAAAAGAATAAAGAAATGATGAATCAAATGATGAAACTGTTGAAGCCTTGCACAATCCAACATTCAGTGCTTGCAAAAGACATGCGCAACACAGGCTGCCTTGCGTATTAGCATGATGCAGTGTATACCACAGGTTATTAAGGCAGAGTGGCCTTGTGCATGTGTAAGAAAAGTAGAGCATTTAGAGAGCACAGGCGGCTGAAAGAAATGAAGGCAGCAGGAATTCCCAGTTTTGCTGCACTTGAACATGCAACAGTAGGGAAGATGATGCAATGCTTCTTTTTAAGTTTTACGTCTCAGTCCACTGTTCTTGTTGTACTATGCACAAAATGACAGAAGCAGTACATCTAGCCATCCAACAACATCCCGACTAACACAACAGTGCAGTACCTAAACTGCTGCCATCCTTGGCATGTAAGTCTACCTCAGTGGCAAAAAAGCGCATATGCATTCCCCAAAACAGTGCACTAAGGAAATACATTGTTGCCAGGGTTGGCACAAACTTGCACAACAATCCAATACCTGAATCACTGCCATCATTGGCACAAAACTGATGAGGCATGAGGTCCCCTCCAAACTCGGGCAGCTTAAAGCCAAGAGGATCTGAAGGATTACTTGTAGTTCTTATTGTCAGATTGTGGTCATCCCCTCCAGCCTGCAATGAGTGGAGCGCAGCCGAATTGTTGATGACACCTGGAGGCCCTTCAGCTGTGGCTTTGGGCAGCAAAGCTGTGCAGGTTGCAACACCATTGTAAAGCAAGCAAAGGGCCAGCCTTTACACAAGCATGCCTTTACACAGTCTCATTAAAAGAGAAGCAACCTTTCTCTTCATGCTCTCTGCAAGCACAAGTCAAGGCACTAGATGCAACCATTCCTCCCCATCCCCAAGAGATCAATCAAGCCAGGCTGGGCCTCCTTACCCAGTGCATGTAGTCGAATTGGATTGAATGTCTATCTTGGGCCCTTACAATGATACCCGTTTTCGGCTGGAACCGAGTCATTTGGGCAGCCCACCCATCACGTATTTTGGGAAAGGGGGTGGTATCCATGACCTGTGATTGAATGTCGCAAGAAGAAGCGCAGGGATCGACACATGCCGGCAGGCAAACCCCAGCATGTCGGGCAGCGAGCAACTCATCGCTGGGGTCTGAGAGACCCGGCAGAGCATGGGCCTCGCTCATTGAGTACCTCATTAATGGGAGGCCGGAAGGTTTTCCCAGAGTTTGGCTTAGAGATGCAGAGAACTGCAAAGACACCATGGGAGCAACCTTGGCCCTTACCGGCCAGTGAGCTGCAGTAGACCCTGACACTTACCAGCCAGTACAGGAGCCCTAAAAATTCTTTGTTCGAGCAGTACAAAATTGAGTCCTTGAGCTCCACAGCCGCAATTGCCCTGCGGACAAGATGTTGCAGCTGCAATGCTAACAGATCAATTGAATCTATGAGCCTGGACCTGATAGTTGATCAGGAAGTTGGTGCTTACTGATCAGTGAGCGCTTTTGGTCCTGTTACAGCCAGCAAAAGCACGCGCGCACACACACACACCTGATCCGGGGTATCAACCACATGCCCAGGCTGCTTTGAATCATCAATCCCGCCTCAAGATTCCATGGCACAACCCTACTGCACATGTTAATGTGAATAACTCCCTGCCGCAGGGAGCCAGATGTACCTTTTATTGTGCTGTGATGCATAAATGTGTATGCTGTGGGCTCATTTGTGCGTCATCCATGCCAGTGCGCAAGCTTTAAGGGCCACCTTTCATGTCAATCACATCTGGCTCCTAATGACATGACAAGCAATTCAGCTGGAAGATGGTGTGCTTAAAGCTGACCGTTGGAGAGACTCAGCAAGAAACTTGCGAGCACGACAGCCATAAAGAGCACATCAATTGCCATTTGTGCCATAGGAATTACATCAGCAAGTTGGAGATAAGCATGCCTGTCCTAACGCAAGGAGCTTGTTCCCCTCAAATGTGCCAGGCACGCAGTTTGAAATCACAGCCAGTCAAAGCGGCTCCCTCCAGCCTAACCTGACATCACAGCATGTCAGAGCGGTACTTGCAGCAAGCTCCATCCAGCCTAACCTGTACCAACCTGGTACCAATCAGCCTCAAGGCCAGTCTGGCAGTCAACCCTGACTCGTTAACTTGTACCCACCTGGTACGTGACTGAGGGACCGCCATGGCCAGATGGTACAGGCGTTAACAGGCTGGACCTCATTGCCGCATCTAGCACACTTATCCCTCCGCCCTGGGCCTGGATGGACAAGGTGCCGTACCGGAGGAGGCCTCCCGCAGCTGACCTACACAACTCCCCATCACATTGGATAGGCGCCTCCACGCTCCAGTTGGCACTGGCCATGGAGATGGTCGATGCCTTGGGCAATACCAGACTGAGGTCTTCGTCATCCGCAGAGAATTGCTGAATCATCTGGGAGGAAGCGGGCGCACAGGAATGTGTCTGTGCCTGTTTTTGTGCATGTCTGGATTGTGTGTGCATGTGTGTGATGTGTGTGTGCAAATCTGCGTGTGTGTACACTCACATGTGCGTGTCAGCATGTGTGTGCATCAAGTGTGTTTGTGTGCGTGTAAGCGCGCGTGTGTGTGAATGTGTGTGTTGTGTGTTGTGTGCGTGTGCGCGTGTGCGTGTGCGTGTGTGAGAAAGGGAGGAGGGGTGGCTTACGAAAAAGGACGCCCACTCGATCGAAGGGGGCAGCGCTGAAGGGGGTAGAAGGCACACCTGAACGAAACTTTCACCATTCGTGATGGCAATCTCTCTTGCAAAGTTGACTGGACACAGGCATGTTGCGAGAGCAACGAATGCAAGCCAGGACATCCGCATGCGTTTCGCGTTCCGTAACGCCCTAGAAACTGTTCTGCGCGCATATGATGAGTTATCAAAAGCTCATGAGTTATCAAAAGCTCGAAGGCGTCTTTTGCTGGCATCCAAATTGCAAATTTACCAGGCGCTCTGCAGCTGGACGCACGATATGCGATAAAAAGGAATTTGGGAGGATGTTCAATTCATCGCGGCCCATCCGCAGCGGTCTTTCACATAGAATGCCGCGGTCAGGTCAGGCCTCATTCATCGTTATGCACAGAATATACCCCATGGTCAATACGTTATGCGCTCCCATAGGTGTTTGTACGAGAGCTTTTCCCTCATCTTCAAAGGTCAAACCTAGCAAGTCAGAGCTTAGAAAATGCCTGAACAGGTCCCTACAGGGCTAGCTAGCATCATGATCATGCTGCTGCTGCGCAGACTGATACATGTGCAAACTGCTAATGCTTCAGTGTTTGACATGCTTAGTGGTTGACATCAATATGCATAATGCATATGATATTATCATGTGATATTATGCATGTATGCATATATGCATTATATCACATATATATGGTCAAGACACCAGGTGATCACGAGCTTTGAGCTGCAGCTGGGCGGAGTAAATACATGGTACATTGATTCATTCTTGCTTGTAACAAGCAGCTTCTTATAACCAAGCTCATGATCATCCAAATGGATGACCAGCTAGCTAGGCAGCTGCAGGCCTATGCTCATGCATCAGCTTTTATAAGAAGACTCATGATCATACGTGCTCTGATCAGGTATGTCTGACGGGGAAAATAGTAAGCCACCCTGCGCATGCACATGTACAGGCACATGTGTGCGCACTCATCCCCATCTTCTAATGCGTTTGCGGTACACATGTACGCTAGCGGAGCTGGCTCAGGTATTGCTTTCGGCATGCCCGCGACACACACGTACACAAACACACACACATACACACACATGCGCGCGCACCGGTTGACCGTGCATAACACCCCGCACATGTGCACGATATGGCATGCACGCCCTTACATCAATCTCAGATCATCTCCATGATGGGGCGCCCAGCTATGCACATGTTCGCATCCGTTCATGCTCATATGTTTATATGAGCTAGATACATCTATTTCAAAACCAAAATTCTGATTCAAGAGCTGCAAGGATGAGCTTCAGTCCTTGAGCTGCTAAAGCAAACTTTGATAAGGTTGGTTCAAGAACTCAGCAAGAAAGCTCTACCCGTCAACCATGTGTTACCTTAATGCCCAGTTTGCTGCCAAACTGTGCTTCAGTGCTTCGCACTATCAGTAACGATTATAGGAGGAGCAATTCCTCCTCGTGATATCTCGAGCATACCTTTTACCCTGCGGTATTACACTGTCAATTAATGTTTTGTACAAAATGCACATCCTTTAAGAGAACAGAGCTTCCCAGAACTCAAATGCCTTGCAGTTACTAAATATTTTGCCTATAATGCTTCCATTGCTCTGGTGGCAATTTCTTGTATTAATGATACATTAAATAATACAGCATTATAATACATGTTGATGAATAACACATGTGTCGTACAAGCTGTCACACATTAGGCTCATTCCTTTCATGTCCCTTCCAACTTCACATTGCCTAGGGTCAGCGAGGCCAGTTGGGTTGGACTTGGGGAAGTTGCTGAGCCTCACAACTCTAACGAGCATGGGGACCATACTTAATCAAAACCAGATGAAGCATAGCTAAGCTTTAATCATGGCCTTTCTTGCCTGAAGTAAGCAAATGTATTACATATATTTTAATGTATTCAATATGTACATTGTATTGTATACCCTAGGGCGGCCATCCAGGTTGTTCCACTCATTCTCTGGCTGGATCTCATTGTTTTATTCCAGCACTGATACTTTATCACAGGAATAAGGTACCGTATTGATAATATTTTGTCATAAAATACGATGGCTAGGCAAGTACTTTGCAGTGCATATTCTTGAGTGGGCAGCCGACGTGGGGAGCTTAGCACAGAGGGAACTTAAGAGTGGTAGGTAAAAATCATTCACTGCTAGATGACAGTCTAAGCCTTCCATTGCCACCTCGGGCATGCTGTCAGGTTGAGACTGCTAAACGCCAAACAGACTCGTAGCATGACCAGAGCTTATTGAATTACCCAAGGGCTAGGGGGTCCTGGTTACAATGCAGCATATATTTGGCACTGCACTAATCTGGCATGACAGTGCAATCAATTTTCTAGTCAACAGCAGGCACTTTGATGTATCACAACTAAATGTGCAATTGCGTTTGCATGGTAGGGATAGGACTTTTTGTTCAACATTGAACATTGACCGTAGTCGTATTGCCATCAGTACGCAGTGGTCTTAGAATTGGAGATCTTTGCTTTCCTCCTGTAGGCGCGAGTATACCTGATGGCTTTAGTCTTTGGGATGTCTCTTGTGTACTTCCATGTTGGAGCAGGCGGCATTCCCTTCAGCGTATTGCAGGCCTGACTGGCTTCAGCTAAGCTGCCCTTGTTTGACAGGTACAGCTGTGTAACCTATGAAGGCAGTAAAAAAACTCCCCACATCAATTAAAGGAAAGGAGTCTTCTAGGGCCTTAATTCATGCAAAGCGGATCATCACGGTTGTATGCTGCGTTATTGAATTCAAACAGGCTTACGATTGTATTCCAAGAAACAAGCTGTGGGGCCACTTACGCAGTTGCCAGGTGCCTGACCAAATCCAGTCCATCTTAAACTTTTATCATGCTGATGAATATATATTGTTGCATGGGGACAAGATAGGCTCTTTGCAGCCATCTTTTGGTGTTAAACAAGAACGTCCCATCTCCCCTCTGCTGTTCACTATTTACATGAACAACATTGACAGCGTGGCAGACGGGGTGAAAGGCGTGCTCACTGGCACTCAAAATTTCCTGGTGAACCATATGCTGTTTGCTGGTGACATTTTCCTCATGTCCAACGACCCTTACGCATGTAGGCTATGTTGAACAAACTAAGAGCATACGCAAGAAAAAAGTCCCACTATCAATACACGAAATTCTGAGGTGATGTGTTTCAATTCTCACACTTACAATCTGCCCCCTTTCTTTTATGATGGCGCGCAGCTCCCCTACACTGACTCCTTAAAATTTCTGGGCATAGTTTGTGACAGACATGTCAATCTGAAAACTGCGGATGATGCAGCGCTTCGTCCATTTATGGCTGGTACTTTCCGCATCAAACACTTCATTCGGGAGCATGACCTCACCAACACGTTAACAGTTTACATGTGGCTCCTTAGAACATGCGCAATTCCTGCCGGTATGTATGCAAGCCAGGTTTGGGCCAACCCTTTCTTACGACAAGGCAAAGAAATGGACAATGTACAAAGTGCTGACGGTGCTGAAGAGGATTATGATGGTTAGGGACACAATTGATGTGAGGAGCTTTTGCTGCTTACGTAGTGTTTCTTTCTTTCTAGGGACACAACCCCTTCATGGTGCGTCATGCGCGAGTTTGGTCTAGAACCTCTACAATTCAATTGGTTTCAGGCGGCAGTGCAGCTGTACAATACTTTAACTCAAAGCAATAGCTCCACTGCGTGAAAGATTTTACAAGCTGACGTGCAACTGAGCTCAATGTGCGGTTAATCAATGATTCGCCAATGGTTGGTCGTCATCCCACATCCTATCTGCTATGGATTGTCTGACGCAACCCTACATGTTAAAAGAAAGGCTGCTGAGCCCTTTTGAGCCCATAGACCTCAATCAGTTTATTGTGGACTCCGCGCCCTCACCATACAAGTTGAAACAGTGACCTGGACTCATAACATGTCCACTACTAGCAATACTTGTGACTTGTGCAATGCTAATGACTTACAAGATGTGCAGCATGTCCTTTTCCAATGCACTCATCCACACATGGTCTCTCTGTAGGACTTGCATCTCTATTTTCTCCCACAGATTTCCACAATGTGATCCACATGATGTGTCTCTGTTTCCTCTCACAGGTTTCCACAATCTGTCTGCTTTTCCGAGCCAGGACAAAATTAAGCAATATTCTTTTCTTCGTGCACTTAATGTTTTTCATGAGCAGGCCAAAAGTTGCACTTCTTGGCTTAAGGCCTTTCCTTGCAAACCCCTTGTAAACCCCCAGGGCCTGATCACTGTTTGACCCCTCCACCAGCAAAGTGAAAAGGAAGTCAGTGGGGATCAGAGTATACCTTTTAGATTAACCTCGTAAGAAAGGGTTAACCATCAATGTTGCAAAGTCTGAAGTTTCACATTTTAGCTCACACGGCTCTAACGTCCCTGCTTTCACTGGTGGGGGGTACCGGTGCTCAGCTAGCCAACAAGGACCCATTCAAGTACCTAGGCATGGTTTTCAACAGGACCCATGACATTGCCGAATTTGCGGAATGTATGCTTTGTTTGTTTGTGGCTGGATGTCACAGAATCAGGCAATTTGCGTGAGAGCACCATTTGATGGACAGGCCGCATGCTCTCCTCTGGTCGACTAGATGCTACGTTATTCCCTCCTGTATGTATGCTAACCAGGTACGAGGCGCACGGTTTATAAAGAAGGGCAGAGAGTTTGACAGGCCTCTTTAAACTGCACATATGTGTTTCCTCAAAGGTGCTTGGTGCGGAAACAACTATGCCTTATTGGGCTGTGTTCGCACGAGAGTGTGGACAGGAGCCTTTGCAGTTTTATTGGTTCTGCGCTGCTGCCAAGTTTTTTCAAGTCTGGATAGTGGCTTGCTGAAGAAAATTGTGCATGCAGATATTGCTCTCAGTGCCTCTCATACAAAGTGCCGGAGTTCATAGAAGCCTCAGGGGCCCCGGGATCTGCGTGCGTCACTTAGATATACCAATTGCGTGAAAGCTGCTATTCCTCTCCCATTACAAGACATTTTGGCCGATTTTGTGAGCAGTTGCGTGCGGTATGGAGGAAATTGGATAGCGCGGACCATATGACACTCGCTCACAAACGGGCTACTTGTCATGCATGAATGGCCTCGCCTCTCAAGCCAAACACTGCAAGGGGTCCTCCCCATTTGCTGTCAGCAGTGCCTAGATACCTAGCTAGAGCTGAAAACTTCAGAATTTTCTGGCCTCGGTTGAAGTGCGGTTGAAACGGTTGATTTCAACCGCGGTTGAAATGCGGTTGAAAAAGTCAGTGGTTAAGCGCACCTGCGGTTGAATTAACCGCTTCAACCGCACTTCAGCCGCATAAGTATGGGTTTATAGAAAGGACTTTCAGTCCTTTTGTGTCTTCATGTCAAATTTTGAATGAGTTTCGGACATTGAAGCTAGAGTTTCAGGGGCAAGCATGTTGCTAACAATTACGGATCCATCGCTGCATTCGTGCCTGTGCATGTGCGTGTAAGTGTACACATGTGTACGTACGTGCATATGTGCGTGTGTGCGTGTGTGTGTGTGCGTGTGTGTGTGTGTGTGTGTGTGTGTGTGTGTGTGTG
>LFCJ01004577.1_pt1 | contig 10137 bp, 13 predicted proteins | sample 643141 | NCBI WGS metagenome assembly LFCJ01 (sample SAMN03766243, study PRJNA286221) | soda lake metagenome | biome: soda lake; feature: Kulunda steppe; material: water; isolation source: sample B1-Br-g2 brine of Lake Bitter-1 | place: Russia: Kulunda steppe | collected 2010-07 | reverse complement strand
CTCACAGCATGCTGCATTTCCTCTCACAGCATGCTGCATTTCCTCTCACAGCATGCTGCATTTCCTCTCACAGCATGCATTTGCTCTCACAGCATGCTTGAGCAGCAGCTGCAGCGTGGGCGAGTGTGGGTGCATGCGTGTGGGTGCGTGCATGCGCTGGCGGGCACCGACGAGGAGCCCTGAGTTGAGCTGAGCTGAGCACTGCTAGCGGCGAGCGGAGCCAGGAACGACCAACGGTGCACCGACAGAGCAGGGGCATGTTAGTGACGTAATTATACCATTTTTGCGGCACTGCTGAATTCTCGGCGGTGCAAACAAGCCGCGGATGAGAGCCAAGGGGATCGGTGGTCAGAGGAATAGAATGCAAGCGCGGGGGAGCCAGTCGATTGCACTCCTGCCCCCGCTATTGCGGCCATTGCGCTGGCGTCAGTACAGGTGTACTTGAGTATAGATGGTGTGCATGCGTGAGGCCATCGCAGCAAAAAGAGGCGGGTGTGCACTCGGGCGTGTGTGCAAGCGCGAAAGTCAAATGCTGGCACGACGAAGCGACCTTCGTGCCATGCAAGCACAATCTGGCTTCCATTGAAATCATGCCAGGCTGATTGTGTGTGTACATGTGTGTGTACATGCGTGTGTATGTGTGTGTATGTGTGTGTCACGAGGCATCAAGTTGGTGTCCGCTGGCGCCCTCCACTCACGTGGGCAGCGGCTGCAGCATGTCCGACAGCAGCTTGCAGTCTGACAGTGCGACGGTCATGCCACCGCCCGTGAGCGGGTGGCGCATGTTGAATGCATCGCCGAGCAGCAAGGCACCTGCGCACGGGAGGGTTATGAGCGGATGGAGGTTTGTTGGCTCAGCGTAATCAGCAACACTCAGACAAAAGACATGCAGAGTAACATATACGCAAGACATACAGAGCAAAGCATGCGCCAGACATGCAGAGCGACGCGCATGGGCAAGACATGCAGAGCGACGCCTGCGCAAGACATGCAGAGCGACGCATGCGCAAGACATGCAGAGCGACGCATGCGCAAGACATGCAGAGCGACGCATGCGCAAGCACACACACGCAGCTGCAGCAGCCGCACAGCTCAGGCCTGTAGGGGAGGTGAGGTTGGAGGCACCCACCCGGCTGGTGCAGTGGCTTGGAAGACAGCTGCTTGTTCTGCATGGTACGGATGATGCCGGTGTCGATGGCGCGCAGGAAGGGGCCGCGCAGCTCCTCTGGCACCTGCAGGGGGGTAAGAGGGGGCCCGCGCGGGCAGGCAGGCAGGTGAGAGGAGCAGGGGGGGGGCAGGGGGCAGCAAGAGGACGAGGCGCCACCCGCGCATGGCCGTCCCACAGCACCAGCGGCTGCATTGGACTACAAGGCCCTGGTCTGTGCCTGGCGCTCTCACGCTTATACATTCCCTAACCCGCGCAGGCCATGGGCTGCCTCGCGCTCTCACGCATCTGCCCTCCCTGCCCCGTGCAGGCCACAGGCAGGAGCACGTGGGCGCATGAGCTCTACTGCGCAGACCACAGCTGATGCGTGCAGACCTGGTAAATTTGGGCAAACCAGCAGATGCACGCGCACGCAGGCAGACCAGCCGCCGCGTGTGCACAAGATCAGACCAGCTGATGCATGAGGCTGCAGACAGACCCGCCAATGCAAATGCGCGCAGGCAGGCCAGCAAAAGCAGATAGCTGGGCTGGCGTGCTTGGGTCGCCCAAGAAGGCGGCACTCTGTCATAGACGGTTTGCGTGAGCCAGGAGGTGCGCCAGCGCCGGGCCATGCTGCAACCTCTGCATGCACACGCGCAAGCACGCGCGCACACACACACACACACATGTTCACGCGTACACACACACACGCTCACAGTGCCCACAGAGGCTTGCCAAGGGCCAGGCGCGTGTGCGCGCACGCACGCACCTCTGGCGCCACAACAGTGCGCATGTACTCTTTAAGGTTGGGGGGCAGCTTAGCGCCAGGCACGTCTACCAAGCACCTGCGTGAGGGCATGCACAAGAGCGCGCACACACAGGATGCGTTGCTGTGTGCCTTGGGCTAGGCATGTGCGCGAGCGCAGCAGCAGCAAGAAAGTGAGGGTTGCGCGCGGGCTACGGCGGTGGCAATCAAGCGCTCAGAGAGACAGCCACGCCTCAGATCGAAGCCTGAGCCTTGGACCCTGGCCCTAAGCACGCCCTATAGCTGCTCACAACTCTGGCCAATGGCGATGGGGCTTACAAATAATGGCTGGGTGCCCCCGGTAAGAGGGTTTGAAGTACACCAGGGCAGAGCCTGTCTTCCATGGACGCCAGCAGAAGGGCAAGGGTGTGCAGCGCGGTGCAGGCCTTGCTGCCACTGGCGCGCGCATCAAGCCCTGCTTTTACGGATGTTCCACAGCTTTGGGGGCTCACCGCATGAAAAAGCTGCTGGCTGGACTGGGCAGAGCTGCTGGGGTTGAGTGGATCAGGGGCAGGTGGGCTGCTACCTTGTGTTTGTGAGGAGCCAGGAAATCAAGAAAGCGGCCAGGACAGGCACATACTCATCGTTTTCAATGAGCCACATTCGGGCTTCTTCTCAAAAGAAGACTCGAGCTTGGCCTGCTCCTGCTCCAGCACCCTAGAGATCCATTTAAGGAAAGGTGTGGTGAGCACCAGAGTCATCCCTGCACTCACCATGCCTTTCCTTAAACAGAGCTTTCGGAAGATGGAACAGGAGCAGGCAAAGCTGGTGAGGCTTGACAAAGGAGCAGGCAAAGCTGGAGAGGCTTGACAATGGAGCAGGCAAAGCTGGTGGGGCTTGACCTAATAAGGGCGGAGGTGAGCGCAAGTTCACACTCTTGGAGGGACATTGAAGGAGTCGGGCGGGCTGCACCCACCTGGCAGCGTGTGCGCTGGCGGCTTGCTGCGGGAGCAGATGTGGGCTACGCACGCACCTGACTTCAGAGGAGCTGATGGGGTAGAACAGGATGGGCGACGGCTTGGCCAACACCACGTGACCATGGTTGGGGTGTGGCAGCTTGGCGTCCTTCAGGATGACGCCCGCAAAGTAGGAGGGGTACTGCATCTGCGCGCGCATGTGCAAGAGGGCGGGTGTGCGCACGCCGGCGGCACGTCAGTAACATTTTTCAGGATGACGCCCGCAAAGTAGGAGGGGTACTGCATCTGCGCGCATGTGCAGGAGGGCGGGTGCGCGCACGCCGGCGGCACGTCAGTAACATTCTTCAGGATGATGCCTGCAAAGGAGGAGGGGTACTGCGTGCGCGACTGCCCCTCATTGCATCAAGTCGATACCTGCTGCCCTGCGCAAACACGCACACAGGCCAACCCCAGAGGCGCGCACAACTTTGCCCTCACAAGCCTATGCCCCTGCAACCAAGCCACCCCAGAGAGGCTGCAGACGCTCGCAACCTTCACGATAAATGGGACCTCAACCTTCCCTGCTGCCCCTTGGAGGGAGCACGCGCTTTCTGGAGCCCGTCATTGCAGAGCTGCGAGATGAGGAGAGGTGGCGTGTGCTGCAGCGCGACTGCTCTGCTCCCACAGCCATGCTGACAGCTCACACGGTGCACCCAACCGACGCACAGAGGCCATATCGTGCGTCCCGTGCATAGATCAGCAGCAGCAGCAGCAGCAGCAATTCAACTGTGTGTCTACCACACGCGCCCACCATGCTGCAGCACAGTCGGCGAGCCCGGGGCAAAGTCAGCAAGCAGGCCACAGCAGCGCGGGCACGTGTGCGCCACTCCGACGCATGCTGGGTTCCTGACGTGATTCTAGGGGTATGGGGTGCCCCACACGTGTCACTGTGCTGCAACACATATGCCACTATGCTGCAACACATGTGTCACTGTGCTGCAACACATGTCCCTGTGCTGCGACACATTGCCCCACCTGCCTTGCTCCACACGCCACTTGCGCAGGGTTCCAGCAGCTGCCGTTGCATACGGCTACACTCACATTTGGTTCTGACAGGTGCTTCCGGAGGTTGGAGTACATGCCGTCGCACACGATAGTCAGGTGGGCCCTGGCCACGCGCTCCACGCCGTCCGGGGTCTTGTACATCACACCTGACACCACCTGCATGGACCACACGCACATAATCACAGGAGTTCAGCCCATCACACCTGACACCACTTGCACGAATCCACACACGCACAATCACACCTGACACCACCTGCACAAATGCACACACGCATAATCACAGGAGTTCAGCACGTGGTTGTGCCCTGTGCGTTCGGTGTGTCCAATGCATCTCATGCGTCCGGCATGTCCAGTGTACCCCATTTGCATCCCATGAATTGAAAGCAGGACACCTATGGTCAAACAAGAGCACGCCCAACACCACCCGCGCATGCGACACATGAGGCAGGAGAGGGCAAGAGGGGGGGGGAGGGGCGGCTAGAACGCGTGTGGCAGGAAGGGAGCTCTGTAAGGAGGGCGGCGGATGGAGCGCGCCTGGAAGTGGATGGGGCACATCCGGGAGTGCATGCGTGTGCGTCTAGGGTGACAACCGACGCGCACGGAAGGAGCCCATGGAGGGGTGCACGTAGCCTGCCACCACACCCTACCTACCCTCTCCTCCCTCCCTTCTTCATCCTCCAATGCCGTCCCACCACAGTGAGCTTGCATGCACCACCTGTTCGCAAGCATATTCGTGTACACACACACGCGCGCACGAGCACAAGCACCTACACATGCATACCTTGCTAACCTTCACAAACCTACGCATCCATGGAACGGGAGGACTGCAAACACCCGTCTACACCTACAAATCCATACCCGCAAGCACAACCAATCTGCACGCGGACAAGTGCAAGCACTGCCACACTTGCAAGGAATGGGTGGGTCGCATGCGCCCACCTACACCTACACTTCGCAATACCATCAAACACCATTCGTGCTGCAAGGATAAGGGTCGCAATGGTCTAAATTGTCTTTGATATGTTTTGAATGCGTATGTGGTTAAGTGCAGGTTGATGTGATCTATGGAAATATGCACACAACCATTAGCATTCTGCACTTACCTTCCTGTCAGATTCGCTCCCAACAAGATGCGACTAAATCTGAGAGGAAGGCATCAAAGACAATTTAGACCATTGCGACCCTTTCCTTGCAGCACTTCAACACAGGTGTAACACAGCGTTGACTGCACCCACCTGGCCCTCCTGCCACTCCTCGCCCTCCGCATTGATGATGCGCTTGGCCAGGCCTTGGCGCATGGTCACAGTGGGACGTGAGGCCGCGCGCATGCGCAGCTTCTGCACAAACCGACCTGCGCATGCCACCACGCTGCAAGAGTTTAGCAGGGGGGGGGCAGCTTGTGGGCGTGGGAGCGTGTCTGTGCGCGCATGTTTGTTTGTACGTGTGTGCCTTTGCATGCAAGCTCTCGTGTGTGTGCGTGTGCGTGTGCGTGTGTTTATGTTTGTGCTTGCAAGTGTGCACATGCGTGCGTGCGCGCGCATGTGCGCATTTGTTTGTATGTCTGGGCACTCGCATGCAAGCGCGCGCATTTGTGCAGGTGCATGTGCGTGCATGCGCAAAGTGTGTGTGCAAGTGTGTACTGATGTGTGCGTGCAAGTGTGCACGTGTGTATGCAAGCGTGTGCTGAATTGTGCATGAGTGTGCATGCACTCATGTGGGCAAGAATGTTTACAAGTGTGGGTGTGGGTGTGGGGACTTATCCGAGCACCAAGCAAATACAAGCCCCCAAACCCTTCATCTGAATGCAGCCAGCTACAAAAGTTACCCTGGCGCGCACCATGATGGAAGCTGCGTCCCGCCACGTCATCGGAGTAGCCCTCCATCGGGTACTCCAATTTCACGCACTTGCCGTTCTTGATCAGCGCGTACCCGTACACCTGCAGACCACGCGCAGGCAGTGCATCCGCGCATAGCCTAGTTGCATGAGCGCATAACCATAGTAAATACGCGCAGACCACGCGCAGGCAGTGCATCCGCGCATAGCCTACTTGCATGAGCGCATAACCATAGTGAATACGCGCAGACCACGCGCGGGCAGTGCACATTGGCTGACTGTGCAGCGCACAGGGAAGGGCACAGGCAGAGCACACAGGCAGGATGTACATGATGGTGCACAGGCACTGCACAAGGCAGAGCACACAGGCAGTATGTACATGATGGTGCACAGGCACTGCACAAGGCAGAGCACACAGGCAGCATGTACATGATGGTGCACAGGCACTGCACGAGACTGCGCACACAGGCAGGTGGGGCGTAAGGTATGCAGTGCACAAGGCAACCCATACAGGCAGCAAGTTCTGTGCATGCACGTGGCATGTTGCAGAAGAACAACATGAGCAGTGGCTGGCTGTTGGGCACACGCTCCTGCCCCAGCTGCACAGTCAGTGCGTCTACACATCCACGCCCTGCAGTAGCCAGTCGCGCTGACAGCTTATGCTGAGTTGCAGACGTACTCACACAACTTCTCTGGGAGTCAAGAGCGTGCATGGGCTCACAAACACTGACGCGCACGCGCACCTTCTGGGAGTCAATGTCGTTCGTGCACTCCTCCATGCCAAGCTTCTTCAGCATCAAATAGCCGCCTGGTTGAAGCAGCTCGCCCACAATGCGGTCCGGTTGGCTGAGGTCGCGCTCCAGCACAAGCACGCGCCGCCCTGCCTGCGCGCGCGCGCGTGAGTGCGGGAGCAAGGCTGTGTCTCAGGGCCGGCTTGGGTACGCCCAGGCGCGCACATACACACACATGCACATACACACTCTTGCTCACACAAACACATGCGCGCACACACACGCACACACAGATGCGCGCGCGTGTACGGACATGCGCATGCGGCTAATTTACTTAAAGCATTGTGTCCCTGAAGACTAGTGCAACGTGTGTGGTCCATATACTGCGTGCTCCTGTGTGTATGCTGCCTGTGACACTGTCCTTATGCTTCTCCTTTGTATGTACTGCCTAAGACACTGGCTGAGAGAGCCGCTTGGGTCCAGTATACTTTGGGCAGGCTGCTTACAGAGGAGATTGAATCTCAGGATAAGAGAGGGCTCCTGTTCCAAATATCTAGCCTGCATAGCCCAAAAGCTTGCACAGATAGACGACAAAGGAGCTTAGGTAGGCCATTTGTCCTCAGGTCTGAGGCATGGCTGACAGATGATGCTCATGCTGAGGGCTTGCAAGCCAGGGCGCGCTGTGCACAGTGGGAAAGGTAGGCGCAAGAGCACCATGTCGTTCCAATTGTCATACCAATTTTGCACACGGCCCATGTGGGTCAAAGTATGCCATGTGCAGGCACGCAGGTGGCCGGAAGGTAGGTAATGGCTGGCGCGGTTGCTCTTACTCAGCACTTACCCCAGCCTGGGCATACGCCAAAGCGGAGCCCGCGATGCCACAGCCCACAACAATCAAGTCCCACAGCTGCGTGTATGTGCAGAGGGCGAGGCGGATGAAGGGTGGAAAACTCATTGGGAGGTTCCAGCTCATACAAGCTCAGCTGGCCACAAGGACAAATATCTGTGCTAGGCCTCAGGGCACTGCCTCAAGGGGAATACACACACGCGAAGCTTTTCTCATTCCACCATACGCTCATTCTACCACACCTGAGGGTCATCTGCATATGCCTCATTTGAGGGGATGGGCGGTAGCACGAGACGGTCCTCCCTGTCCGACTCAACCATTTTTTATTTGCTTGGTAATAAAACTAAGGTATGGTGTTTTGCTGCGAGACAAACGGGGTGTCGCCAGCAGCACTGGATTGGTATTGCATTTCAAGGTTTTAAAACCTTAGGATTTTCATAGGAAAGAATTCAATCATGCCGGGCAAGCCAAGCAGGTGAGTTCCGAGGCAATCCTGGGGACGCATGCGCCCTCTTCCTTTTTTGTGCCTCTTACCAACAGCTCCGGATTGGGATTGACTTGTTTGTTCTTGGTACAGTTTATGCTGTCCACCTCCTCAAACAGCAATGCTGAGTGTGTAGGGTTTCACAGCTTTTTGAGGGGCGCTGCACAGCTCATTACCCACAGAAGCAATTATGGAATACGTGTGCTGACTATGTGGAGCTTGCATATTTATCTGCGTCATTGCAACCTCTCAGATGCATCCTTCCGTACTCGCAGTCGCATGGGGCAGGTGTTGGCACAGACGGCTCTGCTTCCTTGCTCCATTCCACTGTTATTTTCCTCCCCAGTGCTTGACAAGTTCTACTTACAGTGAATTCTTTCATTCCCTTCTGGGATATGCTGTGCATTTGTGTTTTCATGTGCCTCCTTTGTGCCTTACCGTGCTCGCACTTGCATGCAAACGCATGCTAACACACAGCGCGCACAAACGCTCGTGCATGAGCTAGAAACAGCTTGCAGATATGCCTGGGACTCCAGCAGCCCTGAGCGCCTCAGCGCCCTTGTCTCTGCTCTGGCTCTGTGGCTGCAGGAAAACAGGGAGCAACCGCAAGAAGAAGGAGAGCAAGCACAAAACCTTCCTGCGCAACAAATTTGAGGCACGCCACATAGACCAAGTTTGGGAGGATGTGCGCAAGGTCGCTGGCCAGGTGCACCAGCCCGGAAAGACAGGACCCTTGGGCACCACTGCCAAGTGAGTGCAGATATACACTTGGGCCCAGACTGAGTGGAGCGCCTGCGCTGCCTTCAGCCTAGGTCAGCTCCTCCTTGTAAGGTGTGACATGGTCATGCATGCCTGGCACCTGGCGTGCTGTATGTTGTGTGCGACAAATTTTGACGAAGCATGCTGTGCAAGGCCAGGCGCGCGTTTTCTGCGCAGAAGAAGCATGCTGTGCAAGGCGCGTTTTCTGCGCAGAGGAAGCATGCTGTGCAAGGCCAGGCGCGCGTTTTCTGCGCAGCACGCTTGCTTAGGCCAGTCACGAGCCACGTGTGCATGCGGCCGGAACTGACGACTGCTCTGCGCTTATCTTGGATGTACAATTACCAATCAAAATCCAGCTAACGAAGTTGCTGCCGGAGCAGCCACGACAGTAGCAGCAGGCAATGCACCGGCAAAAAGTAGCAGTGGCAGGCGGTACGCTGGCAACCAAGCAGTGCATAATTGGCAGTAGCAGAACAGCAGTAGCAGCAGCAACAGAAGCAGAAGCAGCCACAAGATTGCGCCACAAGTGAACAGCTCCCTAAGCGCAGCCCTCCTTCTTGGGTGGTGCCGCCACAGCCCTGCACCACATCCCACCAACCACTCTCACACCTTGCTCTTGGCCCCCTAGAGGCTGGAAGTGAAGTGATCATGGAGAGCGCGCTTGGCTGTGGCGATGGCGTGCCTTGGCAGCCCTTGGGGGTCTTCTGTTTTTGACTCATGTGGAATCCAAAGACATATGACCTGATCAGCATTGGGCGGCCATGTGCGCGCGCTCGTTATGCACAACGTCCCCAGGGCTAGCGCCATACCTTGATGCGCGTGCATCGCGCGTCTGGCTTTACCCTGGGGCGCTGCATCTCTGCCCCTGCATGCCCCAGCGTGTCCTGCACCTAAAATTGGCTGCGTGGGTGTGTTGCTGTGCGCGCAGTGCCGAGCTGGATGAGGATGTGCCGGGGCTAGGCCGCCACTACTGCATCCCGTGCGCACGCTACTTCCAGGATGCTGCATCTCTCGTAGACCATGAGAAGAGCAAGCCCCACAAAAAGAGGTGGGGCTGCACAGCTGGCATGGACGTATCTAACACGGTGCACAAGGTCAAGAATGATGCACCAGAGCAGGGGTGGGTGATGCAGTGTTCGCTGCCTGCCTCGTGGCTTATGAGAGGTGCAAGCCCCACGAGACGAGGTGGGCAGTGTGGAGGGGGTGAGGCAAATGTGTGCGCTGTGTGTGCACGTGTACGCATGTGGGGTGCACAAAAGACAGCCCATGCCCCACGTGGAGGGGATGAGGCGCGCGTGTGTGCTGTGTGTGCACGTGCGCGCATGTGGGGTGCACAAAAGACACAACACATGCCCCACTTGGAGATAATGGTGGGGTTTGCTGTGGGTGAGTCGCTCGTGCCCACGGTTGCCATGAGGCAAGGTGGCTGTAGCGTGCAGGCCCTGCAGGGAGAGTCAGTGGTGGGTGGCTGTGCAGGTAGACCGCGCCGCGGGTGCTCGTGTCTGCTACCCTAGAGGGCATGCCTGGGCTTGTTTGAGGAGGCGGCAGCCTTGCACGGCAACATGCGGGGGG
>LFCJ01004576.1_pt1 | contig 10139 bp, 10 predicted proteins | sample 643141 | NCBI WGS metagenome assembly LFCJ01 (sample SAMN03766243, study PRJNA286221) | soda lake metagenome | biome: soda lake; feature: Kulunda steppe; material: water; isolation source: sample B1-Br-g2 brine of Lake Bitter-1 | place: Russia: Kulunda steppe | collected 2010-07 | reverse complement strand
CACACACACACACACACACACACACACACACACACACACACACACACACACACACACACCGGCTTGATTTGTATTGTTTGGCCATAAGGCGAACGGCACAGGCCCCACCCGGCTGTGCAGAGCGCCCGCGTGCATATGGCTGTAATGCGCTGCACCGTGGACCCCTGGTACCTCACACACAGTGCACACAAATACATGCACATGCACACGCATGAATGAGCACGCGTGCGAGCGCACAACACACCTTGCGCTGGTACCAAGAGGGAATGACAGTGTGGCGCAGGCCCTGCAGCTGCTGGTCCTCCTTCAGGATCTTCTCCTGCGGGAGCAGCAGGTGTGTGTGTGTGTATGTGTGTGTCAGGATCTTCTCCCGCAGGAGCAGGTGGGCGCATAACCCAGGGGTTGGGAGCGATATCTACCAGCGTGGGGCTCACAAGGAAAAGAAAAGGCTGGGCCGGCAAGTAAATTAGGAGACCACAAGGATAAGAATATCCCAGCTTTGGAGGGCTGTCTGAAGTGACAAGCAAACAGAGGTGACCCTGGGGACCCTCACTTTGCATCCACTGGCACCTCACGCACGCAAGTGGCCCCGGGCCACTGCTGCTTGATGCGCACTGCCACCACACGGCACCACATGCACTGCACATCCACCACTGCTGCCGCTGTGCGCACAGCGCCAAACAGAACCACGTGCTGCTCTGCCTGCTTGGAGTCCTCAGACAGGCATCAGGCCCACCACACCTGCCTGTGCTGCTTGCATCAAGGTTTGGGGTACGCATGCCACACGGGTCAGTCACTCCACCGCCGCTCACATCAGGGGCCCACAGATGCAACAATCTTCTTCTATTTTTTCTTCCTTAGAACTCCCATTTCCTCTCTTCTGCAAACTGCCCAATCCATTGGGCAGTCTGTGAACGAGAGAAACAGGCAAGGCGACAATGCATCCCCCTCTGTGTCGACAGGCAACGCGCTGCTCCCATGCAGGGGCTGTCCCCTTTTCACCATCTGGCCAGCTGCTGCGGCACCTCTTGACGTTGAGTTGAGCCCCCCATCCACACGCACCAGCAGCCTGAGGCTGGAGCCGCTGGTTGAGATAGAGAACTGCGGGTACAGGGGCAAGATGACTAGGCGGCCCACATTGTCGCGCTTGATCTGCTCCAGTGCCTCCTCCGTGTACGGGTGCCAGTAGCGCATCCCCACGTACACATTGGCGTTCAGGCCCTTGTTCCGCAGCGACACCGTCAGCGCGTCCGCCTGCAGCAGCCGGCAGTGTGGGCATGCAGGTGCGCCTTCGGTGCCTTGCCGAGTGTTGTGCGTGCGTGAGCTTGGAAGCGCGTGCGCCTTTCATGTGTGAGCCAATGCTGAAGAGCCTTACTGCAGGCTTCCCTTTTGATCACACGCGCTGGACTCCATTTGCTGTGATTCTGAGTAAGCCAATTAATCAGCGAACTAAAGAGGGGTGTGCGCACATGCCATCTGCATTTTACTCCTTGACATGTCCTAGTCAGAGGATTCCATGCTCATTATATTGCAAGGCTTGGTGGTGCCTCCCAAACATTGGTGGGGAGGGCTCTGTGTGGAACACTTTTGTAGGCCCCCCACCTGCCCCCCCCTTCCCTGCAGCCCACCTGGTCCTGCGTGATGCTGCGCAGGGGTGAGCCTCCGCCAATGGATGCATAGCCCTCCGCACTCTTGGGTGCACGTAACGTGGACAGCACGAACGCCAGGAACGGCTGCAGGAACTTGATTGCCCCAGGTAACCTAGGAGGCATGCCCAAAAGCAGCGCAGCGGGATTCAGAGTCGTGGCAGGGAAAGCAGGCTGTTCAGTGGACACAGAACACACAGCAACCCGTGCAGTTGTCAGGGCTGGCATTTTGGACAGCAGGCAGGTTTAATGGACCCACAAAGCGGATTTGACACAACATGCCAGAGCGTGGCCTTGCCTTGGGTGCTAGGGCTTAAAAATCACGGGGCTGAGTTGCCCAAGTGTTACCTACAAATTGATTGCCACTGCGCGCAAGGTTAACACTCAAGCCCTCCTGCAACCAAGTGCACAAGCAGGTCTCCAGGAGGCAGTTTGAGCACCAACTACCAACCACCTCCAATACTGTCCCTCAAAGCATCACATCGTCTGCAAGCAAGCACACAAGCTGTGCCTCACCTGATGATGTCGGGGTCAGCAAACAAGTTAAACAGGAAGGGCTGCACATCGTCAAGGGTGTCTGGGCCACCCAGGTTCAGCAGTAGCACCCCCACCTACAGCACAGCGGCCGCGAGCAACACACCTTGTGAGCTTATAAGTGCATCAGAGCAACCATGGGAAGGAGCCGCAGGCCGTCAGATGAGCAGCAAGAAGAAACGGAAGCAAATGCAGCGCACTGTAAACGCAGCACACATCAGAGGCGCTCAGAGCACGTGCAACTGGCATGCGCTCTCGTTCCAGGCTAGAAAAGGGGCTCACAGCTCCACAGAAACAACGCTGATGCATTTCTGAAGTGCTTGCAAATTTAAAGTGGAACCTGTGGAGGGGAGGGGGGTCTAGCTTAGATGTCTGCCAGTAGGTGGCTGGGCTGGAGCTGCTTGCCATCCAACGGGCTCCAGGCACCTCCCACCTTGTCCGTGGCCGAGCGCTGCCCACTGCTGCCTCCGCCCTGCTGACTCAACCTCTCCGCTCTTTCGTTAGCCTCGGGCCGGAAGGCTTGCGTGCCCACTGGGAGGTCGGACAGGGCACGCACTGCGGTGGGTCGGGGAGCACTCTGCTGCTGATGCACGAGGGAACTTGGGGCAAGCGCGCCTGATCGTCGGAGCTCCTGCATTCCTCCAGGCCCGCTGACAGCTGCCAGGCGTACCCTGCTTGGTTGATGAATACAGGGCAGGGGTGAGTGCCTGTGATTTGTGGTGGCCTGCCTCACAGGCGTGCCAGCTCCTTTTTCGTGTGGCCTGGTACCTCCGAGAGGCCATTCTCCGCGCCCATCGCGACCCGCCCGCCAACTGTGGAGCTGATAGCTGCTGCTCAGTCCTGCCGCTGCAACTGGCTTGCATTGCTCCTTGCATCGAGGCGTGGCTGTTCAACTCAAGGGAGCTGCTATTTGTCGTTGTCAGCGAGGTCTCACATGCTCATCTGTGAACGAGCTTCTAGCAATTATCAGTGGACTAAAACCGGTCTACTGTTCCATAAAAGAAGTTCGGTTAAGGGTTCCTCCCTAGTTAATGTTGGGCAGGATTTGCATTAAAATGAAGACTGACTTATTTTACACTACGCCAAGCGTTACTTGACATTCTGACTGGTCAGGCCTGTGCAGCCACCATCTTCAGTCCAGCATGTTGCATTCGTGAGGCACCCCCATTCGAGATGCTGCCATTGTGAAGCAACACTGGTGAGAGCCATCACTGACGGGATGAGTGCTGGGAAGTAGCAGGCCAGATTCCACCTAGCTGCTGCCTTGTTCCTTTTTTGGCACTTGCGTGTGCTGAAAGCGCATACATGGGAGCAGCTAGAGGGCAATCTACAGCAGATGTTGCTGGTAGGCAAGGTTACTGCTTGCCTCCGCGTCCCTGACCGGCTGCTGGGAGCGGGCAGCTGCAGACAGCCTGCTCAGTCCGGCCGCTTGCTGTCGCGCCAAAACAGCAGGGGGCTCCAAGCGGGTGCAGTGCTGCTCCGCACTGGCGGCTCCAGAGCTGCATGCGGACGATGGGGATCGGGCGGCTGTGCCTGGCTGGGGCGTTCATCCTGGCATCCTCTGGGGCGTACCTGTACTGCGACAAGCACAGGCTGCACGAGTTCCTGCTCATGGTGAGCTCCCCAGTTGGCAACCTGGATTGTATTCAGCCATGTGGTCTTCCATGGCTAAGCGATGGGTGTTCGTGCACACATGCACAGAGCAGCCGCCCGCAAGGGGCGGTCAGACCGCCTCCTGAATGCCTTGATGGCAGCTGCGGCTCTCAGCGCCCAGGCTGTTGCACAGTCTTTGGAGGGCGCATGGACCTATGGGTGTTGAGTCAGCCTCAGGGTAGGCATTGCGCCACCAGGCTGTGCGATGCTGCTGGTGCAGGCTGTGTGAGGCTGCTGGTGCAGGCTGTGCGACGCTGGGTTGCAGTTGTGCTGGATGCCCTTCCCAAGCATCCTGGACTCAGATTCAATGCAGGGCCTTCCATTTTCAAGGATTGCCCTCCACTCAAGGACTCAGATCGGATGCAGGGCCTTCCATTTCAGAGGGATGCCAGCTCACTGTTGCCGCGCACCCCTTCTGGCATGCCCCATGCGCTCACAGGTGCAGCAAGACCCCACAGGCTCCTTGCACATGTTCGTCGCCGCGTACACGCTCTCGGTGGTGCTCATGTTCCCGTGCATGATCACGCAAGTCGTCAGCGGGGCCCTGTACGGCTTCACCACGGGCATGCTGGTGGGTCAGTGGGTTGGCAGGTGGCAAGCTGCTGGGTTGCCTGTGTGCTGCGCTCGCCCTTGCCGGCTTTTGTGCCCTGCTTGTCGCGCTTGCCGCTGTGCCATGTCAGGGGTGGCTGCGCTTGCTGCTGTGCCATGTCCAGAGTGGCAGCGCTTGTGACGCGAGCACGTGTACGCGTGGTGCGTGCCTCTGCGCTGCTGGCTTGCACGCAACCTTCCCCGGGCACAAGATCTGACGGGTGCTGGCTGAGTGCGGTTGCGTCCATGAGTGCGAGCCTGGGTTGGCTGTGACTGCCACTGTCCAGTCCAGCAGACAGCCGACCTTGTTTCGCATGGGATATCCTTGTGTACTCTGTCATTGCTTGTGTTTACCACATGGTCGTGGCGGCAATGCGGCGGCTGTGGCCACAGCATATGACCACGGAAGACCATAACCACATATGGCTGTGCTCGTGCTCCTCCTAGCTTGCTGCTTAAGGGAGGGAGTCTGTGAGATGGGCCTCTTGGACAAAACCCGGGCCAGCTCCTACTCCAGCATGCGCTCCTACGCACATGTATGTAAAACGGGCTGGTGTACATGGGGAGGGGGTGGGGGTGAGGTGGTGGTCCATGATTAAGGGGGGGGGGAGAGGGGTGAAAGGTGTGTTTGGAAGGGTGTCGAAAGGGGCGTGTTGAATGGGCTGGTGTCCCGATGGGTAAGGGGGGAGGGAGGTGAGCTTCCGCTCACCTGATCCAAAGCTGAACGCCGCGCCTCACAAGCAGCACCTCTGCGGGGTTGGTAGCCTTCTCGCATGACTGTAACAACGGCCTTGGGATGGCAGCGCCGAAGGGCATGGAGCTGGGAATGGGGAAGCGCAGTCGCTGCCAGGCCAACGCAAGGTTTGAATCCATCATGTTGCATGTGCTGTGTGTGTGTGTGCGTGTCGCGTATGCGTGCGTGTGTTGGAGGCACTGAGGGGGCAGCGCGGGGTGTGGTAGCAGCGCGCGCGAAATGTGCTGCTCATTCGAGTGCATGGAGCCAGCAGGATGTAGCCGGCAGACTGCCGTATCTGGGCAGGAGTTCTGGGAGGAGGGGGGGTGGGAGTGTCTGCGCGTGCCGTCTTTTGGCGCCCAGCCGGGGCTCCGACAGATGCCACTGAGAAGCACACCGGCATGCTGGCTTGGGATTCCGATACGGGGCACAGCATATGGTCCCCGATGCCACGCTCAGGTGCCCAGGGCATGCAGGTGCAGTGTTCAGGGCATGCAGTGTGCAGTGTTCAGGTGCAGTGTTCAGGTGCAGTGTTCAGGTGCAGTGTTCAGGTGCAGTGTTCAGGTGCAGTGTTCAGGTGCAGTGTTCAGGTGCAGTGTTCAGGTGCCCAGGGCATGCAGGTGCAGTGTTCAGGTGGACGGCCACGCCCTTGTGGGCGTCCATGCAGCGTCCACGTGGACGGCCGCTCCCCTGGCTGGCCATGCAGTGCTCAGGCGGACGACCATGCCCTTGGCTGGCCATGCTGTGCTCAGGTGTCCTGGGTGTCCACGTCCACCGGGCAGGCGCTGGCCTTCCTTCTTGGCCGCTACCTGTTCCGCCCGACCGTCAAGGTGCGGGCCGCAGTCTGCGGTTGCTGGGAGGCCTGCTCCGCATGAGCCTCAACTCAACCAGGGTTGCCTCGGAGCCAGAGAGAGCTCAAGGCACAAGGGTCTAACACCCGTGACCACTGATCACGCTTGCATCTGCTCAGCACGCGCGACGGACCTGACGTGTCTCTTGAACTCCTCTTATTTTTCAACGTGTGAGTGGGGCTTGAGGTATGCACGACAGGTGCCTACACTGGTGCACCTACATGCCATGTGGCCCACAAGCCCGTCACAGGCACACCAACACACCTTGCGGCCCTGATGCAACCACAGGCGTACCTGCACACCACCACGTGGCGCTTGCACGCGCACACCAGCACACCTTGTGCTCCTGACGCGGCCGCAGGCGTACCTGCACACCACCATTTGGCGCTTTCACGCGCACACCAGCACACCTTGCGCTCCTGACGCGGCCGCAGGCGTACCTGCACACCACGTGGCCCAGCTTCCCGAGCATCGACAGCGCCATCAAGCGTGAGGGCTGGAAGCTTGTGTGCCTCCTACGACTGTCGCCTGTTCTGCCGTACAATGTGCTCAACTACGCGCTCGCCATCACGCCCGTGCCGCTGTGGTGCGTGCCTCAGCCGCTGTGGTGCACCTGCATGCCGTGCTGCTGTGGTGTGTGCCAGTGTGTTTGCGTAGTGTGGAAGCGGCTGCACATGCATGCACGCCCCATGCCCATGGCCGCCGCATGTTTGGGCAAGGAGTTCATGCTGGGCTCCATGGCAGCACGTACATGCACGCCCCCGTGTTTGCGTAGTGTGGGAGCGGATGCACATGCATGCACACCCCGTGTCCGCGGCTGCCGCGTGTGTGCGCAGGGTGTTCACGCTGGGCTCCGCGGTTGCGTCTATCCCTTGGACTGCCCTGTACGTGTACCTGGGCACCTTCTCCACGAACCTCGTGGACCTGGCGCAGGTGCGTGGCCCCCCTGTGAGCCCCCTGCAGGCCGGGCGCGGGTGGGCGTGCTGCTGCAGGTGTGGAGGATCCGGCGCGCGTGGGCGTGTTGCCGCAGGTGTGGAGGACCCGGTGCGGGTGCGTCAGGGGTTTCTAAGGGCCTGTGTGATGGAGTTGCAGGCCACTGCCCCACGCGCCGAGCGAACACGCCCTATCTGGGCTGCGTGTACCGGGGCCTCAGGGCTGCGCAGTAAGGGAGCCCCCTGCACGCCTCTTTGAGGCCTGTGGCCCGCACGGTATGAGAGGTAGCAAAGCAATGGGAGAGCACCAAAAAGCTCAAGGATGCGCGCACACACTGAGCGCGGCTTTGAGGGTGGGGTGGGCCAGGTGCGTGCGCGCGCTGCCCGGCCAGTGTGTGCAGCAGCAGCGTGCGCCGTCGCTCATGGGCCGCAGGCAATCGTTCGTTGGCCCGCGACTTGCATGCATCAACGCACGCGAACAAGCGGTTGCATCCTGCAGGTGGGCCTGCCCCCGCAGTGTGGATGAGTTGCGAAGCGGCTTGCCCAGCTGCGGGTGGCACACTGCAAAGCAAGGTGCAAGCCTGGATGCTGTGCGTGCTACGCATCGCAGGGGAACGTTGAGTTCAAGGGTGGCACGCACCTGTTTGTCCGCCTGCTGTCTGGACTGCTCATTGCCCTGACCACCGTGTATGGCTACGTCAGCTCGCAGCGTGCCATCGCTGCTGCGTTGAACAACGCAGTTAGCGATAGCAGCGGGGGCAGCCACAGGAGCACAGATGAGGGAGACCGCTTGTTGGGGGGGGTAATGGGCAGGAGCGCGCCCATGAACAAGGCATTGTCGGTGTCAATGACCACATTGGTGGAGCACAGGGACTTGGAGGGAGGGAGCAGAGATTGACCTAGGAGTCAGATTTTGCACGGGAAGATTTTGACGGCTCATTGTAGGGCTATGATGGGTAGCCTGCATTATTACTTCCATTGAAGCTCCTTCAAGGGGGGAGAACAAGTTGTTTTCACCTCTTTTCCAGCAGTGGTTAGCTTCTTTTTCTTAGGCTTAGCATGCTCCACCCAAAAACAATAGTACTACCAGTAGTTGACTTATATATACAGTATCTGAAGTTCTCAATTCATCATGTCTATCTGTATCTATGACACTTCACATCATTCTGTGCTTTTCGTCTGTATTTTCTTGATATGTGCATGCTCAATCTAGTGCCAGGGGTGCTGAATATGACACTTGAGTACGATTTAAAAGGACGATTGTCACTTTTGTTTGAGGTCTTTGCCTAGCTCTTTGTCACACCAGATTAGTGCAGTGCCAGACTTATACTTTGTTTTACTTGGAGGTTAGTTCAAGTTGACTCTCGGACTCAGAGTCAGTCATGGTCATGCCACCGCAGCATTGTGACAAGTCTTATCACATGTTCAACACCATGTGTCATGCTGAAGTTCAGCACTCTTAGCATGACAAGTCAACCATGATTCTCGTTTTGTCTTTCACCTTTTGCCAGTGTTTTGACACACTTTAGCTGTAAATTACCCAGGCAACTTGTACTGAGCTGACCTCGCGCTCAACAGAGAAGCTGATTGTCAGGCAGCCTGTCCCAAGAAGGCCCGAGGCAGTGCCAAAGCTAATAAGTTTGCTGGTGACTGGTCCTGCCATCTGAGTTTGAATGATTTCATCATTGAGAATCAGGAGACTCTCCGAGAGTCCTACCAGATAGCTCCGAATAGTCGAGCAGGCGGCGGGGCACCTGGGATGGGAAGTCGATTATCCACCCTCGCAACCTGTGGGTTCGGGGTTCGAACCTCACTGGAGGCCACTACCGGCTAAGCTGCCCTCGTTCGGCGAATACAGCCTTAAACCTTACCTTACCTACCAGATATGTTGACCATTCAGGCTTAGCCATGGGGTGCAGGATGGTGCTTGCTCCACCAGGTGGAGCCATTTTGCAATCTGGTTGCGGCCCCATCTGCAGCAGTGGGTTCAGGTTGATTTCAGCTACGCCTACTCCTGCCAGGAGGATGCAGTGCATCACATGCTAGGTTGGGGCAAGACACGCCTGGACCTCAAGCAAGCAAGGCTTGCTCACCATGAAGTTCTGCCATAAGTATGAAGGGAGGGAATGGGAGCTCAACAACTTGTTGACTTGAAGTCAAACGCAGCATCCAAAGTCAAAGGTGATGCAGACCAGCTGGCACTGGCAGCTCGCGCAAAGGTTACATACACAGCTAAACCTGCCGAAGAAGGACAGCTTCAAGCTTAAGCCTCTGGCCTGCAACCACCTAGCTGAAGAAGAAAAAGCTACAAATGCCAGAAAGAACGCGTTTCTTTTTGGTGAAAGATAACAACCTGTAACCTGTCCGAACCGTTTAAAGACAAGATGCACAAAGCTTAAGCAAGACATGTGATGCTCAAGAACTGCATATCTAAAAGTCACATTCTAAATTCTTGAGAAAGCCTAAAGAAAGCCTAACAAGGCAAGGGCTTGCATAAAGACAATACAGCATACATTAGGAAGTCCCACCAGCCGGAGGACTTTTCCACCAAACCAAGTGAGCAAGAAGCCATCAGTTCAGGAGTGACGTAAGCCATCGCACAGACATGACTTGAGGAGTCTGGACAGAACTGGCACAGAGCACACTACGTCTCACGCAAGTAGTGTGACCTGCATGGGCCATGCATCCAAGGTGTCCTCACAGCCCAAGCCAGGTGCTCCCAGAAGACACCATTGACCAGCAACTCATCATTTCATGAGCGGGAAGGCAATGACATCACGGATGGATGGGCTGTCAGTGAGGAGCATCACAAGCCGATCTATGCCAATGCCAAGGCCGCCCGTCGGGGGCATGCCATGCTCTAGGGCGGTGATGAAGTCGTAATCAACCTCCACCTGCAGCGAGCGTCCCGCAACCAAAGCTAGCTGTTGGTTGCACAAGGGGGACAAACGGATAGGAGAAAGTGGCTGCTGATGCTGCCTGTCAGCAAGCAAGGCTGCAGGCTATTTTGAGCAAACAAGCCATCTGCGCATGCAGGGCTGTGGGTGGGCGGGCTCCTTAGCATGGTTGCCGCGGCACAAACGGTGCCGCATCCTGCATCACACACACATCACACATCCCACGTGCTGTGCCTTGCCGGGACCAGCGTGACACCTGCATTCATGAGGACCAGCGTGACACCTGCACTCATAAGGACCAGCGT
>LFCJ01004575.1_pt1 | contig 10140 bp, 13 predicted proteins | sample 643141 | NCBI WGS metagenome assembly LFCJ01 (sample SAMN03766243, study PRJNA286221) | soda lake metagenome | biome: soda lake; feature: Kulunda steppe; material: water; isolation source: sample B1-Br-g2 brine of Lake Bitter-1 | place: Russia: Kulunda steppe | collected 2010-07 | reverse complement strand
GGGGGGGGGGGTGCGGGCTTGGGAGGGCCAGGCGCAGTGGCTCCGCCGGCATGGCTGCCATTCGCGGCGCTTACCGCCGGCGCAGCTGCGGCCGCTGGGGCAAGGTCGAGGGCAGGGGCCGGCGCTGCCGTGGTGGACAGCGCAAAAGGGTCAAAGGCGGCGGCAGCTGTGGCGGCAGGTGGGGAGGCGGAGGCTGTCAGTGGAATCGTGGCGGACGGGGCGGACGCCGTGGTGGCGGAGGGAGGGGGGTCCAGGGAAGCAGGGGGTGCAGCAGGCAGTGGCAACGCGGGCTGCAGGTCACCTGCAGGGGGGAGTAGCAAAAATGCCAGAGGTGCAGCACACATCTGCATGTGCTCCGACGCCAGGCATGCATGCCAGAGCCCCTAAAAACATGAACATGTGCCTAAGAGCGCATGGGCACACACTCCTGCGCCCCTGCTATCTGCTTTGTGGGCCTCCTGTTGCGTGGCGTTTGGGCCCCATGCTGCTCTCCTTTTCCTCTGCTGGGTGAGCAGGAAAGGGGGAGCAGCATGGGAACAGCAGCTCATTTCCTGCTGGGATGAGCAAGAAAGGGAGAGCAGCGTGGGAACAACGGCCTCTTTCCATGGCAGCCTCTTTCCATGGCAGAGCCTCTTTCCTGGGCTTTGCAGCTGCGCAGCCCTTGCTTGCACCCGTAGGCAACAGCGCGCGAGCGCCCACCGGGTAGGACTCGCCCTTCACGCAACCTCCTGGGCAGCAGCAGCGGCATGGCTGCCTGCCTGCCAGCAAACCAATTCCTGTTGATACGCACACGCAGCCCGCAGGTAGACGGCGCCCACACAGGAACCTCCCGGCTCTCAGAATGTGTGCTCCCTCTGCCCACCAAACGGTCCAGCTTGGCGCGCACATGCACACATGCACACATGCACACATGCGCATGCACTGCACGCACCCAGCAGGTCAAACGGGTCCTTGGGGGCCGGTGCAGCTGGCTTGCCTGCAGCCACCGCTGCGGAGGACAGGGGGGTGGTAGAGGAAGGGGGGGGCGGCAGCTTGGGCGCGGGGGGGCCGTCCAGGCCACCCAGCATATCCACCTGCTCCCCGCTGTCCGCCAGCAGCACCTTCAGGCTGCGCGCACACACCCATGCACCCACCCAGCTGAGCGGCACCAGCATGCCCTTGAGTGTTAAACAGGCCATATCATCCACGTGACTTGCACAACGTTTCCGGCGGGCAGGGCTCCCTGCCCCAGCCTGTGCTTCTCGCGCCCGCTGATCCTATGCCATGCCTGCCCACAGCATTCGCTGCCGTGGGGCTGCGTGCGCGCGTGCACCTTGCTGCCGAGCAACACGCACGTACAGGGTAGCATACTTTTGGCCTGCCCACACCCACAGCGTTCCCCACTACAAGGCTGGGTGTGAAGTGTGCGCTCTGCAGCCGCGTGCTGCGTGCGCGCAGGGCAGGGCAGCATGTACTTGGGGCTTCGGTCAGAGGGCTCTGCGAGCCCACCAGCTCCCTCTGTTCCAGAACATGCTGTGACAGCAGCACTGGCAGGCTCAGGCCACGCCTGCTGAGAGGCGCTGCCAGGGAACGCTCTCAGGGTGCAGGCCAGCATGGTGCATGCATCGTGTATGTGCTGAGCATGGTCTGTTCTGGAATGCCTGCTGGAATGTGGTCCGTGTGTGTGTTTCGTGTGTGTTCTGTGCATGTTCTGTGCGTGGTCCGTGTGTGTGAGTGTGTGTGTGTGTGTCTGCATGTGTGTCCGTGTATGGATCGTGTGTGGTCCGTGTGTGGTTCGTTCTGGAATGGCTGCTCTGCTTGCGCAGCTGCGCACCGCCCTGCCAGCAAGATGCAGCAGCAGCTGCGCACCCCCCTGCCAGCAAGACGCAGCCTCGTCTGTGAGCAGTCTTCTCCTGTCTGCAAGCAGCAGTCCTGTCCACAAGCAGCAGTCCTGTCTGCAAGCAGCAGTGCTGCAGCCAGCTCCAAGCCAGCCATAATCCAGCCATCACCAGCCTTCCCGCATGTTCTGTTTGGGTGCTATGCTGTGAAACGCACAGGGTGCATGCCACCTGTTTCATACCTGGCAGGGCCTTCGTGCACACGCACAGGAACATGCACACCACCCCATGCATACCCCAGGCCCTCCTCCGCCTCGGGCAAGAGAGGAAGGCGTCCCCCTGCCCTCCTCCTTCTGAGCACTCACCAAGCGGCCGCCTTCTCCCGCACTAGCGGATGCGGCGAGGTCTGTGCAATCCTGACGCTTGAAGGGTCCGATTGAAACATGACGGCAATCTCACCACAAGCCTGCGCAGTGAGCCAGCAGCAAGCCAAAAGGCCCAGGCGTAAGGGATGGCGCAGGCTGCTGCCTTGCAATAGCCAGCAAACCTGGGCGGCCTCAGAATAGCCATCTACATACCACTGGCCAAGTCACCCACCTGTGTCATGCCACTCTGCAGGACGGCATCCAGCGCGCACAGCGTGCGCAAGACCACCTGCCAGTTGTCCGATGCCTGCATGTCCGCAGGTGCACAGAGGCAGAGAACCTATCATCTGATGTATTGAAGAAACAATGGATGCCGCTTGCGTCCATATGCACACCCCATGCGCGGACGCTTGCTTGGAGATGAAGTCAATGATCTGAGACACTGGCTCTGGAAGTGAAATCTGAGCACCGCATGTCCAACCTCGCAGTGCAACTTGATCGCAGTGCAACTTGATTGCAGTGCAGGGCTATCTCAACCATTCAGGAGCATGGGACTGCACAGCATCAGATAGACCAGTGGAATCAGCAGCATGGGACTGCAGGAGATCAGACCAGTGGAATTAGCAGCATGGGACTGCAGCAGATCAGACCAGTGGAGTCAGCAGCATGGGACTGCAGCAGATCAGACCAGTGGCAGCAGGGCCATCTTAAACCCCATGCCTTCAGCCGCTGCCCAGCAGCTGGCTCGCCTGTGAGCGGCGCGGCTGCACTGTAGCCACAAGCATGCGCTCCTGCGTACTTGCCCACGCCCTACACATGTTGACCTGGACTCACGCCCTCATAAAGCTGATGCTTGTTTCAGTGGTTGTCAGTGATTGCTCTGTGATTGTTTTGTTCACACACAGCAACGCGCACCACACGTGCAGGAGGACCCGCAGCGGATTCACACCAGAACGCACCAACCACAAACAAACACAACAGCTTGTCCACCAAGAGCTCAGCCATCTTCAAGCCATCCATGCCACATGCACAAACACACAAACACTTGTTACACACAATAAACATGCTCACCAGCTTGTCTATCATGAGCTCTCCCATCTTTAGGCCATCCATGGTGCTGGCTGCCTCCACAAAATGCTGCAGGTCCTCCTTAGGGGGCTGGGCCCTCACGCCACCCGGCTGCGTCAGCGTGTCCAACAGTATCTGCGTGCGCGTGCCACACGATATCTGCGTCAGCGTGTCCAACAGTATCTCCGGGCCTGGCTGAATCTGCACTCCCAACAGTGTCTGCACGCGCGCGTCTCTAAGAGTAGGGAGGGAAGTGTGCGTGAGGAGGGGCGCCAGCTTGCCTGACCCTGCAAGCGCTTGGAAGGCCTTTGCATGAACAAACAAGGGCCAGCTTAGCAGAGTGTGAAAAGTGCGACAAGTGTGACATGTGCAAGACATGAGGACCATCATGACACACAATGACTTGTCCATAAGTGGGAGGCTTTGACAAGCGTGATGCCTGATGACTCGTCCAGTGCAATACGTGTGGCGCAAGATCACTCAAGTGTTAAAAATGTGACACACAAGTTACCCAGCAGCGCGAGGGGTGTTACGGGACTCGTCCAGGATTGTGAGATGGGTGACATACGAGGACAGATTCAGGTGTGTGGCGAGTGGGATACGCTGGAGCGACAGCGGGTGCAAGGCACACACTCACAATGGTGGGTCCAAGTGGTGCACAGATGAGGTACAACTCATAAACAGGAATGCAAGAAACACACATGTGCATTGGTACACATGTTCATTAAGTCTCCAGACGCATGGCCATCCTGAATGACAACTTAGGTGAGCAAGTGCTTTTGCATCTTCAGAAAGGAAGGCGTTGAGGAGCCAGACCTGTGGTACGACACCCTCCACACAGCAACAGCCACAAAACAAGGGCTAGATTGATCACCAGTGGGGCTCGGGAGCCTCGCTTAAGCATTAAGGCAGCTAGGGGCCCCTCCAGGCTTCAAAGTGGTTTGATCTGGATTCCATTTACCCATTTGCAACAGTAGCTGAGGTTGCTTACACACATTCAGCCTTTGCCAGGTGCCAGAGCATTTGCAGCCGGGAGCAACATAAAGCCATAAAGCTGCTTAAGCTGCAACCACTGGCAAGCAAGATTAGCGGCTAACCCCCGCACCAAACCCCCCCTGCTCACTGCCAACTCACCTGCTCGCTGCCTTGTATGGGGTTGCTTGCTAAAGAGGCAGCGCGGGCCTCTGCAGTGGGTGACGAGTGCCTGCCTGCAGCGCCCCCAGCTGTTGCACGCCCGAACGCGCCCGAGCCCTGCACCAAAGGTGAAGTCAAAGGTGAAGCCAAAGGTGAAGCCAGAGGTGAAGCTGTGAAGAGAAAAGAATGCAGCGACTACAAAGGCAGAGGAAATGTTCCCTACATTAATTTAGTAAAGGGGGGGCACCTAGGGCCTAAGCGATGACATGTAACATGTGCTACATACATATCACACGCTGCTCACACAAGTCATAGCAGTAGCCAGTTGCTCAGCTACATCACATGCTACTCACACAAGCCATATCAGTAGCCGCAGTTATTCAGCGTGCGGCAGGATGAATGCAAGAGGCAGAACCAGAGATGGACCATTTTACGCATAGTCTTAGCTTTTTGGCACAAGCCATCGCACTCAAACTCATCGCGCAAGCGGTGCATCCTGCCCGAGCCTCCTTTTGAATGGAGCCCACAAGTGCGAAGCACAACAAGCTGTAGAGCAGAAACTTGCCCACCCCACGTGCAGCGCCCCTGGACACACATGAAAGCGAGACCCACTCTGTTATGGAGGGTGACATTGTTGCCCGAGGACGCGAAGTCGGAGGGGGGAGGTAGGCCAAAGCCCATCTGCACTCAGCGTTCACACCACCACGCATCGGTGAATGGGTGGGTGCCACAGACAGGCTGGACAAGACCCTTAACAGATAGGCTCAAGATCAGCAAATGTATCTGCAGAAATGGACCAACAGGGCTATTGATGGGCACACAGCACGCATAGATTCGAATGTGCTACCAGCGATGGCTCAACAGGGCTCTTGCAGAGTCCCCAGTGCGCATAAGCTCAAACATGTTGACAGAGATGGCTCACCATGGCTCATGATGAGCAGGTACTGACATTCCCACACATACACACACATGGCTCATGCTGAGCAGGCAGCGCACGAAGCCAGTTCTACAAACTGAAAAGGCTCAGCAGGACTCTTGTTGGGCACACATCGCGAAGAGTGTCAAAAAGCCCTCGCATCAAAAGATACCTGACCTCACCCTCCCTCCACAGCCTCCTTCCCTCAAACAGCAACCCCGCAGCGAGCTGACAGCGCGCCGCCTGCATAGCACAAACCCTGCCAACCCGCCAGGGTTCCCGCACGGGTCGGGCAACAACGCACAGCGCACGCCCTTGCTCTGACTTGCCTGTGTGCTTGATGCGGTGGGGATGGGTGGCGGCGGCGGGGGTGGCGGGTTGTCAAACGCGGGGTTACCAAAACCCATCATCTTGCCACCAGAGCTGCGTGCCTGGGCGCTCCCTGCACCTGGGCCGCCACTGCTGTAACCGCTAAACAGTGCGGGTGGGCCCCTGGAGGCTGCCACTGTGCCCGCAGGGGGGGGGCATGGTGCTGCCAAAGCCATGGACGCGGCCCTGAGGGTGCAATCGCAGCACTATCAAGGTGTGTGTGCGTGCTGTGTGTGTGTGTGTGCGCGCGCTGTGTGTGCGTCCTGTGTGTGTGTGTGCGTGTGCGTGTGTGTGTGTGTGTGTGTGTGTGTGCGCACTGTGTGTGTGCAAGTGTGTGTGTGTGTGCACGTCCTGTGTGTTGTGTGTGTGTGTGTGTGTGTGTGTGTGTGTGTGTGTGTGAGTGCGTGCGTGTAGCCTCGCGAATGCAACCCTGAGAGTACAGCATTATGCTTGTACGCCTCAGAGCATGCGGCCCTAGCGCGCTTTCAGCTTAAAAACCTGCGGACTGTGGTTCTCATGTCTTACCTGCAGCACGTGCTGCGCTGCACACAAACGGCCCCGCTCTGAGTTTACAGGCCCAAGCCCGCTGCCCACATACTAGCACGCGCTGTGATCCTGCAACCCTAACTTTCCTGCAATCACCCTGCCCTGCTTTCGATTGACCAACCCAAACCCACGACCCGTCCAGCACGCTCTATCATCCTGTAATCGTACTGCCCTGCTTCGAGTTGGTCAGCCTATGACCCACTGCACTGCACGCGCTGCGCCCCTCGCCTAGTGCCCTGCTGCTGCAAGCTTTGCTAACCTTCCCAGTGAAGCCTAAAAGATCGAAGGCCATAGGCAGGTGTACCTTGCCTGGCGCGCGCCCTTCAGATCAAGCCACGCCCAGTCGTGCCCTGCTGCCCTAGCACACAGCCCCATGTCCAGCCTCAGTCAGGTTGGCAGCAGCACCCGGCCTGCCCTCACTGTGGGTGCATGCACACCTTGTGTGCTCCCTGCTGCTCTCGGGTGACAACATGAGCCAACGCACACGTGCACAAGTGCACGCACGCCACGTGCGCTAGCACAAGCAAAAATATGTGCAGGCGCGACTCACGCCGCGTCAGTGCCTTAGCATCGGCAGCAAGCCAGGTGGCTGGCACGCACCTTCAAATTGCTACCCCCTTGCGACGAGGGCATGCTGTTGTACAGAAGGTCCAGTGCCTCCGCGGCCTGTTGCCGCACAGCCTTTGCTGGAGCATCACCCTGGAAGAAGAGAAGAAGGGGGGGGGGATCGAAAAAGAGTGTCGAGCACAGAGCCTCGGCAGGGATACCACCCAGTAATACCCTGGAAGAAGGGGGTGTGTGGGGGTAAGCAGAAAAGCAGTGATGGCAGTGTTGCAACAGCAGGGGCATCACCCAGGAAGCGGCGGTGATGGTGAAGGTGGAAGAGGTAAAAGGGAGAGGCATGTGCTTTGCCTGGTTAGAGCCTGATTGGGAGAGGCTGGTGCTAAGAAGTGGCAGCCCCAACGTGCTCCTGCAGCACTGCTGCTGCTGCTGCTGCTGCTGCTGCTGCTGCTGCACAAGCATTGCTATGCATTCTGTTGATTGCTGGGCATGGCCCTACCACAGAGAGCTGTTGATTGCTGGGCATGGCCCTACCACAGAGAGCGGCTTTTTGGCCACAAGCATTGCTATGCATTCTGTTGATTGCTGGGCATGGCCCTACCACAGAGAGCGGCTTTTTGGCCACAAGCAGGTATGCCCAAGCACAGCAGGCTGCGGTGCAGGATGCTCATGCGGTTCAAAGCCTAGGTTTAAGCAGGATAAACATGACACGGAAGCCAGCCCAGAAACTTGACATCCCCCCCTGAGCTTTGGCTGCATCAGGCTGCCCCTAAAATAGCATGACGCCCCTCTATATCGCTGTAGAGATGGGCCCCAATCCTCATTAAAGTGATCCCCTTTCACCTTGAATGGGTCAGGCTCCCCCTTGTACTGTGTCAAGTCCCTAATGCAAGCAGCATGCTGCTGCATGGCGCGCTGGAAATGGGGGCTGCCTTCCAAGCACAGGTGCTTCACCAGCCTTAGCGCCTGCGCTGACAGGCGTGCAAGCATTGCTGAGTACAGGCACTTCATCAGCTTGAGTAAGTGTCCAGGTACAGAAGCGCCGTTGACACAGAGGTAAGAAGCAGTTTACTGTTGGCCAGAATGGTGGGCGCCATCCGCGCACAGCACATGGCCAGCAGGCCTCAAGCCTCAAGTCCATGCAGGTACTAATAGGCCACACAACGCTGCCTCTCATTAAGAAACTTGCATGAGACCTCTTGCTGCAGCAGCAGGACAATCTGCTCCTTGTGTAACAAAGCATATGTGACCTGCAAGATCTAGGCCTCCACAGGACAGGTACAGCACACACACACACACACTCGGTGTGGCACACCCAATGAGGAAGAGCACACACAATGAGGTACAGCACATACAATGAGGTACAGCACACTCATGGAGGTGCGGCACACCCAATGAGGATGAGCACACCCATTGAGGAGCAGCACACTCACTGGGGTACAGCACACACACACACACACACACACACACACACACACTCAGTGTGGCACACCCAATGAGGTACAGCACACGCACTCAGATACAGCACACTCATTGAGGTGCGGCACACTCACAGAGGAAGAGCACACTCTGAGGTGCGGCACATTAAGGCTTGAAGGCTTACGCCTCGCACAAATTCCCTCAGCAATTAAAGGACGTTACGGCAATTTGCCAGCCTTGAGTGTGCCAGCTGCCTTGACCGTAACATGCAAGAAAAAACCTTCAATTCCAAGCATACACACAATAGCGTTTGTGGAGGGCTCTTGCATTGTAAAGTTGTAACACCGAGTTGCAGGTATGGAAATCAAGTAGACCTTATGGCAGTAGAGACCTTATGGCAGTAGAGTTTTGAGGTGCAGGCATGGCAAATGAAGAGAAGGCCCCCACGGCAAATGAGGTCCGTATCCAAGTACAAGCATGCCCTCCGCTTGCTCTTCCTCTTTTGTGCAGTAAGGTCAGTAAGGTGCGATACACAAGACAGACCTGGCACCAACGCATGGCTTTGATAGCTCAAGAACTGCAGCGAGCGTTGTGCTTCCTAGTTGCATTTGTAGCAGCAAGCATTATTTAGCATCCATATAAAGTTGCAATTTATCGCTGAGCCCCCCGAGCATTCCATGCCTTCTCCATCCCAATGAGCAAACATTCTGAGCCGTCTTCCAACCCACCTTCTGCTTCACCACAGGGCTCTTGTGTAGCAACGACTTGTGCACTTGCTCTGCGATACTGGTGCTTTGCTCAGGTGACTCTTTTGTTAACTCAGCTGCGTACGGCAGTGCAGCGAGGGCCAGGCAGCTAAGGTAAGCGCGTTGTGTGTGGAAAGGGCCAGAGGGATCCAAGTGCAGGGGCCGGCACTCTTTTGCACAGGGTGATCAGAAGGATCCTTCTGGGGCTTACTTTCTGTTGCAGGATCCACATTTTGCACTGCAACCTTGTTGCATTGAACATGGGGCCTTGGGAGCTTTTGCAACTCAGCATCTTTGTGCTACATGCTTTTTACAGGCAGGCTATCTGGCCAGCCCATCTATGCTCCAAAAAGGTTATAATCCTGTTCCTGCATTTCAAGCATCAAAGTATCTTACTCCAGGAATATAAGGGAAGAGCTAGTGCCCAGCATCATCCATTTACATGACAAATTTAGTGGATCTATTGTGCTGGGCATCACAGACTGCTATCCAACCCAACAAAGCAGGATTTTATTTTGCAAAGCAGGTTCCAGATTAAACCAAGTTCACGTGGCTTTAAAATAAGGGGGGGGGGGCATAGCAGATTCAACACCTGATTCATGCTGCTGGATGCAAATATCAAGCGTGTGGGAGCGGCTTGCTCTCCATCATACTGATTGCCTGTAGCAAAGCTTGCCTGCAACAACTTGCCTGCATCAGCTTGGTACACTCATTGATGCAGGTCGTTAAATCTTGCGCCTCATTTTGAATGAGGGAAATTTTAAGTGAAGACTATTTAAGTAGAAGACTTTCAATGCCAGAAGCAGCACCCAAGCTCATAACATCCCACGTCATGATGGCCTGCAAAGGAGTTCTTACCAATTTGCTTCATCAGATAAATTGGGGCAGCATCATCCTTGCTGCTAGTCACCTCCTACAAGCAAACCAAACCACATGTCACTAGCATAAAAATATGCGCGTGCACACGCGCAGGTGCATGTGTTCACATGGCTGTATGTTTACGTGATCAAAACCATGTATCTATAACCTTGGGATAAGCCTGTGAGGAAGTGAAGGTGCGATTTTGGAACATGCGCGTGTGCTTGTGTGTTTGTGTGTGTTTGAGTGTGTGCGCATGTGTGTGTGTGTGTGTGTGTGTGTGTGTGTGTGTGTGTGTGTGTGTGTGTGTGTGTGTGTGTGTGTGTGTGTGTGTGTGTGTG
>LFCJ01004574.1_pt1 | contig 10142 bp, 9 predicted proteins | sample 643141 | NCBI WGS metagenome assembly LFCJ01 (sample SAMN03766243, study PRJNA286221) | soda lake metagenome | biome: soda lake; feature: Kulunda steppe; material: water; isolation source: sample B1-Br-g2 brine of Lake Bitter-1 | place: Russia: Kulunda steppe | collected 2010-07 | reverse complement strand
GCGCCGGGGCCGCGGGGTTTCAGAATCCGCGCTGCACGCGGCTGAACTCCTCGGACCATTCGGCCTCGTTGTCGTTCCAGTAATCGGGCCGTGCGAAGGTCAGCCCCTCCAGCGTGCCGGTCTCGTCATAGGCGGGCAGGGTGGGGATCTTCTCGCCCAGATCGACCTGGGTGGGGTCGAGCGCGGGCGGATAGTTCTGCCCCTCGGCCACCGCGATCGAGGTCTCCGGCGCGAGCATGAAGTCGAGCAGCTCCTCGCAGGCCTCCACCGGCGAGCCCGCGATCACGAACAGGCATTCCTGCCAGCCGAAGCTGCCCGGCGGATCGTAATAGCCGATATCGTGGCCCTGCTCCTGCAGCGCGTAGATGCGCCCGGACCAGCCCTCGGTGACGTAGATCTCTTCGTCGGCGAGCAGGTTCATCAGCTCCGCGCCCGAGCTCCAGTAGGTCAGCGCGAGGTCGCGATGGGTGCGGATCGCGTCCCAGACGGCCTCCATGTCCTCGATGTCGTTGGGGTCCTGATCGGTCTGCAGCGCGCCGTACCAGATCCGCGTGCGCCAGTCCGTCCAGCCGCCGATGCGGTCCTGGAGATCCGGGTTGAGCAGGATGCGCGCGCCTTCCTCGCGCATCTGCTCGTCCGAGATATGGGCGCGGTTATAGGCCAGCCCCGTGGTGCCGTAATTGTAGGGCACGGCACTGAGATAGTCGGGCGTGATCGACCGGAAGGCGTTGGTGAGCGCATCCATCACCAGCGCCATGTTGGGGATGTTGTCGATGTTGAGCTGCGTGGTGAGGTCGAAATTGACGTAGCGCGCATAGTCGAACACCCCGGAAAGATGCGCTATGTTGTATTCACCGGGGCTCGAGGCGCGCACCTGGGCCAGGTATTCATCCGCGCCCGAGAAGGTGCTGTCCACGACCTCGATGCCGGTGGCGTCGGTGTAGGGGGTGAAGGCGTGTTCGCGAAACGCCTCGGAGACGACCCCGCCCCAGCCATCGAAGCGGATCGAGGTGACCTCGTCGGCGCGCGCCAGCCCCGCGAAGGGGGTGTGCAGCCCGTAGGCCGCGCCGGCCGCGCCGATCAGCCCGAGAAAGGTGCGCCGTTCCAGATCGCCGTTGCGGTAGCGCTCGAGAAGCCGGCGGTAGCGTGTCGTATTGTCCATTACTGGTTACCTCCTGGTTGGATGGAAAATGCGCGGTTCTTCAGCCGCCGCGCTGCATGGCGAGCCGGCGCGCCAGCGCCGCGCCCAGAAGCGGCAGGCCCACCGTCATCACGATCATCACCGTGCCGAGCGCGTTGATCTCCGGCGAGATCGAGTCGCGCAGCATCGAGAAGACCTGCGTGGGCACGGTCTCGACATTGCCGGGCTTCCAGAACAGCGTGCCGGTGATGTTGTCGAAGGAGATGGTGAAGGCGAAAAGCGCCCCCGCGGCCACGGCGGGCATAAGAAGCGGCAGCGTCACCGAGAAGAAGGTCTGCGCGGGCGAGGCGCCGAGCGACAGCGCCGCCTCCTCGATGTCGCGGCGAATCCCCACGAGCCGGGCCTGCACCACCAGGATCACGAAAGGCAGCGCGAAGATCACGTGCCCGGCCAGCAGCATCCAGAAGCTGCGCCCGATCCCGACGAAATTGAGAAACAGCAGGAGCGACACCCCGAGCACCACCTCGGGCACGAGGATCGGCGCGATCAGCAGCGTCGAAACGAGGTTGCGGCCGGGGATGTTGTAGCGCACCAGCGCGAGGCAGGCGAGCACGCCGATCGTCGTGGCGATCACCGCCGTCAGCGCCCCGAGCGCGAGCGAGGTGCGAAAGGCGCGCATCACGGCCGCGTTGTTCCACAGCGCCTCGAACCAGCGCAGCGACAGCCCCGTCATCGGGAAGGCGCCGAACTGGCTCGCGTTGAAGCTCAGCATCACGACCACCACGACGGGCAGGAACATGAACAGATACACGCAGATCGCGTAGACCTTGATCAGCCGCCAGCCCATCAGCCCAGCCCCCTGGTCAACCGCGACAGCCCGAGAAAGCGGTTATAGGCCATGATCAGCGCCCCCAGCACCAGCAGCAGCGCGAGCGACATCGCCGAGCCGAGCGGCCAGTTGAGCTGGGTGATGATCGCCTCGTAGATGAGATTGGCGAACATCGCGTCGCGCGGCCCGCCGAGGATGAGCGGCGTGATGTAGGTCCCGGCGGCGAGCACGAAGCACAACAGCCCCCCCGCCGCGAGCCCCGGTGTCGACAGCGGCAGCGTCACCTGCGTGAAGGCCTGCCAGCGCGTCGCGCCGAGCGAATTCGCCGCATCCTCGAGATTGGTGTCGAGCCCGTCGAGGCTGACGAAGATGTTGAGGATCATGAAGGGCAGCAGGAAATGCACGAGCCCGAGGATCACCGTGGCCTCGGTATAGAGCATCCGGATCGGTTCGGAGAGCACGCCGGTCCACATCAGTGCCGAGTTGAGCGCACCCGAGCTGCCGAGGATGGTGATCCAGCTCATGGTGCGGATGATGTAGCTGATCCAGAAGGGCAGCATCAAAAGCAGCAGCATCAGCACCTTGTTGCCCTGAGCCCGCGCCACGAAATACGCCGCCGGATAGCCCATGAGCGCGCACAGCACCGTCGTGATCGCCGCGATCTTGAGCGTGTTGAGCAGGATATAGTGATAGAAATCATCGGTGAGCACGCGCAGCCAGTTGTCGAGATGGAACCCGACCTGGTCGGCCCCCACCGCGCTGCGCAGCCAGAACGAATAGACCACGATGAACATCAGCGGCAGAAACAGCAGCAGCGTCAGCGCCCCGAAGGCGGGTGACAGCAGGATCCAGGGCTGGCGGGCTTCGCGGGCCTCGATGCTCATGGGCGCGTCCGGTTTGTCCTGCCGGAATCAAACCACCTGCCACGCCATTGGCATAATAGATAATTGATATTCTGATTATAGTCTGTGTTAATACCCTGATGAGCCGGATGACCCCCGAGCGCCTCGCCCGCGAGCTCGACTGGAACCTGCTGCGCACCTTTCTCGTGCTCGCGGAATCGGGATCGATCACCGAGGCGGCGGAGCGGCTGCGGCTCAAGCAGCCGACGGTGTCGGCCGCGCTCAAGCGGCTCGAGACGCGGCTCGACAAGAAGCTGATCGACCGGCGGCCGGGTCATTTCGCGCTCACCGAGGCGGGGCGGCTCCTGCAGCGCGAGGCGGTCGAGATCCAGGGCGCGATCCTGCGGCTCGGCACGGCGATTCGCGATGTCGAGGAGGAGGTGCGCGGGCATGTGCGCGTCGCCACGGCGAGCCATGTCGTCAGCCCGCTCTTCGATGCCGCGCTGAGCACCTTCCATCGCCGCCACCCGCGCGCGACGCTCTCGATCGAGGTGATGGCGAGCCGCGCGGCGCTCGGGGCGGTGACGGCGCGGCGCGCGTCGCTGGCGCTGTGTCTCGTGCATGAGCGCAGCCCGCGGCTGGAATATGCGCGGCTCTACCGCGAGTTCTTCGGCTTGTTCTGCGGGCCGGATCATCCGCTGTTCGGGCGCACGGGGCTGACGGCGGCGGATCTGGCGGGGCAGTCCTCGGTGAGCTTCATCACCGATCAGATGGGCGACGCGCTGCGCGCGGTCACGCTGATGCGCGCGGAGGCGGGGCTCGATGACCGGGTGGTGGGCACCTCGGCGCATCTCGAGGAGGTGCGCCGGATGATCGTCGCCGGGCTCGGCGTGGGGCCGCTGCCGCTGCATGTGGTGCGCCGCGACGTCGAGGATGGCCTGCTGTGGCGGCTGCCGCCCTACATTGATCCGCCCGCGATCGACGTGCATTTGGTCTGGAATGCGCGCACGCGGATGAATCGCGCGGAGGCGGCGATGCTGGATGCGCTGCTGGAGCTGGTCGCGGCGACGCCGATGGAGGCGCGCATCTACAGCTGATCGGGCGGCAGGATGCGCGCGCCCATCCCGGCGAGCCGGTCATCGACGAAGGCGCGCTCGGCGCGGGCGAGGACCCTGTGGCGCGGATAGCGCGGCGCGGCGCGGTCGTCGAGCACCGGCGCCTCCCAGCCCGCCGTCGTCGCGAAGAAAGCGTCCGCGCCGTCCGCGCCGAATTCGCGCAGGAAGCCCTGCACCACCACGTCGAGATAGCTCAGCAGGATCGGGCGCGGCGCAAGCGGCGTCTCAGGCGCGGGCACCGCATAGATCTGCGCGGCGACGGCGCGCGGCGCATCATGGCGCAGCCCGGCGGCAAGAGGGTGGCGATCATACCCCGCCTCGCGCTCATCGAGCGCGGCCCAGTCATCGCCCGGCACGCGCGCGATCAGCCCGTCGATCGCGACATCCGCCGCGGGCTCGGCGGTCAGGAAGGCGAGCTCGCGCAAAGCGGTGTGCCGCCAGGTCCGGCGCCAGCCCGACAGCCGTGCGTGGTAGGCCTCGCCGTAGCCATGCGTGTCGCGATTGACGAGGCTGCCATAGCCGAAGAAGAAGGGATCGGACATGCGCAGCGATGTGCCTGCACGCGCCGCGATTGGCAAGACCCTTGCCAGATGGGGTCGGCTGCGCTACCCATCTGGGGACGAACACGGGAGAACCCGGCGGGCTCAGGCTGCGCCGGTGCCGAAGGAGCAACCGCCCCGGTAAACTCTCAGGCGCCAGGACCGGTTCGTGACACAAACTCTGGAGAGAGGCGCGTCCGTCGCGTCCGCCGAAGGGATAACGATCTCAGGCGAAAGGACAGAGGGGGCACCGAAGGCGGCGGGCGCACGCCCGCTGCGGGGTGCCGGGGCGATCCGGCGAGACAGCGGAGGAACGCATGGCCGCCGAGGGCGCCGATCTGAATCGCACGGTTCTTTACGACCTGCATGTGGATGCGGGGGCCAAGATGGTCCCATTCGCGGGCTACGAGATGCCCGTGCAGTTTCCCATGGGCGTGATGAAGGAGCATCTGCACACCCGCGCCGAGGCGGGGCTGTTCGATGTCAGCCATATGGGGCAGGTGATCCTGCGCGGGCCGGATGTGGCCGCCGCGCTCGAGACACTGGTGCCGTCGAGCGTCGTCGGGCTCAAGGAGGGCCGGCAGCGCTACACGATGCTGACGAATGACGCGGGCGGCATTCTCGATGATTTCATGGTCGCCAATCGCGGCGATCACCTCTTCGCGGTGGTCAACGCCGCCTGCAAGGCCGATGACATCGCGCATCTGCGCGGGCGGCTGCCCGGCGCGATCATCGTCGAGGAGATCACCGACCGCGCGCTGATCGCGCTTCAGGGCCCCAAGGCGGCCGCGGCGCTCGCGATCCTGCTGCCCGATGTGGCGGCGATGCGGTTCATGGATGTCGCCGTGCTCGACTGGATGGACAGCGAGATCTGGGTGTCGCGCTCCGGCTACACGGGCGAGGACGGCTTCGAGATTTCCGTGCCCAACGCCAAGGCGCGCGCCTTCAACGAGGCGCTGATGGCGATGGAGCCGGTCGCGCCGGTCGGGCTCGGCGCGCGCGACTCGCTGCGGCTCGAGGCGGGCCTTTGCCTCTACGGCAACGATATCGACACGATGACGAGCCCGGTCGAGGCGGGGCTGGACTGGGCGATCCAGAAGGTGCGCCGCGCGGGCGGCGAGCGCGCCGGTGGTTTTCCGGGCGCCGAGCGGATCCTGCGTGAACTCGAGGAAGGCCCGGCGCGGCTGCGCGTGGGGCTGCGCCCCGAGGGCCGGGCTCCGATGCGCGCGGGCACGCCGCTCTTCGGGGCCGAGGACGATGCCGAGCCCGCCGGGCAGGTGACCTCGGGCGCCTTCGGGCCCAGCGTCGAGGCGCCGGTCTCGATGGGCTATGTGCCGTCCGCGTTCACCGCGCCGGGAACGCGCCTGTGGGGCGAGCTGCGCGGCAAGCGCCACGCCGTGACCGTCAGCGAGCTTCCGTTCCGGCCCGCATCCTACCGCAAGTGACCAACCAGCAGAGAGGGACAGCCATGAAATTCACCGAAGAGCATGAATGGCTCCGCGTCGAGGGCGATCACGTCGTCGTCGGCATCACCGAGCACGCCGCCGAACAGCTCGGCGATGTCGTGTTCGTGGAACTGCCCGAGCTCGAGACCAAGGTTGCCAAGGGCGACGAGATCGTCGTCATCGAGAGCGTCAAGGCGGCCTCCGACATCCTCGCCCCCGTGGAGGGCGAGATCGTCGAGATCAACGACGCGCTCGTCGACAACCCCGCCCTCGTCAACGAGGACCCGCTCGGCGAGGCGTGGTTCTTCAAGATGAAGATCGACGACGCCGGCGTGCTCGACGGCTTCATGGACGAGGACGAATACAAGGACTTCATCGGCTGAAGGAGCGACGGATGACCTACACCCCCACCACCTACGACACCTACGATTTCGCCAACCGGCGCCATATCGGGCCGTCCCCCTCCGAGATGGACGGGATGCTCAGGGTGCTGGGGGTGGACAATGTCGGCGCGCTCATCGACGAGGCCGTGCCAGCATCGATCCGCCAGGAGAAACCGCTCGACTGGCCGGCGCTGACCGAGCACGCAATGCTCGGAAAGATGCGCGAGATGGCCGGGCGCAACAAGGTCATGACCAGCCTGATCGGGCAGGGCTTCTACGGCACCGTCACCCCGCCCGCGATCCAGCGCAACATCTTCGAGAACCCCGCCTGGTACACCGCCTACACCCCGTATCAGCCCGAGATCGCGCAGGGCCGGCTCGAGGCGCTTCTCAACTACCAGACCATGGTCAGCGACCTGACCGGGCTTGAGGTCGCCAACGCGTCGCTGCTCGACGAGGCCACGGCCTGCGCCGAGGCGATGACGATGGCGCAGAAAGTCGCCAAGTCGAAGGCGGGGGCGTTCTTCATCGACGCGAACTGCCATCCGCAGAACATCGCCGTGATGCGCACCCGTGCCGAGCCGCTCGGCATCGAGATCATCGTGGGCCAGCCCGAGGAACTCGACGCGGCGAAGGTCTTCGGCGCGATCTTCCAGTATCCCGGCACCTACGGCCATCTGCGCGACGTCTCCGACGAGATCGCCGCGCTGCACGCGCAGAAGGCGGTGGGGATCGTGGCGACGGATCTGCTCGCGCTCACGCTAATCAAGGAGCCGGGCGCGATGGGCGCCGACATCGCCGTGGGCTCGTCGCAGCGCTTCGGCGTGCCGCTGGGCTATGGCGGCCCGCACGCCGCCTTCATCGCCTGCCGCGAGCCGATGAAGCGCGCGCTGCCGGGGCGGCTCGTGGGCGTGTCCGTGGACAGCCACGGCGATCAGGCCTACCGCCTCGCCCTGCAGACCCGTGAGCAGCATATTCGTCGCGAAAAGGCGACCTCGAATGTCTGCACCGCGCAGGCGCTGCTGGCGGTGATGGCGTCCTTCTACGCGGTGTTCCACGGCCCCGAGGGGCTGCGCGCCATCGCCGAGCGGGTGCATTTCAACACCCGCCGCCTGGCCGAGGCGCTCAAGGCCGCGGGCGCCACGGTCGAGCCGTCCGAGTATTTCGACACCATCACCGTCGAGGTCGGGGTGGGGCAGGCCGGCATCCTCGCCGCCGCCGAGCAGCGCGGGATCAATCTGCGCCGCATCGGCCGGCGCCATGTCGGCATCTCGCTCGACGAGACGACGGATGGCGACGTGATCGCGCGCGTCCTCGCCGCCTTCGGCGTGCGCAACCCTGCGCCGAGCGCCGATCAGCCCGCCTTCGGGGACGGGTTGCGCCGGCGCTCGGATTACCTGACGCATCCGATCTTTCAGATGAACCGCGCCGAGACCGAGATGATGCGCTACATGCGCCGCCTGTCGGACCGCGATCTGGCGCTGGACCGCGCGATGATCCCGCTCGGCTCATGCACGATGAAGCTCAACTCGGCCGCCGAGATGATGCCGGTCACCTGGCCGGAATTCTCGTCGCTGCACCCCTTCGCCCCGGCCGAGCAGGCCGAGGGCTACCGCGCGATCATCGCGGATCTGTCCGACAAGCTGTGCGAGATCACCGGCTATGACGCGATGTCGATGCAGCCCAACTCGGGCGCGCAGGGCGAGTATGCGGGGCTTCTGTCGATCCGGGCATGGCATCTGGCCAATGGCGACGATCACCGCGATATCTGCCTGATCCCGGTCTCGGCGCATGGCACCAACCCGGCCTCGGCGCAGATGGCGGGGATGAAGGTCGTCGTGGTCGGCTCGGCCGAGAACGGCGATATCGACGTGGAGGAGTTCCGCGCCAAGGCCGCCGAGGCGGGCGACCGGCTCGCCGCCTGCATGATCACCTATCCCTCCACGCATGGCGTCTTCGAGGAGACGGTGCGCGAGGTCTGCGCGATCACGCATGAGCATGGCGGGCAGGTCTATCTCGACGGGGCGAACCTCAACGCGATGGTCGGGCTGTCGAAGCCCGGCGATCTGGGCGCCGATGTCAGCCACCTCAACCTGCACAAGACCTTCGCCATCCCGCATGGCGGCGGGGGTCCGGGCATGGGGCCGATCGGCGTGAAGGCGCATCTCGCGCCGCATCTGCCGGGGCATCCGGAAACCGACGGGATCGAGGGGCCGGTCAGCGGCACGCCCTTCGGCTCGCCGTCGATCCTGCTGATCTCCTGGGCCTATTGCATGATGATGGGCGGGCCCGGGCTGACGCAGGCCACGCGCATGGCGATCCTGAGCGCGAACTACCTCGCCAAGCGGCTCGAGGGGGCTTATGACGTGCTCTACAAGGGCCCGACCGGCCGGGTCGCGCATGAGTGCATCCTCGACACCCGTGCCTTCGCCGACGAGGCCGGCATCACCGTGGACGACATCGCCAAGCGGTTGATGGATAACGGCTTCCACGCGCCCACGATGAGCTGGCCGGTGGCGGGCACGCTGATGGTGGAGCCCACCGAGTCGGAAACCAAGGCAGAGCTCGATCGCTTCGTCGACGCCATGCTGTCGATCCGCGAGGAGATCCGCGACGTCGCGGATGGCCGCATCGATGCGCATAACAACCCGCTCAAGCATGCGCCGCACACGGTGCGCGATCTCGTCGCCGAATGGGACCGCCCCTACAGCCGCGAGCAGGGCTGCTTCCCGCCGGGGGCGTTCCGGACCGACAAGTACTGGCCGCCGGTCGGGCGGGTGGACAATGTCTATGGCGACCGCAACCTCGTCTGCACCTGTCCGCCGCTAGAAAGCTACAAGGAGGCGGCGGAATAGCGCGAAACGGGGCGCGCCGCCTGCGCGCGCCCCCTCGCTATCGCCCCGCGGCCAGCCCGCCCTAGATGCGCCCCCCAGAGTATGTTGCGCAGGAGTGAGGGCCGGTCTTGCGCTCATTAATCTTGCGATTTCAAAAGGTTAGGGCGCGTCGCGTGAATGCGAATGAACGCGACGGACTCGAGGGGGTGCGCATGAACGACCTGACCATCTATGACGACGCCGCCGATCGCTGGTGGAGCGACGAGCTGCGCTGGGTGCGCACGCTGCGCAACATGGTGCCGGGGCGGCTGTCTTGGTTCGACCGGCAGATCGAGTGGCACGGCAAGCAGGTGCTCGATCTCGGCTGTGCCGGTGGTTTCATGGCCGAGGCGCTCGACGATCGGGGCGCGCGGGTCACCGGGATCGACCCCGCCGCCGCCGCCATCGAGGCGGCGCGCGCGCACGCCGCCGGGCGCGCGATCCGTTACGATGTCGGTGTCGGCGAGGCGCTGCCCTATGCGGATGCCGCCTTCGACGCGGTCGTCAGCGTCGATGTTCTCGAGCATGTCGCGGATCTCGAACAGGTCCTCGCCGAGGTGGCGCGGGTCCTGCGGCCCGGCGGCCTGTTCCTGTTCGACACCATCAACCGCAATCTGCTGGCGCGGTTCGCGGCAGTGACGGTGGCCGAGCGTGTGCTTGGCCTCCTGCCGGCGGGAACCCACGATCCGGAACTGTTCATCAAGCCGCGCGAGTTGCGCGCGCATCTGCTGGCGGCGGGGCTCGCGCCCGGGCGTTTCACGGGGCTGGGGCCGCGCGGGTTGACGCGGCGCGGCGACATGACCTTCGGGCGCCTGCCGGGCACCGCGATCATCTATATGGGCACCGCGCGCAAATCCGAACCCGCCGCTTAGAGCGCGTCGCTTCCTTTCGGATTCAGGATTCCCAGATCGGCCATGATGTGATTCCCGTCCCTTGAGGCAGATATTGGGGTCACAGATGGGCAAGCCACATCCG